>Ga0315268_10004990_pt1 | contig 14319 bp, 11 predicted proteins | sample C1_top_MG_FD_204535 | JGI IMG/M metagenome (GOLD analysis project Ga0315268, IMG submission 204535) | Sediment microbial communities from Yellowstone Lake, YNP, Wyoming, USA - C1_top | ecosystem: Environmental > Aquatic > Freshwater > Lake > Sediment | place: USA: Wyoming | collected 2017-08-01
CGCAACCGGCACCGAAACGCTGTACGACGGAGTCACGGGAAGAATGCTGAAAGCCAAGATCTACATTGGAGTCATTTACTACCAGAAACTACACCACATGGTCGCACTGAAAATGCACGCGCGCTCGCGCGGACCGATTCAAATGCTTACGCACCAGCCAACCGAAGGAAGAGCCCGCGAAGGAGGGCTGAGGCTGGGAGAAATGGAGCGCGACTGCTTCATCGGCTACGGAGCCGCCTCGCTGCTCAAGGAAAGAATGCTCGACTCCGCCGACAAGACCACAGAACTCGTGTGCACAACGTGCGGCTCGCTCGCAGTACTCGACAAAGTCAAGAACAGGAAGTACTGCCCGGTGTGCGACAGTTCAAGCGTCGTCGAAGTGGAAATGAGTTATGCGTTCAAGCTCTTGCTTGACGAAATGAAGAGCATAGGAATATTTCCGAAGCTACGCCTCAAGGCGCAGGGAATGTGAAAAGGAGGCGATGATGATGCAGGTAATAAAGTCAATCGAATTCGGAATTTTCTCGCCCGAGCAAGTCCGCAAAATGAGCGCGGTTAAAATAACCATTCCAGACACTTACGACGAAGACGGCTACCCCATTTCAGGAGGCCTGGCAGACCAGCACCTCGGGATAATCGACCCCGGACTCAAGTGCAAGACCTGCGGCGGAAGAATAAAAAGCTGTTCCGGCCACTTCGGACACATCGAACTAGTCCGGCCCGTAGTGCACACGGGCTTCGCGAAAACCATTTACCAACTACTGCGCGCGACGTGCAGAAAATGCGGGAAAGCGCTCAGCGAAGACAGCACCGTCGACAAAATAAAGAAAACCGGCGAGTGCCCGCACTGCGGCGAAAAACAAAAGCAAGTCAAGTTCGTAAAACCCACTTTCTACTACGAGGAAGACAGGAAACTCCTGCCCAACGAAACCCGCGAACGGCTTGAACGAATTCCGGACGAAGACCTGCGCAAGCTCGGCGTCGCAGTAAGGCCCGAGTGGATGGTGCACACCGTGCTCCTCGTGCCCCCTGTTACAGTAAGGCCGTCGATCACGCTTGAAACAGGAGAACGCAGCGAAGACGACTTGACCCACAAGCTGGTCGACATCCTGCGCATCAACCAGCGCCTCGGCGAAAACATCGACGCCGGCGCCCCGCAGTTGATAATCGAAGACTTGTGGGAGTTGCTGCAGTACCACGTTACCACTTACTTCGACAACGAAACAGCAGGAATTCCTCCGGCAAGACACCGCTCGGGACGCCAGCTGAAAACGCTTTTCCAGAGGTTGAAAGGAAAGGAAGGACGCTTCAGGTACAACCTCAGCGGAAAGCGCGTTAACTTCAGCGCACGCACGGTAATTTCGCCCGACCCAACGCTCGGAATAAACGAACTCGGAATTCCGCAGAGCATTGCCGACGAACTAACCATTCCCGAAAGCGTCACGTCGTGGAACATCGAGGAAATGAAGGAACTCGTGCGCCAGCGCGGCCACTTGATAAACTACGTAATCCGCCCCGACGGAAAACGCAAGAAACTAACTCCCCTCAACACCGAGGAAGTGCTCGGCGAACTCGCGCAAGGATACATTCTCGAGCGAAAGCTGCAGGACGGAGACACCGTGATATTCAACAGACAACCGTCGCTGCACCGCGTAAGCATGCTGTGCCACTCCGCGAAAATCCTGCCCGGCAAGACTCTGCGCTTCAACTGCGCCGTCTGCAAGCCCTACAACGCCGACTTCGACGGAGACGAAATGAACATCCACATTCCCCAGAACGAGGAAGCGCAAAGCGAAGCCGAAATCCTCATGAAAGTCGAGAACAACATCATGTCGCCCCGCGCAGCCGAGCCACTCATTGCACCGACGCTCGACCACTTAAGCGGGCTGTTCATCCTCACGCAGGAAGACCTCATAGTAGACCGCAAGGAAGCGTGCGAACTGCTCGCGCAAGCGGGAATACAGGCCGACTTCGAGGAAAAAACAGTTTCAGGAAGAGACATTTTCGCCACGCTCTTACCGAAAGCGCTCAAGCTTGAAACAAAAAACCGCGTCGGACACGTAATCAAAATATCCAACGGAAAGTATTCCGGCGGGCACGTGGACGACCGCGTCGTCGACAAAATAATCTGCGAGACAATAACCAAGCTCGGAAGCGAAGAAGCCAGGAACTTCATCGACGGCTCCACCAAGGTAGCAAACTACTTCATAACCCAATTCGGACTCTCGCTCTCGCTGCAGGACTACGAAATGTCGGAAGAAGGACACCAGCAAATCCGCGACTTGTACAAGGACGGCAAGAAGAAAATCCGCGCGCTGATGGAAAAATACCACGCCGGAAAACTGGAGCGCAAGCCCGGAAAAACAGTTAAGGAAACCTTTGAAGAAGAAGTAATGGGCGTAGTGGAAAGCATCCGCGACGGCTGCAACGAACTCGTGCTCAAACACGTCAAGAAAAGCCCCGTTGACTTCAAGGGCGGAGCAAAGCACTTGAACCAGGCGATCATCATGGCCAAGTCGAAGGCCAAGGGCTCGCTCATAAACATAGTCCAAATGTGCGGATTAGTCGGACAACAGGCCATCCGCGGAAAAAGAATGCACTCCGGATTCCAACGCCGCGTGCTCTCGCACTTCCGCAGGGGAGACATAAGCGACGAAGCAAGAGGCTTCGTTTCAAGCGCCTACACCCATGGATTGACGCCGTTCGAGTACTTCTTCCACGCAGCCGGAGGACGCGACTCCGTCGTCGACAAGGGAGTCAACCCCGCCAAAACCGGTTACATGCAGCGCAGGCTCATAAACGCAATGCAGGACATGTACGTAGCTGCAGACATTAGCGTGCGCGACGCCGAAGGAAAAATGATTCAATTCATGTACGGAGACGACGGACTCGACCCAACGTGCGGCGAGAAAATAAACTACGGCGAACCCGTCGGAGTAATCGCCGCGCAAAGCATCGGCGAACCCGGAACCCAGATGACCCTCAGAACCTTCCACTACGCAGGAGTGCTGTCCCTAGCGCAACTGGGATTCACCCGCCTAGTGGAAATAGTGGACGCGCGCAAGACGCCCAAAAACCCGGTCATGGAAGTCGCTCTCAAGCCGCAGTACGCAAAGGAATACAACAAAGTCAAGGAAATCGCAGCCGAAATCGAGGAAATCAAGCTCGAAAAAGTAGCGGAAGTCACTGAAGACTTCGAAAAACGCTTGATCCGCGTGACATTCAAGCAGGAAGCAATGAAGGAATACAAGATAGACGCCGACGACGTGCTCAAGAAAATAAAGGCAGTCGCCGCCTGCGACAAGACCTCCACAGGCTGCACGCTCAAGCCCGACGTCGACACGCTCCGCAACGTCCGCAAAATCACGAACAAGCTCAAAGACATTACGCTCCGCGGAGTTCCCGGAATAACGCGCGCAATCATCATCGAACGGCCAAACGGCGAGTACAGCATTGCAACTGAAGGAACGAACTTGGAAGCAGTGTTCAGGCTCCCCGAAGTCGACCCCTTCGGCACTACAACCAACGACATTACCGAAATAAGCCACGTGCTCGGCATTGAAGCAGCTCGCAACGCGATAATCGCGGAAGTAATGAAAGTCCTCGACGCGCAAGGAATCGACGTCGACGTCCGCCACGTAATGCTAATTGCAGACGCCATGACATACAAAGGCGCACTCAAAAGCGTTGGAAGACACGGACTCGCCGGAGAAAAGGCGTCCGTCCTCGCAAGAGCGGCTTTCGAAGAAACGGCGAAGCACTTGACACGCGCCTGCGTGCACGGAGAATCCGACAAGCTCGCCGGAGTAGCCGAAAACATAATCATCGGCCAAACCATTCCCTGCGGAACAGGAAAAGTAGAACTCGAAATGGACGTCGAGTGAACTACAGGACTCTGCAGCCGTTGCGCGTGACGAGAACGTCTTTTTCCAGGCGCACGCCGCCCGTTTTAGGAACGTACAGCGCAGGCTCTATTGCAAAAACCATTCCCTCGCGCAACGCAAAGTCGGCTTTGCCGTAAACGCGGAGTCCGTCGTGCACCTGCAATCCGATTGAATGGCCAAGCGAGTGGATGAAGCGGCCCGCAAAACCCCTCGAGTCAAAAAACTCGGAGACGGCGTTGTGCACTTCGCTCGCCTGGACGCCGGACCTAATTTTTTTCAACGCCATTTCCATTGCTTCGCCAACTGCGTCAAGCATGCTCTGTTGTGCAAAGGAAGGCTCGCGGCCGAAGACAAGGGTCTCAGTCAAGTCAGCACAGTAGCCGCGCAACCTAGCGCCGGCGTCTATTAACGCCAAGTCGCCTTTGCGCAACCGCCTCGTTGAAACAACGTGGTGCGGAACAGCCGTTTTTTCCCCGAAAGCACAGATGGTGTCGAAAGCAGGGGAAGCATTGAGTTCGGCGAAGCAAACGCTTACTTCCGCCGCAACCTCTTCTTCCGAAACGCCTTCCCTCAAGCCGGCGACGGCGCCGCCAACGGCTTTTTTCGTCAACCTAGCCGCCGCCGCCAACGCCTTCACTTCCCCTGGCTCTTTCACTGCGCGCGTGAACGCCAGTTCCCTTGAAACTCCCTTGAGCTTGTGATTGCACTGTTGCAGCAGCAGGTAGTTGGCGTGCGAAATGCCGCGGTCGTCGTAGCCCACTCGCTTGAATTTCTTCAAAAACTTTTTCGCAAGCAACTGTTTTTCGTCCAGCGAGGAATAAGCGACTGCATCGACTCCCGCAGGAACCGCCGAAAGCTCGAGCCGGGGCACTATTGCGTCAACTGAATTGCGTGAAACGAAGAGCAAACTGTTTTCGAAAACAGCAGTAGGCAGGTCCAGGAAGTAAAGAAAATTGGGGTCGGGCGCCGACGACGCTATTGCAACGCAGTCGACGTCCTTTCCGGAGGCCGCGAGTTCGCGAAACAATCGCTTTGCGCGGCCCTGCAACTGGCTCACCTTAGGGACAGCCGAAAGTTGCCTTGTCTTCTACAGTCAGCGCTTCGTTAGAGCAAATGGCTGCGAGAGTTTCGGCGTCAATCGAGGGAACCGGGCCTTCGCCGGCTCCTGTCGGCGGCGTGATGTTCAACGACGGCATCAATTGCTGCCGCATGTCGCACGCGGTCCCCGGCGTAGCGAATTTTTCGTCTCCGAACGAAGCGTGGTTGCACACGAACGAAGTCGAAGGCAGGTTCTTCAAGTCGGCGTCAGTAGTGCCCTGTTCTGAACTCGACGACTCGGTTTCGTTGGTCGGGAACGTAATCCAGTCACAGTCCATTCCCTGCGCCTTCTGCTGGGGCGAGACCTGCATGTAAACAACTTGATCCTTGTAAACAACTAAAGAATTCATTGTGCCGCCTTGGAAGGAAGTCGAGCTTTCAATCCTGGACTTGCCGGACTTCATGAACGCGTGGGAAACGGCGTTGACGCCCTCTTGGGAAACGGTTATCGTACACTCTACCGGCTGGCCCAGCGCAAGAAGTTGCTCGTAACCCATTCCGCTCAACCCGCCTTGGGGCGAGGACTGCGCGCCGCTTTGAACCCCGGCCTGCGGGCCCTGCGTCGGCGCATTGCCTTGCGGAGCGGATGCCGTGCAGCCGAACGCCAGAAGCGAAACGGCCACTAGTAACAGTATTGCGAAGTACTTCAACTAAACCCACCTCGCAGGAAAGAACGCGGGCAACGCATTTAATTATGTTCCTTTAACGCGCTTGCGGCGAAGGTCGACGCCGAGGCTCTAAAGGTTTTTGCGCATCAAGTCAACTGTCTTGGCGTGGGCCTTGCTTTCGGTCACCATTTGCAGCAGACTTCCGCTTATTTCAGGAATGCGGACGCGCTGAATCAGTTTAGAGTAAGCGGTTTCGTAGAAAGTCTCGGCGTAATAGCAGTAGTCAAGCATTTCGTCGATTTTCTTCGGACGCGGCTTTATCAAGTTCGCGTAATCCGGGCCAACCAATTCCGCCAACTCGCTTTCTTTCTCGAAAAAAACGGCTTCCTTTGAAAGAAACGGGTTGGAAACTATTCCCTGGACTAAGCCCGACGAAATCCGCAGGTGGTTGGCTTCCTGCATCCGGATTGACGCCGCCTGTTTCTTGAACGAGTCTTTCGGCAGCCGCTGCACCAACTCGTCGTAGCACTCGAACATCTTCACTTCAAGCTTTGCGCCGAAAAACAACGCGTTTGCAAGCCATTTTTCAACTTCCTGCGGCAACTCAAAAACACCTTGAAACAGTAGGCAGCGTTTGGTTTAAAACAATTGGGCGCCCCCCAACGCCAATCAATTTAAACGAGTAACCCAAGAATTCTTTCATGGTTCTCGAATCCCTGTTTTCGCCCGAAGGCGCGGAACACAATCCCTGGGCCCTCGCAATACTGGGCTTCGTTTTCGTGAGCCTCGGCGTTTTCGCAACCGACTACCTGCTTCCAAGCGCGCCCGGCCTCCTCTTAGCGGCATTGGTGGCGCTGCCGGTTGTTCCGCTAGTCCTTCGTTTGTTCGACTACGAGGAATACGAAGTCGAGGAAGGCGAAACCAGGTGGGGCAGCCACACTTTCGCAAGGCACTTTCCGGTTGTGTTGACTCTTGCTTCGCTTTTCCTGGGAATGACGGCGGGATTCTGCTTCTGGTACCTTGCGCTTCCGCAGGACAAGTCTTCAAGCTTGTTCGACGCCCAGAACCAAGAGCTCGAGGGAATAGGCGGCTTGTTCTCGGGCTACGCCGTCTTCGGACCGCCCACGCTGGACTTCGGCGGCGTTTTTGAAACCATTTTCCTGCACAACCTCGGCGTGCTTGTCCTGATACTCGGGTTTTCCCTGGTCTACGGCGCCGGAGCCGTGTTAGTACTCATTTGGAACGCGTCCGTAATAGGCGTGTTCATAGGCAACTTCGCGAAAGAATTCATTTGGCACCAAGCGCCGGCGTACTCAATGCTCGCCGGAGCAGGCGCGGGATTCCTGGGACTGCTTCCGCACGGCTCGCTTGAACTAATAGCATACCTGCTCGCGGCTCTCGCAGGAGGAATTTTGAGCAGCGCGATAATCCGCCGCGAAAGAACCGAACGCCACTGGAGCAGAGTAGCCTACGACCTCCTCAAACTCGCGGCGTGGGCAATAGTTTTCCTCGCGCTTGGAGCAGCAATCGAAGCAAGCAGCATAGTCGGCTTGTGAGAGCAATGCCAGAACAACGCCGCGAAGTAAGAGTACTCGACTTAATGTGCGGCGAGGGCATAACCCGACTGCCAATCACGCTCAGACACCAAGGAAAAGACGTGCACTACGTAGGCATAGACGCCGTGATGCACAATTTGCCTTCGTTGTACGAGCTCACCAAGACGCGGCCCGGCTTCTCAGCGTTCAGCGCGGCAATGAGCGACGCTTACCGCCGAGGCCTTCCACGGAGCATTATAGGCGGCGCTCTCTTCGAGGCAGCACAGAGACTGCACGAAGAGTATCACCAAATTAAACTGGATTTCAACAACCCCACAGAATTACGTGAACAACTCAAAGAAGCGGTTGGCGAAACCAAATTCGATGAAGTACATTTCCACATGCCGCCATACGGGACGAAAGGCCATCCCGAAAGCCTGGGCGTAATCGCTGAATTCATGAAGCCCGGCGGAACGCTTTACCACATCTTCGAATTAAGTCGCCCTCTTTTAGCGGGCCTTGAGCCATCTGAAGCGAGACACGAAAAGCTTCAAGCAGTAGCCGCGAAAGCAGGGCTAACTCTTATGAAACACGGAATATTACTCAATGGCCGCGTCCTAGTCACGCGGTCCGACGAGAATCCCGACGAAGAAAAGCGCAGGAAATTAAACGATTATTACTCTGCGGTGCTTGCACAGTACACTTCATTCCCGGCGTACGCTACTAACTTCGCGATAATGAGAAAGCCGCTTAAACGGAAGTAACGATCAGGGTTGTAGCTTCTTTTGCTCGCCGGCGGGCTTTTCTTCTTTCTTGGCTTCCTGCTTCTTTTCAACGGATTCCTCGATTATGTCCCGCTTCTTTTCCTTGTAGGCTTCAACGAGCGAGTTGATTATCTCCGAGTAATCCGGTTTCGCGGTTATTTCTCCCTTGACCTGTTTTTCGGTCAGCTTGCCTGAAAGCATTGACGCCAAATGCGAGAGTTCGAGCGGGAAAATGATTTTATTGCTTTTTCCTTCCGAGATTTTCTTCAGCGAATCCAAGTACAAGTAAGCGAGAGTCCTGTCGCTCATCTTGCTTGCCGCCTTGTCGAGAATGTCGAGTGAAATCTGGCGCGCGGCTGCCTCGGTTTCAGCGCGGGCCTTGTACTCAACTGCTTCCTTGCGTTTTCTCATTGCTTCAACGAGTTCGGGAGGCAATTCGATGCTCTGGACTTCAACGCGGTGGGTTGCAATTCCCCAGTCCTGCGCCGCCGCCGCGATTATCGAGTGCAACTCCGTGTCGAGTTCCTCCGTTTTTTCAAGCAGTTCCTCCAAATCCATTTTGGCGACGGCGTTGCGGATGTTCGAGCGCAATAATTCCACTACGGCGGTCTTGTAGTCCTTTATTTCAATAATGGCTTTCTTGGGGTCGACCACGCGGATGTAGAGGACGGCGTCGACTTTCACGCGGACGTCGTCGCGCGTGATCATGGCCTGCGGCGGCGTGTCGATGGCCTGCGTGCGCATGTCGACGACGACGTACCTTTCGATTAACGGAAAAATGAGTATCCAGCCCGGGCCGCCGATTCGGTTGTATTTTCCTACCCGGAAGACGACTGCGCGCTCGTATTCCTTGAGTTCAACGAGTTCGGGAAACAACGAGGCTATTACGACCAGCAGGAATATTCCAACTAGGATTAGAGCAAGCGGCACTTTGGCTATCCACAGCGCCGCAAACAAGGCAATGGCTGCCGCGATTATTCCGATGAAGACTATTACCTGCCTGTTCACGGTAACTCCCTTGTTAAACAAGATTTTGGGAGGCGTTATTTATATACGCTGCCGCAGAATTGTTTTCAGAGGAAGATTAAATTGGCTTCAAAAGCGCACCGTCTGCTGATACTGAACATAGACGTAGACGACGACTTGTACGAAAAGGCCCGCGTCAAGGGACCCGTAGTCGGAAGAAAAGCCAACCTGGAAGCTGCAATGAAGCTCGCCGTCGCCGACCCCGAAGACCCCGACTCCAACGCCATTTTCGAGGCAATAAAGCAATACGATGATCTCGGCAAGGAAACGAACGTCGAAGTCGCCACCATCACCGGAAGCTCCAGGCTGGGCTACCACGCGGACAAGGAAGTGGTAAAGCAACTCGAGAAAGTCATTGCCGAATACAAGCCAGAGGCATGCGTGTTCATAAGCGACGGCGCCAGCGACGAGCAAATGATTCCGCTGGTGCAAAGCCGCGTGAAAATAAACAGCGTAAAAACGATTACCATAAAGCAGGCGAAGGAACTCGAGAAAACCTACGTCGCAGTCTTCGAAAAACTCAAGGAACCCCACTACGCGAGAATAGTTTTCGGACTGCCCGGACTTGCTCTCGTGTTGTTCGCGCTGTCGGAATTCCTGGGACTCAAGGTATTCATCGGTCTCCTCGGAGCTTACTTGATAATCAAAGCCACCGGAATAGAAGAAATGCTGTTGAAAGGCGCAAGCAACTTCAGCTTCTCGTTCGAAAAACTCGGGTTCATATTCTACTTCGCGGCAATTCCCCTCGCGGCAATATCATTGTGGCTGGGAATGGCCAAAGTAGCTGCGCTGCAAACCCTCGGCGTAACCAACCTGGCGAGGCTCGCCGCGGGCTTCACGAAAGACTTCCTCCTGCTCATGCCGGTTGCTTTCCTGCTCATAGTATTGGGCAAAGTCATTGAAGCAATAAACGAGAAAAAGAAGTACCTGCTTCCCACCTACGTCGTCTCTTCGACCGCGGTGGTGCTGCTTTGGCTGATTCTCAACAACGCGGCGGACTGGGTTCTTGGAACCCTTAGTTTCGCCGACTTCTTCACGACAATAATCCTCGCCGTCGCGGCAATGGTGTTGGTAGTGTATTTGGCGAAGGCGTTCAAGACGAGCATGATCACGAGAATGCAGTTGGAAGGCAAGGACGTCTACACCGAAGTCGGAGGACTGCTGGGAAAAATAGTGGGAATAAACCGCAAGCAGGAGAAAATAATTCTCCAAACCGAAAGCGGAAGAAAAATAGACCTGCCAATCGACCGCATCAGCAACATCGGCGAAAAAATAATCGTCCAGTACTGACGAAGAAAAGGCTTTTTAACAGAAGCCAGTAATACAACTCAAGGAATTTTGCATGAACGGCGTTTTCGAGCAATGGAAGTACCTTCTCGACGCTACTTTTACGCACATCAGCCGCTTTACGGCATATTCCTTTCCCTGCATGCGCAAGAATCGCGTGTGAGGGAATGAAGCGTTTTTAACAAAAAGGCGAAACGCCGACCCGCTTGGTAACGAGGCCTTAACACTAAGCACTAGAGTTCAAAAGAGATAGTGGAGCGAGAAGTCGGAGGGACAGCTGCATCGACCGCCCGTCGATGCACGCGCCGGGCAGAGCCGGCGACAAACCCCAAGGAGGCAATCCTTAAAACGCGAAAGCCCCTCCGACCTCGCAACCACTAACTTTCAAAATTCGCGCGCAAGAGGTTTCTATCACCCCATATATAAAGCTTTCTCAAATTACAAAAAACAATACTTTTCGATTAAAGTCCTTTTCTAACGCCCAAAAGGCAATTATAAACAATTTGACGCCGCCGACAAGCCAAAGTTGTTATTTTTTAGACAACTGGCTTGCGGATGAATTGAAGCTGGAAAAACGCCAGTACGACCGCCAGGGCAACGCACAAGGAGGCAATTGGAACAACTGTGCGCAAGCCGAAGGCGGAGGCAATTGCCGAATCCGAGGGCCCCAGAAAAACCGGAATAAACGCCAAGCCAATGAAGAAAACAACGAAGAAAACAGCTATTGCCAGGAGGCCGTCCGCCACCCACTTTTGCTCCAGCAGCGACTTGGAACGAGAAGCCTGCGCCGCGCTGTACTTAGCGTATATTTCCCTGAGCATTGCGTCGCTTGCTTTCTTTCTGGCTTTGCCGCGCATGAAAGCGATTACGCAAAAGTAATTTAAACCACTTGGCAGACAATTTCTACCATGAAACACGAACAACACGCACACCACCCGCACGCACACACGCCCCACAAGAAACCGGCTGACAACACGCTCCTGATAGCAGGAGCAGTTGGCCTGGTCGTAATTGTGGCCGCAGTGTACATTTTGATGCAGCCCGCTCCAACGCAGCACGTTGCAACTCCGACTCCGTACGTCTACGTCGCCACGCCGACTCCCGTGCCGACTGCGGTTCCGACGCCGGTGCCGACGATTCAGGTAATTGAAGTGCCGACTTTGACTCCCACGCCTGTTCCGACGGAAGACATTGCGAGGCCAACCACTCAACCCGCTGGAGCGCCGTGCAACAACGACATGGACTGCTCACAGGGATGGTGTGACAACACGCGTCAGACTACTGCAGGTTACTTTGGAACCTGCATACTACCGGGTCAGTAAAATTCTTTTCCGGTAACCCGCGCAGGGCTACTGGAATTCTTTCTTTATCTGGGATAGCAGCGCGTTCTTCTTCGGGCCCGGCTTCAGCGCGTGGGTAAGCACGTCGTACAAGTTCCGCGCTTGAACTATTTCTATCTTCTTTTTCTGCTCGTCACTCAGCGCCAAGTCCGCGTAGTTGGCCGCCGGCAGAATCAGTTTCTTCATTCCCGCTTCAATTGCGGCTTCGGCTTTGGAAGTGACTCCGCCTACTGGAAGCACTTCGCCGCGGACGCTCAGCGAGCCAGTCATTGAAACGCTTTGGTCGACTTCCGCGTCTTCCAGCGCCGAAATTACCGCGGTTGCTACGGAAACGCTTGCGCTGTCGCCCTCAACTCCTTCATAAGTCTGCAGGAATTGGACGTGAATGTCGTAGCGCGAAATGTCTTTTCCAGTGTGCTTCTTGATTATTGCGCTGACGTTCTCGACTGCTTCTCGCGCTATTTCACCGAGTTTTCCCGTCGCAATTATCCTTCCTTCTTCACGCGAGGCGCTGGGAGCTATTTCTGCGACAATCGGCAGTATTACCCCGCTGTCGCCCATTACCGCCAGTCCGTTGACTCGCCCCACTTTGCTTCCCTGCGACAGGAAGACTTCGTAGTCTTTCTTTACTTCAACCAACTGCTGGGCCGCTTGTTGTTCGAGCGTGCGCGCAATCTTCAGCGCGGCTTCAATGTGGTCGACTGAAACAGTGGAAGCTCCTTTTTCGCGCGCGACGTCTCCCGCGGCGCGAATGAGTCCGCCCATTTCACGGAGTTTCAGCGTTAGCTTGTTCTTGCGTCCAGCGCGCTTGCGTGCCTCGTTAACCAGCCTGTCGACTGCGGCGCGGTCGAAGGGAGGAATTTTTCCGTCTTTCTTGACTTCCTGGGCAATGAACTGCGCTATCTTCAAACGGTTTTCGGGAGAGTCTTCAATCGACTCTTCCATGTACACTTCGTAGCCGTAGCCACGGACTCGGCTGCGCAGCGCCGGGTGCATTCTTTGAACGTCCTGGTAGTTTCCTGCCGCGACGAGAACAAAGTCGCACGGAACGGGTTCCGTGCGCACCTGCGCGCCGGACGACATTTCACTCTGGCCAGTAATAGCGTACTTCTTTTCCTGCAACGCAGTAAGCAGTTCCTGCTGGGCCTTTGGCCGCAGGGTAGACGCCTCGTCGATGAACAAAACGCCTTTATGCGCGCGGTGAACCGCTCCGCCCTCGACTCGCAGGTACGCCGGCGTTCCCAAGCCCCCGCTTTGGAAAGGATCGTGACGAACGTCGCCGAGTAATGCTCCGGCTCGTGCGCCGGTTGCGTCGACGAACGGCGCGCGTTTTTTGCCTGCGTTGTCGACCAGAATCTTCATTCCCTCGGTCTCGGGGCCTGCTCCGGGCATTGCTACCCTGCGTCCCAACTGGGTTGCGAACGCGAGGGCGGCGACCATGAAAAACATTCCAATCAGCATTGCCGCAGTAATGACGTCGCCGAACTCCTTTCTTCCGTAAAACAAGAGGAAGAACGAGCCGATGAACACGAGGGCGAGCATGATGATGTTGATGTTGCTGCCGCCGATTTTGGCTTTTGCGCGCGCGGCTTCAATCATTCTCCTGCCCTCGCCTGCCTTGACGATTTTTACTTTAGGCATGTTGTCGTCCAACGGATTCTGCATTACTAGGATGTCTTCAAGCAGTTCGACGGGAATGAGTTCGGCCATTGCCTGCGCCAGCATTGACTTGCCTGTTCCCGGAGTTCCAACTAGCAGTACGTTGCGCTTCTGCTTAGCCGCCTTGCGTATTATTTCAACGGCTTTTTCCTGGCCGATTATCTGGTCGGCCAAGTGGTCGGGAACCGGAATTTCGGCGGTTGTCTTGAAGTTCGCCCACGCGCGGCCGCCGTCTTTTCCCTTGCCGGCTGGCGTGGCTTGCGCTGGCGCAGCGCTTAGTTTAGCAAAAGTTGCGTGCCGCTTTTTCGCCATCTTGACTTATTTACTGGCCGCTTGGTTTTAATCCTTGCGCGCAATAAAACTCGTTGATTAAAAATGATTAGGCTGGTTGTACTCGGCAGCAGCGCGTCAATGCCTTCCCGCGAAAGCGTTCCCTCGTGCTTTGCGGTGAAGTACGACGGAGTGTTCCTGTTCGACTGCTGCGAGGGAGCGCAGAGGCAGATGATGAAGTACGGCGTCAGCTTCGCGCAAGTCAAATGCATTTTCCTGAGCCACTTGCACGCCGACCACTTCCTGGGAATAGTGGGATTGACGCAGAGCATGAACTTCGTGGGCCGCAAAGACCCGCTTTACATATTCGGGCCGGCCGGAACCCAGAAGCTCTTTGAAACAATTTTCTACTTGAAAGAACTGCGTCCTGAGTTCAACATCCGCGTTTTCGACGTAGGCGAGTCCTCGAAGCCAGTTTTTGAATCGCGTTTGTTCAGCGTCCGCGCCTTCGAAGTAGAGCACACGGGAAAAGCACTGGGCTTTACGCTGGAAGAAAAGCCGTTGCGGAAATTCGACTTGGAAAAGGCAAAAAAAGCAGGCGTTCCCCGCCACTTGTTCACCGAACTGCAGAACAAGGGAAGCGTCAAAATCAAGAACGAAAAAACAGGGCGCACGAAAACAGTGAAGCTGGATCAAGTGACTTTCCTCAAGCCCGGCAAGAAAATTGTTTACAGCGGCGACACGCGCCCCTGCAAAACCCTTGCGCACGAAGCAAAAGACGCCGACTTGCTCGTACACGACGCGTGCTTCTCGGAAGAACAGGCCAAGCTGGCCGAAGACAAGAAGCA
>Ga0315268_10004992_pt1 | contig 14315 bp, 9 predicted proteins | sample C1_top_MG_FD_204535 | JGI IMG/M metagenome (GOLD analysis project Ga0315268, IMG submission 204535) | Sediment microbial communities from Yellowstone Lake, YNP, Wyoming, USA - C1_top | ecosystem: Environmental > Aquatic > Freshwater > Lake > Sediment | place: USA: Wyoming | collected 2017-08-01
CAACCTGGCCAACTGGATGATCCCCGGCAAGATGGTCAAGGGCATGGGCGGCGCCATGGACCTGGTGGCGGGCGCGCGCCGGGTGATCATCGCCATGGAACACTGCACCAAGGACGGCCAGCCGAAGATCCTGAAGACATGCACTCTGCCGCTGACCGGCGTCAAGGTGGTAGACACCATCGTCACCGAAATGGCCTACATCAAGGTGACGCCGCAAGGGCTGGTGCTGGAGGAAGTGGCGCCCGGCGTCACCGCCGACGAAGTCCAGCGCTGCACCGAGGCCAAGCTCGCGGTCAGCCCCCATCTGAAGGAAATGACGACGTAGGAAAAACCCATACCGCCGAGGACAGCCGAGGACGCAGAGAAACAATTGGAAATTTGAAAATTTGAGATTCCCGCCGATACGACCGGTAGCAGTGAATTTTCAAATTCTCAAAATTTCCAATTTCAAATTCGCTCTGCGTCCTCCGCGTCCTCGGCGGTTTGGGTTTGGGTTTGGCTTTCCGGCGGTTGAGCTATTCCGTCCCCGTGCGATAGGCGTGGAGGATGTCTTCCATGGTGACCACGCCCTCCAGTCTGTCCAGGTCTGCGCGGTGGACCACCGGCAGCAGCGGCCAGTCGTAAACGTAGTGCATGGCCGTGTCGAGGGGATGGTCGGGGTGCAGCAGCGGAATACGGCGCGCGGGCAGCACCGAGTCCAGCGTCATTTCGCCCTTCCCCAGGCTGGCCATCTTCGCCAATTCTTCCTTGCGCAGCAGGCTCCAGCCGGGAGGCGAGCGCCGCACCAGGAACATTCCGGCAGGCAGGTGTTCCACGCGCTGCAGCGCCTCCTGCACGGTTTGGCTGCCCAGCAGCACCGGGTCGGGCGGCGGCTGCATGGCGTTTTCCAGCCGCAGCACCGAGACCTCGCGCTCTTCTTCCATAGAGGGCAGATCGATCCCGTCCTGCCGCGACAGCAGATCGAAGATGGGTACCGGCTGAAACGTGCGCGAGATCAGGTAGGCGATGGCGTTGGCGATGATAACCGGCAGAATGATGGAGTAGTTCCCGCTCACCTCCAGCACCATGAACACCGAAGTCATGGGCGCGCGCAGGAACCCGGCGAAGAGCACGCCGATGCCGACCAGGGCGTAAGCTGCCGAGGTGGCGGTCAAAGTGGGGAAAATGCTGTGCTCCAGCCCGCCCACGGCGCCGCCCAGCATGGCGCCAATGAACAGCGTGGGCGCGAACATGCCGCCCGGGGTGCCGCTGACGAAGGAGATGGTGGTGGCCAGGATTTTCAGGCCGGCCAGGATGCCCAGCATCTCCCAGGTGAACTGGTCGTGCATGGCGCGGTCCACGTACTGGTAACCGGCGCCCATGATCTGCGGCATGCCGAAATATCCGATCAGCCCGATCATCAGACCGGCCACGCCCGGCTGCAGATATTGCGTCCAGTGCGGCATCGCCTTCAGCCGCGGCCGCAGGATCTGGATGGCCTTGGCGAATACCACCGAGGCGAACCCGCCCACCACGCCGAGCGCCGCGTAGGCCAGCAACTCGCCGGGGCGGACCGTGGGGAACGCCGGGATGCTGAACAACGGCGCAAAGCCCAGGAACCAGCGTTCCACCACCACGCTGGCCACGGCCGACAGCACCACCGCGCCCAGCACGCCGGCGCTCCAGCGTCCGATGACCTCCTCGATCACGAACAGCACCGCCGATATGGGGGCGTTGAATGCGGCCGCCAGTCCGGCGGCGGCCCCCACCGGCGCGATCAGGCGCATTCTTTCCCGCGAGAGCTTGAGCTGCCGCCCCAGTGCCGAGGCAATGCCGGCGCCGATTTGCAGCGCCGGGTCCTCCGGCCCCAGGGAGAAACCCGAGCCGATGGCCAGCGCCGAGCAGAGGAACTTGCCGATAACGGTCGAAAAAGGTACGGCGCCGTCGTAGATGTAGAGCGCAGCCTTGGTCTGATTGACCCCGCTGCCGCGCACTCTGGGGAAGAGCCGTATCACCAGGGCGGCCACCAGCAGGCCGATCAGCGCGGGGGCGGCCACCAGGCGCCATCCGCTGGGCGGCACCTCCGAGCCCAGCAGGTACTGGCTGGCAAACTCAATCGTCACCCGGAAGCAAACCACGGCCAGTCCGGCCAGCACGCCGATAATCACGGCGAGCAGCAGAAACAGGCGGTCCTCGCGGAAAGGCTGCGCCATTTCGGCGGCGCCGGGGGCGAGGGTGGTGGCGGGAACGTGCGGTTCGCTCATGGCGCCTCTCCCTGGCGCCGGCGGGCGAGCAGCAGTAAGGCGTGGTCGGGCCCGGTGGCCGCACCGCATGGCTGCACCGCGTCGCGCTCGGCGCGGAACACCAGGTCCATGGCAGTGTCCACCAGTTCAGGCTGGCGGCGCAGCGCGGCCACGCTCAGTCGCCGCCGCAGCGCGAGCAGTTGGGCGTAGTCGGATTGCAACCGGGTCTGCGGCGGGGTGACGTCAATGGCCATGCCGCGATCTTTGGCGCAGCTCTCCAGCCGATCCTGCGCCTGCTGCAGGTCGCGCAGCACGCGGCGGCTGCGCTCGTCGGCGCCAAGGCGGTGCGCAAATGGATCCAACTGCAGGACGAGGTCAGCGGTGCGCAGCAGCCCGGCCGATTGTTGGTCGCGCGGATTGACCGCCAGCGCGCGCCGCAGGTACTGGCGCGCTTCCTCGTAACGTCCCAACTGGAAGGCAGCCTGGCCGGCGCCTGCCAGGGCGGCAGGATTGCGCGGGTCGAGCGCCAGCGCGTTGCTGTATTCGAGCAGCGCGCGATCGTAGACTCCCGCCGTTTGGAACAAATCCCCCACCCGGACCATCCAGGCGGGATCGCGCGGCAGTTCGGCGGCCAGCGCGATCAGTTCCGATTCCGCCTGCGGCATGGCCTTGTGCTGCAGCAGGTACTGCACCAGTTCCAGGTGCGCCTGGCGGCGGCGCGCGGCGGGGTCATGGTTCCAGAAGCCGTACACCGCGCCGTGATAGTAGCGCACGGCAATCGCAAAGACCCCACGCGCTGCCGCCAGCCGCGCCAGTTCCAGGTTCACCCGGCCGTTGTCCGGCTCCTCTTCCCAAAGCGCCTGCAGGTAGGTCTCCGCCTGGCGGAATTGTTGATCGGCAATCAGCGCTTGCGCCAGGTGCAGCCGGTAAGCGAAGTCGTCGGGAGAGTAGACGATGGCGGTTTGAAACGCCTTGACTGCCTGATCCAGGCGGTTAGATTTCAGCCGGTCCTGGCCGCGCTGGAACCATTCGCGGGCCAGGTGGTCCTGGCGCGCGGCATAGGCGTGGGTCAGGAAGTACGTTATGGCCCACAGCCCCGCGGTGATGGCAATTACGGCGATAAGAAGCAGCGGCTCACGCCGCCAGCGCGCCAGCCCCGGCAGTCTCCGCCGGGCGCAATTCGGGTGCTCGGCTGCATGGGCAGCCAGCGGCTCACCACAGCGCGGGCAGAGACGATCGGACATCCTTCCCGCTTCAGTGTAGACGATGCCTCGCGCAACGGCCAATCTGCGGGATCGCTGGCGGCCCGCCTGTGCTGATGAAAATAAATTCAGGGCTGTCGTCTTGAGCGAGGCGCCGGCTGATCTTCTGTACAGAGTTTTACGACTGTCATCTTGAGCGAGGCGTCGGCCGCTGGAGCCTGCCCTGAGCGGAGCCGAAGGGCCGACGCCGAGTCGAAAGACCTCTACACCCCAAACTCGGCCACTGCCGACAAAAGGCTCTTCGGTACAGCCCCCAATGCCCCGCGTCGCCCCCGCATGATTTTCGACGCAGCGTCGCCCGCTGCGGGTGCGGTTCTGATTGCTGGCTGCCGCTGCCGGGCTGGAATTCCAGAGCCGACGTATCGTGAGACGAGGTAAGCAGGCCTGAACGGAAGAAGGACGTGCCCGCCGGGGCGGCGGAGTGCTTGGCGAGTAGCGGCTCGGCGCCTGTTCCGGCCGCCGCTCTTAGACGGCCGGAACAGGGGTTCGGGTGGAGTTCAGGTTAACGAGTTAGCGAGCCGTGACAGCGGCAGCCCTGGGTTCCGCTTCCGGAGCCACCGGCCTCTTGGCCAGCAGCTCAGCGACCAGGGCGATTGCGGCCAATACCGCGGCCGTATAGAACGGCGTCTTGTAACCGCCCGAACTCTGCAGCAGTTTTGCTCCCACCATGGGGCCGATGACGCCGGACACGCCCCAGGCGGTGAACAGCATGCCGTAGTTCAGCCCGGCATTCTTGGTACCCCAGAAGTCGGACGCGGCCGAACCGTTCACCGACAACTGCGTGCCATAGCACCAGTAAACCGCGAATGCCACCGCGAACAGCAGCACCACGTTGCCTCCGACCAGGAAGAGCAGCGGCATGGCCACCGCGGAGATGCCGATCATGAGGCGCAGCACGTTGATGCGGCCCATGACGTCCGACATCGCTCCGGACAGAATACGGCCGAGCGCGTTGCCGGTGGCGCCCACAATGAAGGCGGTGCCAGCGTAGCCCGCAATGGCCTTGGGATCCATGCCGGTGCCCTTCAGGCTGGTACTGATGAACGGCACCAACTGGCTGATCACCATCTGTCCAGCCGAGCAGCCCAGCGCGTAGGCTATCCACATGAAGTAGAAGGTTGGGGTGCGCAGGGTTTCGCTGGGAGTGAATTCATGCGTAGTGGCGGCCGCCTTCGCCGTCGCCGGCGGAGGTGTCCAGCCGGCCGGCCGGTAGCCGACGGGCGGGTTCTTCAACAGGGCGGCGCCGATCATGGTCATGACGAAGAAGATTCCGCCCAGGATCATGAACGTGGTACGCCATCCGTAGGTGGGGATCAGGTAGTTGAGGCCGAGCTTGCCGAATACGGCCGAGCCGCCGCCGTAACCCGCCACCGCCAGGCCCACCGCCAATCCGCGCCTGTCGGGGAACCATTTCGCCATCACCGGGATGGGAGTGGCGTAACCGAAACCATTGCCCAGCCCAATCAGGACGCCGAAAAAGATGTACAGAGTGGTCAAGCTGTGCGCGGTTCCGGACAAGAAGAATCCCAAGCTAACAAGGATGCCGCCCAGCACGGAGGACACGGTAGGCCCCTTCTTGTCCTGCAGGCGGCCGCCGACCACGAACGTCAGCGCAAAAACCACCACCGCGATGGTGTAGGTCAGCGCCATCTGGGTAGGCGCATAGCCTTTGAAATCGGGGTCTGCTTTCAGCTTGGGAAGGAACATACTCCAAGCATAGAGGCTGCCCAGGGCGAGGTTCATGGACAGCCCGCCCACGACGCGCCACCACCGGCTTATCGTGGGTTCGATTTTCACGTCAGATGTGGTTGCCACGGCTTAGTCTCCTTCTAGCACATGCGTTGTGAGTGCAGGCCCGCTGCGCCAAGCTCAGCAGTGCCAGCAGATCGGTGAAGAACGGATAGAACGTTCGTTCGGTTCAAGGGTCAAGAAATCTCGTCTTGGGCCTGCACCGCGGCGCCGGCAAAGCCAGGTTGCGATGGGCGAGATATGATCCGCGACGTGTAATCCCCCTTTGGGCCTGATTTCTCGACGTGTGGGGCCGGATTGTGGTGCGCTAGGACATAGAAAGCAGTGACGGAAATCACTGACGCGTGTGACTCGCCGCCTGCCCGGCGCCGCTACCCGGCGGAAACGCCGATGGCGGGGTAAACGCCGCCAGCCCGCGGGCTGGCGGCCGGCAAGCGGCCGGCAAAAACCCCTGAAACCCGGCCTATTTTACCGCTCCTACCGTGAAACCGGCAATAAAACGGTCCAGAAACAGGTTGTAAATCACCGCAATCGGCAGGCTGGCGAAAATTGTCCCGTGCCTCCTTCCGCTTCGACCCCGTTGCATGAAGCACAAAAAAAGGGGCGGCCCGCAGGCCGCCCTGAGAATCGCTTCGGTTGGTTTAGAAGGTGAAGATGGTGGCGAACTCCTCGCGCACGTCGTGCCACGAGCGCGACGGGTTGCCGCGGAACAGCGTGCTGCCGTAGCAGGCCGTGGTCAGCAGGGCGCCATTCGTGCATGCCGCCGAGCGGTAGGACCGCGTACGGTAGTAACTCTGCTCGTAAGCGAAGGTCACCCAGCTGTTGAGTTTGTAGAACAGGTTGGCAAAGGCCCAGTCGCCGCGGTCGCGAATACTGCCGGTGGTCGCCTTGCGCAGGTCGCGATCGTTCACGTCATCCAGGCCGTAGTGCAGGTTCATGCTCCAGCCGGCGTTGCGGCCGGTGGGATTGGCGTGTGCGATGCGCGACAGCGGCAGGCCCAGTTCCAGGAACCCGCCCTGAACGCGGATCGGCCTTTGCGGCGCCACCACCGGCACGCCGCCAAGTGTGCCGAATGCGATGGCCGAAGAGCCGTCGATGTTCGGCGCCGTGACCACGCTGGCCAGTCCAGTCGTGTCGTTATAGAACGAAAGTATCTGGCCGGCAAAGAACCAGCGCAGGTCAGCGCCACGATAGTAGCTGCCGATGAGCGTGGCATACCGCGTCGGCAATTGGATTTGCGGGTTTAAGCCCCACCGGTCGCTGCTGGTCCGGACGCCCTTGGGGAATGCGGTCTTGTAGGTTCCGGGCGTAGTGGCGGAGGGGAAATTGGGGACTAGGGCGGCGGTGGCCAGGCCGTCACGCTTGCCGTGCACGCCGCTGAGAATGATCTGCGCGGGCGCTACGCCAGGCGCTTTGTCCAGCTGGAACTGGAGGGCGATGCGGCCTTCCACTTCCGGCCGATTGGAGTCGGGGCCCTGCCGTTCGCCGATGGCCAATTGCGTGCCGACTCCCAGACCAGCGTTGGGCGTCTGCGGAATGGCAACTACGCCAGTGGCATTGGTGGTCGTGCAGGGGTAAACCGCGGCCGGGCAAACCAGGAACACGTTGCTGCTGCTGGTGGTCGTGTTCGCCGCGACCGTGCCGGGGATCTGGAAACTGCTATTGCCGGGATACGGGTACGGCTGGTTGCCGGAAGACGGCTGAACAATCGCCGCCTCGAACAGCAGCTTGGCCGAACGGCTGCCGCCGATCGTGTGCACCACACCACCCTTGGCCTGCTGCACGCGCTCGTACATGCTGCCGAACCCGATGCCCAGGCCCGTGGTCTCAATGCTGTTCGGCAGCGTGCTGGAACCGAACGGCGTCCAGTCCTGTCCGAACACGGCATAGATCATGGTCTTGGGGCTGGCGGCATAGTCCAGGCGCCCGAACGCCAGGCGTATCGACGGCATGCTGGAACGCAGCGTCGAAATGCCGCGGTTGGCCACCGCCGTGTAGTTGCCTTCAAAGTCGAGCTCGATCTTGCCGGTCACGGTCAGCTTCTTCGAGGGGTCCAGCCACTCAAAGTTGCTGCCGATACGGCTGTTGCGGGCCTTGATCTTGAACTGCGGCGCGGCGTCTGGTCCGGAATCAACAATCAAGCCCGGCAGCGGAAAATCAGTGCCGTAGGGGGAAGAACTGTCCTCTACCACGCTCATCTTCACATAGCCGTAGGGAGCGGCTTTGACCGGTCCGATCTTGAAGGCGGGGACCATGCCGTCGCGTTTGGGGGAATCCACCGGCAGCACCCGGATGGGCGCCGACGCCGGGAGCACAGGAGGAGGTTTGGGAGGCGCCGCCGCCTGCGGCATCGCCGGTGTCGCCTCTGTTTCAACCGCAACAGCGGGCTTCACCGAGGCCGAGGTGGAATACGCTGCTACCAAACGTTCGTTCGAAAAGGTGGAGGCACCCTGAAGATCGCTGTTGGAAATAACGCCTTTCTTCAGGAGTATCGCGGTGAGCTGGTCACGCTGTTCGTTCAACGGAACCGCCGCCAAGGCTTGCGCTTCCTGAGCCGTCAGGACGCCCTTGGCCTGCAGCACACGCACCAGTGGATCGACCTGTTGCGCGGGCGGAGCTGCAGCCGGCGCGTCGCCGGCCAGCATGGTTCCGGTGATTGTAAGGACGACAGCCGCTACCAGTACAGCCGTCACGAAGCGTCGCATGGGTCTGACTAACCTCCGATGGAAGTAGCAAACATCGGGACCGCCGCGGACGGCCGGGCCCGGTGCAGCTCGAAAAGATTTTGGGTACCCTGGGGCCGAATGGTGCGCCCGGAGCTGATTCAGCCAAAACAGCAGCTACTCAGGACCGAGTAGTTCTTTGGAAATGGCCTGACGGATTATGGTTGTACGGAAAAACCTCGGAGCCCGATACTGGAGTGCTGAAAAAGTACCTCCTGCGGGCCCTTCTAGCAAGTCCAATCTTTCCCTGAGCCACAGCCTGAACGCGAATCGGCCTACGCCATCCGCCTGTCGGCAGTGGCGCCGCAGGCCGCTGGCTGCGCGGAAGAACGGTATGATCGCGTGGGGCCGGTTACAATCCAGCTGCTGGTGCATTGCTCTCCTGCAAGTGCAACCGCTGAACTCGCGTGCCGAGACCCTTCCCCACAGCAGACGCCCCGCCTTAGCCTGGTCTGCCGACTCGTGGGGCGCATTGTTGGCGCGGCGGAAACAAGCGTCAGTGATGGCGGTCACATATGAGGTGTGATCTGGCCCCGCCAGAGATGCGTGAAAGGCCGCCTCCGGCGCGGCTTTTGACCCAAAAGGGGAATCCGGCGCAGCAGCAAAAAAAAATACCCGTCCCCCCAACGCCTGTCCTGAAGCGCCCGCCACAAGCCGTTTCCCGCCGCCCCTCTAGCCGAACGGCTGCTCGATCGAGGGGCTGGGCGGGCTGAGAAATTCCGCCCCCTCCGCCGTGACGTGAATGTCGTCCTCCAGCCGGATGCCGAATTCCCCCCGAATGTAGATCCCGGGCTCGTCGCTGAAGGTCATCCCTGCCGCCAGGGGGAGAGCGTTGCCGCGCACCAGGTACGGCCACTCGTGCCCGTCCATGCCGATGCCGTGCCCCACACGATGGCTGAAGTAGCGGTAATCGGGGCCGTAGCCGGCGTCCACGATCAGCTTGCGCGCCGCCGCGTCCACCGCCTGGCAGGGCACGCCCGCCCGGGCCGCGGCCAGCGCCGCCTGCTGCGCCCGCTGCACGATGTCGAACACCCGCTTCATCTTGTCGCTGGCTTTCCCGAGCACGAACGTGCGCGTGATGTCGGAGCTGTAGCCCTCCACGCTGCAGCCGTCGTCGATCATCACCGGCGTGCCCTCGCGGATCGCTTGCGGCGTCATGGAGCCGTGCGGCAGCGCCGTGTACTCGCCCACCTGCACGCTGGCGCCCCCGCGAAAGCCCACCCGCTCATAGGCGGCCGAGATCAGGTTAGAGCAGTCGCGCTGCGTCATGCCCGGTTGTAGCGCTTGATACACGGCGCGATACACAGCCCAGGTCGCCTGGTTGGCCAGCTTCATCAGCTCCACTTCGTGCGCACTCTTGATCATGCGGCAGCCGGCGGTGACCGGCGTGGCGCTCACCATCTTCAGCGCCGGTCCGGCCTGCGCCAGCCCATTGCTGAAGACAAAGGCGACGCGCTCCTCCACGCCGACCGTCCCGGCCGCGATGCCGCGGTCTTTCAGTCCCTGCACTACGCGCTGATAGGGATCCTCGTCCTCCTCCCATATGCGCACTTCCGCCTTGCCCTCGAAGGGGCCGCGCGCGAGCTGCTCGTGCAGCCGGTCTTGTTCGAACGCGGGGCAGACGAAGAACGGTTCGCCCTTGGCCGGAATCAGCAGCGCCCCCAGCCGTTCGCTGTTCCACCAGCGGAGGTTGGCGAAATAGACCAGCGAAGTGCCGCCGATCATGAAGATGGCGTCCATGTGGTTCTGTTGCATCAACTCGCGGGCGCGCGCCAGGCGCTGCCGGCGTTCCTCATTGCCGATGGGCCGGGCCTGCTCGCGCATGGACTTCAGCGCCTGCATCGAGGCCGGAAGCGCGGCCGCCTGCTCGGCGGCGCGCGCCTGGGCAACAGCCGGCAGCAGCGAAACTCCGGCCGTGGCGGCGCCCAGCCGAAGCAGATCGCGACGGGAAACCATGGTCCCTCCTGGAAGTGGGCCGACCAATGTACAAGACGGAAAAGGAGAGTACAACCGTGGAAGCCGGGTGCCGGGTGCCCCACCCAACGCGGTTTTCGTTGGGTGGGGGTTTTGCCGGGTGCGAAGAGCGGCGGCCGGCAGCGTGAAGAGTGGTCAGTGGTCAGTGGTCAGTGGTCAGCAGCCGTGCCACTGGCCACTGACCACTAACCACTGACCACTAAAGAGACGCGGGCGGCTGTAAGCGGTTGTGGTTTAGGTGGGCAGCCGCCCGCGTTGCGATCCCCTCCCCCGAGGAGAGTGGCGGGAGAGGGTGCCCCTGCCCAGGAGAGATGGCAGGAGAACTTTTAAGAGCTCGGCGATGTGGGAAAAATCAGGTCTAGCAGAGACGGGCTGTGGTCAGGTCAACCAGGTCGGGACCGCGCGTAGCCAGGCGTGCCTGCCGCGCCGACAACTGCTGCGGAGCGCCCGCAGTGAAGCTCTGGCGCGCAGCCGCCAGCACCACCCCTGCGATGGGAATGTGCGCCGGACGCACGCAGTGCTTGGCGCGCAACATGGTCACCGGGACCGGCACGATAGGCAAAAGCAGGATGCTCAGCACGCACACGGCGAGCACCACGCATACCCAGGCTTGCAGGCGCTTGGTCACTGGCATATCAATAGCCTGAGATGGGGCGGCGGTCAAGAGGAATCCAGAGTGGGCTTTTTCAGGCTTTAGGCTTTAGGCTCTAGGCGTTAGGATTTTGGGCTGGCGAGAGTCTTTAGGGAAGCTCTGATTGACTGCGGTTCCTTGAAGGGGACGGCCTTCAGGCCGTCCGTAAACGCCGCAAAATGAGCGCGGCTTTAGCCGCTGAGGGACCGGCGACGTACTTGATCAGAGCTTCCCTAACGGCTAATGGCTAACGGCCAACGGCCAAACTTTTCAGCGATTCGGTGTACGGCGGCCGGGCGACGCCGCGCTCGGTGATGATGGCGGTGACGTAGCGGTTAGGCGTGACGTCGAAGGCGGGGTTTTCCACCTCGACACCGTCGGGCGCGATCTGGCGGCCGGCCATGTGCGTGACTTCGCGCGGCGGGCGCTGCTCGATGGGAATGCGGCTGCCGTCGGGCGTTTCCAGGTCAACGGTGGAGAAGGGCGCGGCCACGTAAAAAGGGATGTGGTGCTCGTGGGCCAGCACGGCGACGGTGTAGGTGCCGATCTTGTTGGCGACGTCGCCGTTGGCGGCAATGCGGTCGGCCCCCACCACCACGGCGCCGATCTTGCCCTGGCGCATCATGGCGCCCGACATGTTGTCGGAGATCAGCGTGGTAGGGATGCCGTCCTGAAGCAGCTCCCAGGCGGTGAGACGCGAGCCTTGCAGGAAGGGGCGGGTCTCGTCGGCGAAGACGCGCAGTTGCTTGCCCTGCTCGATGGCGGCGCGGATCACCCCCAGCGCGGTGCCGTAACCGCAGGTGGCCAGCGCGCCGGCGTTGCAGTGAGTGAGCACGCCGCCGCTGGCGGGCAGCAGGGTGGCGCCGTGCCGGCCCATGGCCTGGTTGGCGGCGATGTCTTCCAGGTACATCTGCTGCGCCTCGGCGACGAGCGCCTGCCGCAGTTCGGCGAGCGGCAGGTGGACGCAGGCGTCAAACTTCTGGCGCATGCGGCGGATGGCCCAGAACAGGTTGACCGCGGTGGGCCGAGTGGCGCCGATGGTCTCGCAGATGGTTTCGAACTGGCGGCGGAGCGCGGCGGGATCGGCGGGGCCGGCCTGCTGCATGCCGAGCGCGATCCCCATGGCGGCGGCCACGCCAATGGCGGGCGCGCCGCGCACCGTCATGTTGCGGATGGCCTCGGCCACGTCTTCATAGGTGCGGCAGTGGACGTAAACCTCTTCCGTCGGCAGCTTGCGCTGGTCGATGAAGCGGACGGAATTGTCGATCCATTCCAGAGTTTTGACCATAACGTTGAATTGCGTAATTGCGGAATCGGGGAATCGGGTAATTGGCGCAATTCCGCAGTTACCCGATTCCGCAGTTACTCAATCTTCTTCACCGGCGGCGCGCCCGCCAACTGCTTCAGGCGGAGGTGCTCCTCGCGCACGTCTTTGGCGGTGAAGATGGAAATAAAAGGAGCGGGAGCGGCGGCCTTCTCGAGGTTGGCGCGGCCCCCGGCTTCCTCGCGCTCCACCAGGCACATGACGCCGACCACCTGAAACCCGAACTCGCGCGCCGCCGCAACGGCCTGCATGGTGGAGGCGCCGGTGGTGCAGACGTCGTCCACGATGACCACGCGCGCGCCCTTCTGGCGGAAGCCTTCGATGCGCTGAGCGGTGCCGTGCGCCTTCTCCGCTTTGCGTACGATGAAGCCATGGATGAGCCAGCCGGCGTCGGACTCGGAGGCACGCGGGCGGCGCGACTGCACCTGCTGCGCCGTGAGCATGGCGATGGCGGCCACGATAGGGTCGGCGCCCAGGGTGAGGCCGCCGACGGCCTGCGGCGTCCAGCCCCGGCGATATAGCTCGTCCACAAAGACGCGGGCCGTGAGACGCGCGCCTTCGGCGTCGAGCGTGGTGGCGCGGCAATCGATGTAGTAGTCGCTGCTAGCGCCGGAGGAGAGCTTGAATTCGCCGAGCCGAAAGGATTTTTCGGCCAGAACCGTGAGCAGGGCCTGACGGGGAGCGAGCATGGCAAACAAAGATAGCACGAGAGGCGCAAGGCGCAAGGCTCTAGGCTCTAGGCTCTAGGCTTTAGGCGTTGGGCTTTAGGCATCAGGCTCGCTCACAGGATGACAACCGCTAAACTTCGTGTGATACGAAGGGCGCGTCCTCGCTTCAGGATGACATTTCCCGTGCCGCTGGCGCAGAATAGTCGGTCATCATTAATGCGGGAGGTCATCATGGAGCCGTTTCGTTTTCACGTGTTCGTGTGTACCCAGGAAAAAGCCGAAAACGTGCCGTGCTGCTCGGCGAGCGGATCGGCGAAGGTGCTGGACGTGCTGCGGCGGGAGTTGGGGGCGCGCGGCCTGGCCGACGAGGTGCTGGTGACCGGCGCCGGCTGCATGGGCACCTGCGAGCACGGCCCGGTGATGATCGCGTATCCCGAGGGCGTGTGGTACTCGGGGATAAAGCCGGAGGATGTGCCGGAGATCGTCGAGTCGCACTTCCAGTCGGGCAAAGTGGTTGCGCGGCTGGCGCGCGCGGACACGGCAGCGATGAAGACGGAGATCATCGATCACCGCAATCATTACCTGGGGATGTTGAAGGCGCGCGACGCGGCCGGCATTCTGCCCGACGACGTGCACGACATCATCCGCGGGTTCATGGCCAGCCGCGCCGTCCTGACCGCGCTGGAACTGGACATTTTCACCGCGGTCGGCGACCACCCCAGCGGCCCCAAGCCGGGCTCGTTGGGGACCCCGGGCGAAGGCGCCTCGGCGGCCGAGGTGGCGAAGACAATCGGCGCCGACGCGCGCGCCACCGACATGCTGCTGAATGCGCTGGCCGCGCTGAAGCTGCTGGCCAAGAGCGACGGGAACTTTCACAACACGCCGGTGAGCGCGCGCTTTCTCCGCGAGGGCTCGCCCGACAATGCGCGCCCCGGCTTGATGCACACCGTGCACCTGTGGAGGCGTTGGTCCACGCTCACGGAGGCAGTGCGCGCGGGCACCCGCGTGCTGGAGCGCCAGGACGGCGAGTCGGCGGAGACCTTCATCACCGCCATGCAGCAGGGATCGCGCGAGCGCGCGCCGGCCATCGTGAAGGCGGTGGGCGCCGAGGGCGTGCGCCGCATGCTGGATTTGGGCGGCGGCTCGGGGGCGTGCTCGATCGCGTTCGCCAAGGCCAACCCGGAGCTGCGCTCCGAAATACTGGATCTGCCGGACGTGGCGCCGATCGCGAAAAGGTACGTCGCGGCGGCGGGGCTGGCGGACCGCATCAGCGTGCGTCCGGGAGACATGCTGACGGCGTCCTTCGGCGACGGGCACGACCTGATTTTGCTGTCGGCCATCTGCCACATGTTCTCGCCCGAGGAAAATCGCGGCTTGTTCCGCCGCGCCTACCAGGCGCTGGCGCCGGGAGGAAGGCTGGCGGTGCAGGATTTCATTCTGGAGGCGGACAAGACCTCGCCGCGCTTCGCCGCGCTGTTTGCGCTCAACATGCTGGTGGGCACGCGCGCCGGCAGCAGTTACAGCGAGCCGGAGTACACGGAATGGATGCGCGAGGCGGGGTTCGGCGACATCAAGCGGGTGCGCATGCCGGGGCCCGCGGGAGTGATGATGGGCGTTAGGCTTTAGGCTTTGGGCTTTAGGCTTTGGGCTCTAAGCTTTAGGCTCTAGTGTAGTGTCCACTATATAACTGGACAACCAGATTACCTCGTTTTTCGAGTGCGCGGCAGAGTACATCCGGGCTGGATCTGCTCCAGGGTTTGGC
>Ga0315268_10004993_pt1 | contig 14313 bp, 12 predicted proteins | sample C1_top_MG_FD_204535 | JGI IMG/M metagenome (GOLD analysis project Ga0315268, IMG submission 204535) | Sediment microbial communities from Yellowstone Lake, YNP, Wyoming, USA - C1_top | ecosystem: Environmental > Aquatic > Freshwater > Lake > Sediment | place: USA: Wyoming | collected 2017-08-01
CGCTCAAGGGGCGCCAGAAAAACGCGATGCGCACCAGTACGCGCAGCCACTTCAAGCGCGCATGGGCGAGAAAAAACTCATCCAGGCCGTAGCGGAAGGCGATGTAGAGGATGTAAAGCAGCCTGAGGGGACGCATGAGAACTTAAGGGTGAGCCACGCATGAACGCGCATGCAATGCAAGACCTCGCGGTTTAGCGAACACGATAGAGGCCGCGCTTATTTTGTGTTTATTGGTGTTCATGCGTGGCTCAGTCTGCCTTCTTCAGGCAGCTCTTTTCAGGGGCCGAATTTCTCGCTCAATTTCCCTGCCATGCTCACTCTCGACCTGTTTGAGATCGAATGAACTCTGCAAATTGAGCCAGAATTGTGCCGTTGTCCCGAAATAGCGCGCAAGGCGCAGTGCGGTGTCGGGTGTGATGGCCCGGCGCTCTCGCACGATGTCATTGATACGTGGCGCAGGCACGCGCAGTTCCATCGCAAGGGCGTTTGCGCTCATTCCCAGCGGAACCAGGAACTCTTCGCGCAGAATCTCGCCTGGATGAATCGGACGCATTTTGTTGGTTGCCATAGTTTTTACCTTTTAGTGATAGTCGATGATTTCAACGTTCTCCGGTCCCGCCGCCGTCCAGACAAAGCACACACGCCACTGCTTGTTGATCCGGATGCTGTGCTGACCAGCGCGGTCGCTGCTTAGTGCTTCCAGTCGGTTCCCAGGCGGGGAGACCAAGTCTCGAAGCTCCTCTGCATCATCGAGCATCTGCAGCTTGCGCTGCGCAACGGCTTCTATATTCCGGAAGCGCCGAGGTTTTTTGCCATCGTACAGCGCCTCGGTGTCGCCGCACCGAAAAGAGCGAATCGTCATAGTCGCATGATATATCGCTAAACGTTAAATGGGAAGCGTTATACCCCCGCGCCGTATGCCTAGAATCGTTTCCCAGGCACCCCCTTCATTTGCCGAGCACCCGATTTCTAAGTACCTAACACCTCGATAGTGATCAAAGTTTACAGGCCGGGCCCGGATTAAAATTCATTCGTGCGGGCTAAGTTTTTCGAGCTTCTGCGCGAGTTGATCCACTGCTGCGCGCAGTGCTTCCACCTCTTGCGCGAACTGCGCCACATGACGCGGCTTGGCAAGCAGAGGTTGCTCTTCAGTGACATACTCGGCCGCGGCGTGCCCAAAATTCAGGGCCGATTGTTTGTGCCACGCAGCCCAGCCATGCACAAACCCCATCAGACGATGCGCCAGGACATCGCCGAACATGCGCGATAAATCTTCCTCCGCCTCCCAGGTGAGCTGGCTGATTATTTCGCGCAGCACCGTACCGAAGAGCATGTCACCTTCAATCGCGATCAGGTCCATGTCGTGCGGGGTGGTGCTGATATAGCGCAGCAGTGCAGTCGGTGTGGTGCTGAGCACCGTGTCGGGGAAAGCAGCGCTGGTCGACGTTACCGCGCCGCTGGTGTCAATGGCGAATGTCAGCATTGCGGGCGGCAGGCGCAGCTGGAATGTCTTACCCGCGAAGGGCGCGAGTTTTTCCTGCGCCCAGATGTTTTGCGCAAGGAGGTGATTAAAGGCAACGGCAAATGGCGTCACGGTTAGAGTTTATAGCCTTTGTGCAGCGCCACGACGCCGGCTGCAAGATTGAAATAGTCGACGCGCTCCAAGCCGGCTTCCTCCATCATGCGCTTTAATTCTTCTTGGCCGGGGTGCATGCGAATCGACTCGGCAAGATAGCGGTAGCTGGCCTCGTCCTTGGCCACGAGCTTGCCCATGAAGGGCAGTACTTTGAACGAGTAGAGGTCGTACAGCGGCGCAAGCGGTTTCGCCACCTTGGAAAACTCCAGCACCAACAAGCGCCCGCCGGGGCGCAGCACGCGTTGCATCTCGGCCAGCGCTTGCTCTTTGTGCGTCATATTGCGCAGCCCGAAAGCGACGCTGACGCAATCGAAGTAATCGCTCGGAAAGGGAATTTTCTCCGCATCACACTGCACGGCCAAGGGCACCAGGCCGTGATCGAGCATGCGATCACGGCCCACGCCCAGCATGGAGCCGTTAATGTCGGTGAGCACGACTTGGCCGCCGGCCCCCACGCGCTTGGCAAAAGCAATCGACAAATCGGCCGTGCCGCCGGCCACGTCCAGTACACGGCTGCCGGGACGCACTCCGCTTTGCGAGAGGGCGAATGCCTTCCATAGCCGATGCAAGCCGGCCGACATCAAGTCGTTCATTACGTCGTAGCGCTGGGCGACGGAGTGGAATACTTCCGCGACCTTGCGCGCTTTTTCCGATTCCTCGACGGTCTTAAAGCCGAAGTGGGTGGTGTTGTTCATGCGGCTACTTCGATTTTGGCCGGTGTTCGAACGCGCCCGGCATGGCGGCAGTAGGCTCGCGGCTTGCTCCGGCTTGCTTGAGGCGTTCCAGATAGCGCTCCCATAGCGCTTCTTGGTGTGTGCCCAACTCGTAGAGATAGTCCCAGGAATAAATACCCGAATTGTGGCCATCGGCGAAGGCGAGATTCACGGCATAGGTGCCGACCGGTTCGACGCCGGTGATTTCAGCGCCGATCTTGCCGGCTTGCAAAACCTCTTGGCCGGGGCCATGGCCGCGCACCTCGGCCGAGGGTGAATAGACGCGCAGCAACTCGCACGGTAAATTAAACCGGCTGCCGTCGGCAAAAGCGATCTCCAGCAGCCGAGATTTTTGGTGCAGCTTGATTTCGGTCGGCTGCGGTGTGGCTTTATCCAGGTCAGCCATGGCAATTCCTTCATCTAAAAAGCAAAATCATACCCGTTTGGGAGGCTGTCGAAAATGGCGCGTGGAATAGGGGTTTGCCGTTCAGGGCATATTTGTCACTAGGATGTCACAATAGCTTCATAATATGGTCGGCGTCACTAAGGAGAATGGAATGGACGCTTCCCCCCGGCGACGGGCTGCTGAGATGGCGTGAGGTGGGAGTGGGGTGGATCCTCATGGGCCGACGGCATCTAAGTGCCAAATTTGGAGGAACATGGAGTTCTTCACAGGCAAACCAGAGGATCCATCATGAAGCATAGCGTAGTCGGCATTGATATTGCAAAGAGGGTATTTCAACTGCATTGGGTTGATATTGAGACGGGAGAGATGGTGAGTTTGCAGCTCAAACGCGAGAAGTTTCTGGCGCATTTTGCCAACCGGCAACCGTGCCTGATTGGCATGGAAGCGTGCGGCGGCGCCCAGCACTGGGCACGAGAACTCATCAAGCTGGGGCATCAAGTCAAATTGCTGTCGGGCAAGCTCGTCAAATCCTTACGAATGGGCAACAAGGGCGATGTTGCCGATGCAAGAGCCATTTGGACAGCGGTGCAGCAGCCGGGCATCAAACCGATTGCGATCAAGACAGAACAACAGCAAGCCATCCTGGCACTACACCGCATGCGTCAAGGGCTGGTCAAGATACGCACCATGCAAACCAACGCGCTGCGTGGCTTGTTAACAGAATACGGTGAGGTCATGCCACAAGGCAAAATCGGTTTGCGCAAAGGAATTTCTGCAGCACTTGAACAGGTTGAATTGCGTCTACCAGGCATTGTTGTGGAAGTACTGCGTGAGCAATGGCAACGCATTACAGAATTGGATAAGCAGATCGTGGAAATCGAACGCAAGCTGCAAGCCTGGCTGAAGTCAAATAAGGCTGCGAAAGCTATTGCAGCCATCCCCGGGGTTGGGCTGCTCACGGCGACAGCCGCTGTGGCCACGATGGGCGATGCCAAAGCCTTCAGGTCAGGCCGTGAATTCGCCGCCTGGGTAGGCTTGGTGCCCAAGCAAACCGGCACGGGTGGCAAGACGAGGCTGCTTGGCATCAGCAAGCGCGGCGATACCTACTTGAGGACACTACTCATCCACGGCGCCCGCTCGGTATTGACGCACGCCAAGCGACCGGGGGCGTGGGTTGACGAATTAGGCAAGCGCCGGCCATCCAATGTGGTGGTGGTCGCGCTGGCCAACAAGATGGCACGAACGATCTGGGCGATGCTGGCGCATGACCGGGCGTACCAGGGAGACTGGGTCAGCATCAACCCCGCGTGAGGCTCAAACACCGACCCGGTCAAAGAGTAACGAACAGAGGAATGAATGCTGAAAGGTTGCGATAGGTAAAAATTGTGTGATGGCAAACAGGTCAGACCGTGGCTTGCTAAACCTGAATGGCTGATCGGACATCAAAAGTCCGCCAGGAGAATGAGGGGCAAGTCAGCGAAATCCATCGGGGCCCGCAGGGAAATATCCTGCAACAAGGCCGGATATAGAACTGCAGCCTTATCTTGTTTACCAAAACACAACAATACCCTTGGCAATCGGGAAGCGTCCATATAGTTTAGCCATGCCCGCAACCGTATTGGTGGTCGAAGACGAACCCGCGATTCAAGAGTTGATCGCGTTCAATCTCAAACAAGCCGGCCACACCGTGATGGCCGCGCCCAGCGCCGAACTCGCCAGCCGCATGATTAAAGACGCGCTGCCGGATTTGATCCTGCTGGATTGGATGCTGCCTGGGATGAGCGGCATCGAGTTTGCGCGCAAATTGAAAGGTGATGGCTATACCAAGGCCATTCCGGTGATCATGCTCACCGCGCGTGGCGAGGAACAGGACAAGGTAAAAGGCCTGGAGACCGGCGCCGACGACTATGTCACCAAACCCTTTTCGCCACGCGAGTTGAACGCCCGCATCAAGGCCGTGCTGCGCCGCCGCGCGCCGCAAATGACCGACGAATTAGTGGAGGTGGCGGGCCTCGCGCTCGACCCGGTGACGCATCGCGTCACCGGCAACAGTGCGCCGGTCGAGCTCGGCCCGACCGAATTCCGCCTGCTGCATTTCCTCATGACCCACCCCGAACGCGTGCATTCGCGCGCGCAATTGCTCGACAGCGTGTGGGGCAATCAAGTGTTTGTAGAGGAGCGCACGGTGGATGTGCATATCCGGCGCCTGCGCCGGGCGCTGGAGCCGACACGGCACGATGCCCTGGTGCAGACCGTGCGCGGCGCGGGGTACCGGCTGTCGCAACGCGCGTAAGCGGCCGCGCCGTTCCGGGGCCGGCGGCGTTTCGTGCCATAATAATCCCTCTTTTTTCGCTCGAACTGCCATGTCCGAATTCTGGCTGCGTTGGCTTGCTACCCTCGGTCTGATCGCCTTATGCGCGCTGATCGCATGGCCGATCGCGGGCGCGGTGTGGGCGCTGCTGCTATTTAGTCTGGGCCTGCTGGGCCAGTTGCTGTTCCACCTGCGGCAATTGCAGCACCTCAACCAATGGCTGGCCAATCCGCAACCGCGCGCCGTGCCGGAAGGGCGCGGCGTGTGGGAAGACACTTTCGTTGCGCTGTATCACCTGGCGCGCCGGCAATCGGTGAGCCAGCAACAGTTGTCCAAGGCGCTGGCGCGCTTTCAGCGCGCGGGCGAGGCGATGCCGGACGGCGTGGTGATGCTTGATGCCAAAGATCAAATCGAATGGTTCAACCCCATCGCCGCGCAGCAATTCGGTTTGAATTTGCAAACGGATATCGGCCACCCTATCACCTATTTGTTGCGCCAGAGCCAATTCAACGAATATCTGGGCGCGCATAATTACGGCGAGCCCTTGATCATGAAGTCGACGCGCAGCCCGGATGCCACGCTCGCCATTCAGTTGGTGCCGTTCGGCGACGAGTTAAAGCTCTTGATCGCGCGCGATATCACGCGCTTTGAACAGGTGGAAACCATGCGCCGCGATTTCATCGCCAATGTGTCGCACGAATTGCGCACACCGTTGACGGTGGTCGGCGGGTTTCTCGAATCGCTGCAAGATATTACCGATTTGAGTGAAAAGAATCGTGCCCATTTCTTTACCCTGATGCGTGACCAAACCTTGCGCATGCAGCGCCTGGTTGAAGACTTACTCACGCTCTCGCGCTTGGAGAGCGCGGCTAACCCACTGCAAGAAGAGCCGGTGGATGTGCCGAAGTTGATTCATCATGTGTACCAGGAAGCGCAGGGCTTGAGCCATGGCCAGCATGAGATTCGGCTCGAAATCGAGAGCGGCGTGGGCTTGTTGGGCAGCGAGAGCGAATTGCGCAGTGCTCTGGGAAATTTAATCAGCAACGCCGTGCGCTATACGCCGCGGGGCGGCCAAATCGTGGTGCGCTGGGAGGCGGTGAACGGCGAAGCGCGATTCTCGGTCAAGGACAGCGGCATCGGCATCGAGCCGCAACACATTCCGCGGCTGACCGAGCGCTTTTATCGCGTGGATCACAGCCGCTCGCGCGAAACCGGCGGCACGGGGCTGGGGCTGTCGATCGTGAAGCATGTGCTGACGCGGCATCAGTCGCGCTTGGAGATCGCCAGCCAAGTCGGGAAAGGCAGCACGTTTAGCGCGATTTTTCCCGCGACGCGCCTGGTGCAAACCGCGGCGGTGGCGTGATTATTTGACGCCGAACGCCACGCGCTCGAAATCCACACCGCGTTCGATTATTTCGGAAAGACGCACATTCAGGGTGTCGTCGATGTGCAGTTCGAGTTGCTTGTTGGGGCCGAACCAGCCGTGCGGCAGTACCAGCGTGGCGGGCTCCTTGAGCGCGGGGATCTCCGGCAGCAGAAACGCCTGCAAAAACTTGTTTTGCAGCGAAGGAATGAGTACCGGCGCGCGTATTCCCACCGCCATCGGGATACCGGGAAAAACGCGGACACCGATGTTTAAGCTGCTATTCGGGTCGAAGCATATCCAGCGTATCATGCCGATGGCGAAATGCTTGGCTTGTGGGTGGCGGATCGCGACCAGTTGATTCAGCATGACCCGCGCCGCGTGCAAGCCATCGGCGGCGAGCTTGAACCCCAGCGCCGATTCGTCCTGGATTTGCCAATTCTCCACCGCAAAGCCAACTTGCGAGGCGTGTAGTTTTTTCGTTTGGCTGGATATCTGCCCGAACATTTTCAAATCTTGCGCTTCGCGCCAGCCGATGTCCGGGCGCTCGCGCTCGCCCGGTTGGCGGAACGGCTTGCCGCCGTTGCAGAAAAAGTGGCTTGCCGCGATGCCGAAAGCGACTTGGGCTTTTTCGCCGTCCGTGCGCCGTTCATAGGCGCGGTGTTGCCGCGGCTCGCACCATTGCTGATAAAGCTGCAACAGCATCGCTTCGCACGCCGGTTGCTGACAATCCTCGCCCACATCCAATTCGCCGGGGGCGCCGCCTTTGCGCAAATGCTTGATGCGTTTCACCAGCGTGGCGGTAAGCTGGCTGATGTCCAAATAGCGTATTGTTGCACCGGTCTCGATGGACGCGCCATGCCGGATACCGGCGGGCAGGTTTAAATCGACGGCCAAGGCCGGCAGTTTCAGCTCGGCATGCGCCAGTGCAGCGGGTGTTTTGACGATGTTGACCCGCGCCGCCCATTTGTTGAGCCAGCGGTCGACCTGATCGAGTTGCTTGGCGTTGAGATGATACGGATCGGCCAAATCCATCAACAGCGCTTGTACATAGGCGGCCTCGGCGCTGGCGCCCGCCACCATGCGGTTGAGGGAGTCCTTCACCACGATTTTCCCTTGGCCCAATTCTTCAGTGCTGGCGTAAGTCTTATGTAATTGTTTCCACAAGGTCTCCGGCACGCTTTGATAAAGGCGCTGGTATTCCAGCATCTGTTGCCCGGTCAGGGAAAGAATCCGCTGCAATATCGTCGGCACGAAGCTGGCCAAGGCTTGATCGTTATCCAGATAGTTTTGCAGGCAGATTTGGTAGCCCTGGGCAAAGCCCTGCCATAAAGTGAGGACTTTTTTCCATAGGCTTGTTTCGTCGCCATCCAAGGGTACGGGCTTGCCGATATATTTCTTCGCTATTTCGCTTTGCACGTATTGGATCGATTCGCGCAGTTGTTCGAGGATGCGCAAGCGCTCGACCCCGGACAGGGCGGAGGTATGGTTGAGCAGATCGAGCTGAAGCTGGAGCTCGGTGTGCGCGCCGGGCGCATTGGTGAGCGGTAGCGCGGCGAGCCATTGCTGGCAGGATTTGGCATCCGAGATGGTGGGGCGGTGCGCGCCGGGAATGGATGGCTGATCAATCGAGAGCATGGCACCCTGCCGATAGAGGATTTTCGTTAATCGTATGAGGTTTGGAGCAACTCATCAAGTGCAATCCGAAGTGTACCCGAGTCCGGCGCCATCCGCCTGCTACCTGCGCGTACCGGAGCGGCCCAAATGGGCTGGGGAAAGTGCGCATCGTCGGCAAAGCGTGGAATGACATGCCAATGCACGTGGGGTACGACATTGCCCAAGCTGGCGAGATTGATCTTGTCCGGGCGCATTAACCGGGTAAGCGCTTGCTCTACGGCAAACACCACCTGCATCAACTGTTGACGCTCGGCGGCGGGCAAATCGGACAGCTCTTTTACATGCCGGTTCAGGATGACCCGGCAAAACCCGGGGTAGTCGGGGTCGTGCACCCGCACCACGCGGCACAGCGCGTTTTGCCATAGCACTTCACCGCCGGGGGTATCGCACAGTTCGCACATTTAGAGCAGCACGCGCTCGATGCCGCCCTGATTGACGCGGGCGATATAGTCCTCCATCCACGCTTCGCCCAACAGGCGCCGCGCCAGCTCGACCACGATATAGTCGGCCGCGACGCCGGTGTCGTCGCTATAGCGCGCCAGGCCTTGCAGGCAGGAGGGGCAGGAAGTGAGGGTTTTGACTTGGACGCCGGGCGCGGCGGCGTGGATTTTGGCCACGTCCATTTCCAGCTCTTCCAGCTTGCGGAAGCGGATTTGAGTGGAAATATCGGGGCGCGATACCGCCAGCGTCCCGGCCTCGCCGCAACAGCGATCGGTGAGCGCCACCTGGCTTCCCATCAGCGTGCTGGTGACCTTGATCGGATTGTGTTGCTTCATCGGCGTGTGGCAGGGGTCGTGGTAGAGATATTTCACGCCCGGCACATCGTCCAGCGCCACGCTTTTTTCCATTAAATACTCGTGGATGTCGAGCAGACGGCAGCCGGGGAAAATTTTCTCGAATTGATATTTCTGCAATTGATCCATGCAGGTGCCGCAGGAGACCAGCACGGTTTTGATGTCGAGATAGTTGAGCGTGTTCGCCACGCGGTGGAACAACACTTGATTGGTGGAACTGATCTGTTGGCCCTTGTCCTGATTGCCGGCCGCGGTCTGCGGATAGCCGCAGCACAAATAGCCCGGCGGCAGCACCGTGATCGCGCCCACGTGATACAGCATGGCTTGGGTGGCAAGCCCGACTTGCGAGAACAAGCGCTCTGAACCGCAGCCGGGAAAATAAAACACCGCATCGGCGTCCTCGGCGGATTTTTGCGGATCGCGGATCACCGGCACCGTGCTTGCATCTTCCAGGCCCAAAAGCGCGCGCGAGGTTCTTTTCGGCAGCCCTCCCGGCATCGGCTTGTTGACGAAGTGAATCACTTGCGCCGTGATCTTGGCCGGGCCGTGGGTCGCGGGCGGGTGCGCGCCGTAGCCGCGCAGCAAGCCAAATTGTTTGGCTACGCTATAACCCAAACGCTGCGCTTGGTAACCCCATTCGATCATGACTTTACGCGTGAACTTGATTACGCCGGCATCGGTGCTGTTGAGAAACAGCATGGAAAGCGCACTGCCGGGATTGAATTTTTTCTGCCCGCGCTTGCGCAAAAAATTGCGCATGGCAATCGACACATCGCCGAAGTCGATATCCACCGGGCACGGGTTCAGGCATTTATGGCAGATCGTGCAATGATCGGCCACGTCGTTGAATTCGTCGAAATGCTTGAGCGAAATGCCGCGCCGGGTTTGCTCTTCGTACAAGAAGGCTTCGATCAGCAAGCTGGTGCCGAGCACTTTGTTGCGCGGGCTGTACAGCAAATTCGCGCGCGGGATATGCGTGTTGCACACCGGCTTGCATTTGCCGCAGCGCAGGCAATCCTTGATCGAGTCGGCGATTTCGCCGATCTCCGATTGCTCCATGATCAGCGATTCCACTTCCAGCAAATTGAAGCTGGGGGTGTAGGCATTGTGCAGATCGGCGCCGGGCAAAAGCTTGCCTTGATTGAAATGGCCATGCGGGTCGATCTTGCGCTTGTAGGCGGCGAAAGGTTCGATTTCGGCGGGGGTTAAAAATTGCAGCTTGGTGATGCCGATGCCGTGCTCGCCCGAGATCACGCCGCCGAGTTCGGTGGCCAGGGCCATGATGCGCTCCACCGCTTGGTTCGCCGCTTGCAGCATGGCGTAGTCGTCGGAGTTCACCGGAATATTGGTATGCACATTGCCGTCGCCGGCGTGCATGTGCAGCGCGATGAATACCCGGCTGCGTAAAATTTCCCGATGAATCGCGTCACACTTGGTCAACACCGGTTGAAACTCGCGCCCGGTGAAAATTTGCTGCAAGGGCTCGCGGATTTCGCGTTTCCACGACACGCGGATCGCGTGGTCTTGCAGCGCATGGAACACGGTGCCGGGTTCCAGGTTCCGGGTTCCGGGTAGTTCGGCGGCATTTGCATCGAGATTCGCCAGCAGCCATTGCCAACGGGTGCGCACCTGGCCGATTAAGGCCAGGGCGTGAGTGCGCCGGTTCTCGGTCAGGGCGGGATCGGGGGTGGTTTCCGGGTCGCGCAGTAGCGGCAGCTCGCCGTTTAAAAAAGCCTCCAGGGCATCGAGCAAGGCGAGTTTATTGCGCGTGGACAATTCAATGTTGATGCGTTCCACGCCCTCGGTGTAATCGGCCAGACGCGGCAGCGGAATCACCACGTCTTCGTTGATCTTGAAGGCGTTGGTGTGTGCGGCAATCGCCGCGGTGCGAGCGCGGTCGAGCCAGAATTTGCGCCGTGCCTCCGGGCTCACCGCGATGAAACCTTCGCCGCCACGCGCATTCGCCAGGCGCACGATATGCGACGCCGCTTCGCCCACCGCCGTTTCATCGTCGGACGCAATATCGGCGACCAGTACCATATTCGGCCGCTGCGGGCGATTGGCTTTGGTGGCATAGCCCACGGCCTTCACATAGCGTGCGTCAAGATGTTCTAATCCCGCCAGCTGCGTGCCGGGATGCCGATCGATATAGTTTTTGATCTCGACAATGGCCGGCACGGCCTCGCGCGCCTGACCGAAAAACTCCAGGCACACGGTGCGCACATGCGCGGGCATCTTATGCAAGATGAACGTTGCCTGCGTAATAATGCCGTCGCAACCTTCTTTTTGGATACCCGGCAGTCCGGCGAGAAACTTGTCGGTAACGTCTTTACCCAAACCCGCCTTGCGAAATTGCGCGCCCGGGATTTCCAAAATCTCCGGGGCGGCTTGCGGCGTGGCGCCATCGTGCCCCAAGCGTGCCACGCGAAAGCGCGCTACATCGGCATCATGAATTTTACCCAGGTTGTGGTCGAGCCGGGTGACTTCCATCCACTCACCGTCGGGCGTGACCATGCGCCACGACACCAAGTTGTCGATGGCGGTGCCCCACAGCACGGCTTTTTTACCGCCCGCGTTCATCGCCACATTGCCGCCGATGCAGGAGGCATCGGCCGAGGTCGGATCGACCGCGAATACCAGGCCTGCCTCGTCCGCGGCTTCCATCACGCGTTTTGTTACCACGCCTGCGCCGCAACGAATAGTGGCCACGCCAGGTAGGACAATATGCTCGATGGGGCTCAGCGTATCCAGCTTCTCGATATTGATCACGGCCGAGAGCTTGGTCAGCGGCACCGCGCCGCCGGTGTAGCCGGTGCCGCCGCCGCGCGGGATGATGGTGAGACCAAGCTCGATGAGCGTGCGCACCATGGGCGCGACCTCTTCCTCGGTATCGGGCGCGAGCACCACGAAAGGATATTCCACGCGCCAGTCGGTGGCATCGGTCACATGCGAGACGCGCGATAGCCCGTCGAACTGAATATTGTCGCGGCGCGTCACGCGGCTAAGCTTGTCCAGCGCGCGCTTACGCAATAAGCGCGTGTGCTCGAATTCCGCCGCGAAGGCGTTCACCGCCGCATGCGCCGCATCGAGCAATTGCGCCACACTCGCATTGCCTTGGCGCCGTGCCTCGATCGCGTTGAGCCGGTGCCGTAGCGCGCCGATCAAAGCCACTCGCCGCTTGGGGTTGGCCAGCAGATCGTCTTCCAGATAAGGGTTGCGCGAAATCACCCACAGATCGCCCAACACCTCGAACAACATGCGCGCCGAGCGCCCGGTGCGGCGCTCGGTGCGCAAGGTATCCAATACCTGCCACATCTCCGCGCCGAGAAAGCGCATCACAATCTCGCGGTCGGAGAAGGAGGTGTAGTTGTAGGGAATTTCGCGCAGGCGGGTAAGCATAAGCGGGACAACGTTAAACAACGTCTATTCTATCGTATCGGTGTCTTGCGGGCACGGCGAATGACGTCATGAAAATAATCCACAAGCTAATAGTGGCTATCACAGTAACAATCGATAACCCAGAGGGAGGGAAAAGGGAGCGCTGCTCTTTAACTGTATTTGACGAATAAAAGGGTGGCTTACCACCTTTTACCATTTCAAGCGGAGAGATGGCGCCTAGGCCAGTGATAACAACATCACGGAGGGCATTTTAGAGAATTCCGTAATCCCTGATTAAGCCGTCTGGAAAAACCGTGTCCAATTGCCCAGCGTTCAATCCATACATCCGCGACAAAAGGTGCGACAGCACCGAGCGATAGTCATTCAACAGGGGTAAATCCCGGTTCTGGAACAGCGTATTTTGACGCAGGTCCGCCTGTTCGCCGGCCAGCTTGCCACCGGAGATACCGCCACCCAATATCCACATCGTGTTGCCATGCCCGTGGTCGGTGCCGCGGTTTCCGTTTTCATGGAAGGTGCGGCCGAATTCCGACATGACCACCACCACCGTATTGCGCCATGGCTCTGCACCCAGTTCATCGGCAAACCCGGACAGGCCGTTCGCCAGATTCGCCAGATTGGTCGCCAGCGCACCGGTCGCCGCACCCTGATTGACATGAGTATCCCATCCACCCACATCCACAAAGCCAATGCTATAGGCTGGATTGCCACGCATCAGGGCAGCCATCGAGCGCGCCACTTTTTCAAAGCCATTCGCTTTGGCCGCGCCTCGGGAGGCATCCTTCATTTCTTTTTCCAATACCGCGGAAACTTGCTGTCGCGTCTGGATACCTTCCTGGACAACATCACGCATACGCCGCCCTTGGTAGAGCGCTTCCAGCATTTGCACCTGGCGCGCATCCGTCATGGCGTTCACCTGCCCTTGCAGATTAATGTTGGGAATGTCTACGCCGCCTTTGAATACCGGGGTGATATTCGCGGTGAACGACATGCCGCTCATTTTTTGCCCGCCCTTCTGCAATACTGCCACCAGGCGATTCAGGAAGCCACTGCGATAGTCCAGCCCGTCCCTGATGTTAGGATTTTGCCCGAGCTCCATCATGTCCTGCGCCTGGAAGTGGCTGCGGGATAGATCCTGACTGCCGGAGAAAGGAATCAGCACGGCCTGCCGCGCCTGGAATAAGGCGTATAGCGACGGTGCGACCGCCGGGTGCAGGCCGTAGCCCTGGCCGATGTCGAGCGCGGTATCCGGATTTGCCGGATTGGGCCTGGCAATGGCGATACTGGGACGGGATGCGTAATAAAAAGGGAAGCTATGCGGCACCAGCAGACTGGCGCCGTCATACGCTCCACGCAGCATCACCACGAGTAAACGGGGCGCCGATGCCTGGCCGCTAGCGGGCATCGCCCATACTTTCCAAGACCAGCCCAAACTGGCAGCGGCGGTGCTGCGCATGAGAAATTGCCGGCGGTTCATGGCGTGACTCCTTTTATCGATACATGAATTCGGGAGAGGACAGGAGCAGGCTGTTCCATTCATCCATGGTCAGGGATTTTCTTAGCACGCCGGATGTCTCGTCCGACAAAGCCGGGCGCAACAGGTCATAGATGCCGAAACTGTCGATCGGATGGGCTATGCGTGCGGCGTTACGTAAATCTTGCAATTGTTTTTTGTCGTTATTCTCAAGTGACAGGGCAATTGGTTCGGCAGTGTAGAGCGTGCCGGCATTCCAAAAAATTGCCCGCGCCACTTGAAAACGTTTGGCCATCTGGTCGGCACTCAGCCAATCCTGTTTGCGCAGTCCATAGCCCTCCGGCGTGAGATGCGCGTACAAGGGCTCGCCGAGTTGATTGATCCAATTTACCACCGGACGCATATCCTGGATCGGCTGGTTTCCGTACAACAGGCGCAAGGACGACAACACATATTGCACCGGGTCTTTGTACTTGCTTCCCAGGTATTTGCCGCTGCGAAAGGAGGCGGAGTGAAACAAGGTATTGAGCGTTTTGGCTA
>Ga0315268_10004994_pt1 | contig 14310 bp, 17 predicted proteins | sample C1_top_MG_FD_204535 | JGI IMG/M metagenome (GOLD analysis project Ga0315268, IMG submission 204535) | Sediment microbial communities from Yellowstone Lake, YNP, Wyoming, USA - C1_top | ecosystem: Environmental > Aquatic > Freshwater > Lake > Sediment | place: USA: Wyoming | collected 2017-08-01
CAATGAAACCTGCAAGATCTACACCGACCAGAACGGTTGCAGGGTGAAGGAATGCCCGGATGGCTACAAAGCCAGGGAATGCCCGGACAACCCCCAGGGCGACGTTGAATGCAAGGTGTACACCAGCGGCAGCTGCAGGATAAAGGAGTGCACAAACGGCTATAGGTACGACAGCTGCGAGGAGCCGCAGAACTGCACGAAAACGACCGACCAGAGCGGATGCACGGTCAAGATGTGCGGCAACCAGTACGTCTCCCGCGAATGCCCGAGCAACGAAACGGTCGAGTGCAAGACAGTTACGGACCAGAACGGCTGCATGTTCAAGGCATGCACCGATGGCACCGAGACAAAGGAATGCCCCGATACCACCTGTAAAACATACAAGGATGACAAGGGCTGTGTTGTGCAGGAATGCCCGACAGGAGTCAAAACATCCTGTCCCCCAGTACCAGCCATCAAGAGCGAGGGCGTAATCGAGAGAATAATCCGCTTCCTCAGCGGCGGCGGATAATTTCTTATGGGGTTTTCGGTTCCGGGTTTTGGGTTCTCCGGTTTCCGGTCTTGACGATAACGAAACAGAAAACTGGGAACTGTAAACAACCTCGGATTATAGTAGCTATATAAGTTTTGTCTTCCTAAACTGGCTGGGAGGTGTAGCATGGACCTTATATCAATTCGTGATTTGGACAAGAGTAGCATAGAGGGCATACTGAACCGCGCAGGCGAGATCGCCGGCGGCAAGGCAAAATCCGACATGAAGGGCAAGGTGCTGGCGACGCTTTTCTTTGAGGCGTCCACAAGAACCAAGCTTTCGTTCCAGTCAGCAGCGCTGCGCTCTGGCATGGAGTACATAGATTTCCTGCCGGAAATGAGCTCGCTCAAGAAAGGCGAGAGCTTCATTGACACCATCAAGACAGTAGCGGGCTATGCGGATGTGCTTGCCATAAGGCATCCAAGGGAAGGCTCCGCAAGGCTGGCGGCTGACACCATTGACAAACCGGTGGTGAACGGAGGCGATGGCGCCAACCAGCACCCCACACAGACGCTCATTGACCTGTTTTCCATAAAAAAGAGCAAGGGCAGGATAGGAGGACTGAATGTGACGCTGCTTGGCGATCTAAAGCATGCAAGGACCATGCGCTCGCTGGTCTATGCGCTTGCCATGTTCGGCAGTTCGGTCACGCTTGTTTCGCCCCAGGGGCTTGACATGGACCCCACCTACCTGGAAGAGGTAAAGAAAAAGTTCGGCCTTAAGCTCTCGGTGAAAAACGAGCCCGAGTATGCCGAAGCTGATGTGCTCTACGTTTGCAGGATCCAGCAGGAGCGCTTCGCAGACCCCTACGAGGCCAAGCGGGTTACCGAAAGGTTCAGGGTGAAGAAGGATGACCTCAAGGACGCAAAGGAGGACCTGGTGATACTCCATCCGCTGCCGAAGGTCAACGAGATAGAAGAGAGCATAGACAGCATGAAGCAGGCGCGCTATTTCGAGCAGGCGCACAACGGCGTGCCGGTAAGGCAGGCTGTGCTCGAGTATGCTTTGAGGTGATCGCATGCAGGTCGACAAGATAACCATGGGAACGGTTGTGGATCACATACATGCCGGAATGGCATCCAAGGTCATGAAGCTCCTTGAGATCGGAGAGAACTACCCGCACCGGGTGGCGATCGTTCTAAACGTGCCGAGCAAGAAAAGGGGCACCAAGGACATTCTCAAGATAGAGGGCAAGCTGGTTTCCGAGGACATGGCGAACATGATCGCCCTCGTATCGCCGGAGGCGACGGTCAACATCATCAGGAACGGGGAGATAGAAAAGAAATATGTCGTGTCGCTTCCCAAGGAGGTCAGCGGGCTGGTGAAGTGCCCGAACCCCAACTGCATAACCGTCGAAGGGGCGAGAACCAGGTTTGGCAGGGAAGACGGAGACGCCTACCGCTGCCACTACTGCGAGCGGCTCTTCAAGGCTCCTGAACTTGTGTGATGACCCGGCAATCCGGTTCTTCAGGTGGTGAAGGCGATGGAATACCGCAGAATCGACAGCGGCACCTTTGTGATACGGCTGGATCAGGGAGATGAGATAATCGGATCGCTCAAATCGATTTGCAGAAAGGAAAAAGTCGAAAGCGCGCTCGTGAGCGGACTGGGCGCCTGCAGAAAAGCCGAGATCGCCCACTATGATACCAAGGAGAAGAGATATCACAACAAGAAATTCGAAGGGATGATCGAGATCGTCTCGCTCACCGGCAACATGGCATCGCTCAAAGGCGAACCGATTGCGCACCTTCATGCAGCGCTCGGCCTCGCGGATTTCTCGGTTGTCGGAGGCCACGTGGTTTCCATGGAGGTGAACCCGACCTGCGAGATCGCGATAACGCCGCTCCATACGAAAATCGAGCGCTCTTTCGATGAGAAGAGCGGCCTGAATCTGCTGCGGCCATGAAATGCGCAGAAAGGATGAGAGGACGCGCTCCGCCGGCATGCGGGGAAGTCAGCCCCTGTATTTCAGCACCACAAATAGATGGTCCTTGTCGTAGGGCTCGAGTTTTATTTTTTCGAGGATCTCGAACGGGCTTTCGAGTTTTTTTATGACCGCCTCGAACACATCTCCGGGTCTTTTCGTAACGTCGATGCTCTGGCTTTTGATGCAGATCATGGCGATGCCGCCCTTCTTCAGGAACATCTTCGCGTTCTTGATGAGGATGTCGTCCTGGTCCGGCTGGGCCACGTCCTGGTAGAGCGCATCAACCTCGCCGACCTCCTCGTATTGCTGCGGCTGCCTGGCGTCCGCATGGATGGGGATGATGTTCTGGCGCCTTTCAGAAAGCGCAAGGAGCGATTTCATCACCTGGGGCGCGATCTCCACCGCGTAGATCTCCCCCTTCTCGCCCACCACATCCGAAAGATGCGAGACCGTGGTGCCGGTGGAAGCGCCAAGATAGAGTATTTTGCTCCCTGGGGAAAATGGGAATGTTTTGAGGCCTTTCTTCATGGCTGCGCACAGCTTGCTGCGGAAGGGATCCCAGATCCTGAACTCGTTCCCTTCGGCTTTGATGAACCTTTCCTTGTAGACCTGGTGGCCCCTGTCAAGGCTGGCCGTCGCGAAGGAATTATTGATATCGAACACCCCGGGAAAGAGCTGTTTCATAATTAGCTGATGCTGCCAAGCCTTTAAAAGACAGATTCGGAAAATATAATCCGACGACGGGTGGAGAACATGGGAAAGGAAGCGGCAACACAAAAACCAAAACCGGAAAGATCAGAGCAGATCCAGCAGATCCAGGCCCAACCGAAACCACCGCAAAAAATTGCAGGCAAGCGGTTCGAGGACTACCTCAAAGACCTTCACAGCGGCGATCCCAAGGTGCGCATAAAGGGCATTGTCAGCATCCAAAGGAGCGGGGATCCCAGGGCTGCCGCCGAGTTGACAGCCATGCTCACCGACAGCGATACGGGCGTGAAGGTGGCTGCCATAACTGCGCTCGGATGGATAAGGGACAGAAGCGTGGTGCCTGCCCTGATCACAACCCTTGACACAGATAAGGAGAAGATGGTGAAGAGCGAAGCGGCGAGGGTGCTCGGTGAGCTCGGAGACAGAAGGGCAGTTCCCATCCTCACCACCGCCCTAAGCGACGCGGCATGGGAAGTGCGACGCAGCGCGGTCTTGGCCCTTGGACGGATAGGGGACCCATCCACCAAATGGGCGGTCAGGAAGAAGCTGGAGGATCGCGATGCGCGCGTAAGGATGGCTGCGGCCTATGCCCTGGGGGACGTGGGAGGAAAAATCGATCTGCCCGACCTCATCTACCGCAGATTTTTTGATCCGAATCCGGACGTGAAGAGCGAGGCGGCAAAGGCAATCGAAAAGATCCTGAAAAAATAAAAAAGATGCGGCGTTTTATCTGGGAATCCTCCAGGCCGCGACCTGGTACTGGCAGCTGTCACCCGTATCGGTGCACATCTGGCCAGGATATTCGATGTCGCTATTGACAGCCACATAGACATCGCCGCTGGAGGGCATCTGGATGTTCAGGCCGCTGTAGGACATTGTCCTATCGGTCTCGGTATGGCTGATGTGCTTTTCGCCAGAAGCCCCGCCCAGGTTGCCGCCGCCTCCGACCAGGATATCAAATCCGTGCAACTGCATGGCGGTGTATCCATTGGCCGCTATGGCGGTCATGTCCATATAGAAGCTCTCAGCATCGGCATCGGTGACCGCGGTCACGATCGCGGTCCCAGGGGTAACCGTATAGGTGACGCTCCGGATGATGCGGTCGTCGGTGGTGTACCTGACCTCATAATCCACCTTGTAGAAACCATAGTAGATATTCGCCGTGGGGCCATATTCATAGGTTGCATGGTGGCTGTAGTAGTACTCGGTTCCGCTTTTTGTGGTCATGGCCGGCGCGTTGGTGACATAAACCGTCACACTGTCGCTGGACGTGGTGCCGCTGTCATCGGTCGCCCTGACCGTCATGGTGTAGGTGCCCGTATTGGCGTAGGTGTGGGTGGCAGACAGGCCGCTGGCCGTTTGTCCGTCACCGAAAGTCCAGCTCATCGAGACGATATCGCCATCGGGATCATAGGCAACGATGGGCGTGAAATCGTTGGCTTCGCCCTTGTAGACGGTCATGCTATCGCCAAGGTCGACCACGGGCGGCTGGTTGTTTTTCACGCGGACTATGCCGATCGCCGTATCGGTCGCACCATCTGTGTCGGTCACCGTCAGGATGACAAGGTGCTCGCCGGAGATGTCGAAATTCCTCATCACCGAACTGCCCTCATCATTATATTGGTAGTCAAACTGCCATTTGCAGGTAACGTAACCACCGTCCTCGGGATCGGTGGAGTTGTAGCAGTTGAACTCGATGTATTCTCTCTTCAGGACCTCGGTCTTGTCCGACGAGATCACCGCATTGGGCGGACTGTTGGGCACAAGGTGGGCGGCCGTTTCCGCTTCATTGTTGTCCTCGCGAATCTCGGTGATGGTGCCGGACGGGTCCGCAATGGCGCTGAACTGAAGATCGCCGCTGCCAAACTGGTTGGTGATGGCCTGATAGGTCGTGATGGTCCAGTTCTCGCCAGGCATCAGGGTGCCTATGGTCTGCTCGTCCAAAAGGCTGCCGTCACCTTTCAGGATGCGCACGAGGATATTGTCCGCCCTTGCGTTCCCTCCATTCCTTACGGTCGCACTGATATAGACATAGTTGCGCCTGTCGCTGGTCGTGGGTATGGGCACGGTTTGGGGGCGTGTGGAAAGGTAGACCTGGAGATCGGGAAGCTGGGCGTTTAGGGCAAGGGATGCCTCGTTGTTGCTGAAATCCGATTCATAGATGGAATGGGAAGGATTGATGCGCGCCAGGACGACCGGATTGGTGCCGATGCCTGAAGGAACAGTCCACTGCACCGAAGTGATCGGGTATCCGCCGGGACTGATGGTCAGGGACTTGGTGCTGATTATCTCTTCTGCACCCGAAGGCTTCAGATAGTAAAACACAAGCTGGGCGTTTTCAGCCAGTGCTGTTCCCCGGTTGGCAACCGTTGCCTTGAGGGTAATCTGGCTGCCGACCGAAACGGTGCCCGTGGAGGTGAAAGTCGTGACGGCCAGGTCAGGAAGCGAGATGTTTATGCTTCTGGTTGCGTTGTTGTTGGAGAACTTCTGTTCCGGAACCTTTTTGTCATAGTTCGCATCCACCCTGAACGAAGCGGACTTTATGCCGGCCGGGACAACCCAGCTTATTTCCGCATTGGAGTTGCCCTTGGCATATATGGTGGGGACCACAACCAAGCCAGCCTGGGTGAACGGGGAACCATCCGTGGAAACAAGGAACTTCACGGAAACGTTCTTCGCGGTGATGGAACCATTGTTGCCAATCCTTGCCTTGACCTTCAGGGGGGTAGCGAAGGTCGGGTTTGTCGGGTAGAAGGTAATGTCGTTGGACCGGACGTAGATATCCGGATAGACCACCGCTATGTTCATGGTGTGGAGAGCCAGATTGTTGGACTTGTCCGATTCAGGGATCGTGTTATCTGGATCGGCGGTCACCGCGATGAGCATAGAGCTGGTGTCCATGGGGATGGTGATAGTTGCCTTTACGGTTGTCGAGGCGCGGGGGGCCAGCGAACTGATGGTTGCCTGGCCAATGATGGGCCCTTTCACGCTTGCCGTGGTCTGAAGTTTTTCCTTCTGGCCCTCAAGAAGCTGGGAGATGATGGGAAGGGTGCCGGTTTCCTTTTCGATTATTTCGCCGGTGTCCTTGCCGCTCTCGGTTTCTTTTTCATACATGTACAGATCGTCTACTTTCTGGAAGATGACACGGACGTTCCTTGCGGTCGTGGAGCCGTTGTTCCGGATCTTTGCGCTTATGGAGACCAGGTTGCCGCTCATGGGATTGGAGGGTGTGTGGGTTATGTCCGAAGCCAGGACGACGATGTCCGGCAGCGTGGATGCGGCCGGGATCTGGTAATCCACCTGGTTGTTTTCCTCGTTGAGTTCGCTTATGGTTTCGTTGGGATCAACGGCGATCTTGAAGGCGGTTTTTCCGGCCAGGGGAACGGTGACCGAAAGCGATCCGGCCGAACCGGCGGAGATGGAGGAAATCTTTCTCCACACATTGTCCACCCTGATCCAGACGTTGCTCGCAGGTGCGGTGCCTGTGTTTCTTACTGAAATCCTGAAAACGACATAGGTTGTTCCGCTGGTGTCGCTCAGATAGTGTGTTATGTCGCCGGGAGTCAGCACGAGATCGGGCTTTGGCGCTTCGCCATAGTTAACCTTTGCAGTGCCCTCGTTGTTGCGGGGGTTCGCATCGGTCATGCCGCTTGCAACCAGGGTTATGTCATAGGTTCCCGCGGCTGATGGGGAGGCGCAGGTGACCGAGGCGCTTGAGGTGCTGCCTGTGCTGATCGAGAGGATGGTGGCCCGGGACGTCCTGCCATCGGCGCAGACAACGGCGAGCGAGACATTGCTTGCCTTGGCAGTGCCGGAATTGCCAACCGTAATTTTCACGGTGACGTTTTTTCCGACAGTGGTGGAATTGGGCGTGACCACGATTGATTTTATGTAGAGGTCCGGAAGCGCCTCGAGCGTTGTGAATGTCTGGTCGGTGGAGTTGAGCGAGAAGGTTGAGTTGATCTTGCACACGAGCTTGAAGTGGTACTGGGTATTGGAGGCGAGGCTGCCGAGTTTGACAACATGGGTAAGGCCTTTCGTGATGTTCGTCATGCTCGAGCCGTAGCTGGCTGTCTTTCCATAGAGCACCTGGCCGGTGCAGTTGTCATCGGTTTTCCAGCTTATGACCGCCTTGGTCGCATTTGGGGAAACAACAATGTCCGAAAAAGCCGCTGCCGCAAACGGTGCCAGCAGGATCAGAAGCATAAGGATTTTTTTCATAGCATCACCCGAGAAACTCGCCGTTCAAGGCATTGACTTCGCACACGCCTCCCTCATATATTATGGTCCACACAGGCGAGCTGTCTTTCATCTCAATGGAACACGCGCCGCTTTTTCCGCAGGCGCGCACCGCAGCATCGCTGTCAATCCAGTTATCGCCGAGTGCGTTGGAGAACGTAAACAACGTTTCGCGCACGTTGGTCTCGCCCGAAATGGTAACCACGAAATTTTTGTTTTTCGCGTAGGAATCGAAGGAATATTGCCAGTCCACAGTTTTACCATCGTTTCCGCAGGCACCAGAAACCGAGACCAATGAAGCATCCTTAATATAAGATGGAAGCAATCCCTTGGCGTTATTAAGCCCGGATTTGGCCGAAACCGGATTCGCGACCGCTTCGCTGCCCTGGCCTTCGGCCGCTCCGCCGCCGGATCCTTCCAGTCCGCTTCCGGCAGCCGGACCGGTTTCATTTCCCTTCGGCAATCCGCCGACGCATCCAGCCAAAAACACAAGGGCGCACATCATGACGAGAAAAATAGTTGTTCGCATGCTCTGTTAATTGGGCGCAGGTTTTTATTCTTACTGCATCAACCTCGCCCCGCTCGGAAAAATTACATAAAAAACAAAAAGAGAATCACCACGGTCCGGCTGGACCCGGAAGTCCGGCAAGGGCGGCCTGGCACTCGACAAGAGCCTGGCACGCCTTCATGGTTCGGCCGTCTTTCTGGACTTCCATAGCCGTAAGACGAATGCTTTCATTTTGCTGCAGTGAGTTAACCTCTGCCGAAAGACCGGCGTCGTAGCTATTGGATCTTACGGCGCTTGCAGTGCGTGCGATCAGCGCATCCACCTTCAACTGCAGCTGATCCAGGGACTCCTGTCCTTTTCCCGCAAGGGTGTTTTTCGCTACGGCCAGCCCTCCGTTACCTTCTTCATTTCCCAGAGGCGGGATGCTGTCCATGCTTCTTCGGCATATGGCACCGTCACCGCAACCGCTCGGCGGGCGGATCGAATCCGGTTTCTTTTCCTGAGGTTTTAGAGCTCCGGCCATTTGCATCAGCTCCTTTCCCCTGTCACCAACCCGCAGGTCCGTTCAGGCCGTCTGGTCCCCGTATGTATTCGACAACGGGCGAATAGTCCTTAACAGGACTGCGCACAGCAGCCGGATGCACGGATACGGCCCTGCTGCCTTTGTATTCCTCCAGGGAAACATAGCGGATCGCATTGCCGCAACCGGCCGCCATGGCATTAATCTTTCCGTTCAAACTGTTTTTGCTCGTCATGGATAAACACCTCGTTTATTTTTTCACACTTTTTCACACAGCCTCCGCAAAGCGGAAGCGGGATATGGAGAACACACGGGAGAAATTTTTTATGGTCCGGGGGACTATTGATGTGTGTGGCCTTAGCGGCCAAAGGAGAAGCTAAACGAGAAGCAGCTGGAGCTGGGGTTTGCGCAGGCAGTTCCCAACAGACACGGTTTGACATGTCGCTCCATATTTATCAACATATTAGTTGTGTCTGAAAACATTTAAATAGGTTTGTAAACCTCCCTGCTTGGCCCGCAGGGGAGCAGGAAATGGCAACTCCCCCAGCAAGGAAGGATACATTTAAATAGAATTCCTCACCTATCCCTTCCTGCAAGTTGTATCCGATTTTCCGCTCCGCCAGAGAGTTGCAAACCTGGCAGCGGGCAAGGTGTAACAATGGTTACGGCATTTGATGTTGAACCAAACAGGCTTATAGAAAAGACCGCAGAGAAGCTCAAGGCCATGAAGATAGCCAAGCCGGCTTTCGTCGGCCTGGTCAAGACAGGATCGCATGCCCAGAGGCCCCCGGAACAGGAGGACTTCTGGTACCTCAGATGCGCTTCCATTCTCAGGCAGATCTCCATCAACGGCACCGTCGGCACCAGCCGTCTCAGAAGGCATTACGGAGGCCATAAAAGAAGGGGTGTGAAGCCGGCAAGGCATGCGCCCGCTGGCGGATCCACGATCCGCAAGGCCCTCCAGGGGCTGGAGAAAGCAGGGCTGCTGATCAAGGAGAAGAAAGGCAGGGTGCTTTCGGCCAAGGGCAGGCAACTGCTCGACCGCGCAGCAAAAGAGAGCGTCTAGCTATGGAAGAAGAGGAGGAACTGAAAAAGAAACAGGCCAAGGCGCTCGAAGCCAAGAAGGCAGAGGCGCAGCTCAAGGCCACGCTCAGGATAGCCCTCGAAGATGCGGCCTATGACCGCCTCATGAACGTCTCCCTGGCCAACAAGGAGCTTTTTCTTGTGGCCGCACGGCAGCTGCTCATGGGGTTCAAGCGCGTCGGTCGCAGGCTGACCGACAAGGAAGTGCTCGGGCTGCTGCGTGCCATACGGGAGCAAACAAAGAGCGAAACGGAAACGAGGATAACATTCCAAAGAAAATGAGATGATGATTATGGGAAGCAAAGAACTGAAAAAGAAGATGAGACTTGCCAAGGAAAACCGGAAGATCAGGAGGATACCGGCGTTCGTGATTATCAGGACGAAAAGGAAGGTCACCTTTAACAGGAGGAGAAGGGACTGGAGAACCGACAAGCTCGGCATAAAGGATTAGATCCAAAGAGACGAATAAAGTGACCGATCAGGTGAATGCTATGAAGCTCGAAAGGATTTATACCGTACCGCTCGGCGACGCATACGATGCAGTGAGGAACAAGAGGGCCCCAAGGGCTGTCAAGATACTCAGGGCGTTCATCGCCCGGCACATGAAGGCCGACGGCGAGAAGATAACCCTCAGCAATGCGCTCAACAGCCTCATATGGCAAAGGAGCATCCAGAAGCCGCCGCGGCGGGTGAAGGTCAGGCTGATCAAGGACGAAGGCTACATCAGGGCGTACCTGGCTGATGAAAAAATCGAGGCGCCGAAGAAAGAGGAGAAAAAGGAAGAGAAGCCTTCGGAAAAAACAGAGAAGAAGCCGGAGGCGGCAAAAACCGAGACAAAGGCTCCTGAGAAAAAACCAGCGGCGCCCCCTGAGCCCGCCAAAGTGGCCCAGAAGACGCCGACGACCCAGGTAGCAACTCCGCCACAGCCGGAGAAGCAGGCTGCCAAAATGGAGAAGAAATGATGGAGAAATGCGCATATTTCGGCAATCCCTGGATAGGGATGTTCCTCAAAACCAACGATGACATCACCCTGCTACCTCTGGACAGCATGGAAAAAGTCGAGAGGAAGGTGAAGGAAAACCTGCTGACGCGGCCCATAAGGGTGACCATGGGGGATTCCAATCTGCTCGGCGTATATGTCACCATGAATTCCAGGGGCATGGTGCTACCCAACGTGGTGCGCGAGGAGGAGGTGGCATTGCTGCGCTCCAGCGGCCTCGAGATCTATGTTTCCCAGGAAAAAAACAATGCCCATGGAAACAACATTGTGATCAATGACAAAGGCGGAATCGTAAATCCGCACGTTGCCAACGATGAGATCAAAAAGATGGAGGAGGTTCTCGGCATCGAACTCGTGCCCATGAAGGTGGCGGGCTATGCCACCGTCGGAAGCGCATGCCTGGCAACAAATAGCGGCTTCCTGGCGCACTATCGCGCCAGCGAAGAAGAACTCAGGCAGATACAGGATGCGCTGAAGGTGGAAGGAGGCAAGGGAACCGTGAACACCGGAACCGGCTTCGTGTCCTACGGCGTCGTCGTCAACAAAAACGGCTACCTGGCAGGCGAGAACACCACCGCCTACGAGCTGGGGCGCGTGGAGGAGGCGCTCGGGTTAATAAAATAATTACTTATGAAAAAAGAATAGGACAAAAAAATGCGAGGGATAGATATGAAATTCTCTGTTCATGGAAAGATGAAACTCGGGAAGGAAGAGCGGCTCTTCAGCAAGGAAATTGAAGCCGAAAGCGAGAATGCCGCCCGGCACACCACCTTTGCTCTGCTGGGATCTCACAACGGCATCAAAAGGAACAAGATCATTATCGAGAAGATTGAGAAGGTGGGATGACCATGGCGACTCTGGAGGAAGCACAGGCACAGATGAATTACGAGATCGCGGTTTACCGGGAACAGATTTCCATGCTGAAGCGTGAAACCGAACGGATCAGTCTGACCACCATCGACCTCAGCAATGCCCTGCACACTGTCGAGAACCTCAGCACGGAAAAGGTGCTGGTGCCCATCGGGGGTGGCGCGCTCCTTAAGGCGAAGGTCACCGAAACAAGGGTGCTGGTTCCAATCGGCGCAGAGTACATGCTGGAGATGGAAAAGGACCACGCCGCTGCGGAACTCAACAGGCGCATCGATGCCACAAGAAAGGCAACCGAGAAACTGAACGAAGAGTTCAACAGGATAATGGGCAAACTCCGGGAAGTGACTTCGCAGCTCCAGCAGACAGAAACCCAGGCGCACATAAGCGAACGGGGAGAGGAAAACATCAAGGAGGACTACATTTGAAGGAAGCTTTCCTTGGTCCTAACTCATGATAAAGCTTCAGCAAACTTCGTGAGGTTTTCTTACGGTTTGGAGGTTTTTAAACTCAGGTTAAAGCTTCAGCAAACTTCGTGAGATCATTCTTCAATCTTTGATTGGGGGAGTTATGTTCGACTTTTTAAAGAAAAAGATTAGCGGTTTCATCGACACGCTTACCAAGAAAGAGGAGGAGGCGCCAGAGGCCAGACCGGCCGAGGAGGAAAAACCGGAAGTTCTGGAAGGGGAACCGAAGATCGAAGCGCCAGTGGAGGAAGCTGAGGCACCGGTGGCCGAAGCTGAAATCCCGAAACCAGAGATAAAACATGAACGGCCCAAACCCGAAATAAAACCTCCCAAACCAGAACCTGAAATTACAAAGCCACCCAAATTCGAAACCCCAAAACCGCTAAAAATCGAAATTCCAAAACCCGAAACCAGGAAACCTGCTAAACCTGAAACCGAAGTCCCGAAACCCGTAAAGCACGAAACCATAAAAGAAATCGCACAGCCGAAACCACCGGCAGCAAAAGAAACGAAACCGCCCGGAAAACCGAAAATCGAGGAGAAAAAACCGAAACCATCCGAGCCGGCAAAAATCGAAAAGGTGCGGGAACCGGTGAAGGCGCCTCCGCCACCGAAACCGCAGATCGCCAAACCAACCAAACCGATCGAACCGCCCGAGCGGGAAATGGAAGTTGAAGAAATCGAATCGCGCCCGCCCGTAAAGGAGATAGTAAAGGAAAAACCAGAGATCCGCGAGGAGAAGAAAGAGAAGGAACGCATAAAGCTCGGCGCCATCACAGCCCTGAAGAGTTTCATAACCCGCGAGGTCGAGATAGGCGAACCGGATGTCAAGGATTTGCTCGATAATCTGGAGCTCGAGCTGCTCGAGGCGGACGTTGATATGGACGTTGCGGGCGCCATAAAGGAGGAACTGAGAAAGCGGCTGGTGGGCTCAAGGATCGGGAGGGAAAAACTCCACACGTTCATTGGCGGGGCAATAAAGGAGGCGCTCATCGAGGTCATAACCAACGATAAGGCCTTCGATATCGTCGAGCGGATCGAATCCCTGGAGAAACCGGCCAAGATCGTTTTCCTCGGAATCAACGGCACTGGAAAGACAACCACCATCGCCAAGGTGGCAAAGCTGCTCATGGACCGGAAAAAGAAGGTGATATTCGCCGCAGCGGACACGTTCCGCGCAGCGGCCATCGAGCAGATAGGCGTCCATGCCGACCGCCTCGGCGTGAAGGTGATAAAGCGGGAATACGGCAGCGACCCCACATCCGTCGCCTACGATGCGGTGAACTATGCGAAGGCTCACGGCATAGACGCTGTCCTCATCGACACTGCAGGAAGGCAGGACACCAACATCAGCCTGATCAACGAGATGAAAAAGATGGACCGGGTCATAGTGCCGGACCTGAAGATATACATAGGCGAAAGCATAGCCGGCAACGCCATAATAGAGCAGATATCCTCCTTTAACCGCGAGATCGGCATTGATGCGGTGATATTGACAAAGCTGGACTGCGATCCCAAGGGCGGGACCATGCTGTCCATAAACAGGACGACCGGCATACCCATAATATATATAGGAACCGGCCAGGCCTACGATGATTTGGAGCTATTCGACGCCAGAAGCATGGTGGAAAGGATCGTGGGCTGAGGTGCGATTGGATAGATTGCAGCCAGGGGAAGGAATAGCCATCCGGAACACGAAAAACCACTGAAACATACATTTAAAAAGAGAAACAAGCACAAATCTATACTAAATATAATACAGGTTCAGAGCGGCCAATGGCATCTGGAATCCATGGCCGCTGACAGGCGGATGAGGTGTAACGATGGCAGGATCCATGAAGGATGCAAGCGGCAGCAAGAAAGGCCCGGTGCGCAGGGCGGGCGCAGCCGTATATAGCGGAGGCAAGAATGCTGCCAAAAATGTAGTCAGCACAGCCAAAGGTGTCTTCGAAGACAAGGCGAAGAAGAAGGAGGACGACAGGAAAGCCCTGGCCAAGGATGTGGCCGAAGCGATCATAAGCAAGAAAGACAAGGAGGATCAGGAGGAGAAAGGGCAACTTGAAGAGAAGGCAGGCGGCTCCGCCGTGGGCGGCGCAGCGGCCACCGAAGGAAGCGCATTCACAGATTTCAACAAGATAATCCGCGCGGTACTCCGGCAGGGAGGAAAGAGAATCGATGACATCCAGATGGACGACGGAACCGGCAACATTAGGACCATAAGGTCGAGCGAGATCGCTTTCAGGACCGCGCTCCGGCAGAAGGAGTTCATTAAGGCAGTGGAGGAGGGAGCGGCACTTACGCCTTTCGAAGAGGTTGATGACACCTATCGCGATGAAGTTATGAAAGAAGTCCGCGCCGCACTGGCAGAAAAGCTTAGAAGCGGCAGGATGGTGGACCCAAAAGGAAGGGTGGCCGACTTTACGCTCAATGAGCTGGACATACTCTACGCGACAATTTTC
>Ga0315268_10004995_pt1 | contig 14309 bp, 17 predicted proteins | sample C1_top_MG_FD_204535 | JGI IMG/M metagenome (GOLD analysis project Ga0315268, IMG submission 204535) | Sediment microbial communities from Yellowstone Lake, YNP, Wyoming, USA - C1_top | ecosystem: Environmental > Aquatic > Freshwater > Lake > Sediment | place: USA: Wyoming | collected 2017-08-01
ATTTCCGGCGAAGACCGATCCGATTCCGGGAGTGTCTACGAGACACATTCCATCGCTAAGGAGTTCGGAAGGAACGAAAACCTCGACCCCTTCAACTCGTTTCGCGTTCTCCGGGTTCAACTCCTCCGAAACGTAACTGGAGAGAGCCTCGATCGGGACTGGCGACCATTCCCCAGCCATCAGCACTCGGGCGGACTTTGTCTCGCCGAAGCGCACGACCGTTGGGACGCTCGTAACAGGCACGACTCCGGTTGGAAGTATGGGATCGCCGATCAGGGCATCGAGCAACGTGGACTTGCCACGCTTGAATTGGCCAACGCAAGCAACGAAGAACCGGCCTTCTGCAACTCGCTCAGCGAGTGTCCGAGCTTCCAAGGCGAGCCGCTCAACACCGAGCTGATCGGCGACGCTAGCAATCTGCGAGAGCCTCGAGACATCCGCCACGTTCCTCATGGAGAGGTTTTGAGTCATGGGATAGCGTTCCATTCGAGTCGGAAATCGATATAAAGCGGAGCGATCTTGATGTGATCTCCAGTCCGGTACTTCGGCTGGACCGCTTTGCGAAGCAACGCAAGCATCACCCCGGGATTGCCTTTTCCATACTCCACGACACGTTCAAGGAACTCTTGCCGGTTTTCGGCCAAAATGCCGAAGTCGTTCGCATTGGTCGTCGCAAATTCCAGCGCGGTCTTCGGATCGAATGGGCGAATCTCCAGCTTCTCTTCCTTGTAGGGATATAGTGCAAGGACGTAGCCTGCATCTTCCATGTGAGCGGAACGCGCAACAGAGACGATCACGGCCCCCGCATGCATCATTTCCCGGACAGCGCCTCCCGTGGCCTGCGATGGTCTCAGTAGTTGATCGATAACAAGGGTGCGTTGGTTTGCACGAAGCGCATCGAGGACAACGCCCTTCAGAGACCTAGCAGATTTGGCCGAAGGCAGAGTTCCCGCCAAAATACGCCGCGTGGTTGGATCACCGATCTCATAGAGCAACTCCGCTACCGAGCGGAACAATGCCTGCGGAGACTTGCTCGCAGCCGTATAGAGCACTGCCGTGCCAGCACAGCAGCTCTTGAGAAGGAGCGTTTTGCCGATTCCCGACGGCCCATGGAAAAGGAACGGCTTCGGCTCGGCCAGCCGCCTCTTAAGTTCGGCCAGTTCAGTGTCCCGACCAAAGATGGCCATCCGGGATGGTTGAGAGCCAGCCACAGCTATGAACGAACGCCTTCCTGGTGCACGTACTTGATGACTTCAACATCCGACATGGCGATCAGCCCTTCGGAAACGACTTGGTCAAGAAACGGAACGAGCTTCTGCAACTTCTCCTCGGAGTCGACGATGCTGATCATGATGGGCATATCTGCCGAAAGAGAAAACAGGTGCGCGCGATGTACTAAAGTGCTCGCACCGTACCCTTCTATGCCGCGGAAGACCGTCGCCCCCGCGATGTCCAATTCGCGGCATTTCAGGACAATGGCTTCGTAGAGGGGCTTGTTATTGTGCTTATCGCCTTCACCGAAATAGATGCGGAGCAACTTGGCTTTCCCTTCGAGCTTCATGCGCGCCCCTCCTTTCTTCGCTCTTGCTTCGAGAAGTCGTGTGCATACTTGATCACGTCAACATCGGACAATGCGACTAACCCCTGTTGGATCATTTCATCAAGTATCGGTAGATACGCCCTGAGTTTTTCCTCGGAGTCGACCACGGATATAAGCACGGGGGCGTCGTGCGAGAGGCTCAAAGTGGATTCCTTGTGTATCCGGCGGTTCGCGCCGTAACCCAGGATTCCCTTGTACACCGTGACCCCGGCGATTTCATTCGCCCGTAGACTCTGGACGATGGCCTCGTGCAGCGGCATGCCGCGCCATTTGTCGTTCTCTCCGATAAGTATGCGCATCATCTTTGCCTTGCTCTCGCGCTTGAAGGAACGAACGTCACTCTTCTGTTTTTTGTCATGTGGTTCGGCAGGCTTGATGACCGTCGTCTCGTGGATCTCGATCAGCCCGGTGCCAACCATCTCGCTCAACTTCGGCAGTATCTCATCCACCTTCGCGGGCTCCTCGATGAACTCGATCTTCACCGGGAGATTCTCGGCAAGTTCCATGAGACGCGTCGTATGCAAATGGTGGTCGGCGCCGAAGCCGGCTATTCCTCGCGTGATGGTTGCGCCCGAGACCCCGCGATAGAACAAGAAGTCCAGTATGGCGGCGTAGACCGTATGGCCGTGGTACTGCTGGTCCTCGCCCACGTAGATTGAAACCTTCCTTGCAGGTCCACTCTTCAGCACATGGCCTCCTCTAATGTTTGATGCCGCGCTGCGACACTATAAACTCTGCGGCTCGACCGAGCGCTCCGCCACCAGAGTTGGAATGCGAACCAGAACGACGAAGCAGCGTCTCCAACTCGACCTCAAGGCTCTTTGCTACCCTGGCGACGATCTTATCGATAACCGGATGTAAATCTTCAGGAGCACGCTGACGAAGATGGCTGGCGTGGGTGACACACAACGTTCCCTGGTGTTCCATCCACACCCGTACCGGTTCACTTTGCAGCGTCAGCAAGAGTTCCTTCAACTGCACGACTTCCGCCTTCAATATCCGCGCGCAGACCGAGCATCGATCATGATCTTCTCCATGTCCCGCAACCGCTCGCCGCTTGAGTACTTTCGTAAAGATGTGCGCGACATGACGTACATCGGTAACTGCGGCGAACGCCCATGCATGGAAATTACACAAATCAAGAACCTCTTCCGAACGCATGCCTCCCTTTAAGAGAAGCGCCTGCTCGTTCTTCAGGAAGGCGCACAGCGGGCACCCAGGCTTCATCAAAACTTCCGATATGCTCTCGATCTTGACGGGGTCACTGATCCTCATGCAAATACCTTTCCAGCTACAACTCCAAGCCATACCATTGCGAATCCGACTACGACGCTTCCGACAACATTCAAGAATGCCGAAGCGACTTGGCCGTCTTGCACCAACCGCAGAGTCTCAAACTCAAAAGTGGAGAATGTCGTATACGCCCCTATGAATCCAATGGGTATGAGATAGACCAAGTTCCGGCTCAGCGCCATGCGATTCGCCAGTACGGTTACGAAGAAGCCAATCGCGAACGAACCCGTTATGTTGATGACAAATGTCCCGTAAGGAAATCGCGTGCCGAGGCGATTACCTACATAGTTTGCAAGCAGGTATCGTGCGAGAGCGCCACAACAGCCGCCGAGAGCGATCATTAGATACTTCAACTAGCTCGCTCCTTCCGTTCAGCTTCGAGAGCCTGACGTGTTTCGGTGGTGAACGACTGCAATTCCAGGATCAAGCTATTCAATTCGACGACCGCTTCCGGACTGACCGCTCCGTATCCGCGCATTTCTTCAGGCCGAAGGTCATCGAGAGCGATCGAGATGAAAGCGAACGCGGAAGTCACTGCATGGCTTGCTTTCGTCCTCGGCTCAGGTTTGCCCAGACCATTCCGCACAAGAACAGCCGCAAGCTTTGTGCGAAGCATCTTCGCGGCTTCCCGCAGGATCTTCCGTTCCTGTTCGGAAAGATCGGGATTGTAGTGCGGGAATATCTCCGACGGCGGTCCATCGACCGCAACATCGATCATCGACAGAAGATGGTCGATGTGGCGAAATGTAGCCATCAGATGGTTCGTCTGATACGGGTTGAACGGCGACTTCTTACTAGCTTCATCCATAAATCATCGGGTCCCGACGGAGGTCCAGCGTTCGTACGTTGCTGCTCCTGCGTACTTTGCTCTTGTCCCAAGTTCCTTTTCGATTTCCATCAACCGGTTGTACTTGGCGACGCGCTCGCCCCGGCAAGCAGAACCCGTTTTGATTTGCCCGACCCCAGTGGCTACCGTCAGGTCGGCAATAAACGAATCGTCGGTCTCGCCCGAGCGATGGGATACGACCGCCGTGTAGCCGGCCTTCTTCGCCATCGCTATGCAGTTCAGCGTTTCCGTCAGCGTGCCAATTTGATTGAGTTTGATGAGAACAGAGTTCGCGATGCCCTCTCGGATGCCGCGCTCAAAGATCTTCGGATTGGTGACGAAAATGTCATCGCCCACGAGCTGCACTTTGTCGCCGAGCTTGGTCGTCAGCTTCTTCCAACCCGGCCAGTCTTCTTCGGCGAGTCCATCTTCCAAGGAATAGATCTCTGGATACTGCTTCAGCCAGCTTGCCCACAACTCGATCATCTCGTCGGAAGTCTTCTTTCCACCGCCGGACTTTTTGAACGAGTACGACCCGTCTTCCCACATTTCGCTGGTCGCTGGATCGAGGTTGATCGCGATGTCCCCGCCGAACTGGTATCCGGCGCTGCGAATGGCGAAGTCCAACAGCTCCATCGCTTCGTCATTGGAACGCAATTGCGGTGCGAATCCACCCTCATCGCCGACTCCAGTCGAATATCCCTTACGGTTCAGGGCAGCCTTCAAAGCGTGGAACGTTTCGGCCGCAGAGCGAAGCGCATCTCTGAACGTCGGAGCTCCCACCGGGGCGATCATGAACTCCTGAAAATCGACATTGTTGTCGGCGTGCTTGCCCCCGTTCAATACGTTGAGCATCGGCACTGGAATCGTGTAACTGCTTCGCTCTGCCAGGTACGCATATAAAGGCATTTTTCTGTCAGTGGCGCTGGCGCGAGCGGCGGCAAGAGACACTCCCAGGATCGCATTAGCTCCGAGCCGGGCTTTGTTCGGTGTGCCGTCCAGATCGATCAGCTTCTGGTCGAGCGCAGATTGGTCACCGGCTTCCATTCCTTTAACGGCAGGCTGAATGACGTCTACAACGTTTGCAACGGCTTGAAGTACTCCTTTGCCGCCAAACCGCTTCTTGTCACCATCTCGCAGCTCCACTGCTTCGTGGGTACCGGTAGAGGCCCCGGAAGGGATCTTCGCGTGGCCCTCAGCACCGCCCTCCAACCAAAGGTGAACTTCAACCGTCGGATTCCCGCGAGAGTCCAGGATTTCCATGGCATCGATCTTCTTAATCTTCGACATGAGTGCTCTCCTTTATGAAACCGAACCTGTTTGTAGAACTGTGATCAGGTCGCGCCGAATCGTTTCCGTCCAAGGCATCGCTTGGATACGTTCGACTGTGCGTTCGACGGGATAAGGGTACTGCTTCAATTGAATTACCCCGTCCTGCCAGATGGCATAGCAAGCATCACTTTTTCCAGTTTTGGGCTGGCCGAGGCTTCCAGGATTTACGACTAATGTGCCGCCGATCTGTCGTGTGAACGGAGTATGCGTATGCCCCACGATCAACACATCGGCCTTGATGCTTCTGATCTCATCTTCCCAATGCGGAGAATCGGCCGGACAGTAGCCGTAAAGAGGATCGGACGGCTTGGCATGACAGATGTAAATGCGCTTTCTATCTCGTTCCAATGCTTGCGAAATAGGAAGGCCAGCAAGAAACTCCTTTTCATCCTTGGCCAACTGGGTCGCCGTAAACTCCTGGGTGGTAGCGGCCATTGGGGCGTATCGAGGAGTGCAACGCGGATCGGTATCGAATCCCACCGCGTGGTCATGGTTGCCTCGAACTGCAACCGTTGCCTTCTCCCGAACGTAGCGCACGACTTCCTTGGGCTGCGGACCATAGTTCACGAGATCACCCACAACCCACAACTCGTCGTAGCTCTCGGGAAGCGCGGATAGAGCTGCGAAGTTGGAGTGCAGGTCGGAGATGATGGCGGCTTTCATAGATCTCCACCCTCCATCGCATCGGCCGTTTCTTCCGCTGCCACTGCCGATTCCTCTGCCTGGTCTCCACCTCGCAGCAAATGCTTTGGCATGAAGAAAGCATTTGCGATCATGGTTGGAACGACTGCACTTCCAATCACCGTCGCAACCAGGAAGGAGTACTGAGCTTGGTCGATAATGTGGTGATTCAATCCAAACAACGCAGAAATGGTCCCGAACGTCAGCCCCGTAGACATCATCAGCGTGTAATAGATGCCTTCGTTACGTTCGTACTTGAACGCCTTAACGGCTGGGAACAGGCCAACGACCTTCGACAACATCTTGGCTAGGAATAACGCCACAAACACCAATGGCGCTCCGATGAGAGCTGGAACTGATACGAATGAACCCGCCCGGATAAAGTAGAAAGGCGTAAGCAGGCCGAATGTTAGGGTGCGCAGTCTTCTTACGAGGATGTGGTCTTTACCTACGGTTCCGGCCAGCACCATCCCGATCAAATAGGCGGGCAGTACAGCTTCGCTGCCAGCCCATACGGCGAGGCCTCCCATGGCAAACAGCATGAAGAGGATGTACTTTGCTTCCAGCTCGGATACGCGACCTCCATATTTCCGGAAGAACCAAGGCGTGAGAAATGGAAGTCCTGCGAACACAACGATGGACACGAATACAAAGGTGAGGGTGCGAAATGTGAATGGCGAAAAGATTAGTCCCAGGGCGATTACTGTGCCGAGATCATTGACGAAGCAGGCGGCAAGAATGGCCTTACCAAACTCGGTCGTATTGAAACCGAGTTCCAGCATGACGGCATATACCACGGCAACTGATGTGGTCGAAAGCGCGACACCTGCCAGCCAGGACGGCATTGGAGCCCAGTGCAAAACATAGTGCGCAATCGCCGCGCAGCCGAGAAAGGGACCAAAGAATCCGACAAGCCCGACGACGAAAGCTTCCTTCCATTTCATTCGGAAGATCACCGGATCGAGTTCCGCACCGGCCAGAAACGTAAGAACGATAGCTCCAGCGCCCGCAAGAAATCCGATCCAGCCCGTTTGCGAGCCGAGGCCGCCATGGATGAAGAACGCACCAATGACGAGTTGGGCCACCGTTCCCACGACGATTTCGCTCAGCGCGGTCGAGATCCGGAACCAGATGCCGAGCAGCGTCGCGACCAGTGCCAGGCCGACCCAGAGCGCCGCTAGCGTCCACACGTTCTCCATGGACTCAAACTCCTCAGTTTTCTGGATTACTTGCCGGAGAGACATGACTCCGCGACAAGGAATCCTTGTCAGGAGTCATCATCTGTCCCGGCCTAGACGAGGCAGGAAGGACAGCGGTTAACGGTGAACTCCTTCACCGAGAACTAATCAGACATCAAGATGCCACGAAAGGCGGGTTGGATTCAAGAGCTGATTTCGAACCCCTACTTGCTCTCGGAAAAAGCGCCTCCGTGGCGGATATTCGTTTCGGAAGTCGTAATCAACCGATTTCCAACCATTTTCTCCAACATGGGCAGGATTCGTTCGACGTGCTCTGGATTGTCGATAAACTCGATGACAAGTGGCAGCTTGCCTCCTACATCCACAAGCGAAGTCGTCGCGATTCCACCACTCTTGGTGTATCCGGCAACACCCCGGACCACGGTGGCGCCGGCAATGCCTTCTTTGCCGAGAGCCTCCAAAAGGGCCAAATGGAGCGGCTTGTGCTCAAATCGGTCGGACTCGTTGATGAAGATCGATACCCGGGTAGCGTTCATGCGATTCGCCTTGCTAACGCCGCGCCCGCAACCACAGCGGTGAGAGCGGCGAAGTTGTTCAATGCAATATTCAACAGCGTCAGTTCAATCGATCCCTGCTCGAAAAGTTTGAGACTCTCGAAGGCATAGCTCGAAAAGGTAGTGAATGCGCCGCAGAAACCCACTGCGACAAGCAATCGCCATCGCGGATCCGCCAACACCCGTTCGGAGGTCCAAATCAAGAAGAAGCCGATGAGAAGACTCCCCGCAAAATTGATGACGAGAGTCGCAAAAGGAAACGATGCGCTGAAATGACGAGAGCTGTAATCGCCGATGAGATATCGCGACACCGCACCGAAGATTCCGCCGAGAGCTACCAACAGGACGTTTTCCACGCGAAACGCCTCCATCGCGACCGAGTCGCTGATTCAAGTTGGCTGCGGAAATCTTGCCGGGACATGACTCCGCAGCAAGAATCCTTGCCAGGAGTCATCATCTGTCCGGCCTAAACAAGGCGGGAAGGACAGCGGTTAACGGTGAACTCCTTCACCGAGAACTAATCAGCTATCAAGATGCCCGAAAACACCAAAAGGTTCAAGCGCTACTTGAGGCCGATTCCTTTAGAAGCATTTTCTGGCTCCTGTCGGCGCCCCTTAGACGGTTGTCAATACACGTCTACTTTGAAGGAGCCGGTTGATTTCGAAGCACTTGGACGAATGGCGCAAGCGAACCGTCGTTGGGAGCAGCCTTAAGCTTCAAGAGATGTGCAACCAGATCGTAAATGTCGATGTTGTCAAAAGCAGGAATCCTCGTACCTGGCCGAAACTCTGGCCCGTGTGCAAGAAAGATGCCCTGGAGGTCGGGAAGTTGATTGTCGTAACCATGCATACCGCCAACGCAGCTCTTGGGTTGCGAAGACGGTGCCGAAGTCTGGATGGTCCACCCCTCATCCGCAACCGCGATGATATTGGCAATCCGGGTGTGACCCGAGTATCGCCACCGCGGAGGAGTATCACTGCCCCGATAAACTGTGAGATGAGCCAGGGCCTGCAATTTCCCAAGCATCTTCTCCGCTTCATAAGGCTTGGCGTAGAGGGTCAGAATGGCTCCACGCTCCCCGACAATTACGTTCTTATCGATTAAATGCTGTACGTCGATGATCTGCTTACACGAGGTTTCGGCCATTCCATGATCAGATACGATGACGATATTCACATCGTTGAAAAGCGATCGTTGTTTCAATGCAGTGACCAGTTCTTGAATGGACGAATCAACATTCAGTACTGCACCCCGGAGCTGCTCGGAATTTGGGCCAAATTCATGACCTGCCGTGTCAACCTCATCAAAGTAGAGAGTCAGCAGAGTGGGACGCTGCTCCGCAGGCAGATCAATCCACTTCAATATCTGTTCCACTCGCTGATGGTTGGGCATCGACTGGTCATAGGGGACCCAGTAGCTAGGGCGGAATCCACGAATCCGAGCTTCGGACCCAGGCCAGAACATGATCCCACTCTTCTGGCCTTGTCTTTCAGAAGTCACCCATATCGGCTCACCGCCCCACCAACGACTATCAGCCACCTGCGAGTGGTCGCGCATCGTAAACGTAGCTGAAAGCTTGTTATCGTAGATGACATTGGCCACGATCCCATTGTGGGCAGGAAGCAGACCGGTAGCGATTGCATAGTGATTGGGAAAAGTGAGCGTTGGGAATTGCGGTATAAGTGAATCTGCTCGTACGCCATCGGCCGAAAGTGAACGAAGAGTTGGTGCGTCGATTCGGTCTAGATAATCGTATCGGAACCCATCAATGGAGATAAGAATTACAGTTGGTTTCGGACGGGCAGCCGGCGCGTAAGGAGCAGCTCCGAGAACTACGATCGTAAAGACTAGGATGCGTACAAGACATCTGTAAATGTGCTGGATCATTCGGGCCCTGCCTTGGTTTAAACCGCGAACTCCACTTTCAGATAAATGTAACGATACAGAGAGTTGTTGGCGTGAACTGCTTGTACGGAGGCCCTTCGAATTGAAGCTAGCCTTTCGCGATAAACAGCACTCCCGCCGCTAGAAGCGTTAGTTCAATAATGAGGACGAATACTCGCTCGGGCAAACGATCGACGATTCGTTTTCCGGCAAATGACCCACCCACCATGATCGGTCCGAGAGCGAGCCCTACCACCACCGCATGCGTTGGAAGAATCGCAGACTGCTTATACGCGATGAGCTTGGCGATATGCATCACTACGGTAGCGAGTGCCTCCGTACCGATGTATGCACCCTTCAACAGGCCATAGGCGAGAAAAAATGGCGCCATCAATGGACCTACGCTCCCCAAGAGTGCGGATAAGAAGCTCGATACAGCTCCTATTACAGCGAACGACTTCAGTGGTGGTTTCCATGGTTTGCCAGACCGAACATGCCTCCACACAACAATGAGAATCAGGAATACACCTAGAACTCGAGTCAGGGCCGCCAAAGGGGCACGGGCAAACAACATACCGCCCACAATCGCCATCGGCACTCCGCCCAATGCAAACCATGCCACAACTTTCCAATCAAGCTGCAGGCGGTTGAACCACACTCTGCTTCCGTTTCCGACCAGTTGTGCGACCGTTAGAATCGGGATCGCTTCCCTCACGCCGAATACCAGCACAAGCATGGGAAGCAGCACAGCGGCGCCACCGAAGCCTGTCACCGCTGCCAACATTGCAGCGACGAAGGCCACCGCAGCCAGCGCTATCAACCTAACTGCCTCAGGCATTCCTTGTTACCTCGTCGAAGTGCATCCGGAGTCTATCTTTCGGAGGAAGCGAATTCCCGGCGCGTGGAACGCTCGGCATAGATCGAAATCCTTCGGCGGGGTTATTGTCAGGGACAATGCGTAGGTGCCACCGGATGTACCGAGTGACGGTGCTATCGAATAGGAAAAGGAGTCCTTGTACTTCGGACTATGGTGCCTCACCACATATCCGCCGGCGAGAAATCCGAAGGTGCTACCGACTAGCACATCACTTGGGAAGTGGTCGCGCGCCATTACGCGAGCACTGCTGATGGTCAGCGCGGAACCATACGCCAGCAGCTTGAGCCAAGGCCGGTCGGGATACTCCATCGAGAGTACTCGTGCAAAGGCCCATGCTGCTGCGGCATGCCCCGAGGGCATCGACGCATCGGAATTGATGGAACGCGTTCCATGCGGCCAGAATTTCCCCGTCCCGTCTCTTTGATATGGTCGATCTCGATTAGTCGCGTACTTCAATCCCAGAGTTAGCAACGACGCATCAACCACGGACTCCGCGCCCAAAAGACCAGTCTCCCTCAAATGATCATTGTGAGTAGTCGCGCCCAACAGATAGAGTCCGCTGGCCGCTCCAAAAGTGACATACGGTGCGCTGTATTTGGAGACATTGCTGCCAAAACTTCTTTGAGCCGAGGACGTCCCAAAGTGAGTCATTGCGTCGCTGTCGTAATAGATCGACGCTCCTGTCGCACTCGCGAACGGAACAACCCAGAGCGCGTCAGATGCACGCAATCGCAACGGGCTTGTCCAGATCCCAGCCTGATCTTTCGCTACATCCAACGCACATTTATCAAGACGCCGGAGCGAACAATCCGCCGCTTGAGTTCGAGCTTGCGCTGAAGACGTCGTGTTATTCGGAGTATGTTGCGACAGTAGAGGTACTGATAAGAACATTCCCAGCACAATCACTAAGTAGCTTCTTGACTTCATTGAGCTCCTGCTCTGTTCTTCTCGAAACAGTCGTGAACTAGCGACTGGCCAAAGGCTTTCACTACTTCGCTCGGCACATCCATCTCCTGAATGTGCCGAAACTCAAACGTCACCGAATCATCCTGATGGACAGTCCCCAGAAGATATCCGTAGACGTTGGTGATCGCTTCAGATGCTTTCGGAGCGGTTGAAGGTAACGCATATCTTTCTGCTCCCGCGGTCCCGACGATCCAGCCTGGTAGTACCCCACCGTTTGCATGCCAATACTCGGTGTCGAAGATTCCTGACATGTAGAAATGAGAGTGGCTCGCGAAGACGTAAACATGCTTCATCGAGGTCTGTTGAAACTGAAGAATTAGCTTATAGACCTTACGTCCGCTCTCGCGTGACTGCGGAGCATCGCTCATGCTGTGGCTGGAGGCAAGGCTGTCGGGTAAAGCAGCATGCATCCCAACAACGATCGTTTCGATCGCTGCGTCTTTAGCGTCCCGATCGAGCAATGATTGAAGCCACTTCACCTGCTCGTCGTCGAACTGCTCGGGAGATGAATTGTCCAGATTCACAAAATCGATTCCGGAGCGGTTCCAGTGATAGTAGGCCTTCACACGATGATCTTCCGGATTGTCTTTGAGCCTCTGTAACTGTATTTCGGATGCGTTGAGCCAATCGGCAAACTGGATCAGCGCATCGGACTTCGATTTCGGCGGAATGGTTTCGTGATTGCCGAGTCCAAGGAAGACTGGAGTCGAGGAGAATGGTTCGAGCTGATTCTTTATGAAATCTTGCCAAGCAGTTTTCTCGTACTCACTGATCGTCAGCTTGTGCAAGCCAGCTCGTTCTTTGACGTCCTGATCGAAATCATAGATCGCGCGAAAATCCCCTAAGTGCCAGTAAAACGAGGCTCCGTCGCGCCTTACCCCAGCGGCAATGGCGGGCATGACTACGTCACCGCAATTGCGGGAGTCCCCCGAGAGTGCGAATCTCCAGACATGCTCCGTTTGAGCGTGAGAAATGACTGGTGAAGTAACCACTGCAAGCAGAAGCATCGTCGCGAGGCTAGGTCGTGGCATTCAATACCTCAGAGTATTCAGAGAGTGCCGAGCCATGGCTCCGCAGCTCGACTGAGCTAGGAGTCATCAGCTTTCCCGGCTATTTGGTGGGATCGCGGTTATACGGTGAACTCCTTCACCGGTTAACCATTGAATACAACACCGCGGGCGCGGAGTCAAACACCTTCAGTAATGGCCGAAACGCGGTCACACGATCTGAGCACTACGCGCAGGTAGTTCGGATAAAAATCGTTTCAGCAGTTCTCTGATGAAGGCTCTATCACTTCGCAGCAGTGAGAACATCGATAGCGAACGATAACTTCCCATACCAAACCCTATTTGCCTGAACGTCGCTTAGCACAAGTACAGCGCCAGCTTCTTTCCACCAGATCCTCTTTCACACACTCCGGCACAAAGAATATCGGTGAGATCAACTGCTTGATTTGGACAAAACATGAGTAGATGAGTACAAAGTCACTGGACAATTGTGTGGGTTTTTGTGTGGACTGGCTGCATCTGCGGGTTGCTGTGCATGACTGTGGGTGCCGCCGACCATCAACTATAACTCTTTTACTATGTTCTGCTTACATAGGATTTACGTGGCGAGACATGAATCGAGCAAAAACTGCTTAAACAGATCCTAAGTCTGGTGCGTCTGCCAATTCCGCCACTTTCGCAATCACCATCGCAAGGCCTTCGATGGCTCCATTGTACCGTCACTCCGCATTTTCTTGGAATGCCCCTATCGCCAACGTATCAAGCTAGTGATCAGAGCGTTGCCGGCGAGGCGTCGGGGAGCCGTCTCTTGCCAGCGCCCCTTGCGCCTGCTGCAGCGCGGCTTGGAAGGGACGCGGATCGATCACGGCCAGCAGTTCGCCTTCAATTTTTTCGAGATACTGTCTGCCCTGCCGCATTATCATGGGAATACCGGATTTCAAGATGGCCATCAGGAGACCCTCGAGTGATAGCGTGGTTGTTTTTCTGTGTCGGATCGTTCGGACTCCTGACCTCGTCGGTCTACGCCCTGATGGTGATCGTCGCCGCGATCCGTTACCGGCGCTTTCGGCTCCCCGGCCGCGACCTCGATTTCACGCCCTTTGTCAGCCTTTTTAAGCCTCTTCATGGGGACGAACCGGGTCTCGAAGAGCGCCTCCGCGGATTCTTCTCACAGGATTACCCAAGCTTCGAGATTCTTTTCTGCGCCCGCCAGGAAGGCGATGCCGGGCTGGCCGTCGCCCGCAAGCTGGCCGCCGAGTTTCCTGCCGTTCGTACCAGGTTCCTGACCACCGGCCTGCCGCGCCACGCCAACGCCAAGGTTCATTCCCTGGAGCTGATGCACGCCGCCGCCGAGGGTGAGATCTTCATCATCAGCGATAGCGATGCCGGGGTTGGTCCCGGCTATCTCCGCGACCTCGTCAAGCCCTTTTCCAGCGAGAAGGTCGGACTCGTCACCTGCATCTATCGCGGCGCTGCCATCGGCCGCGGTTTGTTCCCGCGCCTCGAGGCCATCGGCATGTCGGTGGAATTGACCGCCGGGGTGATCGTCTCCGCGATGCTCGATCCCCTCGACTTCGCCCTCGGGCCGACCATGGCCGTGCGCCGGCGCTGCGTCGAGGAGATGGGCTCGTTCGCCGTGCTTGGCAACTATCACTCCGATGATTTCGTCCTCGGAAATCTCGTCGCCCGTCACGGCAACGTCTGCCTCTTGTCCGACCACGTCATCGATCACTTCATCCTCAACTCCGACCCCTGGCGTTCGCTCAAACATCAAGTCTTATGGATGAAGAGCACGCGCTTCTCGCGTCCCAAGGGACATTTCGGAACCGTCCTCACCTTCGCTTCGCCCTTCGCCATCGTGGCATTCCTCTCGGCGCTCGCCCTCGGACACCTCGGCCTCGGGCTGGCGGCACTGGGCGTGGCGCTCCTCTCCCGGCTGGTGATTGCTTTCACGGTCGGCACCTTCGTCGTCCGCGAACGCCGTATGTGGGCCAGGATGTGGTTGTATCCGCTGCGCGACCTGCTGGCCTTCGGGCTTTGGCTGGCAAGCTATGGAAGCCGTCGCGTCTTTTGGCGTGGTGAGTGGTATG
>Ga0315268_10004996_pt1 | contig 14297 bp, 17 predicted proteins | sample C1_top_MG_FD_204535 | JGI IMG/M metagenome (GOLD analysis project Ga0315268, IMG submission 204535) | Sediment microbial communities from Yellowstone Lake, YNP, Wyoming, USA - C1_top | ecosystem: Environmental > Aquatic > Freshwater > Lake > Sediment | place: USA: Wyoming | collected 2017-08-01
CTGGGTTGATGCCATTGCCGGGATCGCTGACGCTGCTGATATTTGCCTATTCGATGGTGGTGTGCCTGCTGCTGAATGACACGCTGAAAGTTATGATGATCAGATGGCGCGTACCTGCGGCGGTAGCTTAGCGCGTAGACATGAAGGTTTGTTGTCGACCTGTGATGTCGGAGTAGAAACGCCGGTAGCTGACAAATAAGTTTCACACAGGCCATTTATATGTTCCACTTTTCATAGCGGGTGTGGGTTGATAGTAATGATTGGCGAAAGACGGTGTTTTTTGGAAAGCCTAAAATCTTGGCTGACTGTCGCTTCCAGGTTAGCAAGGGTCGGACAAGTATCATCGATACTCTTAGTTTCGAACGACCGCAGTTGATAGTGAAGCGGACATACCTTAAGAATGATCTGCCCGCCATTTCAGAAAATCGCCGCAGTCCGTTGTGGCCGAACAACCGACAACGACCTCGACCATTGAGTGAATATCAAACTATGCGGATGCGCTGCACATGAACATGGAACAGGCACTGAAGATCGTGAGCGAATCCGACGCCTGCGCTTGCCCGCTCTGCCAGACGGCAGCCAGGTGCGATACCGGCTATTTCGACCGGCCATTTGACGATCCGGAAATTTTCGCGGGAACCAGCGAGGCGATATCGGAGACGCTCGGCTTCTGCCCCCGGCATGGCGCCAGCCTGCTCTCCCGCGAACCGTTGTTCGGGGGCGTCGTTAATGTGATTCACGATGCGATTCCCCGGCTCAGGTTGCTGCTGAATGAAAAATATCTGCAAAGGCATCAGGTGCAACAAATCCTGTTCGGGACGGACGGCGCCTGCCCCGAATGTGCCTACACCAACCGCGCCTTGGGGCGGCAGGCGGCAAGCCTTGCCCGTCAGTCGATCAACACGGCAGAGGGGACGGAGCTTGCTCAGGTCACCACGCTTTGTGTCGGACATTTCCGGCTGGTTGCGGCGAATCTTGCGCTGGAACCGCGCCTGGCCGCGCTGGTCGCTTATGCCGACCGGTTGGGACAAGTGGCGCAGGAAACGGAAACGCGGCTGGCTGCGGCCCGCGAAACGGGTGCCTGGCCGCTTGACGATGCGGCGCAGACCTTGAGCGCCGGGCTCTGTTTGATCGCCGGCCGGTCGGCAACCGCGCCCATCCCATCGGATGGCGTGCTCGATGATGTCCTGCAATCGTGCCCAACGCTGGCAGAAACCATCGCACTGCCGGATGTCTGCCCGCTGTGTGTCGAGGCCGAACGCGCGCGACGGCGCTGGCTGCATAACGTGAAAAAATCCGCCGGTTTCGATCAGGATGCCTGGCTCGTCTTTCCGACTTGCCCCGAACACGTCGGGGCGGTTGCCCGGCTGGAGGAGCCGGGGCTGACCGCTGCCGTGGTTTCGCGCGCGCTGAACGTCACGCTCCGCTATTTCCACAAGCAAATCCAGACGGCGCAGCGGGCAGTCCGGCTGCTGGAAGAGGAAGCCAGGATCAAGGCCGAAGGCGCCGAGGTGTGGCGCGCCTATAAACGCAAACGAACTTACCGGAAACGAACTGAACAAAAGCCGGAAGGACAGACTGCGACCCCGGCCAGGATGGAGAAATGCCCCGCCTGCGAGTGGGCCGAGATCGCCGCCGAACACGCCACGGGCAAACTGCTCAATCTGCTGCACGAAAAAAAACAGCGCGACGTATTCGGCCATGGCTATGGCTTGTGCCTGAAGCACTTCGCCCGTGTTTACCTGATTGCGCACAAGGGAGCAGTCAGAACCATGCTCGCCGAAGATATGCAGCGCAGACTGGCCGGGTTCGCGCAGGGGCTCGATGAATTGGAAAACGGTGTGCCGGAAAGCGAAATGACCGCAGCACAGCTAGCCTCGCTGATCACTGCGTTGCGCAGATTCTGCAACTGTATGTGAGAGGTTAATGTAAAATATATTACAGGCGGATATCAGACTATGAGAATGCTATGCACATGATGCTGGAGCTGGCGTTGAGCGATGTTCGGCCCGAACGGTCGGTCGCAGGTTCGGCCTTTTGAATGCCAGCCAATGTTGCGGATTCGATATGCCATGCGTGCATAAGCAAAGCAAAATTTCTGCATTGCCTGTCCAATCAGACGCGCCATAATCTGGCGTCCATAACAACCAACTTGCAAACTCTTTATGAAACTCACCGTACTCACCTACAACACCCTGTTTGCCGGGCGCGACGGCAGCGATGATAGGCGCGCCCAAGCCCAGATCGGCCTGATCAAGGAACTCAAGCCCGATGTATTCCTGATGCAGGAAGCCAAGGGCTTCGATGCCAACGGCAGCGCGTGGCTGTTCGCGTTGGAAGCGCAACTCGGCATGCGCGGCTTTCTCGCCATTGCGCCGCGCACCGGGCAGAACGTCGCCATCTTCATCCGTGAGCCGCTGCGTGCGGTGAGCTTCGAGGCCGATGGATCTCACTTTCACCATGCGCTGGCCACGCTGAAAGTGGCGCTGCCCGATAGCGACAAGCAGGTCACTTTCATCAGCGCCCACCTGTGTCCGAACGGTCCGGAAGTGCGCCGCCGCGAAGCGGCCTACCTTGCGGTGCAGGCTGCACCGGACAAGTTCACGCTGCTGACAGGCGACTTCAACTCCGCTTCCCCGCATGATCCCGAGCCGGGAGGGTTTAATGAGCTGGCGGCGCACCATCGCGCCCGCTATCTGGCGGACGATCTGCACCATGCCGACCGCAGTGTGATGGCGCGTCTGGAAGCCGCCGGTTGGGTGGATGTCGGGCATGCGCTCAATGGCTCGAACGTGCCAACCGTGCCCACGGCAGGTTTCAAGGGTACCGAGTTCGCCGTCATGCGCTGCGATTATCTGCTGGCATCGCACGCATTGGCGGCAACCGCCAAATCCTACCGGGTGATACACAACGCCATTACCGACATGGCATCCGATCACTATCCCGTTATCGTCACCTTCGAGGTACCGCAATGAGCAATGCAAACAAATCGACAGTCACGCAGCTAGCCGACAGCATCGAACAGGAAAAGCCGAAACACTGGCTCAACCGCACCGTGATGGGGGCGGGTATCACCAGTGCGCTGGGTGATTTTTGCTACGAGACGACTACCGTGATCCTGCCCGGCTTTCTGGCCGTACTCGGGATACCCGCAGCAGTGCTGGGCATCATCGAGGGGGTTGCCGATGCAGTGGCGAATTTCACCAAGATGGTGTCGGGCTACATCGCAGACAAGCTCGGCCATCGCAAGCTGCTGGTGCTGGTCGGCTACGGGCTGACGCCGGTCGGGCAAGTGCTGATCGCCCTGGCAGTCGGTTGGCCGTTGCTTCTGCTGGGTCGCATCGTGTCGTGGTTCGGCAAAGGCTTGCGCGGCCCGCTGCGCGATGCCATCGTGATTCAGGCAGTCAGTGCCGAGACACGCGGACGCGCTTTCGGCTTTCACCGTGCGGCGGACACGATAGGCGCAGTGATGGGCCCCTTGCTGGGCGTGGCGCTGCTGGGGGTCGCACAGGGCTGGCATTGGAACGATGCGTCCGGGGCATTCCGTTTCGTTCTTTGGCTGTCTGTCATTCCCGGCGTGCTGGCGGTGATTGCCTTCCTGACGCTGGTCAAAGACCCGCAGCATTCGCCCAATCCCGCGCTCAAGTTTTTCAGTACCCTGCGCGGCTTGCCCGCACGCTTCAAACGCTACCTTGGCGCAGTCGGCTTGTTTGGCATCGGTGATTTTTCGCATTCTCTTCTGATCCTCGCCGCCACTACGTTGCTTACCGCTTCGATGGGGGTGATACACGCAGCACAGGTGGCCGGGTTGCTTTATGTCTGGCGCAACGTGGTACAGGTCGCCGTGTCCTATCCTGTCGGCATGATTGCCGACCGATTGGGGCATTTGCCGGTACTGGTTGCAGGCTATGTGCTGGGCGTGTTGACGGCGGTGCTCACCGCGCTGGCGTTCTGGTTCGGTGTCGATAGCGTGGTGCTGTTGGCTGTGATCTTCTTCATTGCCGGACTCTATATCGCTGTGCAGGAGGCACTGGAATCCACGGTGACGGCGGAAATGGTGCAGGCCGAAACATTCGCTACCAGCGTCGGAGCACTCGGTACGGTCAATGGCACAGCAAAGTTTATTTCGAGTACGATGGTCGGTGTGCTGTGGACAGTCATCTCCCCGGCATTCAGTTTCGCACTGGCGGCATTGCTGATGGGGCTAGGTTCACTGGCACTGCTGCGCTGTGCAACCAACAGGAATTAACACTCAAGGAGGCACCATGTATACCAACATCGAACACATTCACGCCCGTGAAATTCTCGACTCACGCGGCAATCCCACCGTTGAAGTGGAAGTCACTCTCGAAGACGGTTCCTTCGGTCGCGCAGCGGTTCCGTCGGGTGCATCTACCGGTGTGCATGAGGCTGTGGAATTGCGTGATGGCGACAAGAAACGCTACGGCGGCAAAGGTGTGAAAAAGGCTGTCGGTCATGTCAACAAGGAAATTGCTGACGCACTCATCGGCATGGATGCACTGGATCAGGGTGCGGTGGATCGCGCCATGATCGAACTGGACGGCACAAGCCACAAAGAAAAGCTGGGTGCCAACGCTATCCTAGGCGTGAGCATGGCGACCGCACGGGCGGCGGCGGAAGCCAGCAATCTGCCGCTGTTCCGCTATCTCGGCGGTGCTGCGGCCAATCGCCTGCCGGTGCCGATGTTCAACATCCTTAACGGTGGCGTACACGCCAACTGGCAAGGCACCGACTTGCAGGAATTCATGATTGCGCCGGTGGGTGCGCCCAATTTTGCCGAAGCGTTGCGCTGGGGTAGCGAGATTTACCATACCCTGAAAACAGTACTCAAGGACAGCGGCTATACAACAGGCGTGGGCGACGAAGGCGGTTTTGCGCCGGCCTTGAAACGCAATGCCGAGGCGATAGAGGTCATCCTCAAGGCGATTGAAGGTGCGGGTTACCGTCCCGGCGAGGATGTGGTGATCGCTATCGACCCGGCCTCCAGCGGCTTCTATGAGGAAGGCCTGTACAACCTGCGCACCGAAAAACGCAAAGTGAATGCCGCCGAGATGGTGGCCATGTACGCCGACTGGGTGAAGAAATATCCCATCGCCGTATTGGAGGATGGACTTGCCGAAGACGATTGGGAGGGCTGGAAAATACTCAACAAGGAACTGGGCGACAAGATCGAACTGGTGGGTGACGATATTTTTGTCACCAACGTGAAGCGCATCCAGCGCGGTATTGACGAGAACATCGCCAACGCGGTACTGATCAAGCTCAACCAGATCGGCACGCTCACTGAAACCATTGCGGCCGTTCAAATGGCTTATGGTGCCAACTGGGGCGCGATGGTGTCACATCGCAGCGGCGAGACGGTGGACAGCTTTATCGCCGACTTCACCGTGGCGCTGGGCACCGGCCACCTCAAGACCGGCGCACCGTGCCGCGGCGAGCGTCTGGAGAAGTACAACCATCTGATGCGCATCGAGGAATATCTGGGCGATTCGGCAGTGTATGCCGGGCGCAAGGCGTTCGTGCGATAAACGGGACCAGTGGACGTGATGAAGTCAAACAATTGGCAGCAATTGTCGTTCGCGCAGGCGCGACGTGACGAGCTGCCGCAACCCGATTTTTGCCTGCCTAATCTGATCGCGGGTACAGTCGGCGTGGTGGCTGCGCCTGCGGGCATAGGCAAAACCTCATTGCTGATGCAGATTGCCGCTTCGGTAGCGGCAGGCGTACCGGTCGCGGGAGGGCTGCTACCGGCTCCGGGCAAGAGCGGCAAGGTTGTCTTTCTCGCAACCGAAGACCCGCTGGCGGTGCTGCAACGGCGCGCCCATTTCATCGTGCGCAGCCTGGAAGAGCAAGTGGCTGGAAGCGATGTGATCGAGCGTTTGGATCACAACCTGAATTTTTTCTGCGCCCAGGCCAATGTGCCTATCCTGCTGTGGCCGGATAATCTCAGCGAGCACGGGCTGGATCGCCTGGACTCTCTGGCGCGTGGCGCACGGCTGCTGATCCTCGATCCGATTCGCCGCTTTCATTATTGCGACGAACAGGACTACAGCCAGATGGCAATGTTGTTCAGTTTATTGAGCGATATTGCCGCGAATAATGCTTGCACGATTCTGTTTTCCCATCACGTCACGCAACCGGCCTCTGATGCCGATCTTGAAGCACCAGCAGGCGCACTCGGATCGCATGCCTTCATCAATGCAACCCGCTGGGTGTTGAATTTGAGCGGCATGTCGCACACACAAGGTCAGCAACTCGGCATCGCTGAAAACCAGCAACGGCATTACGTTCTGGCCAGTTTCACCAAGTCCAATTACGGCGAGGCGATTTCTTCCAGATGGTTGCGGCGATCAGAAACTTATGAAGGCGTATTATCGGCATGCAATCTCGATTGACGATAGAAGAATAAGAGAGAAATAAATGCTTATTGATCTTTCCATTAATCATGACACTTTTAATCCCTCCTGGCCTCCCTTTGTCAAAGGGAGGAACGCTTGAACGGTAAAGTGTGTGTCAGTTATTTATACGTTCTTCAATAGCTGCGGACTTTCAACGTTTGAATGATAGAACCAGCACGCCACCCGCGACCATGGCGATGCCTGTCCATTCGCGTAGCGATGGGCGTTCACCGAGAAACGTAAATGCGAAAATGGCAACAAGAACCAAACTCAGTTTGTCGACGGGGGCAACCTTCGAGGCTTCGCCATTTTGCAGGGCGCGAAAGTAGCAGACCCATGAGGCACCTGTAGCCAGGCCGGAGAGAGAAAGAAATACCCATGTCCTGGAAGACAGCTCAAACGGATTGCTCCATTTACCGGCGAACCAGACGAAGGCCGAGAGCACAACGATAATAATCGCTGTTCTAATCAGCGTGGCCAGGTCTGAATCGAGACCCTTGATGCCGATCTTGGCGAAGATGGCAGTGAGCGCAGCGAAGGCCGCCGACATAAGCGCCCAATAGAACCAGCTGTTGGAAATTGACATAGTGAGTGAATTACATTTTTACCAACTGCCGCTGACCATCAAGCCAAAGCCATCAAGGCCAGCCATCGGTGCTACGGTAACGCCTTTTTTCTTTTGATTGTTTTCAAACACGGCATCCACTGCTTCCCAACCCATATACCAGCCAAGCAAGGCTTGCGACGGAAAATGTGCATCGTCATTAATTCTTGACCAGGTTGTTGCAGCAGAAGCAACATAAGCCGTATATTTAACGAACTTGTTGTCCGGGTTCATATAGGCAATGGTCAGGAATGGAACAGCTCCGACAAAAGCGTGCCCGCTTACACCATTGGAAGCGCTGAATGGAGTACCCCAGCTTGAACCTTCCGGCCGATCACCGGGACGCGTGGCCCCAAGTGCGCCCTGCGTAAACCACATCGCGGGCAAACCAACTATATAGGCGCGGCTGGCATTGGCGCCCCAGTTACCGAGGGCCGTATCTGTGCTGATCGAGTTGACGCTGGCGGCAAGCAGCGCAATAGGCACCATGTATTTTCCTTCACCAAAAAACTTGGCAGTGAGGTCAGAACTAACATTTCTGGACGAACTGGACCAGGAATCCGTTCTGCTACTGCGCACATTATCCTGATACCAGTTGCGAATGCTCATGTCGATGTTGGTATTGGCCGCAATGCCCGCCGCGCCGAACACCATGCCCATGCGTATGAGACGATCACCCGCATAGAAACTTTTGTAATCTCCAGACACCGTTTCAATAATTGATGAATTATTGTTGTTGCTGGTTGGTTCTTCAACTGCCAGTGCAGTATGTTGCGCATAAAGTCCCACATAGATGAAAAGCACAAGTATCAGTCGCAATAAGCCGTGCCGTGCAGTGTTATAAATCAATACCATCCCCTTTTATTAGTAAATATGTGCTGTGAATTATTTGGCCTAAAAATTATACCCGAGTACAAGTGAACTCATGGTGAATGCAAATAATTCAACATGAATCATTCGTGCAAATGGCCGATTTAATTTCGTTCAAGCATGAAGCGCTAAAACTGGGAGATGCAAATCTCCCCGTCTTCACGGCGCAACACGCCCTGTTTTTCCATCTCTGCTACGGTGCGATACAAAGCTTCGTGTGTCACCCCCAGCTCCAGCGCGACTGATTTCAGACCCGCACCCAGCGCTAATCTGCCGCCTTGACCTTCGCTTTCTATCAAATGCAGCAGACGATTCCGCACACCTTTTATGGATAACCGCTCGCATTGGGCGCGCAGTCGTTTCAATTCCATATTCAGCATCGCCATCCAGCGCAGGGCAAATGCCGAATCTGCCTGAAGAGCATGCCTGACAAGCTTGATGGGTATGGCAACAATCTCGCCGGAAACCGTCACCACTGCATCGCAGTGGTAGGCTGATGACTGCACGCTGGCCTCGGCGACAAAGCATTGCCGCGCCCGCTGCAACACAATGTTTTCGCCCTGTGACCCCACCCGCTGCAAAACCACCTCGCCACTGTCCACGTAAAACATTTGATCCGGTTTCTTGCCTTGCGGGAATAGCCTCTCCCCTTTCAAACCGGACAACCAGGCACACTCGTGCCAGAGTTCCTGTGGTAGCAACTCCTGAAGTGTCAGCGGTAGTTTTCGGGTTTCTGATACGCTCATATGATCGAAATCATACACCCTGCAAAGGCTAAAGCGTAATATCTCTATAATAAAAATCCATGCTGGAGCAGGCGATGCGCAATGTTTTCAAGTTTGGCGAACAGATCGAGGGTTACGATGTGCGGGTGCTCAACGAGCGCGCGGTGCGGGCCAGTGCAGGCATACTGTTCTTTCTGGCCATCATCGCTTTTATGAACGCGTGGCTGATGGGCAATTTTCAGCCCACCCGCGTGTTTGTGGTTGCCTTCCTGCTTGATTTCAGCATGCGTATTTTCATTAACCCAAGCTATGCGCCCAGTCTGATTGTGGGGCAATGGTTCGTGCGCAAACAGCAACCCGATTATGTGGGGGCACCGCAAAAACGCTTTGCCTGGGCAATTGGCTTGGCTCTGGCGCTGACCATGTGTTACCTGGTGGTGCTCAACAATGTGATCGGCCCTATCAACCTGATCGTCTGCTCTGCCTGTCTGATCCTGCTGTTTTTTGAAAGCGCATTTGGAATCTGCATAGGCTGCAAGGTATACAATGTGTTCAACAAAGAAAAGGCCCAGCTTTGTCCCGGCGGCGCGTGCGAAGTGCCACCCGGCAAATGGTCGCGCGTATCAATACCACAGGTCGTTATAGTGGTTTTGTTCGCGGTTGTGGTGGGCGTCATCGCCCAATGGGCCTACAACACAGCCCCGCAAAACCTGCACCAGTTACGGCAACCCGACGCATCCGCGCCCGCCGCACCCATCGACCCGGCCGAGGCCGAGCGCTGCAAGGTGCCAGACTTTGCCAAGGCCCTGGGACATGAAGAAAAATGGAAGCTGCACAACAATTGCAAGTAAGCCGGAATATGCATCATCATTCATAAAAGTTTTAACTGTAAAGGAATCTCATGAAAACAACCTTAACCCGCATGAAAAACATCTTTATTTTTCTGGCATTTTCACTGCTCACAACGCAGGCATCAGCTGTGCAATTTTCACCTGTGCAGGTCAGCAAAAACATCTATGCCTTTATCGGCGATACCGGCATGCGCAGCTATGAAAACGAGGGCATGAATGCCAACGCGGGCTTTATTGTGACCAAGGCCGGTGTGATCGTGGTGGATAGCGGCTCCACTTATCTCGTTGCAAAAGCCATGCATGCGGCGATCAAAAAGATTACGCAACAGCCGGTCAAGTATGTCATCAATACCGGCGGGCAGGATCATCGCTGGCTGGGCAACGGCTATTTCAAGGAACAAGGCGCGCAAATCATAGCCAACCGCAAAGCCTTGGCTGATATGCAGGATCGCGGCGCGATGGAGCTGGCAGCACTCAAACCGGAGTTGCGCGAAAAATTGGCTGGTACCCAAATCGTCTACCCGGAGCGTCTGTTTGACCAGACCGACACACTTAAACTGGGCGGAGAAGAAATTCAGCTTCTGTTTTTTCAGGGCGGACACACACCCGGCGATGCCGTGGTCTGGCTGGCAAAATCCCGCACGCTCTTCAGCGGCGACCTTGTTTTTGTGGACCGCATGCTCGGCATACTGCCAGTCAGCAACAGCAAAGACTGGTTAGCCTCTGTCGAGAACATTGAAAAACTCAATCCCAAAGTGATTATTCCCGGCCATGGCAAGGTGTGCGATCTGACCAAAGCAAGACATGACACCAAGGAATATTTAACCCTGCTGCGTAACCATATGCGCAAAGCTTACGATGCCGGCAGCGATTTGCAACAATCGATTAACACACTCGATCAAAGCAGCTTCCGTTACCTGGAGCATTACGACTTGCTGAAAGGCGGCAATGCCAGCCGGGTTTATCTTGAAATGGAGTCTGAATAATGAAAAAAATTATCACGGCAAGTCTGACTGCATCACTGCTGTTTACCATGCCGGTATTTGCCAATGCCGATCAGGACTCACGTCAAAAAATAAAACTTCCCGGCATGATGAAAGAACACATGCTGGCCAATATGCGCGACCATATGCTGGCCATCCATGAAATACAAAGCGCGCTCGCAAAAAATGAACTCGACAAAGCCGCCGACATCGCCGAACAACGGATAGGCATGAGCTCGCTGGCTGAACACCATGCGGCAATGATGGCGCCTTACATGCCAAAAAACATGCAGGATATCGGCACCGAAATGCATCATGCAGCCAGCCGCTTTGCGATGACGGTGAAAGAAGGCGATGCGCTTAAAGCGCTGGATGAACTGGCTAAAATTACGCAGCAGTGCGTTGCGTGCCATGCCGCGTATCGACTCAATTAGCACACAATGAAGTAATGTGAAGTAACTCAAACTTGATCAGACACAACTGTCAGATTGCAACACTAGTGTTTGCTGCCTTCAGAAATTAGAAATTGAATCGCTCGAAAGCAGGCTATAGAGACTGCCTATGATGCGACCTTGAGCCGGTCGATCTTGTTATTTCGCAACCCCAAAGCTGCCGGTCACTTATTTCTGCAAGGAATATGCCTAGACCGGCTCTATCTGTTCCCTATTTATTCCTATTTTATGACGACATACCGTGCCGATTTGTTTTACAATCCAATCAACAGAGGAGGCTAGACCATGAAACCAAACCTGCTTGATCGCATCACCATCGAACCCGGCAAATGTGGCGGGCGTCCCTGTATTCGCGGGATGCGCATTCGTGTCAACGACATTCTTGAAATGCTGGGGGATGGGGTTGATATGAGTGAAATCCTTACCGACTTTCCCGATCTGGAACGAGATGACATTCTTGCCTGCCTGCAATTTGCGGCACGCAGATCGGATATAGTCCGTCTTGCCGCGTGAAATTCTGGGTTGACGCTCAACTCCCGCCGCTGCTTGCGGCATGGATTACCGAGCAATTTCATGTAGAAGCGTTTTCTTTGCGAGCATTGGGTTTGCGTGACGCTACTGATGCGGCAATATTTCAAGCAGCCCAACAACATGGCATCGTCATTATCAGCAAAGACAGCGACTTTGTAGAACTGGTCTCCCGATACGGGCCGCCCCCGCAGTTGATATGGGTAACCTGCGGCAATGTTACCAACCGACAGTTGCAAATCGTATTCAATAAAACCTTCACCACGTCGCTGGAGTTACTCGCGGCGGGGCAGGTGATGGTTGAAATTGGCTGATTTCCAATTAGATCGAGCAAGAGGGGGCGAGCTGAGTTAAGCTATCTATGTGTTGAGTTATGCTACTCTTGAAGAGGGGAGCGAATTTAATTCGAACCTGACCCCATTAATTATACCGATCAGGATGCCCGTCAAAAAATCAAGCTCCCCCGCATGATGAAAGAACACATGCTGGGCAATATGCGCGACCATATGCTGGCGATCCATGAAATACACAGCGCACTGGCAAAAAACGAACTCGACAAAGCCGCCGGCATCGCCGAACAACGTATCGGCATGAGCTCGCTGGCTTTGCACAATGCAGCGCACATGGCACCCTACATGCCAAAAAACATGCAGTATATCGGCACCGAGATGCATCATGCGGCCAGCCGCTTTGCAATTGTGGTGAAGGAAGGCGATACGCTTAAAGCGCTTGATGAACTGGCTAAAATTACGCAGCAATGCGTAGCGTGCCATGCGGCATACCGAATCAATTAGCAGCAATACAGAATCGTGTAGCACCCTGGAAAACTGTTAAATTCGCTTTTTATGCCTGCTCTTCGGCCTTATGTGGAGCGCTACATAAGGCCGAAGAGCAGCCCCCTCACTGCTGCAACTTAGTACTATCACCCAGATTTTTTAAAGTCCTCACATACACTTGCTAACAGAGCAAGTCGAAACTTTTTTAAGTAAATCAAAGTTTGTGTAATGAGTTAAAATTTTTATAGATTGATCTACAGATTTCCCGAATCGAACAGCACACTCTCCCTGAGTTTTTTGAGTTCGTCACGCAAGGTGGCTGCCTTCTCGAACTCCAGATTTTTTGCTGCCTGCAGCATTTCTTTTTCCAGACGCTTAATTTCTTTTAACACATCTTTCTCGCTCATCGCCAGATACTTCGCCTGCGTCTGCGCGGCCTTGAGCTGTTTGCGCGCATCGTCCGGCTCGTACATGCCCTCGATAATATCCTTGATGCGTTTGGTTACGCTGAGCGGTGTGATGCCATTCAGCTCGTTATGCGCAAATAAAAACTGGTACCAGGTCTTGCAATGCGAGATCACAAGAACTAAAAGGCTCATCTTCGCTTCTCATTCTAAATTGCTTGATGCACACCTACTTTGCAACCCAATTTTCAACCCGCAATCCCGGCACACGTTCAAACTCTGCCACGTTGTTCGTGACCAGTATCAGTTTGTTAGCTAGCGCATGCGCTGCGATCCACAGGTCGTTGTTACCGATAAGTTTGCCGTTTATTTGCAGGTGTTGGCGAATGTTTCCATATTGGATGGAAACATTTTCATCCAGCGATAAAACCGGAATCAGCGCGATCAGTTGTTGCAGTATATCCAGCGACTCTTTTGTCTTGGTGCTTTTCTTGAGTAGGAGCACATATCTTGATGACGTTAGCTGCTGAAATGATCAAATAGCGTGATGGGTTGGTGAAGATCCCCCGCAAGGACCTTGAACAAATGGCCCTTTTGGGAGAGTCTCTGGTTACCAAGCCAAGAGACCGTCAAAGTGTGCCACGCCTTACTACAAAATCCAAACTTTTTTCGCATGCTACTGCAAATTGATATTGAACTGGCCGCACAATCGCGTGCTGGCGGATGTCAGTGTGGTGGTGTTCTCCATTGCGCCAACTATCCCCGCAAACCCCGCGCTTGCCTGAACGAGATTCGTGAGGACTACGAATGGCGCTTCAGTTTCTGTTGTCACCAATGCCGCAAGCGTGCCACGTCAATGTCGGTACGCTTCCTTGGTCGGCGCGTGTACTTGGGCTTGGCGGTGGTGCTGATGTCGGCTGGCCGAACGGAAGCAATCTCTGAGGTAGCTGAGCTGAGTAAGATATTGGCAGTTCCCATGCGCACGATTCAACGCTGGCGCAGTTGGTGGGCTGAACAGTTTCCGCTGACGCCACTCTGGCAGGCCGCTTGCGCCCGCTTCATGCCTTCGGTTGATTTAAGCCGGCTTCCCGGCAGTCTGATCGAGCGCTTTGCAGGCTCAGCCGCAGAATCATTGATGCGGCTTCTGGTCTTCCTTTCCCCCTTGACGGCGAGATCTCCGGTCACCCTGAACGAGGGGTGCTGATCACCCGCAGAAGATGTCAATAGCCAAGCTCGACCAGGGTTTGTAACCTTCACTCCCACAAGTGATGCCGCCGGCGTCGCAACCGGGAGACCTTATTTGAACACATTCACCGATCCGCATAAACGTGACCGTTGGGCGCGCCTGCGCTTCTCGATCATCGGCCCTTTGCTGGCTGCACCGCCCGCACCCAAGGCGTTGTATGCCGCGCTGCAAGTGCTCGCCGCCAAATCGTGGCGCCATCCCGTGTCCGGTCTGGATATCTGTTTCGCAGCCTCTACGATGGAACGGTGGTACTACACAGCACGTCGTGCCAACGATCCGGTGGCAGCGCTCAAGGATCGCCTGCGCGGGGATATCAGCCGCTTTCCAAGTTTGACACCGCTTGTCATTGACACGCTCACTCTCCAGTATCGCGAACATCCAGGTTGGACGATGCAATTGCATTTCGACAACCTGCGTGCCGCCCTCAAGGACAGCGACA
>Ga0315268_10004997_pt1 | contig 14297 bp, 17 predicted proteins | sample C1_top_MG_FD_204535 | JGI IMG/M metagenome (GOLD analysis project Ga0315268, IMG submission 204535) | Sediment microbial communities from Yellowstone Lake, YNP, Wyoming, USA - C1_top | ecosystem: Environmental > Aquatic > Freshwater > Lake > Sediment | place: USA: Wyoming | collected 2017-08-01
GAAGGCCATGTCCGAGATCTTGTCCCTGCTCTTCGCGGCGTTCTTCTTGGACTTCCTGTCCTGGACGAACTCGTGCGCTAGCATCAAGCCCATGCCGCGGGTGTCCCCGATGATCTCGTACTTCTCCTGCATCTCCTCCAAGCGCTTCTTCGTCTCCTTGCCGACCTTGGCCGCTCGGTCGATGAGCTTCTCATCTTCGATCACGTCGAGTGTCGCGAGCGCGGATGCGTGAGCAAGGGACGCGCCTCCAAACGTGTTGGAGTGCCTTCCGTATCTGTCGAAGTTCAGCTTCGCATCGACGATAGTAGCACCTATCGGCAGGCCGCCTCCGAGCGACTTGGCGCTGCAGATGATGTCTGGGACCACGTCGAAGTGTTCCACTGCCCACATCTTGCCTGTCCTGCCCATCCCCGATTGAACCTCGTCGTCTATGAACAGGCACTTGTACTTCCTCGTGAGGTCGAAGACCATCTTGACGAACTCCTTCGGTGGCACGACGTATCCGCCCTCACCCTGGACAACCTCCATGCTTATCGCTGCGAGGTCGTTCGGCGGAATCTGCTGCTCGAAGTACACGTCCTCGATGACCTTCGCGCACCACATTCCGCAGCTCGGGTATTCCAGCTTGTAGATGCATCTGTAGCAGTACGCGTACGGCACATGGAACACGCCCGGCATGAGTGTAGCAGTGTAGCCTTCTCTCTGCACCCACTTGCTGGCGGTCAAGCTCATGGCACCGGTCGTCCTCCCGTGGAACGCCCCCAGGAAGTCCAGCAAGACCTGTTTGCCAGTTCCCCTTTTCGCGATCTTGATTGCCGATTCTACGGACTCTGCTCCTGTGTTGGAGAAGAAGACCATCTTCTTGTTCTTGCCTGGAGCGGTCTTTGCCAACCTTTCGGCAAGTCTCGACTGCAGTCCACAGTAGAAGTCCGTACCTGCTACATGCGTGTACTTCTCCACTTGGTCATGTATCGCCGCAACGACCTTGGGGTGCCTTGCACCAACGTTCAGGACGCCGACTCCAGCGTAGAAGTCGATGTACGTGTTACCGTCGACATCTTCAATCACTGAGCCCTCCGCCTTCTTGAACACTAGCGGTGCGGTCTTGGTCGCCTTGACGATGTACTCGTCGTCCTTGGCGACGATCTTCTTGGCCTCCGGGCCTGGAGGCTCAACTCTGATGTTCGGAACCTTTGGCATTTTGATACCCCTGTTGCGACTAGGAAGGCTCACTACTGATTAATCAGTTGTGGAAATACGGAGCTTTGTTGAGCGAAAATGAGGCGAATCCGAACGTACAGATACGATTATCGTATTGTATTCCTGGCTCGCGACCGCCGCAATGCGTCCAAGAAGCGAAAATTACAATTCGATTCAAATTATAATTTTACAAGAATACACTTGCGGAGCGACCAAGTCTTCTGTGCTCCTCTCCGTGCTGGCGTGAGGTCTGCGACTCTTCGCGAAGTTCGGGTGCCCCCAAACGTATATAAAGGAGCCACATTTTAGGGGATACCTCCACAGTGAGGCTAAGAGTTTGAAGTATACAAGATTCGAGAGGGCCAGGATTATCGGCGCCAGGGCGCTTCAGATAAGCCTCGGAGCCCCGATACTTGTCGATGTAGCCGATGAGACGATCGATCCCATCGAGATAGCCATCATCGAGTACGACAAGAAAGTCATACCGATGACTGTCAAGAGAGAAACCTGAGGAATCCAGATGGACGAGGTCGAGGTATCTGACACGCAACCGCAGACGGACACGGGCACGCATCTTCTGATCCCCGAGGATGTCTACCTCACGTCTGGAGTCCACATCGGCACTCAGCAGAAGAGCGCCGACATGAAGGAGTTCATTTTCAAGGTTCGCTCGGACGGGCTCTACGTGCTCGATGTCAAGAAGACGGACGAGCGCATCAGAGTCGCGGCCAAGTTCATCTCAAGGGTCGAGCCTGCGAGGATTCTCATAGTGTCGGCAAGACAGTACGGTCAGAAGCCAGCAAAGGTCTTCGGAAAGGCCATCGGCGCGATGGTCGTCGCTGGGAGGTTCGTGCCCGGCTCCTTGACGAATCCGATCCTTCCCAAGTTCGTCGAGCCAGAGATGCTCTTCGTGACCGACCCGGCAGCCGACGAGCAAGCGCTCAGGGAGGCCCTCAACGTCGGTATTCCGATCGTCGGGATATGCGACGCGAACAACGAAACGAAGTACGTCGACCTGGTCATCCCGTCGAACAACAAGGGGAGGCGCGCACTCGCGACCGTGTATTGGCTCCTAACAAGGGAGGTCCTGAAAGCCAGAGGACAGCTGGCCAGCGATGAGGACTTCAAGATGACCGTTGAGGAGTTCGAGGCTTCTCTCTAGGCGAGCCGGTCTCATCGTCTTTTGTCGAACATACCCGAAAGGCTATTGGTGACCCGATGCCATCCTCTTCCACAAGTAGGGAGAATATGAGGCGTCCAGCTGTCGCAGGGATGTTCTACGCTGGCGATGAGCGCTCTTTGAGGAATCAGATCGAATCATGCTTTCTTGGCGCCCTCGGTCCTGGGAAGCTTCCGAAGATTGGAACGGCAAAGCGCCGAATCCTTGGAGGGATGGCCCCACACGCCGGATACGCCTTCTCTGGCATGATCGCCGCGCATCTGTATTCTAGGATAGCGGAGGACGGCCTTCCAAAGACGTTCGTCATCCTGGGGCCGAATCACACCGGCCGCGGCTCCGGTCTGGCTATCACGACCCAGGATTTTGAGACTCCGCTTGGCGTGGTCAAGATTGACCGCGAGCTCGCAAAGGCCATCAAGAAGGACCTCGTGGACGAGGACGATGAGGCTCACAGGGGAGAGCACTCGATCGAGGTTCAGCTTCCGTTCCTGCAGTACCTATCATCTGATATCAAGTTCGTCCCGATATGCATGGGATTCCAGGACTACGAGTCGGCCATATCGGTTGGCAAGACTATTAGGGACGCCATAAAGGGCAAGGATACTGTCGTGATAGCCTCGACGGACATGTCCCACTACGTCAGCAAGGAGACGGCCAAGCGAAAGGACGGGATGGCTCTCGAAGCGATCAGCGCGATGGACCCGAAGAGGCTGTTCGAAATCGTCCGCGATGAGAACATATCCATGTGCGGTTACGGACCCGTCATAGCGATGCTGACGGCATGCGCCGGGGGCAAGGCGACAGTTTTGAAGTATGCCACTTCCGGCGACGTCCAGCCTATGAGGGATGTGGTTGGCTACGCATCGGCTGTAATAGAAAAATATGATTAAGGTCCCTCGTGCTAGCGGTGTCGATGCGGCTCCCGAAGATCACCTCTAGGGTCATTCTCGCACTGCTCGTGCTCTCCTCGGTCTGGCTCGCGCTTGTGGTGCTGTCTCCTTTCATGGTTCGCGCGAACACTTTGCTCGACCTCTCCGGCGTGGTTGGGGGCCACGAGAATGAGGATCAATTCGCGAACCTCAATCCCCTGCCCCATGCGATCTACTGGTTGGGTGATGCCGAATGCCACCAGCTTGCCAATCGAAGCTACTTCCTGAATGGCAACGAGATGCCGTTCTGCGCCAGAGATGTCGGCATCTTCCTGGGTTTGGTGGTCGGCTTCTTCACGGCCACCTTCGTCAGGTGGAAGATACCCCCGCTTCTAGTCCTGATCGGACTCGTTCCGATAGCGATCGATGGCGGCCTTCAGCAAGTGACTTCCTACGAGTCGACCAATCCTTTGCGCATCGCGACGGGCCTGGTTGCGGGCCTGGTGCTTGCGCTGTTGCTCGCTCACTTCCTGTTCGTGATCGATGAGGACAAGGCAAAGCCAAAACCCATCTCTGCACCACCGCCAAGAATCCCTGAGAAGAAGGTCTCTCCGGACGCTGGTCAATAGGCAGCTCCGCGGTTGTCTGGCCAAAATCATAGCAATGGTTATATAATAACCAAGCCGATTCGGAGACTGGAGGATGGGAGTTACGCCCATCTCTCCTGCAAAGGAGAGTGTGTACGTGGCGTCAAACACAAGGAACTGCGTTTCGTGCGGAAGGTCAATTGCATGGGACGCGAACGTCTGTCAGTATTGCGGACATGATTATCGGGTCCAGATGGCTCCTGCACAGCAAGAAGACCATGTGAGCACGGGAATTAAGATCCTGGTGTACTTGCTTTCTTTCTTCATCCCATTTCTTGGCTTCTTGATTGGGGTGATCTTCTATGTCTCTGGCGGGAGAGACCACAAGCACGTCGGCAAGGTGTGCATTCTCATAGCCTTGTGGCCAGTCATCCTGGTCCTGATCTGCTTCCTCGCGGCTGGAGCAGCGTGGCTTGTGTTCTGGTGAGCGCAAGCTGCCGAGATGTCTGAGGCGGAGAGGAGTACAACGCACTCTTTCCAGTGGAAACGGCGGTGCTCCTAAGCAATCATTTTATAACCTGCTGGCTCATCCATGCGCTTGGAAGGCGGGAGCTTCTCCCGCGCATGTGAAGTGGAGGGTGAACTACCATGGCATCAAGTCCGTCGGGAACTAGAAATTGTGTAGGCTGTGGCAGGGCCATAGCATGGGATGCGAACGTGTGTCCATATTGTGGGCACGACTTCAGAATGGTGATGGCTCCGCAGATGGCACAGCCTCAGATCAGCGATGGGATGAAGATACTGTTCTACATTCTGTCGTTCCTGATCTTCATAGTGGGGATAATCATAGGAGTCATATACTACACCAAGCCGGACCCTGAGAGCAAGCACGTTGGCAAGATGTGCATCATTCTGGCAGTGGTCGGGGCGCTCATTGGTGTCCTTTGCGCGCTCGCGGCTTTGGGCGCGTCATGGATGGCAATGTGATTTTCCCAAGGAGCCTAAAACCACTTCCTCTTCTTCCTTTTCGTCAAGTCGGTTCTTCATGCGAGTACCTTGTTCGATAAGGTAATTGTTAATGCCGTTAGAGTGCATGTAAGGGTCGATGGCCACGTTCGAATCCATACTCATGTTTCTGGGCTCAACCGTCTGCCATCAGTTGCCCGAGAGATCATACTTCTTTGACGGATTCCAGATGCCGCTGTGTGCGCGATGCATCGGGATACATTTCGGCTTTGTCTTGTCGACGCTGTTCTTCCTGACGGGATCGAGACGGTTTGCCTCAGGCCTGCCAGGCGTGAAGCAGATGATCGTGCTTGGAGCTGTCATGTCGTTCTTCTTGATCGATGCGGGCCTCTCCTATTCTGGAATCAGCACTTCGGACAATCTGCGCAGGACGCTCAGCGGACTTTCGCTTGGCGTTCCGTTTCCATTTGTGATATATCCGCTGCTGAACACAATCCTTTTCCCCGCACGGAATCCAAGGGTCATGCTGCAAAACCCTATCGACTGGGTTTGGCTCGCGGGGCTCTTCGGTCTGGGCGCAGCCTTGATCCTATCTGCCACGCATGTTGCCGCCATCTTCTACCTCGTCTCAGTAGTTGGTGTCATCGGAGTGTTCGTCTTCTTCACCGCCCTCTTTTCAGTCATTCTCTCCCTGCTTGTGGAGAACAAGCCATTCTCGGCATCGCGCAAAGTTGCGAGTGCTGCCCTTCTTGCCGTCGTTGTTCTGATGATCCTGGCAGCCGTCCATGAGGAGTTCTTCCCGAGCGTCTGAAGCCGTTTCTCGGTTCAATCCTCCATAATCGTTCCGATTATGGCCCTTTTCTCGTCCTTCCATGCCAATAAATATATTCTACCCCGCCTATCTTAGGTACGGTAAAGCGCTGGAAAGACGCGTTTCTCTCCGGCGTTTTCGATTAGGAGGGCTAAGGATGGAAGCCTCAAATCAAGGTAAGACAAGAAACTGCGTTTCTTGCGGAAGGGCAATAGCGTGGGATGCAAACGTATGCCAGTACTGTGGGCACGATTTTAGGGCTCCGGCTGCAGCACCGCCGCACGAGAAGACCATACTGTCGCTCGTGGGCGGGATTCTGATACTGATCGCGGGCATCATGGGGCTCGCTATGGGTGCCATTTTCCTCGTTGCAGCCAACAATGTCGACACTCTGGCAGACTGGGGAGTCGATGTGGCTGGGGTCGGAGATATACTGTCGGACATTCTGACGGTCTGCGGCATCATAATAATCGTGCTGGCCCTGATAGTCCTTCTCGGCGGGTTCTTCGGTGTGATGCGCAAACACTGGGGTCTTGTCATACTAGGCGGAGTTCTCGGTCTGTTCCTGATCGGCCCGTACATGCTCGCAAGCATACTCTCGCTGATCGGTCTGGTCTTGGTAGCCGTATCCAAGAAGGATTTCAGCTGAGCGCACCAAACCACAACGGTCGCTGCCTAGCAGGCCAGCGACCATCTTGTTCTTTATTCTTCGACCCAGGGCTAGAGCGCTGCCCGCACGGTTCGGCTCAGATTCTCTTCATCATGCCGAGCTCAGGCTCGTAGATCTCGCCCTTGTCGAGCAAGCTGGCGACGATCTCCTCGAGCCTCACCTTGTCTATCTTCTTGGCCTTCGCAGCCTCGACGATCTTGTCCCAGTGAGCCCCTTTCGCGCCGGATTCCAGCGACTCGATGATCTTCATCACGACAGCTTCCTCGTCTGTGCCGACGCCCACTTCGTGCAGCTCATCCTCCTTGGTCTCCACCTCTTCCTTCTTGGGCGATGATCTCGGTTTCTTCGCCGAAGGCGTTTCGGCTTCTCGATGTGGTAGACTGTCAGCTTCCGGGAGGATGGACCTCAGGGCGTCCCTGACCGTGTTCCTGAACCTGTCGAGGTCGATGTCCTTGTAGTACTCGATTGCGCGCACTACCCCGTCCGCGAGGTTCTCGGGATATCCGAGCTTCATCAGTTCCGCGACGGTGGGTGGGCTCATCTTGAGGCCGTCCTCGACTGCGTCTATCCTGAGCATCGTGCTCCTCGCGGTCTCCACCACCCAGTAGTCCCTCGTTTCTGCATCGACCTCGCGTATCCTCTCGGGCCGGATGCTGAGATACTTCACGCCCTCCTCCGGCGAGTATGCCCTGCTCTTGCCCACGACCGCAGCGAATGCAGGAGGAGACATCTTGGAGAGTGACAACGCAGCGCCTGGCTGGTACTCGCCCGCCGAGACGTAGAACGTCCCGGTTGGGTCCGTGATCCTGGCCCTGTACCTCTGCTTGCCCTCCTCGCCGACGTCCTCAATGTCCGTCACGACGCCGACAACAAGCATGCGGTTGATCTTCGCGCCCAGAGGCGTGACTATGTAGGAGACTGGTTTCTCGCCCTCTCCAGAGTGCTCCATCACCGACGAATTGTACTCCTCGGCGAACACCCTCCAGGCCACTTCGCGCAAGTTCATTCAGGCGCCTCCAGCTCGACCAGGAGCTTCTCGGCCTCCTGCTTCACATCTGGAATGCTCAGCTGCGCCTCCTTAGCTATCATCGACAGCCCGTACTGATCCGCCGTGACAGGTCCAGAGACTACGAGAACCTTGAGCGTGAGCAGCTCGTCCATCTCGTCCTTGACGATGTCGAAGTTCATCTTTTCCTTGGCCTTCTGCATCGACTCATCGAGTGTGGTATCGATCAGTTTTTCCGAAAGTTCTCTGTTCATGACCACGCCGACGGCACCGCTGCCATCGTCGAGTATGGCCTTGACTCTCAGGTCGGGGTAGCCGTCGACTCTTCCGTGGATCTTGCACATGCCCTTCTGGAGAGCGCGCTTGCACTCTTGGCAACGCATGATCAGGCCAGAGCCATCCCTGACCTCTATCAGGACGCCGCGCACGGTGGCGTCCACCGCGCCGCCTTTGGCCGCTATCTCAGCGATCATGCGCACGCCGGTCTTTCGGAGTTCCTCTGCTGATGGGTATTTCTCCTTGATCTTGGTGACCTCACCGCGCTCGTCGAAGCTGAGCTGCGGGATGCCCCTCCAGGCCTTCACGGTCCCTCTGGAAATCTTGACAACCTCGCCCTCCTTGAGCTTGAAGTCCGACCATGCGGTGAACTGGACCTTGCCGGTCTCGTCGGCCAGCACTCCAGAGAATATCTTCTTCATTTCGCCTTGGACAGAGACCTCGCGCGGCTCGAGCGACAGAATCCTCCCTTTGACCTCGACGTAGCCCATGGCCTCCCTGAGCTCTCCGATTTCGACGAATCTGGGCGGTCCCTGGGCGACCTGGATGTCTCCCACGGTGGACGGGTCCTCCTTCTTGATGGATACCCTGTTGCCGAAATTGATTTGCACTCGGCCCTGATACTCGCGCGTGTAGGCACCTTTGACAGAGATGACATCCCCTTTGTTCAGCTGGAGGTCCTCGATCTCCCAGGCAGTGTACGGAAGTGTTGTCGTCTCGTCACCGAGGAAGCCGAACACGATCTGCTTCTTCTCGCCCTTGGCCTGGATTTCCTTCGCGTTCGCGGAGAGCACCTTGGCCACGAAATCCACGTTGGGCTCGTTTGGCCTGAGCTCCGCGAGCTTCCTCTGAAAACCGGCCGAGAAGCCGCTGCTGTCTCCGCCGTATTTCTTGACGATGGTCCTCTTCGCCATCGGTATGCTGAGCTTGTAGATGTCCACGTACTTCTGTAGCTCTTCAGCGATCTGTTCCTCTGACAACTTATCCCCGAGCGCCCTGGCAATCTCTTCGATATGGGGCGCTAGCTTCTGTATTTCCACGATAAAGCCCCCCTCTGAGCAGCCGTGTTTCTTCTGTGCTGCTGTTTTGGGAACTCGCCTCCGGAATATAAAGCGATGCGCTACGGGCAGCCGAAAGTGGGTTTCTCAGCGCAGGCCTGGGTCGGGGCCAGAGGCGAATTCCCATACCTTGTCGATGTCCCAGACCAAGAGCGATATCCTCTCCCTTCCCATGATCTCCTGCACGCCGTCGTATTTCTCCCTGAGGGCTTCAATCGCCTGCTCGTGGATCTCCTCGGGCACCATCCATTGGCTGGAGTAGGTCCTTGTCTCGAAGTCATTTATCATTCCCTGAACATCTATGGGATGCTCGTGCGACGTGATCACGGACGACATGCTGGGCGGCAGCAGATCGGGCAGCTCACGTTCCCTCATGCCCGGATGACGGACATTGTGCCCAAGGTCCGCGCAGATCTGGTCGTAGAGTCTCCGCAACTCCTCCGCTGGGGATTCCTCCTTGTTGAATGCCACCGAGATGAAGTTGTCGGTCGTGACGCGGCCGATCTCCACAAGCGCGCATCTCCATGTCGAGATCAGGTGCAGCACATGTATGCTCATGGTCGTTCCGAACGAGTCGTCTCGGAAGGGTAGGTCGCACAGGTCGCCTCTGAAAAGGTTCTCGGCACCCTTCTCTCTCGCTTTGGCCAGCATCCTCTTCGAGATGTCTATGCCGACGACATCGAAACCTAGGTCCTGAAGGGGTTTCGCAAACCTTCCGGTTCCAACGCCCGCATCCAGTACTCTCTTGCTTCGGTCGAGTCCTCGCTCGAGCGCATCAAGGATGTCTTTCATCACTTCGTCTGGATAGCCTCGTGTGACGTCGTATCTGTCCGCGATCCGGTCGAACGAAACGGTCATCGTCTTGCGCGTTGCCTCCGATGCAATCTCGTGGATAATTCAGTTGTGCCGACCGCTTGAGGAAAAGGGTTATGTTGCATTCGTTTCATACGGGAGTCAGTAGCCTTAGGGGGAATGAGTTGGTGAAGCTTAGCAAGGTACAGTGTGCACTGTGCGTGCTCGTCTCCGTCGTGATGGTCGTCCCTGCCGGAGTGTTGGCGGGGCCCGCGGGGAAGGCGAGCTCTGTGAAGGAATGGACCGTGATGATGTACTGGAACGCGGACAACAGCCTGGAGTTCACAACCGAGTTCGCTTTGAGCACGTGGGAGAAGGCCCTGGACTCGAACGCGAAGATCAACATCGTGGCGCTCGTCGACCTGAGGTCAGTGGACGGCACATGGATCTATGACATCGAGGGAGGCGCGAGGAAACTCGTTGCAACGTGGCCCGAGATGAACACATCCGACCCGGCGACGCTGCAGAAGTTCATACAGTTCTGCATGGACAAGTTCCCGGCGAAGAAGACAATGCTGGACCTGCAGGACCACGGGTACGCCTGGAGGGGCATAAGCCAGGACGAGACTAACGGCGACACTCTGATGCCAATCGATGGCATCGCGAAGGTCCTGACGGACTTGAAGGACCACAACAAGGGCAAGGGGGTCGACATCATCTCGTGCGATGCCTGCAACATGGCCACCGTGGAGATCGCCTACGAGCTGAGGAACGTCGCGCCGATATACCTCGCATCCGAGACGACCGTCCCGTACGACGGGTTCCCGTACCAGATGTTCCTTGACAAGCTGGAGGTCAACCCAGCGATGAGCCCAACCGAGCTCGCGACGACGATCGTGCACGACTACGTGACCTACTACAGCTCGAAGTGGGACTACGACCACATCTACAAGTACCAGCAGGACTTCGCGACGATGTCCGCCTTCGACCTGACCAAGACGGCAGCAATGGGCCCGGCATTCTCGAAGATGACGGCCCTGCTCGAACCGCTGATTGCAGACAACAAGAATAGAGTCGCGGCGGCCAGGGGATACGCTCTTCTGGGCACTTGGACCAACATGGCGGGCTACGAGTGGACCCCGGACGCGTGGACGTTCTTCGAGGGGTTGAGGGGCATGGACGCGCAGCTCGATACGGCCATCTCTGAATGGGAGATGACCTTCGAGGCGGCGCTCATCGCCGAAGACCACAGCAGTAAGTACCACGACACGGTGCACGGACTGAACATACACTTCCCGCCGTCGCTAGCGATGTACAACTGCAACGGCTACCTGTGGGAGAGGCAGTTCGTGTACACCGGCGTGGGCCTCGACCTGGTTGCCGAGTCCTCGTGGAACGACTGCCTGATGGCCTACTATTCGGCATGATGCGCCCGTTGTGGCATTCAAACCCTTTTCCAAACCCTCTTGATCCTCTCTTGTTCGGACTTCTGGAATTGTCGAATTGATACGGCCATCGTCGAAATTGGCAGGCGGTCAGAATAGATACCACAGGCCACGTAACAGTGTGATAGTTACCAAGGAGGAGAGTGCATGGCAACAGAGTTCGAGATGTCGTTCACCGGATCGAGCAAGAACTTGTTAGATGCAATCGCAGTGCTTTCCGAGCACAACATCAACCTGAACACATTGGCGACCGCGATGGTCGGGGACAGGTTCGTCATCAAGTTCCTGTCGGGGTCCGAGGAGGAGGTCCGGAGGATGCTGATGAAGGTCGACCTACATTACAAGGACAGGCCAGTGCTAATCGTCTCGATGTTCAACAAGCCCGGGCAGTGGCTGAAGGTCGCCCACGCCCTCGTCGATGCGGGGATCGAGATCTCCGCTTCGTATCTCATGAGCCAGAAAGGGGACACTCAGAGCTACGTGTTCGCCGTGAGCGACTACGAAAAGGCCAAGAAGATATGCTCACGGATTGCTGAGTGCCCTGTCGAATGAGAAGCGCTGCGCTGTCAGATGATGGATGGAAAAGCCGAAGAGAAGGCGTTCACTGCGTGAAAGTCTCGCCTTTCTCGTACTTCTCCCTGATATGCTTCAGGACTATCTCCCTGTCGCGTCTCAAGTGCGATTCGTACCAGTTCTTGATAACGTCCGCAAGCACGTCGTGATACTTCTTCTCCTCGAACTTCGTGATCGGGAGATCAAGCAGCACATACTGGCTGAAGATCCTCTTCCAGCCAGCGTACTTGTAGTAGTGCTCTCCCTCGCAGAATTCGAAAACCATCCGAAAGTGCGTCTGGCTTTCGACGCTGTAATACCATGCCTTCAACGAGTCTCCCACACGCGTCTGAGTCCTGTCCGTGAGCGAGAGGTTGTCGACGCCAGCGAAATCGTAGTCGGGTTTGAACGTCCATTGCTCCGGGTACACGGCGAATGTGGCGAAGGCCGCGGGCCCCTGAGGGTCGGGGACCATGCTGTAGTGCACGTTGATCTTGTTGAACCTTATCCAAATGCGGAAGAGATCCTCGAGAAGAGTCTTGTTTATGACCTGCTTCTGGTTGTTCTGCTCGACGAAGTTGTCGGTTATCTGGGTAGTCTTCTTTTCCAGCTCCTCGTCAAGCTGGGTGAACCAGTCTTCTTCCTTCCCTTCGGTCTTAGCCATCGCACATCCCAAAACAGGTGATGATAGTACACGAATATAAGCCTTTGGTATTTATTCGTATCGTCTTCTAATTTTCTGGCTCCACCCACTTTTCGCCTTTCCAAGCATGCGCGCGTTGTGGCCATCCGGAGCAACCTAGAAGTAAGGATAATCGCTTGCGGCTACTCAGATGGCGGACATCCTCCAACAGCTCATGGACTACCTGATGAACAATCAGGCAGACCCTGTCACGTATCTCTTCATCTTCTTCCTATTCTGCATCGCTGCGGCAATCATACTGCCAATCCCCATAGAGATTGCTCTGATATGGAACCCGAGCGTGTTCTTCCCGATCAAGGCGCTCGTGATGGGTCTAGGAAAAGCGACTGGGGCGACCGCGGTGTACTTCATCGGCGCAAGAGTTGAGAGCGCGGTGTTCCGATTCTCGAGATGGGGTTGGTTCAAATGGCTGCTTGACAAGAGCGAGGCGTTCGTGAAGATGTACGGCATCTTCGCCATGTACCTCATCATGTCGATCCCTGGGATGGTTGACACGATACCGCTCTATCTCTTCTCGATATTCAACAAGAAGGGTACGCTCATCAAGCTGAGGGATTTCGCGCTCGCGAACTTCCTTGCTGGGATCAACAGGGCCTTCCTCATCTACGCCATTCTCGAGGTCCTTGGCGTAAGGCTGTTTGGATGAGCCCTCGTCAAGGTCTGGACGCGGTCGGGAAAAGTATAAGGCGGGAAAGGGCGATAGTCAGCATAGCCAGAGGATTGTGATGGAAGTAAGAGCTCCGCAGGCGGGTCTCCCGATAGACCGTGACATGATTTTCGTTACGACCTTGCACAGGATTCTTGTTGAGAGTCACAGCGCGAAACCGATAATGCTGAAATTCCTCATCGACTCCCAGCGCGTCAACGGGATAAATGGGCACTTCGAGGCAGAGTACGAGTTTGCGAACGGGGCGGTCATAAGGCTGTACCTCAAGCAGTCCAACGAAGACATGATGTTCAAGGTCACCAAGGAGAGAGGCCAGCTGAACTACTCTGTCAGACTGGCCAAGTACGTCAACGACGATCTCGTCGCCCTCAACAATGAGGACTACGAGGATCTCGTCACCCAGCTGCTCAAAGACTAGGCATCACATGATCTTCTGAATGGACCTCAATGAGAGCAGTGCACTCTCGGTGTCCAGCTCGTACATCTTCTGTGGGATGTCCGTCCTGCGCATCTTCTGGATATTGAGATAGTACCTGACTCGCTCGATGCCCCTTTCCTCCCTGATCTCGATTATGCCATCAAAATCATGCGCCATGACGCCAAAGAGCTCTTCCCTGATGCCGACCGGGAAAGTGTGCAGAGTCAGTGTCTCGAAGGCCCTGAGGTCCCCGAAGGCCGTCCTTCCCCATCTCATGATCTCGACTGCGGATTTGGATGTGAGAGTCCCGGGGACACTCTCGCAGACCGCTCTCAGCCCCTTCAGGTTGGGTATTCTCTCAACTGCGCTCGCAAGGCCGTCCTGGAGCGCGCGCTCGTCGTCCACCTCGGTCACCGAGATGATTTTGCTCTGGATCGCCTGCTCAACGCCCATGGTCGAAGTCCGCTTGTGCATCGAGTAACAGTCGAGGAACACCAGCTGATCGTTCGCGACCTGTTCAAGAACGTCAAACCCTTGGTGCTTCAGGCTGCGGATCACGCTCGCAACGGGCCTGGATAGACAGCAATAGACCGCTGGGAAACCGTGCTTCAACCCTTCTGCTATGAACTGCTGCTGGAAGTACTCTGCCGGATTGGACGGCTCTGCGCGCAGAGCCAGGGTCGAGTTTGTCGGGAAGCCCCCTTGGAGTAGGGTATCGAGACCAGGTATTCCGCTCGGCACTCGGGCGATTATCATGTTGTCGGTGGTGATTGCTCAGGTCGATATATGCTCTTTACTGCTGGGGCGCTTCTCTTCAGGGTCAGCCTGAGGAGGACCACTCCTCCGAACACGAGTGCCACTCCCAGAGCCTGGAGCGTGTTCAGACCCTGTGAGAGCACGACGAACGCGATGCACACAGCCGCCACAGGCTCGATGCTCGCTACGATGCTCGCTTTGCTCGCCTCGATATGGTTGAGGGCGACCATCGAGATGACGAAGGCGACAGTTCCTGGGAAGAACCCGAGGGCGAGGACCAAAAGCCACGCCGTCGAAGAGAGAGATGTCTTCATGAGTTCGACCGGGTTCCCCAGGATGAC
>Ga0315268_10004998_pt1 | contig 14297 bp, 11 predicted proteins | sample C1_top_MG_FD_204535 | JGI IMG/M metagenome (GOLD analysis project Ga0315268, IMG submission 204535) | Sediment microbial communities from Yellowstone Lake, YNP, Wyoming, USA - C1_top | ecosystem: Environmental > Aquatic > Freshwater > Lake > Sediment | place: USA: Wyoming | collected 2017-08-01
TTGCTGGTCAAGGGGGACGACCTGCGTCTGCGGCAGGTGCTGGTGAACCTGCTCAGCAATGCGGTGAAATACAACAGGCAAAATGGGCATGTAACGATCAGCTCCATTGAAAATGAAGGCCGCGTGCGAATTGAGGTGCACGATACCGGTTTGGGCGTCGCAGCTGACAAGCTGCCGCTGCTGTTTACGCCGTTCGAGCGCATCGACCAGAAACATGGCTCTATTTCGGGTGTGGGAATCGGCTTGCATATCACCAGGCAGCTGGTAGAAGCGATGCAGGGCACGGTTGGCGTTGAAAGTGTGCTGGGCCAGGGCAGCACATTCTGGTTCGAGCTTCCGCTGGCGGAACAGGGCGATGAGCCACCCGCGGCGCCCGAAATAATCACGCATCCAGTTCACCACGCAGCTGCAAAATTTGTTGTGCTCTACATCGAAGACAACCCCGTGAATTTCCAGGTGGTGAAGAGGGCGCTGGAAAGCCGCCCCGAAATCGTGCTGCTCATGGCCGGTACCGCAGAAGACGGTCTCACCGTGGCAGAAGAAGATCGTCCGGACCTCGTGCTGATGGACATCAAACTGCCCGGGATTGACGGGATTACTGCGACAACCCTGCTCAAACAACTGGATGCGACCAAGGATATTCCCGTGGTGGCGTTGAGCGCCAATGCCGCGAAGGAGGATATAGACAGGGCGCTGGACGCTGGCTGCAGCGCTTATCTGGCCAAACCGATCGTGCTCCAGGATCTGTTTGACGTGATAGACAGATTCCGCTGGCAGGCAGACGGCTCCCAGCCTTCGCAGGCTGCAGATGCGGCAGATACCATCGGCAGCGTGTGAGTTACCCGCGCGTATTGGACTGTGTTGAGAACTGCGTCAGCTCAACCAGCGGCAGCGCTTGCCATCCCGGCTTGCGGTGCTCCGCCACGACGTTGGTGAAAATGCCGCCGCGCACGTAGAACTTGGCGGTGAGGCGCATGAAGCGCGGCTGCGTGGCGGCGACCAGGTCGTCCAATATCCGGTTGGTGACGTCCTCGTGGAAATGCCCTTCCTCGCGGAACGACCACATATACAGCTTGAGGCTTTTCAGTTCGACGCATTGCTGGTCGGCGATGTAGTCGAGTATCAGCGTGGCGAAGTCCGGCTGGCCGGTCTTGGGGCACAGACAGGTGAACTCGGGGATTTCCATGTGGATGTGGTAATCGCGGCTGCTGTTCGGGTTGGGAAATGTTTCAAGGTTTTTGATCGGGGGCGTGGTCATTTTGAGGCGCTTTCGAATTCGGTTAGAATGCGGCGCATTATAGCGTCAGCCCATATATTTTTTTAGTCTGGTTCAAATTGCGCCTTTCCCATATCAAGCTTGCCGGATTCAAATCCTTCGTCGATCCCACGCACATCGCGTTGCCGGGGCAGATCGTCGGCATCGTCGGCCCGAACGGCTGCGGCAAGTCCAATGTGATCGACGCGCTGCGCTGGGTGCTGGGCGAGTCGCGTGCCTCGGCGCTGCGCGGCGAATCCATGCAGGACGTGATATTCAACGGCTCGCTCAAGCGCAAGCCGGTGTCGCGCGCCAGTGTCGAGCTGATCTTTGACAACAGCCTGGGCAAGGCCAACGGGCAATGGGCCAGCTACGGTGAAATCTCCATCAAGCGCGTGCTGCAGCGCGACGGCGAATCCAGCTACCACATCAACAACCAGCACGTGCGCCGCAAGGACATCACCGATATTTTCTTAGGCACCGGCCTGGGCGCGCGCGCCTACGCGATCATCGAGCAGGGCATGATCTCGCGGATTATCGAGGCGAAGCCCGAAGAGTTAAGGGTGTTTCTGGAAGAGGCGGCCGGCGTGTCCAAATACCGCGACCGCCGCCGCGAAACCGAGCTGCGCATCGCCGATACGCGCGAGAACCTGCTGCGCGTGGACGACATCCGCCTGGAGCTGGAAAAGCAGCTCACGCATCTGGCCGAGCAGGCCGACGTCGCCAAGCGTTACCGCGCACTGGAAGGGCAGAGCGACACCACGCAGCGCCTGCTGTGGCTGGTGAACAAGAAAGAGGCCGAGGCGCGACGCGTGCGTTTTGCGCAGGCGGTGGAGAAAAACAAAACCGAACTGGAAGCCGAGACCGCGCGTTTGCGCGAAGTGGAAAGCCAGCTGGAGGGCGCGCGCAGCGGACATTACGCGCTGGCCGATGCGCTGCACGCCAAACAGGGCGAGCTGTATGTGACCAATGCCGAAGTCGCGCGGCTGGAGCAGCACATCGCCCACCTGAACGATCAGCGCAACCGCCTGACGCAGCAACTTGCCAACGGCGAATTGCAGGCGGGACAGCAGCGCACGCAACTGCAGGGCGTGCAGGGTTTGCTTGAACACTGGCAGCAACAGCAACAGGAAGCGGCCATCCGCGTCGAGGTGTGCGAGAGCCGCGCCGACATCGAGGCGGAACACCTGCCGCAGGCGGAAGACGCGGCGCGCGCCGCGCAGCAGCGCTACAACACCGTGCAACGCGAACAGATGCAGCAGCAGCAACAGCTGCAACTGGCCGCGACGCAGCGCGATCACAGCCAGCGCAACGTGCAGCAGATCGAGGGACGCCGCTCGCGCCTGCGGCAGGAACAGGACAGCCTGCCGCAGGCGGATAGCGAAGCATTGATGGAGATGCAGCAGCAGCTGCAGGAGCTGGAAGAGCAGCGCAGCGACCGCCAGCAGCAGCTGGAGCAGCTGCAGCAGCAGCTGCCAGCAGCCGATGCGGCGCGGCGCAGTCTGCGTGTCGCGGCACAGGAACTGGAGCGGCAGCTGGCGCAGGTGGAGGCGAAGCTGGCCGCGCTCAAGCAGCTGCAGCAGCGCATCGACAACGACGAAAACATGAAGCGCTGGTTGGGCAAGCATCAGCTGGACAAGCTGCCGCGCCTGTGGCAATCGATAGCCATCGATGCCGGCTGGGAAGACGCGCTGGAAGCCGTGCTGCGCGAGCGGCTCAATGCGATTGCGCTGCCGGGGCTGGATCAGGCCGCCGCCTGGAGCGATGCGCCGCCGGGCAAGCTGGCGGTGTTCGCCGCAGACGTGGGTCGGGATTCATCACGACATGGCAATGATGTCGGGACGGTTAATGTCGGGATAGCTTTGCATAGCCAATCGACTAAGCCGCAAGCGGCAAGTCGCTGGTTAAATCCCGACCTACACACGCCCTTGCTCAATTACGTGCGCTGCCAGGACGAGCAGGCCGCGCCGGTGGTGGCGGACTGGCTGGCCGGCGTGTATGCCAGCGAAAATCTGGCGCAGGCGTTGAGCCAGCGCGCGAATCTGCCGGCCGGCGCCTGGCTGGTCACGCCGCAGGGCCATCTGGTCGGTGCGCACAGCGTGCTGTTCCACGCACCGGACAGCCAGCTGCACGGCGTGCTGGCGCGCCAGCGCGAGATCGAACGTCTGCAGCAGGAAGCCGAGCAGCAGGCGGCGGCGCTGGAGCTGGGCAAGCAGCAGGCGCAGCAGGCGGAAGAAAATTATCACGCGATCGACAGCCGGATCGCGCCGCTGCGCGCTGCCGGCAGCGAATTGCAGCAGCGCCAGCACGGCGTGCAGATGCAGCTGCTGAAGCTGACCCAGGCCAGCGAGCGCAATCTTGAGCGCGCCGCGCAGATCGCGCGCGAATTGCAGGAGCTGGCCGAACAGTCCGGCACCGAGCAACAGCAGCAGGAAGAAATCGCCGAGCGCATGGAAGTCCTGCGCGAAAATATCGCGCAGCATCAGACTGAAGCGGAGCAGATGCGGCTGCAGGTGGAGCAGCAGGAAGTCACGCTGCGCCAGCAGCGCGAGCAATCGCAGCGCGCGCAGCACGAATTGCAGGAGGCGCGATTCTTCGTCAAGACCTGCGCCGAGAAAATCAGCGATCTGGAATTCAACCAGAAGCAGATAGGAGCGACGCTGGCGCAGCTGGAGCAGACGCTGCTGCATAGCCGCGATGAGCTGGCGCAGATGGAAGACGGCAGCAACCAGCAGCAATTGCAGGATGCTCTGCAGCAGCGGCAGCAGCGCGAACAGGTGCTGGCCGAAGCGCGCAATGCGCTGGAGCACGCCACGGTGAACCTGAACAAGCTGGAACAGGAGCGGCTGTCGTGCGAGCAGAAGCTGAACCCGTTGCGCGACAAGGTCGGCGAGCTGACGCTGAAGGAACAGGAAGCGCGGCTGAACTTCGAGCAATGGGCGGAGCAGCTGCAGGGCGTGGATGAGGCGGCGTTATTGCCGCTGCTGGAAAACGTCAATGCCAAACCGAATGCACTGCAGAGCGAGCTGAACCGCCTCACCGCCGACATCAGCGCACTGGGCGCGGTCAACCTGGCGGCGATGGACGAGCTGCAGGCGTCGCAGGAACGCAAGACCTACCTGGATGCGCAGGCCAAGGATCTGACCGAGGCGATGGATACGCTGGAGAGCGCGATCCGCCGCATCGACAAGGAATCGCGCGACCTGCTGATGGGCACCTACAACGAGGTGAACCGCCATCTGTCCGAGCTGTTCCCGGTGCTGTTCGGCGGCGGCGAGGCGCGGCTGGTGCTGACCGGCGAGGAGATTCTGGACAGCGGCGTGCAGGTGATGGCGCAGCCGCCGGGCAAGAAAAATTCAACCATCCATCTGATGTCCGGCGGGGAAAAGGCGCTGACCGCGATCGCGCTGGTGTTCTCGCTGTTCCAGCTGAATCCGGCGCCGTTCTGCCTGCTGGACGAGGTGGACGCGCCGCTGGACGACACCAACACAGAACGGCTGTGCAAGCTGATCAAGAAAATGGCGCAGCACACCCAGTTCATTTTCATCAGCCACAACAAGCTCACGATGGAACTGGCGCAGCAGCTGGTCGGCGTGACCATGCAGGAACGCGGCGTGTCGCATGTGGTGGCAGTCGATATCGAGGAAGCGCTGCGCATGCGCGACGACAGCACGATAGCGGCATAGCGCCGCTTCCATCCATTCAGGCCACGGGGCACAGACCCCGGCATCCGGCAAGGTGAATTTGTAGTAAAGTTGAAACGAACTTTGCCGATAATGTAAATTACCGAATCCCCCATCCAGTAATTTGTCTCATAAATTGCGTAACGTGATGCCACGCAATGTAGGTCGGGCTTCAGCCCGACATGTCGGGCTGAAGCCCGACCTACAGGGGGCCGCGCATGTTTCGATATTTATGATTTGCAGCACAATAATATAATTCCAAGTTGCAGCGCCAATGGAGTCTGCTGATGCCCCTGAACAACGCACGCCTGCAGCCACACTGCTTTCCCGGTAGATAACCGTGAACACGGCCGGATACGAAAACTCCTTCAAAGCGCTGCAGCGCATCAACCGGTTTGCGGCTGATGCAGGCAGCCAGGATGAATTGTTATCCGGCATGCTGGATCTGGTGCTGGACATATTCCAGTGCGATCGCGTCTGGCTGCTTTATCCATGCGACCCCGATGCGCCAAGCTGGCAAGTCGAGAGGGCGTGCGCGCGGCCGGAGTGGTCCACCGGTCTGGCAATTCATGCCGATTTGCCGATGACGCCCGAAATCGCGGAAATCTTCCGGGCGATATCGGGTTCCCCCCGTGCGTTGAAAGACGATGCCATTGATGAACTGTCATCGGCAGCGGCGCAATTTTCTATCAAGTCGCAATTGATCATGGCGATCCGGCCGAGGATGGATCAACCCTGGGTATTCGGCATGCATCATTGTGCGCAGGCGCATCGCTATACCGATGAAGAGACGGAACTTTTTGAGGAGATCGGCCAGCGCATCGCAGGCGCGCTCAACCACTTTGCCATGACGGGGAAGTTGCGCGAGAGCGAGCGCTATAACCGGATGCTGTTCGAAAATTCCCCGATCGGCCTCACGCTGGGGCGCATGGATGGCTCGCTGATCGAGGTCAATCAGGCATTTGCCGACATCGTGGGGCTCGGTATCGAAGAAGCGAAGGAATTGACCGCATGGCACACATCCCCCGGTGGCAGCAGCTTGCAGGAAAAACGGAGACTGGAATGTCTCAGCACAACAGCGAGGTTTGGCCCCGTCGAAGAAGAGTTCACGCACAAGGACGGCCATCGCGTTCAGGTACAGATTTCATCCAACCTGCTGGAGCGCGACGGGGCGTTGTACATATTGTCCAGTATCGAGGAGATTGCCGCACGCAAGCGCCTGGAGGATGAGAAGTTGCGGGAAAGCGAAGAGCGCTTCCGTGGCACGCTGGAACAGGCAGGGGTGGGGATCGTGCATGTCACGCCGGATGGCATGTTCCAGCGTGTCAATGAGAAATTCTGCGCGATTGTCGGTTATTCGCCAGACGAATTGCTGTGCATGAATATTCGGGATGTCACCTTCCAACCCGACCTGGAACGTGATCTTGCACCCATGCAGCAAGTTCTGGCGGGCGAAATACCCCACTTCAGTTCCGAAAAGCGCTATGTGCACAAGGACAAAAGACTGGTGTGGGTAAATCTGACCGTTTCAATGTTGCGTAGCAGTCTGGGCAGTCCAAAATGTTTTATCGGTATAGTCGAGGACATCACACCGCGCATACTGGCGGAAACAGTTGCGCAGCATTTTGGTCATCTGCTGCAAATCTCGTTTAACGAGATATATCTTTTCGATGCGGAGTCACTGCATTTTATTCAGACGAGTGAAGGTGCGAAAAAAAATCTCGGTTATTCAAACGAGGATTTGAAGCGGATCACGCCGGTGGAGATCAAGCCGGAATATACCCGGGAAATTTTCGAGCAGTTGCTTGCCCCGCTCAGAAACGGCACGCAACGCACACGGATGTTCGAAACGGTACACCGGCGCCGGGATGGCACGACCTACCCGGTGGAAATAAACCTGCAGCTGATGCAGACCGTGCCACCAGCGTTCCTGGCGATCGCCCAGGACATCTCCGAACGCAAGCGCGCCGAGGCAGCGCTGAACAAATCGGAGAGAAAGTACCGCACGCTGATTGAATCCAGTTTTGATGCGATCATGACGCTAACCGCCGACGATGGATTTTTGAGCGGAAATCCGGCAGCGGTCGCGCTGTTCGGATGCCGCGACGAGCAGGAGTTCATCACCTTGTCTCCCGCTTCCGTGTCGCCGGAATATCAGCCGAATGGCCATCGCTCCGAGGCGGCGGCGCCGGAGATGATGCGGGTGGCGATGGAACAAGGCTCGCATTTTTTCGAATGGACGCACAGGCGACTGAACGGGACGGAATTCATTTCCGACGTGATGCTGACCAGCATGGATATCGAGGGGCATAAAATCATCCAGGCGACGGTGCGCGACATCACCGAGCGCAAGCGCGCGGAACAGCAATTGCGCGACCTGTCCGCGCACATCCAGTCCGTGCGCGAGCAGGAGAAGGCCAGCCTGGCACGGGAAATCCACGATGATCTGGGCGGAACGCTGACTGCACTCAAGATGGATGCATACAGGCTGGCACGGGATTTTCAAGCGCAAGGTGCGGGAGCGCCGCAGCTGGAACGCATTGCGTCCATCTCGGACCTGTTGGACAACGCAGTGTCGATCACGCGCCGCATCATCACCGATCTGCGCCCGACCATGCTCGACGACCTGGGGCTGCTGGCGGCGCTGGAGTGGCAGGCCGCGCAGTTTCACACGCGCAGCGGCATCGAATGCCGGGTTGTTTGTGTGGGTGAAGTGTGCCGTGGCGGGGGCTGCGAAGTGTGTCTGGACAAGACGCAATCGATCAATCTGTTCCGCATCTTCCAGGAAACCCTGACCAATGTCGCCCGCCATTCCGGCGCATCCCGGGTGGACGTCGAATTTGAAAAGGGCAATAAATCGGTGGCGCTGTCGATCAGCGACAATGGCGTGGGCCTGCCGCGCGGGCATACCATCGCCTCCAGTTCCTATGGCATCCGCGGCATGCACGAACGCGTGGCCCAACTGGGCGGCACAATTGATATCGATACTCCGCCAGGCGGCGGTTTCAGGTTGAAAGTGACCGTGCCGGTATCTGCCGATAACAGGGAAATTGCATGATACGAATTCTGCTTGCCGACGACCACGCCATCGTGCGCCAGGGATTGAAACAGATCCTTGAGGAAAACCCGGACATGAAAGTGGTTGCTGAGCATGCCAACGGCGCCGATGCGCTGCGCTGGCTGCGCGGCAACGAGTGCGACGTGGTGCTGCTGGACATTTCCATGCCCGGCATGAACGGCATCGATCTGCTCAAGCAGCTGCGCGAGGAAAAACCGAAGTTGCCGATACTGATCCTGAGCGGCTACTCGGAAGATCAATATGCGGTGCGCCTGATCAAGGCGGGGGCTGCCGGATACATGGTCAAGGACAGCGCGCTGGAAGTGGTGGTAGAAGCGGTGCGCCGTGTGGCCGGCGGCAAGAAGTACATCAGCGCAACCGTGGCCGAAATGCTCGCCGACGATGTCGGTGCGACATCCGACAAACCGGTGCATGAAACCCTGTCGGATCGCGAATACCAGATCCTGCTGCTGCTCGCCTCGGCCAGAACCGTCTCCGAAATCGCCGACACGCTCGCCCTGAGCGTGAAAACCGTCAGCACCTACCGCACCCGCATCCTGCAAAAAATGCATCTGCGCAATAACGCCGAATTGATGCATTACGCGATCGAGAAGCGGCTGGCGGAATAGTTCCGGGAAAAAGTCGGGATAAATCCCGACCTACAAATGCCGCTCGTAGGTCAGGCTTCAGCCTGACAAACACATAAAGGTAAACATCCATGCCTTACAACGAACTTCGCAAAGGCAGGCATTCCCAAACGGGATTGGTGTACCACATCACCACGGTCACCCGGAACAGAACGCGCCATTTCGAATCACTCGGCAATGGTCGCAAAGTCGTTCAGCAGCTGATGGCCCTGCAAGATCAAGGCATGGCGGAAACGCTTTGCTATGTTGTGATGCCCGATCACCTGCACTGGCTGATGGTGTTGCACGATGGCTCTCTGCCCGACGTAGTGCGCCTTATGAAAGGACGCTCATCCCGCGCCATTGGGCTAGCGGTCTGGCAGTCCAATTATTTCGACCACGCCGTGCGGCAAGATGAAGACTTGCAGAAAATGGCGCGTTACATTGTGGCCAACCCTTTGCGAGCGAATCTGGTCAGCCGGATTGGTGATTACTCGTTATGGGATGCGGTTTGGCTGGATGGAGCGCTGTCAGGCTGAAGCCTGACCTACAAAAGCCGTTCGTAGGTCGGGATTTTCCCGACAGCACATCAAGGAAAACTACAAAAGCCGTTCGTAGGTCGGGATTTTCCCGACAGCACATCAAGGAAAACATCCATGCCTTACAACGAACTTCGCAAAGGCAGAGATTCCCAAAGCTTTACTCGAACAGGTCGGCGTGTGTGCCGGCGCGCACGAACACAATCAAGCCATGCTTCCCGCTGTCATCGAGTTTGTACGCCAGCAGGAAGTCGCCGCCGATATGGCATTCTCGATGTCCTTCCCACTCGCCTCCCAATGGGTGATCGAGCCACTCCGACCCGAGCGGGCCATCGTTGGCGATTAACAGTAGCATCGCTTCCTTGATCCGGTTCATGTCATACCGGCCCGCCCGCGACAATCGCTCCCAATCTTTCAGGAAGGACTTTGCATAATCCGCCGCACGCGGCAGCGGCGCGCGTTTACTTGCGGCTGTTTTTTTCGAGGTCATCGAACAGTTCGGTAGCTGTAGCAAAGCGGACGCGTCGTGTGCGTGCGATCTCGTTGGCTTCAGTCATTGCTGCACGAGTTTCGGCATTCGGTACTTGGAGCGCGAATGGCATTTGCTGCTCGGCGACCACGCGCATCAAAAACACGCGCACGGCGTCAGAGACGGAAAGCCCCATTGCGGCAAGCGTCTCAGTGGCCTGCGCCTTGATTTGTTCGTCCACGCGGACGTGAACCATTGTGGTAGTAGCCATAGCGGTCTCCTTTAAATTGTGAGATACATCGTATCTCACTTGATTGCGGCAAGCAAGGTGCGCGTTTCGTTCACACGCTAGCCGTAGCCGCCGCGAAGAGGCGGCTACGGCCTACCCCTTGCGGGTGCAGCCTGACAGGCACACCAATGCACTTTCGGGATACATCCCGACCTACGCCAGGCCTATCCCCGCTCCTATCCGCAAACCATGTCGGACAAACACCGACAACCGAATCTCCATTTCTCCCGCAGCCGTTTCAGACTTAATCCGGCATTGCATTGCACGGCGGCCGTGCACTATGCATGGCGAGTTTTGCAACCCGGGGCTGCACGACAGTGAGGAGCAGGGAATGGATGTTTTTATCGTGGAAGATTCGGAAATCGTCAGTGACGAACTGAAAGACATGCTGTCCGAAATTTCCGGCATCCATATGGCTGGTCTTGCAATAGACGAGCAGGATGCGATCGAAAAAATCGGCGCAACACGCCCTGACGTGGTGATTCTAGACATTGCCTTGCGCTCAGGTTCAGGCATCAAGGTGTTGCAATCCATCAAGAAAAGCACTCCGTTGATCAAGGTCATCATACTGACCAATTATACCGACGCGTGTTACGTCAACAGCTGCATCAACGCCGGGGCGGATTACTTTTTCGACAAATCGTTGCAGTTCATGAATGTCGCCACTGTGATACAGCAGCTTGTGGCGAATGACGGAGTGGCACGCAATAACATCGGGGGGGATGTCCATGCGCACTGAAAATCTCTCGGGATATTACTGGCCATATGCGCTGCTCCCCGCCGCGGTGGGTGCCGCATCCCTGCTGTTTGTGTCAGGCATGGGCATGCTCAACCTGTTGCTGTCTGCGGGGCTGGTCACGACCGGCGCGATCTGCGGCGTGCTGATGCAAAAGAGTCATGCGGCCGCATTGCAGATCGCAGTCGTGGCATGCGAGAAATCCCGGAAACAGCAATATAGTAGCGAAGTCGAAAAATTATTTGAAAGTCTGAACGAACTGGAGAGTGCTATCACCTCGTTGTGGGTGAGGCAGATCGAAACCGGCCGCGAGCAGAGCGAGCAGGCCATGATCGGACTCACCGTCCGGTTTTCCGGGATCGTGGACAAGCTGGATCAGACGGTGAAGGCCTCCGGCGTGACTGCCGGATCAGGCCACAACGACCAGGGGCTGGTGGCCGTGTTCAGCCAGAGCGAGAAGCGCTTGCAGTCGGTGATCGGGTCGATGAGGGAAGTCATCGGTCACGGCAACAGTTTGCTAGGCGAAGTTGGCAATCTGGTTCCGTTCATTACACAGCTGGAAAGCATGGCCACCTCCGTGGCGGACATTGCAGGTCAGACCAATTTGCTGGCGCTGAATGCGGCGATCGAAGCGGCGCGCGCAGGAGAGGCCGGTCGCGGATTTGCGGTGGTGGCGGACGAGGTCAGGAAGCTGTCGAGCAAGTCCGGCGAAACAGGTCGCAAAATCTCCGAGACAGTCAAAATGATCAGCTTGGCCATTTCCGCAGCCTATGAAACAGCAAGCAGCTCTGCTGCACTGGATCGCCAATCTGAGGCCACAGCGGAAGGCGCGATACACGAGGTGTTGAACAATTTCAAACGGGTAACCCATGAGCTGGCAGATTCCGCAGATCTCCTGCGCGAATCGAGCGCAGGCATCAAGAACGAAGTGGCCGAAGCATTGGTGCAGCTGCAATTCCAGGACAGGGTCAGCCAGATACTGTGTCATGTCAGAGACAACATCAATGCCTTTCCGGATTACCTGAAACAGAGCGAACAAAATTTCCGCATACAGGGTCAGTTACAGGCGATCGACTGGAGCGGTTTGTTGCAGCAACTGGAAAAATCCTATGCAACCACTGAAGAGCGCAGCAACCATAGCGGCCAGTCGGCTGCGGCTGAAGACGAGATTACATTTTTTTAGGAGGGAGTGAACCATGGCTAAGACAATTATGATTGTGGATGATTCGGCTACGTTGCGCCAGGTGGTATCCATAGCGCTGAAGGGCGCCGGTTATGATGTGATCGAAGGCTGCGACGGCAAGGATGCGCTGTCCAAACTGACCGGGCAGAAGGTACACCTGATCGTCAGCGATGTGAACATGCCAGTCATGGACGGCTTCACCTTCGTCAGCGAAGTCAAAAAAATGGCGGCCTACAGATTCACCCCCATCATCATGCTGACCACCGAAGCGGGCGAGGACAAGAAAGAGGCGGGCAAAGCGGCCGGCGCAAAAGCCTGGATGATCAAGCCATTCAAGCCGGATCAGATGCTGAATGCGGTTTCCAAGCTGATCCTTCCGTAAACCGATGGCAGCAAGCAAGCTGGGTTTGTAGGTCGGGATTCCCCCAAAGGGGGCAAGAACCCCTGCGGGGTATCCCGACGAGGTTGACGGTTCAAGGAAAAAGCGTCGGGATAAATCCCGACCTACGAGGGGATTGTTTCAGTTTTACAGAGCGGCATTTTTTAAATTTGTTTGAAGAATTTAGTGAACCAGGTTCACCGACCTTATCCGGAGAGAAACATGGCTTCCAAAAAAAAACAGATGCTGAAACTGAGCGTCGAAAAAGAAATGACGATCTATACCGCCGCCGAAATGAAAACGAAATTGGTGGATGCTCTTGCCCATGGCGCGGAAATAGAGATGGATCTCTCTCAAGTCCCGGAAATAGATACCGCAGGCCTGCAATTGCTGATCGCGGCCAAGCGCGAATGCATGGCACACGGCGGCGACCTGAAACTGACCGGCCACAGCCCGGCTGTGCTCGAAGTTCTGGATATGTGCGGCATGATCCAGCACTTCGGTGACCCGGTAGTCATTTCTTCACAAGCCAACTGAATACAGAATCACACAGGAGAAACAAGATGAGCAGAGATCCGGCACTGCAAACGCTGATCGTAGAGAGCCGCGAGCTGTTACAGGCGATGGAAGATTGCCTGCTGCGTATTGAAAGCGAAGACGATCAGACAGAATCGGTCAACGCAATTTTTCGCGCGGCGCACACCATCAAGGGCTCGGCCGGGCTGTTCGGTCTGGATGACATCGTGGCGTTTACTCATGTGCTGGAAAGTGTGCTGGATAAGGTACGCAACGGCAGCCTGACCATCGATTCGGACATGGTCGCATTATTCCTCTCCTGCGGTGACCAGATCGCGCTGTTGATAGACAAGCTGGATGCGGACGAAGCGCTGAGTGCCGATGACCTCGCCAAAGGTGAAGCGCTGGTCGGCCAATTGTCGGCCTATCTCGGTGGCACGCACGCGGCGCCCCAGAAAAGCACGGTTGCCATTCCCTCCACCGATGACAAAATCGAAAGGGAAAGCGGCGGCACGCTGGACAACGACAACTGGCATATTTCGCTGCGTTTCGGCGCCGATGTGTTGCGTAACGGCATGGATCCGCTGTCGTTTTTCCGTTACCTCGGCAAACTGGGGAAAATCGTCTCCATGGTTACGCTGCATGAGGGCATTCCATCACTGGCGGACATGGATCCGGAATCCTGCTACATGGGTTATGAGATCGACTTTGATAGCGATGCAAACAAGGCCGAGATTGAGGGGGTGTTCGAATTTGTGCGCGAGGACTGCAAGATTTGCATCTTGCCGCCGCACGGTTTGATCTCGGATTTTTTGGGCATGATACACACCATGCCCGATGCAGAGGTGCAGCGCATAGGCGAGATTCTGGTCAAGTGCGGCACGCTGACGCAAGCACAGCTGGATGAGGTGCTGGACATACAGGCTCAAGAAAGCTCACAGCCGGAAGGAAGTTTGCGACCAGTTGGAGAAATTGCAGTTGAGCAGTGCATGATTCAGCCCGTTGTGCTCGAAGCTGCGCTGGAGAAACAGAAACAAGTCAAGGAAACCAAGGCGCATGCGCAGCAACTGGTGCGCGTGGATGCCGAGAAGCTGGATATGCTGATCAATCTGGTGGGCGAACTGGTGATCGCCGCCGCCGGCGTCAATGTGATCGCACAGCGCAACGGGCACACCGAGATGCTGGAAATGGCCTCCACGATGAGCCGCCTGGTGGAGGAGGTGCGCGACGGCGCGCTGAACCTGCGCATGGTGCAGATCGGCGAAACTTTCAACCGTTTCCAGCGCGTGGTGCGCGATGTGTCCAAGGAGATGGGCAAGCAGATCGAGTTGCAGATCAGTGGCGCCGACACCGAGCTGGACAAAATGGTGGTGGAAAAAATCGGCGATCCGCTCACCCATCTGGTGCGCAATTCCATCGACCACGGCATCGAAGACGCGGCGTTGCGCGTGCAGCGCGGCAAGTCGGCCAAGGGCACGGTCAAGCTCAATGCCTACCACGAGTCCGGCAGCATCGTGATCGAGGTGTCGGACGACGGCGGCGGCCTGAACCGCGACAAGATTCT
>Ga0315268_10004999_pt1 | contig 14297 bp, 15 predicted proteins | sample C1_top_MG_FD_204535 | JGI IMG/M metagenome (GOLD analysis project Ga0315268, IMG submission 204535) | Sediment microbial communities from Yellowstone Lake, YNP, Wyoming, USA - C1_top | ecosystem: Environmental > Aquatic > Freshwater > Lake > Sediment | place: USA: Wyoming | collected 2017-08-01
AGGCTGCCGGGGCATTGCACCGAGGGGGCTTCCTGGGTGCGGGTCAGTTTGCTGGTGCCGGGGATGGTGATCACCGCGCCGGCTTCCCGGCCGATGGTGGACTCCGGGTGGGTGGTGAGGGCCAGGGTCCGGGCCCCCACGCTGTTGGCCCGGCGCTGCATTTCCCGGGGCTGGGCGGTCTCACCGGAGCCCGACATGACGATGAGCAGGTCGCCGGGGCGGATGCGGGGGGTGATGGTCTCGCCCACGAAGTAGACGTTGAAGCCCAGGTGCATCAGGCGCATGAGGAAGCCCCGGAGAATGAACCCGGAGCGGCCCGCGGCGCAGCCGAAGATGCGGGGCGCGGCCTTAAGTTCCCGGATCAGGGTCTCGGCCATTTCCGGGGTCAGTTGGGAGAGTACTCCGCCCAATTCCTGGTGCATCTGGTCCAGGGCCTCGGTGAATTTCAAACCCTGGCCGGAGCCGGAAAAAAAAGCCCCCCGGTCCTGGCGCGGAAGGCATTCCATGGGTCTCCCTCCTTCAAGTCTCGGTCCAAACCGGATTCGGATCCAAGCCGTCCAGATAATTGGAGGATGATGAAATAAAAGCTAACACAGATTTTTGACAATTACCACATTTCTTATGAGATTCCGGGAGTTCCGGGCATTTTTTCCGCTTGCCAAAGAAAAGGGGGCGGCAGAAACCGCCCCCTCACCCAACCGCAATGTCATTCTGAGGGAGGGCCGCGACCGCAGAATCTCGAAAATGCGAGATTCTGCGCCGCCTCCGGCGGCTCAGAATGACAAGAGAGGCAACGCTATTGGTCCGCATCAGTAAATGACGCTGCGTCTAGTTACGTTTTCTCCTCTTCCTTGGTTTCTCCTTCCTTGGCCACCTCCTGGTACCACTCCGAGTGGTGTTTCCTGGCCCACTTGCGCCCCACCTTGCCGGTGATCATGGCGCTGAAGGTGCCGGGGTTGGCGATGGTGCCGAGATAGGCGTGGGCGATGACCGCGGCCACGAAGATGATGGCGAAGAAGCCGTGGACGGTGGAGGTGAGGCAGCTCAAGGTCAACGGCAGGCTGGTCTTGAAGATGAGCAGGATGCCGGTGACGCCCATGATGAGTGAGAAGGCCGCGGTCAGCCAGAAGAAAATCTTCTGGCCGGCGTTGATCCGGCCCGCCGGAGCCTCCACCTCCTGGCCGCCCAGGTAGCCGCCCCGCCGCCGCAGCCACTCCCGGTCATAAGGAACGAAACGCGCGTCTTTCCGCCAGAGGATGAAGCTCGACACCGAAGCCGCCACGAAAATGAGACCGCTTACCCAGTGGAAGACCACCGCGGCGCCGGCGGACCCGAAGAAGAGCTTCAGCATGGTCACGTTGTTGTAGAAGAAGATGTAGCCGGTGAAGAACAGCAGCAGGAAGCTCACCATGCGGAAGAGATGGGTCCAGCGCTCGGCCAGGCTGAAGCGCAGGATGGTGGGCGGCTCCCCGTAAAAATCCGTTCCCTTGGGCCCCTGGCCGGTGTAGTGCAGCACCAGGAGAAAGACCAGCAGGAGGATGCCCCAGCTCACATACGGGGTCAGGTAGAGTTGGTGAATCTTATTGATGGTGTAGGCCCAGGGCTGGCAGCCGAAAAGCCGGCCGGAATTGATGAGGGTGGGCTTGCCGTCGGCGCCGAACAGGTCGGTGACGATTTGCCCTTTGAACATGTGGGCCTCATCGGAATGGCAGTCGCCGCAGCCCTTGGCTCCCAGGGCCAGGGTGGCCGGGGCCACGTTGTGGTTGATGTTGAAGCCTTCCAGGTGCCCCACCCAGGTGGTATCCGCGGCCTCCACCACCTGGCCCTGGTCGCTCAGGGAGTAAATCTTGCCTCCCTTGTGGTAAGTGGGCGAAATGGCCTGAAACCGCTTGTTACCCTGGAGCGTCTTGCTCAGCGAAGTGAGCATGAGCTTGATCTCCTCCGGGGTGTGCAGGTCCGGGCGCATGGGATTCTTGGGCTTCAACTGCGCCGCCACCGGCCCGTAGGCCTTCTTGATTTCCCGCATGAACAGGGGATAGTAGCGGCCGTCCTGGTTCTTGTTGGTGTAAAAGACCGGCAGGAGGGGGTTCACCGGCGCCAGCTTGCCCCGCTTGAGATGCTGGTAGCGAGGATACCAGGTGAATTCCTCGCCGAGCTTCTTGGCCCCCGGGGCGGGGGTCAGCTTGGCGATGTTGATCATGGCGCCGGTGGTGACGTCGAAGCCCTCGCCCGCGGCCCGGTGCAGGGCCGGAATGTGGCAGGTTTCGCAGGCCAGCTTTTCCAGGTGGTTGGGCCGGATGCTCAGGTGGGCCGGCCGGGGCGCGCCCATGTAGCCTTCGCGGTGGCACTCCTGGCAGGTCTTGAAGCCCTTGAAGTCCAGGTCGTCCCGCACCGTGGAGACGTTTTCCTGACCTTTGGCGAAGTTGTGCTGCAGCCTGGTGATTTTGAGCTTCTTGTCCTCGATGGCGGGGTGGCACTGGGCGCAGCTCATCCCCCGGGAGTTGTGGATGTCATAGTTGACGGGGTCGTTCCAGGAAAAGCCCCGCTTTTTGACGTCGCTCATGGAGTGGCAGAAGTTGCAGTTCTCTGCCGGCGGCGGGTAGGCCAGGTCCAGGACGATCTTGCCGTCCTCATTGAACAGGCGCTTGTTGTAGGTCACCTTGGGCTCCTGGCCCTCCTTCACCGCGCCGGCCACCTGGCCGATGCCGGAAGCCTGGGTGGAGGCCCACTTGAAGTTCCACATCTTGAGCTGCTTGTTGCGCTCTCCGAAGCGGTAGCCCGGCAGGTGGCAGACGAAGCAGTCGGCCTCCACCACGCCGCTCTGGTCCCAGCGGCTCTGGTAATAATCGCCGTCCAGGCTCTGGGCCAGTTGGGGCTCGGCCTTCAGACGCAGGTCGTAGCGTTTGCCGTCCCGGTCCAGCTCCATCCCGCCGCCGCCCGGATGGCAGCCGCCGCAGCCCGGGACCTCGGGCATCTTGGGGTCGCCCGTGGCCACGAACTCGAAGGAGGTCAGGTCGATTTCGTCCGGGCTGTTATTTTTCTTTTTCGCCAACTGGCGAAAAGAAGACGGTCACATCTTGCCCATCATGCCGTCGGATAAGACCCAGGGCCGCTCCTTGCTGAAATCGTCCTTGATGCGGTCCCAACCCTGCTGGAAATGGTAGCCCTTGGTGATTTCGTCGTAGTTGTGGCAGGCGCCGCAGGTCTGGCGCGAACTGTAAGGCTGGTCGGCGTTCTCGCCGGTCAAAGGGTTGATGATCTTGCCGTCCTCGGTCTTCAGGTGGAAGGGCACGCAGGGTCGGGTTTGGGCGCTGACCCCATATGGCAGCGACAGCAGCATCCCCGCCGCCAGGATCAGGACCCCCATCACGCCGTAACGGAAAACCTTGTTACCCATATGCTCTCCCTGCGGCGAAAACTAGAAAGTAAACACCTTGTAATCCGGGCTGACCATCATCTGTACCAACACCGGGGCCGGGGAGATCCTGGAGCCGGCAATCAGGTCCTCGGGAGAAATCAGGCGCTTGTCGGCGCAGGCCTTGCACACGTGAATGGGGTGCTCCCGGCTGGCCAGCAGGTCCAGAAAGTCCTTCAGGGACTCGCCGGTGCTGGCCCGGATGCCTTCCGCCATGCCGATCTGGGCCCAGTGCACCGCTTCGTCGATGAGAAACACCTCCACCTGGCTGCCCTGCTGGGCCGCCAGGGAGGCAAACTGCAGGGCCCGGGTGGCGCTGCCCGATTTCTCCAGCCCCTTGCTGATTATGAACAACAGTTTCATGGCTCGCTCTCCTCGAATTTGCAAAGTTTCGGGAAAGAGAAGCAAGGAACATGCCAGCAGAGAAAACCCTGTAATAATGCGGGCTTCACCGGACACCGAGAGCTGCTGTTAAGGGTTAACTGCTTAACTTAGGTTAATTTGGTTAAGTTAGCGGGAAGGACTGCGGAAGGAAAATTTGCCGCGGGTTGTTCCAGGATTCTTTGCAGCCTTTGCCGGTAAAAACTCAAATCGATTTCCCGGTCTCGGGCCGTGAGTCTCTTGATCAAGATAAACCTTTCCTGCAGAGTCATGGTGAAGTACAGGGGGCTGTCCATGAGAACCGGCACAATCTTCTTCATATCCAGGCTTCCTTGATCAGCAATTTACTCAGTACAATCATTTAAGACAATTGGCAGAACTACCTATTCCCGGATAGGTAAAAGAACTGGTTTGGGGATGGGTATAAGTACCTATGGGGGGAAGGGGAGACGGCAATTATCCGGCGGGAATTTATGGCTTAAAAATCACCCTTCAAACTTCTCGTCAAAGACCTTCATGGCGCAAAAACGGCCGCACATGGTGCACTGGTCTTCCTTGGCCCGGGAGAGTTCCCGGTAGCGCCGGGCTTTGGAGGGATTGACGGAGAGCCTGATCTGGGTCTCCCAGTCCAGGGCCCGCCGGGCTTTAGACATCTTGAGGTCCCAGTCCGCAGCCCCGGGGATTCCCAGGGCGATGTCCGCGGCGTGGGCCGCGATGCGGGAGGCCACCACCCCGTCGATGACGTCTTCCACTTCGGGAAGCTTCAGGTGCTCCGCCGGGGTGACATAGCAGAGAAACGCCGCCCCCTCCGCGGCGGCCAAGGCCCCGCCGATGGCCCCGGCGATGTGGTCGTAGCCCGAAGCCACGTCGGTGACCAAGGGGCCCAGGACGTAAAAGGGCGCTTCCTGGCAGTATTTTTGCTGCAGCTTGATGTTCTTCCTGATGGCCTTGAGGGGCAGGTGCCCCGGACCCTCCACCATCACCTGGACGCCCCTGGCCCAGGCCCGCCGGGTGAGTTCGCCCAAAATTTTCAGCTCGTGAAGCTGGGCCCGGTCCGTGGCGTCGGCCAGACAGCCGGGCCGCAGCCCGTCCCCCAGGGACAACGTGACGTCGTACTCCCTGGCGATGCCCAGGAGCTTGTCGTACTGCTCATAGAGGGGATTTTCCCGGCCGAAGCGCCGCATCCAGGCGGTGAGGAAGGCCCCGCCCCGGGAGACCACCCCGGTGACCCGCTTTTTCAGCAACGGCAGCGCCGCCCGGGTGACGCCGCAGTGCACCGTGGCGAAGTCCACCCCCTGGCGGGCGTGGTGCGCCACCATCTCCAGGATGTCGTCGGCCCGCACTTCTTCCAAAGACTTCGCCTCGGTCATCACCTGGTAGATGGGGACGGTGCCGAAGGGCGCGGGACATTTGGCCAGGAGCGTTTTGCGGATGTCGTCCAGGTCCCCGCCGGTGGACAGGTCCATGACCGCATCGGCGCCGTACTCCAAGGCCGCAGCCAGCTTGGCCTGCTCCTTCTCCAGGGAAATGTCGTGGGGAGAGGTGCCGATATTGGCGTTGACCTTGACCCGCACCCCTTTGCCGATGGCCGCGGGCGAGAGCCCTTGGTGCCCCCGGTTGGCCGGCACCACCAGGGTCCCCCGGGCCAAACCCAGACGGATGACCTCCGGGGCCAACCCCTCTTTTGCAGCCGCCTCCTTCATGGCCGCGGTGACTCGGCCCGCCAACGCTGCTTCCCTTTGCGTCATGAAGGAAGTTTATCTGAATGAAAAAGAAAATGGAAGTGCCCGACAGCGCCGGGAAAAATCCCGGCGCTGCGGGCACACCTTTTAGGTTGTTGGCGGAAGGCCAGGGAGCCAGCTACCGGCCCTCCCCAAGCTCCTCCCCACCCTTTTATAGCGATTGCCAAAAGTTTTTTCCTCTGCTGGAAAATCTAAATCCCCCCTATCCCCCCTTTTTCAAAGGGGGGAACTTAGCGGAATTGCTTTGAAAGTCCCTTTTTGAAAAAGGGGAATTTAGGGGGATTTGAAAAACAGCAATCTGACAAAAACAGCTATTTGTCGGCCCTGGAAGGCGGGGCTTAGGGCCCGACTTCCAGGGCTTAAAACTTCTCTTCTATGGGGGTTGGGGGAGGGGTTTGGGGAAAGGCAGGAACCGTTGGCCCCTGGCCTCCTCCCCAAAATCCTCAACTCTCCTCGAAGAGGAGGCCGGCCAGGGCCGGCCAGTCCGCCACTTCCACGAACGGATGCGGCTGCCGGTTCCAGGGCTGGGCGAAGAGGATGGGGGTGATGCCGTGGTCCGCCAGTTGCAGGCAGGTTTCCAGGCGGTCTTCCACGAAATATTGGATGTCGTGTTCCCGGAGGTAGTGCAGTTTGGCGTCAGGATCGCCGGTGGCCACCACCCGGATAGCCTCCGGGGGCACCGCGGTCAGGGTCCGGTGCAGCCAGGTTTGAATAGGCCGGGCCCGGTCCCGGGCGGTGACGAACAGCAGGGGGGCCTCGCCGGCCAGGCGGGTCAGCACCGGCACCGCGTGGGGCAGAGGCTCCACCGGCAGCTCATGGGGCCGGTCGATGAGCTCCCGGATGAGGGCATTGATGATCCAGGGCGGGAGGTCCAGACAGTCCTCCAGGTAAAAAGTGGTGATGTGCTCGTAGCGGAGGTGGTGCCCCTGGTTGTAGCGTTCCCGGGCCAGGGCCAGAAAGGTGGTCATGATGTCGGCCACCACCCCGTCGATATCAAAGGCCAGGCGGTCCCTGGGGATGGCAAAACCTCCATGGCCTGGTTGCGGGCCGCGGCCTGGCTTACTAATTAGCTGCATGGTTCGGCAGTGCTTCCAAAATTCCCAAGACCTCTTCTTCGGTCAGGTCATACCAGTTCTCGTAGGCGTCGGCCACCGCGAAGGACCAGCCGCCCCGGACGTTGAGGCAGTAGAGCTCATCCACCAGGGGGAGGAGTTCCCGCACGGTGCGCTCCGAGCCGGTGGGCACGGCCACCGCGATCTGGGCTGAGCCCTGTGCTTTGAGAAACTTGACTGCGGCCCGCATGGTGTAGCCCGAAGCCAGGCCGTCGTCCACCACGATGGCGGCCCGGCCCGTGAGGTGGGGGTAAGGCCGGCCGCCCCGGAGTTTCGCTTCCCGCTGCCGGATGACGGCTGCGGTCTTTTGCACCTGGGCGTCTATCTCCTCCTTGGTGAGGGACAGGCGCCGGAGCATCTCCTCGTTGAAGACGGCCTCTCCGTTGGGGTCCAGGGCCCCGAAGCCGGCTTCCGTGGTCCAGGGGAGTTGAATCTTCCGGACGATGACCAGGTCCAGGGGAACGTTCAGCCGCCGGGCGATTTCCGCGGCCACCGGCACCCCCCCGGCCGGAATGGCGAACAACGCCACCTCCCGGCCTAGATAATCCCCCAGGAGGGAGGCCAGCATCTGCCCGGCGTTGGCCCGGTCGACAAAAACATGGATGCGGTCCCGGAGGGACGGATCTTCTAGGAGTTTTCCCATTGTTGGACGAATGTCTCTTCCAGGGCCGCCACCCGCCGGCGGAATTCCGCCTGGCTGAGCCGGGCCCCGGTGAGCCCCCCCTTGAGATTGATTTCCGAGAGATAGGTCTCGTCTTCGGGACTCACCAGCAAGTCCAGGACGGCATAGGAAAATTTTCCCCGGTCCATGGCCCGGCGGCAGAAATTTTCCTGCTCCGAAGAGAGGGCCCCGGGCCGGGAGCTGCCCCCTTGAAAAAGATTTTTCCGGAAACTGTGGGGGTTGACCCGCTCGTAGGCTTCCACGTAATCCCCGACAACGACGGCTCTCAAGTCCCGGGCGCCGGCCAGCAGAGGCTGCACCACGATGGGGTAATCCAGGCCCTGCAGCCCCGCCAGGCTGAACAGGGCCTCCAGGGAAGGCCAGAGGCTCACCCCCAGACCCAGGTGGGCCCGGTCCCTTTTCGCCACCACCGTCCCAAAGCCTGCGGCCTGGAACTCCGGCAGCCGGGACGCCAGGTCCGGCAAACCGTAAGCCACGAAGGTCCCGGGCACCATGAATTCCCCCAGGACTTCGGCCTGGGCCGCCTTGGAACGGCAAAGCAATTGGGCCAGAACCGGAGGATAGCACTCGACGTTGCGGACCAGCAGGTCCAGCAGCTTGATCTCTTCCCCGGGCCGTAAGGGCAGGACCCCCAACACTGCGTCGCCGGAGCGCAACACCTGATATTTGCTGCGAAAATCAGTGATGGTACGTATTAAACACCGGTGCCGTGGCATCAATTTTGGTGGCGGGCCTGATAAGGGTCGCCGGTCGTCGGAACGCGACTTTTCTTTCAATGAAGTCTAACACTTTTCTGCCGCATTTTCGAGATATGTAAATATCGTAATATCCCACCTGGGCGATGCGGCGCCAGCCCCGGGTCACCAGATTTTCCGGATAAACCTGCCGGAACACGCTTTTCCCGAAGCTGCCCAGGATCAGGAAGTCGGCCCCCACCCGGTCGAAGTCGTAGGCTTGCTGACGGGGGTTCAGGAGCACCACTCCCTGGGGGGTGGACTCCACGAAGAAATACGACGGCATCAGGTGGATGCGGAGGTCGTCATCCAGGAACGCCAGTTCGTACTCCGGAGTCTCAATGAGGCAGCCGGGCGGCACATGGTCCCGCAGATACTTCACCAGCCGGTAAGGAGCATCGGCCTCCCCCTGGCGGGTCAGGACCTGGCCCATGATTTCCAGGCCCACCGCGGGATAGCACAGGATGAAAAATGCCGCCAGCATGCCGGGGGTCAGCCAGGCAGGGAGCCTTGCCCCTTGTGGAGCCAGCCGGGCCAGGCCTTTCAGGAGAAAATGGGCCGCCAGGGGACTGGCCAGAAACAGGGCCGGCAGGGCAAACCGGTACCAGTAGACCGAGGTGAGGTAAACCAGGCTCCAGAGGATTAAGTTCCATACCCAGAGCCGCTCTCCGGGGGAGCAGGATTCCTTTTTCCACACCCAAACAGTCCCCAGGATCCCCATCCAGAAGAGCGGGTGGCTCAACAGATGGGTGAAACTTTCCTGGTAAACGCGGCCGATTGTAAGGGGAGTGAAAAATTCGTGGCACAGGAGCTTCTTTTGCTGGAGGAAATGGAGGATGGCACCCGCCAGGCTCCCCAGGATCACCGCCTTGAAGACCACGTAGGCCACGATGGGCAGGCTCACCCCCAGCCCGAAAGCCAGCAGAGGCAGGATGAGCCGGCGCCAAGTCCGCCAGTGTTGTCGGACCAGCAGGACCACCGGAGGCAGGAAAGCCAGACCGTAAAATTCCTTGGCGTCGAAGGCCAGGCCCAGGAAGAGGCCGCCCCAGAAAAGGGGCAAGGTCTCACCGGCGTCCAGGGCCCGAAGGAGGAACCAGCTGCCGAACAGGAACAGGCCCAGGGCGGGAATATCGCCCAGGACCGAGCGCCCCCAATAGAGGACGTCCGTGCCCAGAAAGGCCAGGGCCACGGCCAGCATTCCCGCCGCCGCCCCGAAGAGGCGGCGGGTTGCCAGGAACAGGGCTGCAAAGGTGAAGATCAGGTAAGCCCCGGCCATCAGGCGGCCTGATTCCACCCCCACGCCGAAAAGTTTGTAGGCCAGGGCCACCGGCAGGATGACCGCGGGACCGGCGCTGATGCGAAAGTCCAGGTCGCTCAGTTTGTCGGGGCTTTGCTCCGTGAAGGCGTAGCGTCCGTGCTGCACCAGGTTGGCGGCGGTCTCCGAAAAAATGGCTTCGTCCCACCAGATGGTGGGGTAGCTGGCCAGGTTGTAGAAACAGCCCAGCAGAACCAGGGCGCCCAGCAGCAGCCCCCCCCACAAGGCCGGGGAGGAAGGCCGCAGACAGATATTTTTCCACTTCACTGGTATTTCAGACCCTCACTCCCAGGGGAAATCGCCGGAGCAAATTATCCCAGGGAATTTTATCCAAACTTAAAAAAAGCCTGCCCCATTATAGGGCAGGCTTCTACACACAAGAAAGTAAAATTATTGATCAACCGACAAAAAAGTTAAATTACAGGCCGACGATATTCCGGTGCAGCTCCTTGGTCTTTTCCATCCGGGCCTGGTCCCGCCGGGCCACCAGGGCGGCCAGCCGGTCCTGGATGCGCTGGTAAAAGGTGGCGTTGATGTCCTCGCCCCGGGCGTGGGCGTCGATGAGCTGCCGGTAGCAGCAGATCATCTTGGAAATCATCTCCACCGCATACTCCCGGCCCTGGACCTTCACGGTGGCCAGCCCCATATCCAGGTAAGCCTTGAGCTCATCCCCCAGGATGGCAAAAGCCACATTGGGATTGCGCCGGATCCGTTCGTTGAGGGCCTCGATCTTCTCCGGCGGCTGGCCCCGTCTGCTCAGCACCTTGCGGCGCTGTTCGTCGGTGAGCAGGCACAGCCGGAAGCAGCTGCCGCTCCGGTCCGGCCAGCCTTCGTACTCCACGATTTCGTTGCCCTCCTCGTCCCGGTACACCTTGCGGACATAGGAGTCGGCGATGAGTTCGTGGAACAGGCAGTTGCCCACTCCGCCGATGCAGCGGTTGCCGTGGATCAGAACCTCGGTTTTCAGTCCCAGTTCATCGGCTTCCCGCTTGAACCGGGCCAGCTTTGCCACCGTGTTGATTTCCGTGGAGGCCACCAGCTGGGTGGCGCCATAGGACTTGAAGCGGGCCATCTCTTCCCGGGTCTGGATGTTGCAGCCCACGCTGGCGTGGATCACCAGGTCCGGGAAGAGCCGGTTAACCTCCTGCATCACCGCCGGGGTCTTGACGATCACCCCTTCGATGCCGAAGTGGGCGTACTTCTCAACTTTGTTCAGCAGCAGGGCCAGCTTCTCCGGGGGAATCTCCGCGTTCAAGGCCACCCGGACCTTGCCCCGGTAGTCGGCGGCGATGCGCACCGCCTCGCCGATCTGGCTGTCTTCCAGCTCCCATTCGCATTTGCGGCGGCTGAATCCCTTGGCCCCCACATAAACGGCGTTGGCGCCGTTTTTGAAAACCCCCTCCACCATTGCCAGGCTGCCGCCTGGTGCTAAGAGTTCGTTAATCATGGTTTCCCACACCTCCCTGAGCCTCTCATGCCAGGTTCCTAGGCTCTGCGACACCTGCTACGCCAGTGCCTGTGGTAACCCCCAGGTATGGTGGGTTCCTGCCCCGCGCCTGCTAACTGGCGGGTGCCGCCCAAAGGCGCAGCCGCCAGCGGAAATAAGCCTAAGATGCTGCTCGCCTATTATTTTAAGCCCTGTCAAGGGTTATTTCAATTAAATTTGTAATTTTTTTTATGACATTATTTCACATATTCACATAGCCGGATCGCCCCTTTGGGGCGCCCCGTTTCCGTCCAATTCCGTTGCATATCGCAACTAAATTGTCGGGCCACCGTCCTCCGTGCTCCCCGCTTCCCTTGCCTTCCTAACCTCTAAGGTATTGGATGGCAAAAACGAAGCAGAGCCCCACCTCCACCGCAAAGGTCAGCAGGTAAATCAACAGCTCCATGCGGGAGCCATAATCTTCTTCCAGGAGGATGCGGTTGGGTTCCCGGACGATGTCCCAGGAAGTCAATGGTTTTTCCGCCGTCATGTCTCTCTCCTTCAGTTAATAAAATTCGGCCAACAGTTGATCCACCGGGCGCTGGGGCTGCTGACGCACCAGGGGCCCGGCCCGCAGGACCGCATGGCATTCCTCCAGGAGGGGCCGGGGCTTCCGGTAGAGCACCCCGATGGGGATGCGCTCTCCCCATTCCTTGGCCTTCTGGTAAGCCCAGGCCTCATTTTCCGGCTGGTAGTCCGGCTCCTGCTCCACCCGGTACACCCGCTGCCGGTACCACTGGAAGGTGTTTATCTTATTAAAAGTGACACAGGGCTGCAACACCTCCAGCAGCGCAAAGCCCTTGTGGGTCAGGGCATCTTTATAGAGGCCGGTGAGGTGTTCCACGTCTCCGGCAAACCCCCGGCCCACCCAGGAGCAGTCCTGGGCCACCCCGATGGCCAGGGCGTGCAGCGGCGGATAGCATACTCCCCCGGGCTGCAGCAGGGTTTTGTAACCCTGGTCGCTGGTGGGGGAGGCCTGGCCCTTGGTCAAGGCATAGACCTGGTTGTTGTGCACCACCAGGGTGAGGTCGGGATTGCGCCGCAGAGCCGCCAGCAGGTGGTTGCCGCCCTCGCCGTAGCAGTCGCCGTCCCCGGCCTCGGCCACCACCTTCAGTTCGTGGTTGGCCAGCCTGGCCCCGGTGGCCACCGGCAGGGTGCGGCCGTGGATGCCGTTAAAGGTGTTGCAGTTCAGGTAGTGGGGGAACTTCCCCGACTGGCCGATTCCAGAGACCACCAAAATCTCTTCGGGCCGGATCTCCAGCTCGGCCAGGGCCTGCTTGAAAGCCTTGAGCATGGGGAAGTTGCCGCAGCCCGGGCACCAGGCCGACTCAATCCCTTGATATAGCTCCAGCGGCAGCATGGCGGGCCTCCTCAGGCCGATCCTTCCAGGCCCCGGAGAATGTATTCCGGAGTAAACGGGGTGCCGTCATATTTCAGGACCAGGTCCTGGGCTCTTATTCCCGTCTCCTGGCGCAGCAGGCGGTCAAGTTGCCCAGTGGCGTTCATCTCCACCATCACCAGCTTCTTGGCCCCGCCCAGGGCCCCGGCCGCCGCGGCCGCGGGGAAGGGCCAAAGCTCGCTGAGGTGGACCATCCGGGCCGGGGTCCCGAGGCGGTTGAGGCGGTCCACCGCCTCGGTCACCGGACCCAGGCTGGAGCCCCAGCAGAGCAGCACCAGCGGCGCCTCCCCGGGGCCGGCCGCGGTGATGCCGCCCAGCTCCTTCACCAGCCCCTGAAGCTTGCGCAGCCTTTTTTCATGCATCCGCACCCGGACCTGCAAGTCCTCGGTGAGGTGCCCGTCCGGGGTGTGTTCGTCGGAATCCGCCACCACCACCGGACCGAACCCGGGCAGCCGCCGGGGCGAAACGCCGCTCTCGGTGAGGGCATAGCGCTCGTAAACTCCGGCGGCCGGCCCCGTTTCCAGGGCCCGGTCAATCTCCACCGCGGCGGGGAAGTCTCCGGTCTCCTGGGTCCAGGAGGTGTCGGCAAAATACTGGTCCGTCAGGACTAAGACCGGCAACTGGTAGCGGTCCGCCAGGTTGAAGGCCTTGGCGGTGAGGGCGAAGCCCTGGGCCGGGCTGCCCGGCGCCAGCACCGCCCGGGGGAAATCGTCCTGGCCGGCGTAGAGCACAAAGTTCAGGTCCCCCTGGGCCGTACGGGTGGGCAGCCCGGTGCTGGGCCCCGGCCGCATGGCCTCCACAATGACCAACGGGGTCTCGGAGCAGCCCGCCAGCCCCAGGGCCTCCACCATCAGGGAGAAGCCGCCCCCGGAGCTTCCGGTCATGGCCCGCACCCCGGTGTAGGAGGCGCCCAGGGCCATATTGATGGCCGCGATCTCGTCTTCGGCCTGCTCCACCACCACCCCCCACTGGGCCGCCCGGCTGCCCACCGCGTTCAGCACGCTGCTCCAGGGGGTCATGGGGTAGCCGCTCAAGAACTGCACTCCCGCAGCCAGGGCCCCCAGGGCCACGGCTTCGTGGCCGTTGATGAGGAGGCGGGGCTTGGCCGCCGGGGAAATGGCGGCCAGGGAATGGCGGTTGCCCACCGCCGCGGCCTGGCGGTAGCCCTGGGCCGCGGCCTTGTGGTTCCAGCCCACCACCTCGGTCCCCTTGGCCGCGAAGGCCTCCAGTAAGAGCTCCATCAAAGGCTCCAGGGGAACCTGAAGCAGGCCCAGGAGGGCGCCGGAGGCCCCGGCGTTGATGGCGATCTCCGCGGCCCGCTTCTCCGGGAGGAGGGAGTCGGGGTCCAGCCCCAGGCTCTTGAACCCCGGGGGCAATTCCTTGACCCGGGAAGCATCAAAGATGATGACTCCGTCCGGCGCCAGTTCTTCCCGGTGGAGATTGACGGTCTCCTGGTTCAGGGCCACCAGCAGGTCCACCCCTTCCCGGGGCGACCTCAAGGGACGGTCCGCCACCCTGATGCGGTTGAACAGGTGGCCGCCCCGGATGCGGGACTGGTAGTCCATGACAAACAGGACGTGACACCCCCGCCGCACCAGGGTCTTGGCCAGGGGCACGGTGATGGCGTGCACCCCCTGGCCCGCGGCCCCGCCGATGAGAATATTCAGGTCTATGGGCATATTACTGCCTTTCCCCGGTCAGACCATTCCTGATTGTGAATAATTGCTCAAGGCCTCTGTTTTGTCAATATAAATCGTCGGGCTGGCCGGTTTTAATTTAAATTAAGCAGGGCGGATGGTTGTTTCAAGCGCGGAGAGAAGGCATTCGGCGGGCCACATAATCAAACAAGGACCATCCCGGGGATGGTCCTTGGACTCAGCCCGTAGGGCGGGAAAGCGAAGCGCATCCCGCCTTCAAGAATCAGAAGCCCGTGCCATTTAGTTCGTGGTGAGGAGCGCCGCCGGGGGCGGCGGCGCTGCATTTCTACCGCAGGAAGCTCAGCTCTTTTCGTTCCAACTTTTCCAGGAATGC
>Ga0315268_10005000_pt1 | contig 14296 bp, 17 predicted proteins | sample C1_top_MG_FD_204535 | JGI IMG/M metagenome (GOLD analysis project Ga0315268, IMG submission 204535) | Sediment microbial communities from Yellowstone Lake, YNP, Wyoming, USA - C1_top | ecosystem: Environmental > Aquatic > Freshwater > Lake > Sediment | place: USA: Wyoming | collected 2017-08-01
TTTGAGCTTGACACTTTTCGAGAAAACACCGCTCGATCAGTTAGTTAAAAATTCAGAAACGCCAGTTGACATGCAAGATAACGATAACCAAATGAATCTATTCAATTAAAAGTCCGGCCATTTCTGTCGGCAAACGAAAAACTGTGCCAGCTTTCCAGCCAGCCTTGCTGGGCATGGCCGCGTTCACCTGCTTTGCGTAGGATTATCATATTCACCTCCATAGCACGGTAGGATGGGTTGAGCATGGCGATACCCATCATAGTCTCGTGTTGGGTATCGTTGCACTCAACCCAACCTACGGATTCATCGTCCTTGCTAACAGTAATATCGAATTCATTGAACGATTATACTCCGCCGTATTGCTGCAACAACTTAAGCATCCCCGCCGCCTTGTCCAGAGTCTCCTGATACTCCGCCTTCTCATCAGAATCCGCGACGATGCCGCCGCCTGCCCAGCAACGAACTTCATTATTCGCATAAACCAGAGTGCGTATGACGATGTTGCTGTCCATGTTGCCGTCGAATCCGGCATAGCCTATCGCGCCGCAGTAAATGCCGCGACGGTTTGGCTCGAGTTGATCAATGATTTGCATCGCGCGCAGTTTGGGCGCGCCGGTGACGGAGCCGCCGGGGAAACAGTCGCGCAGCACGTCGAGCGCATCGCGTCCTTCAGCCAGCTTGCCTTCCACGGTGCTGACCAGATGGTGCACGTTGGCGAAACTTTCCACATCGAATAATTTCGGCACGCGCACCGAGCCCGGCGTGCAGCTTTTGCCCAGGTCGTTGCGCAGCAAGTCCACGATCATCAGGTTTTCCGCGCGGTCCTTGGGATGGTTGCGCAACTCTTCGGCAAGCAGGCGATCCTGTTGCGCATCGCTGCCGCGCGGTCGGGTGCCCTTGATCGGTCTGGTTTCGACGCTGCCGTTCTGCACGCGCAGAAAGCGTTCCGGTGAGGCGCATAGAATCTGTGCATGCGGCAGGTTGAGAAAGGCGGAATACGGTGCGGGACTCAGGCCGCGCAGAGTCAGATAGGCGCCGAAAGCGTCGCCCGTGGCGGCAGCGCTGAAGCATTGCGCGAGATTGATCTGGTAGCAGTCGCCCGACTGCAAATAATCCTGCACCTGCGCAAAAGCGGCGGCGTAGCTGCCAGGCGTAAAATTGGAAGTGATCTTTCCCTGCACGCGAAAGGTGGCCGGTGGAAGTATGATTTCGCCCTGCAAGCGGCGAAGTATCTGCGGCAGCAATTTTTCAGTTTCGGAAAATCGCCGCTGCGAAACCAGACGCGCGGTCTGCAGCCGATGATCCAGCACCACCGCCCAATCGTAGATACCGATTGCCATATCAGGCAGTTGCGCTTTGACGTGCAGATGATCGGCATCCTCTGCGACACCCGGCAAAGCATACATGCTCCGCGCCAGGTCATAACCCCAATAGCCCAGCACGCCACCGGCGAACGGCACGTTCTCTGCCGGTGCAACTTGCTCTCCCAATTCACTGCGCACCCATGCAAACGGATTGTTTTTCTTTACCTCGGCATCCAGCACCAGCGTGCGCTGCGGCGCTGCGGTCAGGATGTCGTAGCGTGCCATCCCGCCACTGTCCAGCCACGCCGCCCAGGGCAGATCAGCCAACGCCGCATAGTAATGCGCTGCATCGCTCCGGTAAGTCAGTTCGGCAGAATAGAAGCTCATCGCTGATTTGGAAATAATGTCACCGCTGCAAAAACATCATGAAAGCCTATCATGGCACCATCCTCGCAGTTGGAATGAATTGCGCGAACCGGTGTGTTAACGGGTGTTGTGCTGGACAGGAACAGCGGCGCGCCGATCACCTTGCGCTACGTTGCGTTGCAAATTTGGCGGGTGAATTTGCCTGTTGCTTCGTGATCGGCGGATATTTCGCAAGTGCCATCTGAAGAAATGGACGTTGCTGAATCAGTTAGTTAAGTATGAGCCCTGCACACAAAATTTAGAGGGCAGAAAACCTATCGCAAACCGTCTCCGTTTGCAATGAGAACAAAAGAACGCACCAACCTTAAGTTGGATAAATAAAAAGGCGCACGCACCAATTAGTGCGCCCAAAAACCTGGCATAACTGTGGTTGGCCCCTTGCTACCGTAACAACTGGTTTTGTCAAGACATCAAGGGACCGCCACCACAGCAACACTCCCGATTAGTTCGGCTTGCCGATTCCTGGTGTAGGAAAAGGCCATGTTGCAGCCGGACGTACAGGTGCTGGAGCAGAAGGAGCCGGTGCTGCTGGCCTGGCGACCGCAGGAGCTGCCGGTTTAGCTGCTGGCTTAGCGGCGACTGCCGGTTTCTTTGCAGCCGGCTTCTTGGCTGCTGCCTTTTTTGCTGCCGGCTTCTTCGCCGCCGCTTTTTTAGCAGCCGGCTTCTTGGCTGCTGCCTTTTTTGCTGCCGGCTTCTTCGCCGCTACTTTCTTCGCAGCCGGCTTCTTGGCAGCGGCTTTCTTTGCTGCCGGCTTCTTCGCCGCCGCTTTTTTAGCAGCCGGCTTCTTGGCTGCTGCCTTTTTTGCTGCCGGCTTCTTCGCCGCTACTTTCTTTGCAGCCGGCTTCTTGGCAGCGGCTTTCTTTGCTGCCGGCTTCTTCGCCGCTACTTTCTTTGCAGCCGGCTTCTTGGCAGCGGCTTTCTTTGCTGCCGGCTTCTTCGCCGCTACTTTCTTTGCAGCCGGCTTCTTGGCTGCTGCCTTTTTTGCTGCTGATTTTGCTTTCTTCTTTGCTGCCATGTTGTTTCTCCTTCAGTAATGAAAGTTAAAAAAATACAACACCTGCGATTACCACACCTACACCTCCAGCCCGTGCTCAACTTCGAGCATGGGCTAAAGCCGACACCTTTAAGTCCCAGCTAACCAGCCTGCGTGTGTTGTTGGGGCTTTAAGCCCCCTTTACAACCACGGCGTACCCCTTGCGGGTGTACTTGACTGGCGTTAACCAATGACTTGGTTGGCGTAGTTTGCCAACTTAGTCAGATGGCTATGCCAGTTTGGTCGATTGGCTATGCATCGCTAACCAGCGGCTTATGTCACCGTCTTTTGGTGACTTGGCCGAATGGCTATGCAATAGGACAACGCACCACCGGTTTGATATTCGGTGACACGGGTTTCAAAAAAAATTCTTCTCCTTCTTTTGGAATTGCGCATACCGTTTTGCCGGATGCGGGCACGCAACGCATCCCAATCCATGCTGGCCGGCATAGCCGCCGCGCTCCTGACGCTACATTTCGAGAGTATCCTGTGGCAGGATGCCGCGCCCTGACCGCCGTTCACCGCGATGAACGCCCTGGTCAATGCGATTGAAATCTTGGCCGGTTCAAAGATGATCGCCGAACCATTGCGGCGGATTACCTTGTATTGATTGAACGGATTGGAAGAAACAGAGGAGGTGGAATCGGGAGCATCACTGGCAAGCATTGAAGAGGTTGGAACGCTATCGGTAGCGACATGCAACATATACTTAACTCCCTTGAAAACTCTGTTGGCTCCCAAAACCCAAAAATCCAAAAACCACTATATCTAGTATTTTTTTCTTGCGGCAGGGCTAATTGTAGTAGTTAACAAAAATATTGCAAGCGAAAAATGACCCCATGCATTTCGGCCAAATTCATGAGTAGGGGCGCGCCGCAAAAAGTCAGGCAATCCTCATCCAACCTCCGGTTGCACCAAAGGCAGGTAATCCACTGTCCGTCTGGACGTGGAGTTGACACGGCGGAATGGACGCCGCCGCGCGCCTACTTCGCACAACCAGCCAGATAGCGCACCCAGTCGAAACAGGGGCCGGGATCGGTCTTGCGCTGCGGGGCGATATCGCTGTGGCCGGCGATGCCGCGTATCGGGTAGGCTGCGCGCAACGCCACGGTCAAGCGATTGAGCGCGGCGTATTGCGCATCGGTGAAAGGCACGGCATCGCTGCCTTCCAGCTCGATGCCGATGGAAAAATCATTGCAGCGGGAGGCTCCCTGCCAGCAGGATTCACCGGCGTGCCACGCCCGCTTCGAACAGGGGACGAATTGAACGATCTGCCCGTCGCGGCGCACAAAGAAATGTGCCGACACCTTCAATCCGGAAATCGTTAAATAATAGGGATGTGCCGAACTATCCAAAGTGTTGGTGAACAACCGCCGCACGCCATCGCCGCCGAATTCGTCCGGCGGCAGACTGATGTTGTGTATCACCAGCAATTCGATCGCACCGGGGGGGCGGTCATCACAGTTCGGCGAAGGGACGTATTCGCAACCGGACAACAGCCCTTGCGCATCAACTTTCAAGGGAACCTCGAATCCATGCTATTCCGGGTCATCTGTTCCATGCGGGTCCTTGATGCCGAGCCGCTCCATGCGGTAGCGCATGGTTCTGAACGTCAGACCCAGCAACCTGGCCGCAGCGGTGCGATTGAATCCGGTCTGCTCCAGCGCTTCCAGCAAGGCTTGCCGTTCGACTTGATCCAAATATTTCGGTAGGGGGTATTTGCTGCTGAGGGCCGCACTATCAGGTTGATTATGTTCTACAGGCACCAACAATAAGTCCTGCTCTTCGATCACCCCGCCGAAACACATCGCCAATGCCCTTTCGATGATATTTTCCAGTTCGCGCACATTGCCTGGAAAGCTGTAGCTTTGGAGCGCACGCAACGCATCTTCTGAAAAACGCACATCTGAATCACCGCGCAAACGCTCCAAAATCCGACTTGCGATTTCCGGAATATCTTCACGCGACTCGCGCAATGCCGGCATCTGAATCGGAATCACGCTAAGGCGGTAATACAAGTCCTGACGGAATCCACCCTGCCGGACGCGTTCAGCCAAATCGTGGTGCGTCGCGCTGATGATGCGCACGTCCACAGGCTCTTCGCCGGTGGCGCCGATTTTGCGCACACGCTTTTCCTGTATCGCGCGCAATAATTTCACCTGCATGGGTAACGGCAAATCCGCGACCTCATCGAGAAACAATGTCCCGCCGTGCGCCGCCTGGAAAAAACCGTCCCGGTCCTTGTCCGCGCCGGTAAACGCGCCCTTCTTATAACCAAAGAATTCATTTTCCATCAGGTTGCCTGGTATAGCCCCGCAGTTCACAGCGATGAATGGCTGGTCATGCCGCGCGCCGCTTTGCACAATGAGCCGTGCCGCCAATTCCTTGCCGCTGCCCGACTCTCCGCTGATATGCACCGGGGCCTGGCTGCGCGCCACACGCTTGATCAGATCGCGCACCTTCTGCATGGCCGGTGAATGTCCGAGCAGCATCTTGTCGCCAGATGGGCCTGCCTGTGGCAGCTTCAGCGCGGATTTCACCAGGGCGCGCAACTGGTCCAGCGAAACCGGTTTGCTCAGGTAATCGAACGCGCCTGTCTTGAGCGCCGTAACGGCGTTTTCCATATTGCCGTGTGCGGTGATCACCGCCACCGGCACATCCGGATTGCGTTGTGCAATATGCCTCACCACCTGCAAGCCATCGCCATCGGGCAAACGCATGTCGGTCAAACAAAGGTCATAGCGGCGCGCCGCCAACTTCGCCAACGCCTCGCGCACATTGCCGGCCTTGTCCACCTCCAGCCCCATTTTGCGCAGTGCCAGTTCCAGCAACTCCAGGATGTCCGGCTCATCATCCACCAGCAATACACCGGGGCTTTTCGCCCGATAACTATCTGCCATGCTCATGCCCCGCCATCTCAGGACAGCTTGTTGAAAAACTGCACGCTCGCCACGATTTTCCATAAGCTGTTAAGGCGGCTCTCCAAACGTTATACAAAAACAGGCGCCCGCCTGCCCCTCTCCCGCATGATATTCCAACAGCGCGCCATTTGCCTCACACAACTCCTTGGCAATATACAAACCCAGACCGGTGCCATCCGGCGCGGTGGTAAAAAATGGCTCAAACAGTTTGCCTTGATGTTCGACGGAGATGCCAGGACCGTCATCCTGCACGGCCAGCATCACCCGCCCATCCGCCGTACTCATCGTCAAGACCAGGCTGCCGGGCAACTTGCAGCCGTAGCGCAGCGCGTTGTGGCACAAGTTCCACAGCACCTGACGCAGGTGGCCACGATCAAAGGAAACCTCGACATCGGGCATTTCCGCCAGCACCATCACACCCGGTTGTGTCAACTCCACGGCCAGCTTGCCGGCCAGTGGATTGCTTGCCTTTGGTACAAACCGTTCCGCCGTGTCAAACTCTTCTACAAAAGTGCGCAACATGGCCGCAAGATCGAACACTTCAGGCTGTGCACGGTCGCGCCGGTTCAACTGCATCACGTCTTGCACAATCTGGTTGATGCGTTGCGTGTTATCCAGCACGATTTGCAACAGGCGCTGATGCCTGGCATCGCCCGGCTCCTCTTGCAGCAATTCCGTCGCATAACTGATCGCCGACAGCGGATTGCGCACTTCGTGGGCGATATTCGCTGTCAACCGTCCCAGCGCGACCAGTTTGATTTGCTGTGCTTCGGCCCGCACCCGCTGCATGTCTTCCAGAAAAATCACCACGCCGTTCGCCGCATCCTGCTCGATCGGAACAAAGCGCAACCTGGCCTGCAGCCCCACATCCAGCTGCATGGTATCCCGGCTCGCGCTTCCGGCTTGCTTCCACAGCGCATACTGCCCGAACAGGATCGGAAAGGTTTCTGACAAGGAACTTTCCGGGCCGATACTTTTGCGCAGCAATCGTTCGGCACGGGCATTCATTTGCATGATCATGCCATCTCCATCCACCACCAGCACCCCATCCTGCATATCGCGCATCACCAGACGATTCGCCTCGGACAAGCTGACCAGATCGCGGCCTCGCCGCTGCGCCAGCAGCTGGCTGTCCACGGCATATTTCGCCAGTGTGTGCGCCAGCCAGGCCACCGCAAAATAGGCCATGCACAACAATCCGACCTGCACATACTGCGCCACATCGGCATCGTCATGCAGCACGGCATAGGCATGCTCCAGCAGCGCGGCAATACTGGCCAACGCGGCAAAGAACAAAGTGATTTTGCCGCGACTGATCAGTCCGGCCGCCGCCAGCGATACCAGCAACAACAGGCCGATGCTGCTCTGTATCCCGCCGCTGGCGTAGGAAAGCATGGTCAGGCCGACAATATCGGCGCCAATTTGGCCCGCCAGTTGCAAGGTAAAACGCGGCCAGTGCAGCCTGAGCGGCACAAAGGAAAATGCCGCCACCGCCGCATATATCAAGCTTGAAACGAAGAATATCTTCCAGTTGTGCGAACCAAACGACAACGAGGAACCGAATGCTCCGGCAAGAAATACGAAAATACTGGCCAGCGTCAGCCGGTACAAATTGAAATAACGCAGGGAACGCCAGAAATCGACGGTGGGAAAATCTGCAACGGGCTTGTCAGTCATCACACTCAACGCGAGTCGGGGCTGCACTCATCGGCTGCGCTCAGCTCATTTGCGATAGGCTTCACGATGTTCCGCACAGCAAAAGAAACGCCCGCCAGCCAGGATGCTCTCGCTCTTGGGCAAATGCACACCGCAATGCACGCAGCGCACCATATCTTCGGTAACCGGATTATCTTGCGGAGGTGCGTTCCTGCGATAAGACTTGAGCAACAGATAAACCACTACCGCAATGGCGATCAGCAATAACAGACGACTCATTTTAAATTGACTCCATATGACAAAATTCGGCCGGGGTGCGCAGGGGAGCCATTATATTACGCAATCGGCGCCACGCTCTTCACCTGTACAAATACTTCATGTCCACCGCCAACCTTAGCCGGTCGCGCAAACGCCGCGTGATGCGTGACAGCAGCATCTGCCCGCCACCGGCAGACAGGCGCAAGCTCACCCGTCCCCCTCGTCTGAATTTCGTCGATGCGCGCCGCAAGAATGCCGGTGATGCTGGAGCCATCGGCGCCGCGCATCGGCACCTTCGCGAATCAATTGGACCGATTTCCGGCAAAAAACGGGGATCGCTGATGATCGTGTGAACTTGTACGGGTATATGACGGTGCGAAGCGCGCGCTCGAAAAGAGCGGGGTCGTAATGAAAAAAGTGTTAGGGGAACAACAGCAGAGGACGGGACGCCTTCTTTGCCAGCGTCGCCGCGAGCGATTTCAAGCTGGGTCTTCCGCTTACCTGAAAGACGCGCCGGCCCGCGACCAGCATACCGGTATTCCCGGACGAGGCCTGTTCTACCAGGACTTCGGTGGGGTCACCCGCATGAACCGTGAAGGAGGAGTGCTCCATTCCCTGCGTGGCTTGTTCAAATTGTGTACGCGCTAATTCGGCCTGATCCTCCTGCTCCTTGCGGATATAGTCGAGAAAGCCTTGCCGCGCACCTTTGGAAGACTGCCAATCGTTGCCGATGTAATCGGCCCATTGGGTATCGATAATAAAAATGCCCGTCAGGGGCGTGTTGCTCTGACGGGCTAGATTAACGGCATGGTTCAGCGCATCTTGCGAGGCCTCCGAACCATCGACCGCGACCACGATATTGCTTAAACTCATTTAGATTTACTTCATTTTCAGCAGCACGATGACGGCCACAATAATAACGGTGACGATAATGGCGCCAATATCCTCCGCGCGGTCATCCTTGAAAAGCGTCATCTTGCCTTTTGGGCCGGCGGCGCCGATAGTTTCGCTGCCCGTTTTCTCTTCATTAGCCATGATATTTTCTCCTCGCAGTATTTAGATTGACACCAGGTAATCTTTAATCAGGAAAACGACGGCCAGCGCCAGGATGTATTTGGTGGCGCCAACAATGAGACCTACCTTGAGCGGTGTGCCGCCTGCCTGGCGCAGTTCCTTGAAGTCGATAAAGCCGCCCAGACCAACCAGACCAAAGCCGAAGATCCATGTCATCACGAGACGCAGTGTCTTGATGACATCTGAGGCGGGAGGTCCACCCTTGATGCCGACATCGCCGAAGGCACCCAGGCTGGTTAAAAACACCATGGCCATGAAACCGATCACAAACACCGGGAATTTTTCCACCAGCAGCGTACCCAGCCCTTTTTTCTTGCCTGCGCTATCTGATTCTTCCTTGCCGGCCCAGTACCAGACCGTTACCGCGAATACGGCGAAGGGAATCGAGATCACGCGCATGATGTTCCATATCTCGGCAATCGATACTGCGGTGCCCGGTGCCACATTGGGGTTGAAAGCGAGCGCTGCCGCCAGCACCTGTCCAGAATTGAGAATGCCGGTACCGATCCATGCGCCGTATTGCAGGTCGGTCATGTTGAGCGCGTGACCGATGAACGGGCTGATGAACATGGTCAGAATACCGAAGCCCAGTATCGTGGCGATGGCATAGGCAACATGGCTCCCCTTGGCTTCCACGCCCGGTGAGGTCGCAACTGCGGCGGTAACGCCGCAGATACTCAGTGCATTGGCCAGTACGCCGGTCATGGAGCGATCCAGGCCGAATATCTTGCCCAGCCACAGCACCATGATGATGGTCAGGATGACGAAGCCTCCAATCAGGAAGATCGCCATGGAACCCAGTTGAACGATAGCCGCGAAGGTATATAACGAACCCAGCATGATAATACCGGTCTTGATCATCAGGCGGGACATTTTGAAGCCACCCAGAAAGACGTCCGGCATGGTTCCGCCGAAAATGACATTGCGGTAAAGCAGGCCGCACAAAATACCGAGCAGGATGTAATTCAGGTGAAAGGTCTGGACCAGCCATCCCTTGTCACCAAAAATTACGACGCTGCCCATCCATGGTTCGACCCAGAGACGGATCACCACCATGGTTATGATAATTAACGCCAGGCCGGGAAGTGCGCCGGGGAGCTGACGGAAAAATCCAGGGGATTCGCTACTCATATTACCTCCTTAGTTAGTATGAACGACGGTTGTTGAACTACAAACTTTAAGATTATGATTTTTTTTGAATCTATTTTTGTGGGCGCACTATAGACCCAATTTTGTTTAAAGTAAACTCGGGATTTACTCCAACTCTGAAGTGCAACTTTTGCAAGAGAATTCAGGGTGACAAATATCAATAGCAGTATTTTGGCTGTTTGCCCGGATTTATGATCCCACCATGCCAGCCGCTATATTGATCGACAGGCCAAGGATGGCGACGTTGAACAAAAAACTGAGTATCGATTGCGCCAGCACGGTCTTCCGCATCGAATGCGACATAACGGTGACATCTGATGTCTGGGCGGCAACCGCGATAGTAAATGAAAAGTAAAGAAAATCCCAATAGTCCGGATTCTCCTCTTTATCCGGAAAACCGAGTGCCCGCCGCTCTATGGGCGACCGATAATAAATGCGCGCATAGTGAAATGTGAACAGTGTCGCGACGAGGCACCAGGAGCCGAATACGGTAGACCCGGTAAATGCGTAGTGAGCCAGACGGTAACTGAAAGGCAAGCCCTTGATGGTCGTCAGTTCCAGAATAATCGCAGCAATACTGACTATCGCGGCAAACGACATAATCGCCAAAATGACAACCGCGCTCTTGTCCTCCTGCTCGGCAATATTGCGAACCCTGATATGGTTTGCGCGCATCATCAGCCATCCCATCAAGCACAGGTAAAACCATACCGTGACATTCCAGCCAATCAAGGCGCGCGTAACAGGATCCCATTGCCGGGGAAGAGCCAGCCCGACACCGGCGCCTGCAACTATCGCGCTTGTCAGGCGGGGACGATTACGGATAACTTTATGAAGCATGGCGTACCGTGTTTGCGCTGAAACCGCCAGCAATGAAGAATGCCAGCCATGATTCAAAGAACGATGGTCGTAACGAATGCCCCGGTGGTTTCCGTACTTTTGAAAATCGCGATGCATGCAGGGTCATGATAAGCGCTTGATCCATTGGCGGCTCCACAAATTTATCTGTCAGCATAAGCATATTATTGATACTTGCATAAATGACGACATGCTTCTGGCAACCTTTTCTGGAAACGCCATACTTTTTGTCATGCCAAACTTTTTGTCATTTCGAGCGTAGCGAGAAATCTTAAGATTCCTCACGGAGCCTGCCCTGAGCGAAGTCGAAGGGTTCGGAATGGCAACTTTCCTCATCACTCCACGGATATTGTCTTCGTTTAGGTAATTCTCAGTAGTACAGGCAGATGAAGTTTGCTTCTTTCGCCTGATCCACACTGTGCTTTCGAACAGTGCTTTCGAACCCCGAATGTCCGTTGCGGCCATTTACTTTGTTTTTGCGTGCGCGGGGCGAAAAACCTTGCATTGCTCCGGACCGGATTCCAGATACGCGCCCCCGATCAGGTCGATGCAATACGGGATCGCCGGGAACACCGCATTCAGGCAATCATCGATCGCGGAAGGTTTGCCGGGCAGATTGACGATCAGGCTCTTGGCGCGTATCCCGGCGGTTTGCCTTGACAATATCGCAGTCGCCACGAATTTCAGCGAAGCGCTGCGCATCAGCTCGCCGAAGCCGGGCATCATCTTGCTGCATACCGCCTCGGTGGCTTCCGGCGTGACGTCGCGCGGCGCCGGGCCGGTGCCGCCGGTGGTGACGATCAGACAGCAGTTCTCCACATCACTCAATTCGCGCAGCGCCGCTTCGATCTGCGGCTGTTCGTCGGGTATCACTCTTGCCACCGCCTGCCACGGGCTGGTCAGCACGCGAGTGAACCAGGCATGGATCGCGGGGCCACCCTTGTCTTCGTATTCGCCGCGGCTGGCGCGGTCGGAGATCGTCAGAATGCCGATGCGTGCAATGCTCATAATTCATTCCTTAAAACCAACATCATCCTGAAACACCGTGCCGTCCAGCAACTGCACGGTCACCGCACTGCCCGCCGCCAGGCCTGCGCTATCGGCTGGCACGGCCATCAAACCATCCGCCCTGGCCATCGACAACAACATGCCGCTGCCCTGCGCGCCGGTGGAAGTAGCCGCGTAGCCGTCCGCCTCCTTCGCCAGGGTCACCCGGATGAACTCGGTGCGGCCGGGCTGATGCTTCACGTTATGCGTCAGCCGCGCCACTATGGTGCGCCGGTATATTCGCGCATGTCCCATCATGCCGCGCAATGCCGGTGCGACAAACTCCTCGAAGCAGACCATGCTGGAGACCGGATTTCCCGGCAATCCAAACACCATGCATTTTTCGGTGGCGCCGAACGCAACCGGATGCCCCGGCTTCATCGCGACGCGCCAGAATTGCATTTGCACACCCAGCGCTTCGATGACCGGACGCACGTAGTCATGCACGCCGACCGAACTGCCGCCCGAGACCAGCAGCACATCGAATCTCAGGCCGCGCTGCAAATACTCCGCCAACTCGGCAGGATCATCGCGCGCGATGCCGAGCAGTGCCGGCTCTATGCCCAGCGCCTGCAGCTGCGCCATCAGCGCGTAGCTGTTGGAATTGGGAATCTTGTTCGGATCGACGGGGTCGTCGATGTCTTCCAGTTCATTGCCGGTGGACAGGATCGCCACGCGCGGACGGCGATACACCTGCACCCGTGCGCGCTTGACCGTGGCCAGAATGCCGGCCACGCCCGGCGTGATCTCCGTGCCAGCAGTCAGCACGATTTCACCATCGCGCATGTTCTCGCCCAAGCGCCGGATGTCATTACCGGGTTTCACCGCACGATTGATTTGCACGTTATTTTCCGATAAAGCTTGAGTATCTTCCACGCGCATCACCGCATCCGCGCCTTGCGGCACCGGCGCGCCGGTCATGATGCGCGCGCACTGGCCCGCATGAACAGTTTTGTCGGGCATGTCGCCCGCCTTGATGTCTTCGATGATTGTCAGTGTCGCGGGAACATTCGCAACATCCGCGCTGCGCACCGCGAAACCATCCATCGCGGACACATCATACGGCGGCAGATCGCGGTTGGCGCGCACGTCCTCCGCCAAGACACGTCCCAGCGACTGCTCCAGCCTGACCGTTTCGATGTCAAGTTTGTTCACTGACTCGAGAATGCAATTCTGCGCATTCGTTACCGACAAATATTCCATTACTTCACTCCATGCAACGCCGCTGCAACATCCTGCGGCGTATCCAGGTCGAAGAAGCTGCGCAGTCCGGGATCAGCCGCCAGCAATTTCCCCCCATCCACATAGCAAACATCCAGTTGCTTTAGCACAGCGCGCAGACTCTTATCCTGCGCCGACAAACCTGCACGCATCATGGAGAGACAACTGGTTGCATAGAATGCCGCCAGCGGCTGCGGGTGTCCCCGCACAATCGGCACAACCGCCTGAAATCCGGAACGGAATTTGGCCAGCAACTCGACCATCGCCGGCGCCACGAACGGCATATCGCAGGCCACCACAAAAGCCCACGGCGTAGTGACACAACCCAGACCGGCGGCCAGTCCCGCCAACGGCCCGCCACCTGCTGGCATTCCTTCGCCGGATTGTGCGTCGCAGACTTGCGGCAGATCTATTTCCGGACGCGGCTGGCGGACGCTGACGACGGCGTATGGAAACAATTGCTGCATGGTCGCGATCACGCGTTGCAACAGCGTTTGCCCGCCCAGCAACAGTCCCGCCTTGTCGCGCCCCATTCGCTGCGAATCTCCACCTGCGAGAATTATTGCAGTGCAATCCTCGATCATTTGCGATCCAACATGAACCTGACGAGCCCGCTGATATCGTCGAGCGCGAAATGCGGCAACTGCGGATAAGCCTCTTTGACATCGGTGGCCATCGCGATCAGCCCATCCTCGACAGTACAGCGCGGAACCGTTGAACATTCGCGGCGCAGCACCTCGATCTTAACCCCGAAAGCATGAGAAAAACCTTCCGCCAGCACCAGGTCAGCCTCGCCCAGAAAACGCTGCGCCAGTTGTTCCGGTTCGCGCCGGTCTACGGCATCGGCGACCAACTGCAACTCGCTGGACGTGACCAGCATGCTCATCACCGCACCCGCCTCTTTGTAGCGCCAGCTGTCCTTGCCCGGCGTATCCAGCACCACCTTGTGATGCGCATGTTTGATCGTGGCGACGCGCAGACCCCTGCCGCTCAATTCGCGCAACAGCTTTTCGATCAGCGTGGTCTTGCCGCTGCCGGAATGGCCTACAAAAATAAATATGTTCGACATAAGGGCGGCTCAAAATAAATTCGGGTTCGTCATTCCGGCGCAGGCCGGAATCCAGCAAAACAAAAAATTCCGCGTAGCGAACAAAACCTCAAGGTTGTCCCGCTACGCGGGGATTATTCAATTAACTGGATTCCGGCCTGCGCCGGAATGACAGTATTAACAGTCTGTTGAAATTCTCAATAGCTGCTGAAAAACAGTGAATTTCTGGGGTCACTTTACCCCTCCCAGTGATCTAAAAATCGATTGTAGAGCTTCCTGAGAGGTCAAAGAATTTCTACAT
>Ga0315268_10005001_pt1 | contig 14293 bp, 12 predicted proteins | sample C1_top_MG_FD_204535 | JGI IMG/M metagenome (GOLD analysis project Ga0315268, IMG submission 204535) | Sediment microbial communities from Yellowstone Lake, YNP, Wyoming, USA - C1_top | ecosystem: Environmental > Aquatic > Freshwater > Lake > Sediment | place: USA: Wyoming | collected 2017-08-01
CGACCACGCCCAGGCCGGCGCCGGCGACCTGGTGCTGGTGCTGACCGAGGGCACCGGCGTGCGCCAACTGATCGGCGGCCAGCCACCGATCCGCTCGCTGATCGTCGGTGTGGTCGACGCAGTCGACTGCCCGGCGCCGGTGGCGCATGCTTGATCGCAAGCGGTTCGACGCGCTGGCGCGCTACGCGCGCGAGCTGCATGCGCGCGAGTGGGTCGCCAACCACGACGGCAACCTCTCGCTGCGCGACGACGATGGCCGTTTTGTCGCCACGCCGACCGCCTATTCCAAGCGCCTGATCGAGGTCGACGATCTGCTGGTGGTGGACCGCAGCGGCAAGGTGCTGCGCGGCCGCCACCGCATCTTCGGCGAATGGCAGCTGCACCGCGCCGTGTATGACGCGCGGCCCGATGCGCGGGCCGTGTTGCATGCGCATCCGGTGACTGCCAGTGGCTTTGCCCTGGCCGGGGTCGCGCTGGCGCCGGTGGCGACCGCCGAGATCGCGGTTTCGCTGGGCGACCAGATCCCGCTGGTGCCGTTTGCGATGCCGGGCAGCGAGGCGCTCGAGCGCACGGTCGCGGCCGCGGCCGAGCGCTTTGACGTGCTGCTGCTCGAACGCAATGGCGTGCTCGCGCTGGGCGACGATCTGGAGCAGGCCTTTCTACGGCTCGAGCTGGTCGAGCACTACGCGCGCCAGCTGCTGGTGGCGCGGCAGCTTGGCGGGCCGGCGCCGCTGGCCAGCGATCAGCTGACGACGCTGCAACAGGCGCGTACCAAGGCGGGGCTGGGACCCGAGGCACGCGGATTGCCAAAGCGTTGAGAAACCATGGCTGAGCGAAACAGCGACCAGCGCGCGTTTTTCGATGGCATCGCGCTGACTCACGACGTGTGGCGGCGACGCCACCACGTCTACTACGACGAGCAGACCGCGCTGCTGCGGCGGCAGATCGATCCGGGCTTGCGCGTGCTCGAGCTGGGCTGCGGCACCGGCGACACGCTGGCCGCGCTGCAACCAGCGGTCGGCGTCGGCATCGACCTGTCGCCGGCCATGGTCGAGCGCGCTCGCGTTAAGCATCCACAGCTGCGGTTCGAGGTGATGGACGCTGAGCAACTCGACCTCGGCGGCCAGACCTTCGACGTGGTGCTGCTGGCCGACCTGGTTGGCGAGCTGCGCGACCTGTGGGGCGCCTTTCGCGCGCTGCGCAGCGTCGTGCACGACCGCACGCGCGTCGTCATCACCTACATCAACTACCTGTGGGCGCCGCTGCTCGAGCTGGCGACCGGCCTTGGCATCAAGCGGCCGCAGCTGCTGCAGAACTGGTTCTCGCTGGCTGACATCGAGAATCTGCTCGCACTCAATGGCTTCGAGACCACGACCACCGGCGACCGGCTGCTGCTGCCGCTGCCGGTGCCGGGGCTGGCGCCGCTGTGCAACCGCGCGCTGTCCGCGCTGCCGGGGGTGCACCGCGCCAACTTGCTGCAGTACCTGGTGGCGAGACCGGGCGCCGGCTTTCACGTCCAGCCGCAGCCGTTGAGTTGCAGCGTGGTTGTGCCGGCCAAGAACGAGCGCGGCAACATCCGGCCAGCCATCCGGCGCACGCCGCGCATGGGTCCCGAGACCGAGATCATCTTCGTCGAGGGCAACAGCAACGACGGCACCCGCGAGGAGATCCTGGCCGCGATCGCCGACGAGCCTAGCCCGTGCCGGTTGCGCTTCGTGCCGCAGAGCGGCCATGGCAAGGGCGACGCCGTGCGCGCCGGTTTCGCTGCGGCCGCAGGCGATGTGCTGATGATCCTCGACGCTGACCTGACGGTCATCCCCGAGGACCTGCCGCGCTTCTACCTGGCCGTGGCCGAGCGGCGCGGCGAGATGATCAATGGCTGTCGACTGGTCTACCAGCAGGAAGACCAGGCGATGCGCTTCTTGAACCTGGTCGCCAACAAGATGTTTGGCGCCGCCTTCTCCTACGTGCTCGACCAGCAGATCAAGGACACGCTGTGCGGCACCAAGGTGCTGCGGCGCAGCGACTACCTGCGCATCGAGCAGAACCGCCACCTGTTCGGCGACGTCGATCCGTTTGGCGACTTTGACCTGTTGTTCGGCGCGGCGCGGCTGGGGCTGCGCATGGTCGAGATCCCGGTGCGCTACAAGGCGCGCGCCTACGGCGCGACCCAGATCCACCGCTTTCGCAATGGGCTTCAGCTGGCGTACATGCTCGGCGTGGCCACGCACCGCTTCAAGTTGATGCGCTGACCTCGGCATCGGGCTGAGCGCTCTGCACGGCGGCCGGTCCGTGCCGCAGCAGCGCGATCAATTGCCAGCCGTCGCTGCCCCGGCCGATCGGCAGGGGCAGCAGCTGCGCCAGCGCCAGCACCCCCTGGCCCCACGCCAGCCAGCCGCAGCAGGACGCCGCCGTGTGCGTCGCCAGCCACCACAGCAGTGCGCCGGTCGCGCCGTTGGCCAGCACGCCGCCGGTGAGTTGCAGCAGCAGCGGCCAGCGCTGCGCGGTCACTGGTCCGTCGCAGATACAGGCACCGCCCAGCAGCAGCCATGGCCGCAGCACCAGCCGCGGTTGCTGCCGGCGCACTACCCAGGCTGGTCGGCCGACGCCAAGCTCGAGCTGCTGCACACGACGGCCAGCGGCTCGGGCGGCCAGCGCGTGGCCCAGCTCGTGCACCAGCACGGCGCAGCTCAGGCTCGCGATCGCCGCGGCCAGCCAGGTCAGCACCGCCCACGGCATGGCTAGTGGTCCTTGAGAAAGTTGTAGCCCGGGATGGCGTCGGGGACCGGTGCCAGAATCGCGGCGCCGCGCGGCGGCAAATCGACCTCGACCGCGCCGCAGTGCATGATCGTGCGGACCCCGGTGCCGACGTCGATCAGCGGTAATCCGTTGACCAGTCCGTCGACCGGCACGAACAGCAGCTCGCGCCGGGCCTCGTTGCCGCGGTTGAAGGCGGCGACGATCGTCTCGCGCGGGGTGCGCGTGAAGCGCACCAGCGCGAACACGTCGACCGCGCCGCGCGGTGTCAGCAGGGCGACGTCGCCGGTCAGCAGCGCCGGGTAGAGCCGGCGCAGCTCGATCATCCGGCGGTAGACATTGCGCAGCTCGCCATCCCAGTGCGCGGGCTCCCATTGCATCGGCTGCCGGCCAGCCTCGAGCTGGGCACCGCCGAGGCCGATCTCGTCGCCGTACAGGATGGTCGCGGAGCCTGGCAGGACGAACTGCAGCTGCACCGCCAGCTCGAGCAGCGCGCGGTCGCCGCCCAGCCGCGCCAGCGCACGACCGCCGTCGTGGCTCGACAGCGGGTTGAGGCAGTGGGCCAGACCGCGGGCGCCGTAACACAGCCGCTGGTGGTCGAGCAGGCGCGCCAGCTCGGGCGCCTGGATGCGGCCGCCGACGTAGGCGAGCACGGCTTCACCGAGGTAGTGGTTGATCACTCCGTCGACCACGCCGTCGCGCACCTCGCGGTCCGAGAAGGCGTGGGCGTCGGCGATCACCATGCAGGATTCGTCGACGGTGCGCGCCGCACGCTGGATGTCGTGCAACAGCTGATAGCCCAGCTCCTCGGCGCTGTCGACCACCCAGCCCCGGCAGCCGCGCTCGAGCCAGCTGCGCACGACCGAGCGGTCGCTGTGAAACAGTCGGTGGCGCAGGTTGTGATCGGACAGGTTGAGCTCGGGCAGTTCGGGGCAGCCGCGGTGCGCGGCGTGGCCAAACGGCGGCCGACCAAACTCGAAGAATGAGCGCCAGCGCATGGCCGGGTCGATCTGGCCATCCTCGGGTTGCTGCCGCATGCCCTCGACGAACCACGGGTGGGCGCGGCCAACCCGGTTGAAGATGCCGCGCAGCAGCACTTGCAGTTTGCGGCTGTCGGCGGCCTTGATCAGCGCGCCAAAGGCGGCATCGCCGCCGAGCTGCGGGGCGACCGCAAAAAAGTCCTCCAGCCCCTCGCCCAGCGGCGACGCGGCCGGCCACACCGGCGACAGCACCAACGTGTCGACTCCGAGACTCGCCAGGTAGTCGAGCTGTTCGATGATGCCCCACAGGTCGCCGCCCCAGCGGATGCTGTGGTCCTCGTCGTTGCGCCAGGGCGGCTCGGCCGCCAGCTCGCTGGCTCGCGCCGAGCGCTTGAACCGATCGACCAAGATCTCGTAGACGATCGATGGGGTGCTGGCCGCCGTCTTCACGCAGATACTCCTGTCGCGGACCCATTCAGTTTGCAGAGCTTCGCCCGGTCGGGTCAACAGTGGCACCGATCCCGGCCTTGACACCCGCTCGGAGGGTGGGTTTCACTCGCCTCCGGCCATGACCACTTCGCTTGGACAGCTCCTGGTGCGCGAAGCCCGGCTTTCGACCGAGCGACTGGAAGAGGTCTATCAGCGCCAGGTGCTGTACGGTGGTCAGCTCGACACCCACCTGCTCGAGCTGGGGCTGGTCGACGAGCATGCCCTGCTCGGCTACCTGGCGCGGGCGAGCGGACTGCCGGCGATCGGCCGCACCGAGATTCGCGCCGTGTCGCGCGACCTGCTGCGGCTGTTCCCGAAGCGGCTGGCCGAGCGCTACCGCGCGGTGCCGCTCACGCTTGAGGGGCGGGCGCTGCACCTGGCGTGCGCCCGGCCGCTGGCGCAGGACGTCATCGCCGACATCGGTTTCACGCTTAGCGTGCAACTGGTTCTCCATATTACCACCGAGCTGCGCATCGCCTATGCGCTCGACCGGCTCTACGGCATCGCGTTGCCCGCGCGCTTCGAGCACCTGCTGGCGCAGATGGGCGAGGAGGCAGTCGAGACGGTGGCGCCCGAGACGGCAAGCGCCTGGGTCGTCGACGAGCCGGCGCGGATGGCGCCGCCGGTCGTACCCGTGCCGAGCGCGGGCACCGAGGCTGCCGAGTCCTGGCAGGTGGTGCCGGCCAGCGCGATCGGTATCTCGGCCGAGGGGATCGATTTCGAGGCGCCGGCGCGCTCGCTGTCCGAATTGCTGACCGGCGGCTCGGGCGATGCGGCTGCGCTGGCGACGCTCGAAGGGTCGCCGGTGGCGCGGCTGGCGGCGCGCTTGCAGGCGGCCGAGGCGGCCGAGGTCAGCCAGGCCGAGCTGCGGCGTCAGCGCGTGAACTGGCGGCCGGACGACGCCGCCGCCGAGCTGGCGCTGGCGCGGTCGCGCGACGAGATCATCGACGTCGTGTTGCGCTTTGCGCACAAGCGGATCGACCGCGTGGCGTTGTTCGTGGTGCTGGGCGACGGGCTGGTCGGCTGGGACGCGATCGGCGCCGACGTCGAACCGCGCGTGCGGCGTCTGCGCTACGAGGCCACGGCGTCACCGAGCCTGGCGACCGTGTTGCGCACGCGAGCGCACTTCCTCGGGCCGCTCGGCGCCGACGACCCGCTACGCAGCGCCTTTGGTGGCGATCCGCCGGCAGTCCTGCTGCTGCCGCTGTCGGTGCGCGACCGGTTGCTCGGGGTGCTTTACGGCGACTGTCTCGACCAGGCGATCGCCAGCGAGGCGATGGCCGAGCTGCAGTTCATTGCAGCGCACGTCAACACCGCCTTCGAGCGCGTCATCCTCAAACAAAAGCAGGAGCGCTGGCGCGACATCGACATCCCGCTGGCGATCGGCGACCCACTCGACGACGAGACCGAGCCGTCGTGACCGGATTCTCGCGGCACCACTCCCCGCGATCCATCGCTGTCAGCGCCGCCGCCGGCGTGGCGCTCGCCTGTTTGTTGGCGGCGTCCAGTGCCGCGCGGCTGCCGCTGCCAGACCTCGGCCGCGGTGCCAGCCAGCTGCCGGTGGCTCCACTGGTCGTCGCGCTGCCGGCGCTGGCCGCCGGTGCCGAACAGCTCACACCGCTCCTGGCGCGGCTCGGTCTGGCGCTGCCCGAACTGGATCCGTCGCAGCTGATGATCGAGCTGCGGGTGCGTTTTGGCCTCGATCCTTTCGATCGCACCAGCCTCAGCGCCGCCGGCATCGACCCGACCGGCGATGCTGCCGTGGTCGACGGTGGCACGCTGCAGCAACCGGTGTTGCTGTTGCGGCTGCTGACCGATGGCGGCAACCGCTTCGAGACGGTGGCGATCGCGCGCGCGGTCGGTCGCGAGCAACTGGTGGCGCTGCCGGCGCGGCGCGCGCGCGGCGTCGAGCTCCACGCCTGGGCGGCTGCCAGCGACAAGACGGCGCGCATCGTCTGTGCGGTCGACGGCGACCGGCTGGCCTTTGCCCCGAATGGTTGCGCCAGCGGAGTCGACTGCGTGGTCGATGCACTGCGGCCGCAACGACTGTTGCTGCAGGATCGCACAACTCAGGATGTGCTGGCCGGTCTGCCGCCCGCAGCACTGTTCGCGGTGGTGCGGCGGGATGGCCTGCGCGCGTTGCCGTTGCTCGGAGCGCGCACCACTGCCGAGCGGACCGAGATCGCAGCGCTGGCGCTCGGGGTCGAGCGCGACCAGGCGCGGTTGATCGCGCACCTGTTGCCGACCGCGGCTGGCCGCCAGCAACTGGCCGGTTATCCTCCGCTCGCGGGTCGTGCCCGGCAGCGGGTGACGCGGCGCGGTGCGCTCTCTCTGTGGTTTGGCGTCGACCCGCGGTCGACCGCGCCGTGCGCGCTGTCGCTACCCTACCTGACGCCGCTGCGGGCGCTGCTCGCAGCGGGCGGTCTCGATCTCGACCGCGAGTTGCGCGCCACGGCCGATGGCGGAGCCGCGCTGCACGTGCTCGACCTCGAGCCGCAGCTGCCGGGGCTGGACGAGCAGCCTGCGATCGACGCTGCCAGCGGCGCCTTCTTCGTCGAGCACGCGCTCGAAGTGCCGCTGCGCGATAGCGCGCGTGGCGAGCGCACCGTGAGCGCGCTCGATCGTGTGCTCGGCAGCCGCCCGGGACTGCTGCAGCTGCCCAGGGCCGCGTCGCCAACTGCGGTCCACCGCTACTCCGAGAACGGCCGCGTCGTCGACTACGCGCTGGTCGACGGTGCGCTGCTGGCGGCCAGCGGACCCGGCACGCTGGATCAGCTCAACGCCGACCTCGGGACCGCCGAGACCGTCGCGGCGGACACTTTTCTCGCCTTGCGCGGCGACGCTGCCCTGGCCAAGGCGCTGCTCGGCCGGGTCGGTCTGTTTGGCGCCGGTGACAACCGGGCGCTGCGCGCGCTCTGGGCGGCGCGGCAGGTCGCGGCGCCTTTGCTGGGGAGACTCGGCGCGCTGCGGTTCGATTTGCGGCGCGCTGGCAGCGTCGTCGTGGCCGAGACGCAGCTGGAGTTGCGCGGCCAGGTGGCGCCGCGCCGGTCTGGCGCCGAGCCGGTGCCGCCGTGACCGTTCGGGCGTGTTAGAGTGCAGCCATGACGAGCGCATCGGTCCGTCCGTTCATCTGGGTGGCCATCACGGCGGCGCTCGTCGTGGCGGCCGTGGTCGCATTGCAGGTCGTCGACGCGGGACCGGTCATGGTTGGCGTCGACGCTGCGGTCGCACTTTCGCCACACCCGGTCGCGGCGGCGGTAGACGCGGCGCCGCTGCGGGTCGCACCGCCCCGATTGCCGCCGGATGCGGCGATGCCAGCGCTGCGGCCGGCCGGCAACCGCGGCGTCGACGCGTTTCGCGCGCAGAGCGAGGAAGACCAGCGCCGGCTGGGCGGTACCTACGCCGACCTGGAACGGTTGTGGCAGCTCGGTCGCTATGCTGGCGCCGGGCCGGCGGCGAAAAAGGCGCTCGAGGAGCTGGTCGACAAGTACGGCGATACCAACCGCGCGGCGTGCGCCCGCTACATGCTCGGCAAGCAGGCCATCGGCAGCGCGCCGACCGAGCGCGCCAAGTTGCTGCCCGACGCGGCCAAACAACTCGAGCAGGTGGTCGAGTCGAGCCCGGATGCGCGCTGCGACAATGGCGCGCGCGCGGCCAGCCTGTCCAAGCTACTGCTGGCGACCTACGTCTATCGGCACGATGACTACGGGCGCTCGCTGCGTACGCTGCGCGAGCTGGCCGCGGTCGATCCGGACGAGACCGACAACCTCGGCGTGCCGGTCGCGCTGCGCGCGCGTGCTATCCTGACCGAGGCCGGCCAGGCCGATCCGGCGTGGCCGCGACCACCACTGGACGCTGCGGGCGTGCAGTTGCGCTGATTTTTCTTGGAGGGGCTGTCGGGCAGCCCCTCCCCCGCCGGAGTGAATCCGGCGGGGCCCCCACCCAACCAGCACTGTCAATGTCGCCTGGCGCCTGCGGCGCTGCGGCGCCGTAGGGCTTGATGTCAGCTGTCTGTGGGCCTGGTGATTGCGACGCTAATCTGCAGTGCCAGCGTCGAGCGCCTGGTCGGCCCGGCACGCCGATCCGCCGTCGGGCGTGCTGCCGCCGCCGAACTGCACCTTGAGCGTGAAGCTGCTCTCGTTGCCAGCGCCGCGGCCGTCGACGCCGAGCAACACCGGCAGATCGCTCATGCCGTCGTTGGTGTAGTTGAGGACGGTGGTCGACACGCCGCTGCTGATCGCGCTGCCGGCGTAGCAGCAATGGTTGCTGCAGTCATCGATCAGGTAGATCTCGAAGTTGGGTGCGCCGGTCAGCTGGACGATGGCCGCCTGCCCGGCGGGGACCGTCAACGAGTAGAAAACGTCAGGTCCGGCCGCCCGGTTGCCGACGCACGATGCGCTGCCGCCGATGAACTCGACGTCGTTGACAGCGTTCTTGTTGGTGCCGGTGAAGTCGGCGTCGATGGTCGCCGCGATCGCCGTGGCGCAGCTGTCGTTGGCGGGCGGCGTGCCCTTGATCGCGGCAAACGAATAGGCGACGGCCACTGCCGTGACACCACTGGCCTTGGCCACGCGCACCAGATAGCTGGTGCTGGCCGCGCTGGTGAAGGTGAAGGTGTAGCGGTAGCCGTCTGCCGTGGTCTCCTCGACCGCGGTCGCCACCGGCGTGCTGTCGCCGGCCACGGTCAGCAGCAGTTCGAGTTGTCGCTCGCTGGTCAGCACCACCCGGCTGTTGGGCCCGGGCTCGGGCAACGTGAACTGCCAGTAGTCGACGTTGTCGCGGCACAGCACACCGGACTGGCCGCTGCTGACGGTGGTCGCAGCCCCGGCGCTGTCGTTGGGCTCGGAGTTGTCGTCCAGGCAATAGCCGCCCGGCCAAAGCGCGATGGCCAGCGAGTAGCTGGCGCGTGGGCCCGGGTAGCTTGAATTGTTGACGCGCACCAGCACCGGGGTCGCGCTCGCAAACAGTTCGTGGGTGACCAGCTTGCGCGGCGCGTAGTCGGTGCGCGCGGCCAGCGCGGTGGTCGGATCGCTGGCCGCGTACAGGTAGAGGTCGAGGGTGGCCGCGGCCGGATCGTGGTTGAGCTCGACGCTGAGCCCGTTGTTGGCGGGTACGCCAAAGCTGTACCAGTCCTCGGCATCGCAGCCCATCAGGTTGGACAGAGTCGCGGGCACGGTCAACGCTGCCGCGGTCTGCGCGGTGTTGTTGGGCTCGTACTGGACGTCGCTGGCGCACAGGCCGTGCTGGTAGAAGGTGATGGTCAGCTGGTAGGGGGCGGTGCCCGGCAGGCTGCCGTTGTGCACGTGGATCAGGATCGGCGTCGCCTGCTCGAACAGTTCGTGAAAGACCGATTCGCTCCCGCTCAGCCCGGCAGAACTGTCGATCGAAGCGGTCGTGCTGGCCGCCTCGTACAGCTCGAGGTCGAGGTTGACCGACGCGACAAATGTGATCTCTGCTTTGACTCCAAAGTCGCCCGGGACCGTGATCGAGTACCAGTCGTCGGCGTCGCAGGCGATCAGCTGTCCGAGATAGGCAGCCGGGCGCGGCAAAGCCGCGGCGCTGCCCGCCTCGTCGTTGGGCTCGTAGCCGTCGTCGGTCGGGCAGGCCAGCACCCAGGCATCGCTCCCCGCTGCGTCACGCCCGACGTCGGTCCCCGCACTGTCGCTGCTGCTGCCGTCCGCGCCGCCGCGGTCGCTGCCGCTGCGGGCGTCGCTCGGGCCGTTGTCGGCATCGGTCTTGGTGTCGTCGGGGCAACCAGTGGTCAGCGGCAGGAACAGGCAGGCGGCGGGCAGCAGCCAACGCATGGGGCACCTCGCGTCGATGGCGCGCAGCGGGCGCGCGGCATCGACTGTAGCCGATGGCTCGCCATGGTCAAAGTCTGCGCTACGCTGCGCTCTGCTGCCGGCGCGAGATCACTTGGCGCCCGCTCGCCGCGCGCCGGCCAGCGCCATGCCCCCGCCGACCGCCATCAGCAGCAGCCCGCAGGCGCCCGACAGCAGCAGGTTGGCGGCAGCCTCGCGGGTACCGATGCGCAGGTACTCGACCTGCGTCGCCAGCTCGGTCTGTTGCTGGACGGCGCGGTCGACCATGCGCTGACCAGTGCCGATGCCCAGCGCACCCGAGGCGACGACCGCCACGGCAAAGGCGGCGGCCACGCTGCCGGGCCGCCCCACCTTGCGGCCGACCGTGAACACGGCAGCCAGACCACCGACGAAGAGCAGCAGCGACAGCCAAGCGGCAAAACCACATTCGCGAATGATGTCGATCACGGCGTTCCTCCTTTTTTTTCGTCCGGCACGCGCAGCGCATGCAGACCCGCCTGCAACGCCGCGTGCAGCAAGACCACCAGCGTGGCAAAGGCACTGCCGACCACGATTGGCGACAGCGACTCGCGCAACCCGATCTTGACCCCCGCGCCGTCGATCTGGCCCGCGCTCCAGGCAAACAGCACGACGTAACAGCCGAGGCTGCTGCCGAGCACGCCGAGCAGCAGGCTCGCCGCCGCCAGATAGAGCGGGGTGCGGGTGTTGAGCCGCAGCGCGGTGGCGGTGTGGTCGCGCAGTACGAACCAGACGAACAACCGCTCGAACTGCAACAGCAGCGCCAGCGCACCGACCGCCAGGATCACGATCGAGACCGCTCCGCCCTCGCGCAAAAAGCTGGCCAGCGGCACCCGCACGCTGATCAGGACGAGCAGCAGCAGCAGCGGTAGGCCGACGGCGATGCTCTCGAGCAGCGATCGCGACCGCCCCGGCAGCCGCGCCAGCAGGCGCTGCACCGCCGGCACGTGCACCGCGTTGAGCGCGGCGATCGCCTCGAAGTCGAACTCGAACTCGCGCAGCGTTGCTTGCTCGGCCGCCACCTCGTCCAGTCCCTGCTCGCGCTGGAGCGCGAAGGCCGTCTCGAGATCGCCGTGCAACTCGTCGAGAAAGCGCGCCCGCTCCGGGTACGGGATGGCCAGCTCGGCGTCGATGCGCTGCAGGTAGTCGCGCCACCTCATGGCTTGCCGCCCAGCAGTTTGCCAAAGGCGCCGACGAACTCTTCAAAGCGCTCGCGCTCGCTGCCCAGCATCTTCTTGCCGACGCGGGTCAGCGTGTAGACCTTTTTGGGCTTGGCGCCGACCGGTTGCCAGTCGCCCTCGATCAAGCCGTCCTTCTCCAGCGCGTGCAGGATCGGGTAGAGCGCGCCGAACGAGATCGAGAAAAAGCCGTCGCTGCGCTCCTTCAGGTAGCTGGCGATCTCGTAGCCGTGCTTGGCGCCGTCCTGCAGCGCCAGCAGCACCATGAACGCACCGCGCGACTTCCACTGCTCCACCATGTTGCGACCTCCGATATATCGAAGTCTGATATATCTAGATTTGAAAGTCAAGCAGCAAGATTGACAGCGCGTCGCGGCTGCGGGTTCCATCGGTTTTTAATTTTTGTTTGGTGGTGCGGAGCGCGGACTACTTCATCTCAATAAACAACGCCGAAGATGCCCTGGATCGTCTGCGCGAACTTGGCCTCGCGCAGCGCCTCGCTCGACAGGTCTACCTCCTTGCGATGGCTCATGCCGGCCCACGGGTAGAGAAAGCCGTAGGCGACGCCGGCGTAAAAGCCGTCCTCGGACTGGTAGAACAAGAACGCGTTGGCCTCGGTGCCGAGCAGGTTGCTGTTGCCCGGCGTCGAGCTGGCGTAGTGGGCGAAGCTCTGGATGACGGCGCCGCGCAGCCCCAGTCCCTCGGTGATGAAGTAGGTCAAGTTGGGCTTGACGTAGATGGCGTCGCTGACCGTGCCCAGCACCTCGCGGAACAGGATCAGGTCGATGTGGTAATCGGGGTTGAAGCGGTAGTTCTCGACCGACACGTCGTACTTGGCGCAGGCGCCCGAGCCGTCGGTCTTGTACTCGAGGCAGCCGCCGTACTGCCGGCCGTCGAGGTCGCCGCCCTGCGGATTGGCGTTGCTGCTGGGGCGGATGCCAAAGCCGGGCGCGTCGTCGCCCGACGCCATGCCGCCGTCGAGGCCGACCACCAGGCTGTCGTGCAGGAACTTGTAGCTGGACTCGAGGGCAAAGCCCCACTGCAGCATCGTGATCGGATCGCGGTAGGGGTCCTTGGCGCCAATGCCGCCGGCCAGCACGCTGTTGCCGATCGAGCCGTAGCGGCCGACCGCCTCGGCCTCGACCTTGAGCTTGTTCCACTGGAACATGCCCCACAGCGAAAGGGTGAAGATGTTGGCGTTGCGCACCACGTAGTCAGCCGGCTGGTCCGAGGGCAGCGCGACTGCGGTCGGGCCGGGCGTGTTGTACCAGACCGGTTCGTCGTACGACTGCATGCGGTACGAGAAGAATCCGCCGTAGTTGATCACGAAGTCGCCGTTGGCCAGTTTCTCGTCAATGTCGGCCGGCTTGTCCTTCTTGAACACGGTGATCAGCCAGGTGCGCACGTCGTCACGAGGGTCCAGGTCGATCAGCTGGCCGAGCTCGTTGTTACTGGCTCCGCCGTCGGCACCGTAGCGGCCGGCCGGACCAGTGGCGGTGAACTCCCAGGCCGGCACGATGTAGTGGCCGTACAGCCGCATCGCAAACGCCACGCGGTCGGCGCTATCGCCGTAGTCGCTGTCGAGCTTGTTGCCGTCGTTGTTGAGGATGCCCAGACCAAAATGGTTGGGCACGCGGCCGAACTGCAGCTGGCCAAAGGGCGTCATCACCTCGGCCCAGGCCCGCTTGAACGCGATCGAGTCGCGCACGAAGTTGTAGCCGGCCTGCGGAAAACCGGCCGACTGGGACGTCACCGACCAGTCTTGGGACAGATTGCCGCCCAGCGCGTCCGGGGTCGAACCGAGCACCAGGTTGTCCATCAGATCGACCGTGGCGTGGATCGCGATATCCTCGCTGATGTTGAGCGTCGGCTGCATGCGCAACCGCATGTTGGCGCTGGTCAGCGTGTCGGTGTTCTCGGCGTTGCGGCGGAACAACGTCGGCGGCGGTACCGCCGAGGTCGCGCGCACCCGGGTGCCGGCGGTCGGGTCGTTGGGGTCGTTCGGCGCGGTCGCGTCGTAGGTGCCCAGGTGCAGCCGCTGGAACAGGTCCATGCGCGTGCGCAGGTAGCCGTCGAACTCGAGGAAGTTGAGCTCGGGCTTGATCTCGTCGATCCAGGACTCTTCCTTCCACACGCTCTCGGCTTTCTTGCCAAGTGCGGCTTCCTGGGCCGCGCGCCGCACCTCGAGCTTCATCTCCTCGCGCAGCTCGGCCTTGAGTTCGGCCTTGAGCGCTTCGCGATCTGGCTCGCCAGCGGCCGCTGCCGCTGGCTGCGACGCCGGCGCGATGATCGCGGGAGCCGGTTCTGGTGCCGGCGCAGGCTGGCTGTCGGCGGCCGGCTGGCTCGCCGCAACAGGCTCATTGGCCGGTTGCGCGGCGGCAGCGATCGGCAACAGGCACAGCGCACAGCACGGGAACATCGTCTTCATCATTCACCTCAAGCAGTCAGCGCGCCCAGGCGCTGATGCGCTGCGAGACGCGCAGGCTGAACTGGGTGCGCAGCACGCGACCCTTGGCCGCATCGAAAGCCGAGACGGTCACCATTCCCTCGCTGTCCGCGCGCACGGTGACCAGCGCCCGCTCGACTGGATCGTTGTCGACCAGCATGTTGACCATGCCAATCGCCTCATTGTCGTCGGCGAATTCCTGCTCGCCCTGGTAGATGACGAGCTGCCGGCTCTCTTGCCCGCCAAACTCGATGTCGAAGCTGCCCTCGCACGGCAGAGCGGTGTTGCGCCTGATCAGCTGGACCATGCGGCCCTGGCTGTCCCCGATGCCGACCGAGGCCGGCAGCACGTCGAGCAGGCGCATCGCGCGCGAGGTGCCGAGGGTGGCGGCAAACTGGGCCGCGCCCAGCGCCACCGCCTCCTGCGGATGCACCGCGTGCGACAGCTTCTTGCCAAACGCCTCCTCGAGCCGGCGCCGCACCAGCGGCACCCGGGTCGAGCCACCCACCAGCAGCACGCGGTCGAGCTCGGCCTTGTGGAAGCCGCTGTCGCGCAGCACGTTGTCTGCGATCTCGATCGCGCGGTCGACCAGGCGCGAGATGC
>Ga0315268_10005002_pt1 | contig 14293 bp, 16 predicted proteins | sample C1_top_MG_FD_204535 | JGI IMG/M metagenome (GOLD analysis project Ga0315268, IMG submission 204535) | Sediment microbial communities from Yellowstone Lake, YNP, Wyoming, USA - C1_top | ecosystem: Environmental > Aquatic > Freshwater > Lake > Sediment | place: USA: Wyoming | collected 2017-08-01
TCAGAGTCCAGACCAGCCGGGGATGGCATCTCGGTTTATGGCGCGACCTGCTTCGATGTGCCTGGATCCACGTGCCCTGGCTATCCTGCATCAGCAGGCGTGTGCATCGATTGGCCTGAAATGCCTCCATGCCTGATAGAAAACAACCGGGTGCATTGTAATTGCGATCCCTTGAATTGGAATTCGGATGGACGAGCGATCGGGCTTGGCCGCAGCGGCCAAATCTGCAGTAATACGACTGTAAGAAACAATATCGTGGATGGCACGGCAGCTTGGAACGTCTTGATTACTTCGTCCTATGGTTCTAACAACTTGATTGAAAATAATGACTTCTCAAAATGTTATGCCTGGGGCCAGATTTTCACGAGTGGAAGAAACAATATTTTTAGGAACAATAAGTTTGGGCCAAGTGTATTGGACAGCGTAACTATTGTATGGTTCAATTACCACAAATATAACTGGGCTGACATGGGTCTTCCCGGACCTACTCCAGATCCGTTGGATGTATCCGGAAATGTCTTAACTGGAAACGACTATAGGATGACCGGGATGCCTGGAACTGAAGATTCACCCAAATGCATTGTGCTCTATAGCATTTGCGACGCTGCTGACCCGGCATGCGGGGATGGTTCGACCTTTAGGTCTAGAATACATGATAATCTGATTGATGAGAGCGGAAAATTCCCTGCTGGCACCGGCGGTGCCGCATCACAGGTGTTTGATTGGGGCATAAATAATCGGATTGTCGGCCTTCCTGCCAACGAAGTTACTCAGCAAGGGATAGGGCAAAGGCTGAAATCGATCCGCAAGACGAACCTGGAAACTGTTGCCAGGCATAACGGGCCTCTTAAGTTCACTAACTTGAATAAGCAGACCCTTCTGCCACGAAGATGATTCTTCATTGTCGTGCGCTTTTCCCTTCTTTTTCTCAATCTCCAAAACCCTGTTCAGAATTTTTTTGATTGTATTGGAATTTCTAAAATTCCAATGCGGGCAAAGTTTGTGAAACTTTGTCCAAGCAGGATTATAATCCGCGCGCCAGATCAGCTCCCGGCTATTTTTTCCTTGAGAGCATGGCTATGTCCTGCGCCAGGAGGCTGAACATCCTGCCTGCCATGCCTGATGAGAAATCGAAAAGCCACTGCTCGAGATCCGCTCTCCTTGACGCGATCGCTGAGGGCAGTTCAGTGTCTTTTCTCAAAACCCAAACCAGGTCCTCTGTATCCCTTATCGTCCTTCTCTGCGCGCAGACCCATTCGAGCGCTTCTATGTTTTTTTTGTCCATAATGCTCATGCCGCCTCCATCGCTGGAGAGGCCGGCATAGACGCGCTGCTGGAATATCGGGTGGACGTTCTCTATGAAGTTGAGCAGGAAATCGGTCATGTCAAGGGCCTGCGGTGCGCAGTATTCCCTGCCGAGCGATTTAAGGATGAATCTTGCCCTGACTTCTGAAACGTCCATCCCTTTGGCATCCAATACTGTGATGGAAGGCTCGAACCCAAGGTCAGCATAACCCGGCCCCAGGTCCTCCTTGCAGTGTATCCTGCGTTCCACAGCCTTCCGTATCAGCTCTATCGTCGCTGAACCCGAATCCATATCCGCCCAGTAGTGCTGGTACCCGCCGTTTTTCGGCTTGATATCAACGCCGGTTCGGATCTGGAGATCCTTCATCGCGTTCGGTATAGGCGAGAGGATGAAGTTGGTCTCTGCCGGAGTCAGGAACGTGTTGAAACCCCGTATGCCGAACACCCCGGAGTATGCCTCTGCGAAGCCTTTCTTCGTGCCCTTCCATCCCGCTGTATCTTTTGTGAATGGGAGAAGCTTCCTGGATTCTCTTTCGTCTGCCTTAAGCTTTATCTCGAGGTATATCCCCCTGTCCATTTTGGCTACGCCTTCCCTTGTCAGGCTTGTACCAAAAGGCATGAGTATCTCGGGCAGGCCCCTGCCGCCCATCCTGAAGGATCTTGGCAGCCATGGCAGGAAATCATTCTGCCGATTCTCAAGCGCCCGAAGCTCCTCCATTACGAACCCCGGCCTTTCCCTGGCGCTTATCCTCCTGGGATTTGAGACAGAACATTTCCAGGCAAGGAGCATCTCAGGGTGGCGCAGAACCCTGGAAAGAGATTCCAGATCATACTCATAGGATGCGTTTGCGCCGTACGGGACGACGAGGGTGCCATGATAATCCCGCAGGTCTATCTCGTTGCGGGCGGCTTTGAGCGCATGATCCAGGCGTTTTCCCATATCTAAGGGCAAGTTCCTTCCTGCCCTTGCATAGACGCCTTCATCTGATATCCTGGATTTCCGCAGGAGGTTCTGCTCTACGAGGTTGTCCTGGATTCCGCTCATCATGCGGTCAGCCAGGCCGACAAGATCCAAGCCTGCGCCAAGGATCATGTCCCCTACGTTCTCTGTGAACATCTTGTTCAGGGCGCTCAGCCTTGACTTGTCCAGGTTTCCGACCGCCAGATCAAGATTATTGTGCGCAGAAGCAAGCTCAACCAGCTTTGATTCCATGTCGCGGAGCCGTCCTTTGAGGGTCTTTTCAGGCGCGCCCTGCGGGTCGCAGACAACTGCCACATTCCGGTCCGGCGCTGCCTTGAGCCTGGACCCGAAGCTGGCAGGAGCTGGGCAAACCCCGGATGGGGATCCTCTCGCAGCGGCGAGGGTGGCGTGGGCTAAGGCCTGCATGGGTCTATCACGTTGTGCATGGTTTTATCAGACAGGAGCTGCCTGGTCGAGCAGAATCCTGTGCTCTAAAGGGCCATTCAGCCCTTTGCCCCCGAAAAAAGGGGATTACAAATAATGAGAGAAGATTTATAAAGGTTTGTCAGGCTTTACGAAATTCGCACAGCAAAATGACCATTAAAGAGGCAAATCCAACAGACATCCCTGGGCTGGCTGTTAGAACATCACAATGAAATGCCTGGCAATGTGATTTTCACATATGTTGTGTTAGTATGTGTATGATATTGACTAATTTTAGGTGTAATTTATGGTATTTTGTAATTTTAATGGCGCATGATTTAAATATCTTTCGTCTTCAATATGATCGTTGGGGGAAAGACGTGGAGTTAATTAGTAGGGGGGTGTGGTTATGCCAACGTTGCGTGTGCTCGCTTCGCGGATGAACCTGGATTCGACGAGCCAGTTCATAAAGAAAACGCAGGAGATCCGGCGGGCGCAGAGCAGGATCGAACCCGAGGAGAACTTTTCTTTTTACTCAGAGCGCGCAAGGAAGCTGATCGATTCCCTGCGTCCGCGCATCGCCATGGCCTGCTCTTCAATCAAGGAGGCGCAGAAGCGCAGGGAAGAAGGCGCGCTTGACGATTATACCTGGGAGGCCGAGACAATAATCGCAGGCACGTTCCTGCTTCTTTCAAAGCGCCTTGAAGAATTATACTCCAAAGCCGAATCAGAAAAAAAGCTGGATGCGATGAGGTGCGTGCGCACCGCCATAGACGTTCTCGCATCATTGACAGACAAGGAGCCGTTCAGGAAAGACCTCTATCCTGAGGGCGAGCCCAGACTTGTGCGATGGATGATCACCTGCAGGAATTCCACTGCCAGGGATCTTCACAATGCAGTCTTAGAAGCGCTTGATACCGCGCCGCAGGACCTCAAAGCCGAGGCGCCGAAGATGCTACCCGACGACCCTGAGCTTCTTGCATTCGCGCTCTCTCATCTTATCTTCTATCACGTGCGCGAGCAGTAGCTTGATCTTGTCCACATGATCCAGGGCGAACTGGAAGAGCCATCTCTCGAGCTCTGATCTTTTTGAGCGGATGTCCTTAGGAAGCCGTCCATCCTCGCGGAGCACCCAGACGAAATCCTCGGTGTCGCGGATGGTGTGCCTTCCTTTGAGGCGATCGAGCATGACCCTTTTGACTTTGCCCAAGTTGTCAAGGTGGTATAATTCTATCTTCCTGCCAAGCGAGAGCTGGTCGAATATCCCCCTCTGCACCACCGGGCTGACATTCTCTAGGAAGTTCAGCAGGAAATCAGTGTTGTCCAGCACAGAGGCGTCGTAGAGGTCTTTGCCCATCGAAGCTAGTATGAAGCGCGCCCTGACCTCTGCAAGTTTTGTCTCGCTCGCATCCAGTGCGCTGACAATCGGCTTGAAAGCAAGGTCCAGATCAAGGCCTGTCCTTTTGGGATTGTTTATCCTGCGCTCTATCGCCCTGCGCACGATGTCCTCTGCGCCGTCGTTCTGCTGGCGGTCTATCCAGTACTGGAGGTAGGCGCCGTTCACAGGAACGACTTTTATGCCGAGCTTTTCGTTTATGCCCCACATCGCCTGCACTACTGGTGTGAGTATCCTGTTGCTCCTTGCTTTAGCGAGGAACGTGTTCAATCCTCTCATGCCGATATTCCGTGAGAAAATCTCTGCGAACCCTTTCTTGGTCCCTTTCCATCCAGGGCCGTCCACTGTGAAGTCCAGGAGCGCCATTGCCGCTGTCTCAGGCATTCCAAGCTTTATCTCTACGAACGTCCCGCTTTTCATCCTCTCTATATTGCTGTTGAGCAAGCTTTCTCTGAACGGAGACGAAACCTCTGATATGGCACCGTGCCCCCTGAAGCATTCCGGAAGCTCGCGGTAGAATGCGACCTCGCTGTTCTCGAGCGTCCTTATCTCTTCGGATAAAAACCCTCTCCTCGAATCCGGAGAGATCAGGATCGGCCTTGATAGCGAGCATTTGCATGCGGTTACCATCTCCGGGTAATTGAGGATCCGGGAGAATCCGTCAAGATCGAGCTCGAAGAGCCTTGTCTGCGAGCCGTCCTTCAATTCGACTGCGCATCTGTAGTCCGCAAGCCTCTTGCCGGCCCGTGCGGTATCCCATGCTTCCTTGAACTGCACCTCGGTCTGCAGGCCTACCTTTGTTCCGGCTATTATGATTATACCTTCGTCAGAACGCGGGGCCACCCTTGCCAGGTGAGCGGCTGCGCCATCGTTCATCGCTGAGAACGCACCGACCGCCTCCTGCGCGGTGTCCCAATAAAGCTCCATCGCCTTCTGGCCGAGCGCTTCCCTGCCTCCAAGCTGGTTGAGCGGGTTCTGCCTTGATTTGTCAATCTCACCGACTATGGCTTTCACGCGCGTATCAGTTCCGCTGATGTCTCTGAGCTGGGGCTCTATCCTTGCCAGCAGATGATCAAGCTTTTTCTCTTCTGCCCCGTGCGGGTCGCAGACCGCGAGCTCTGCGTTCCTGAATCCGCGCCTGTACGCCCCAGCGAGGTCGTTCTTAGCATGGCACGAGCTGTATCCGGTGCTTCCGTTCATATACGGGCCGACCAATTTCCCTGCCTGCATAGTTTTCACTTCCACTTTAGTGTATTATTATACACAAAACAAGTATTTAAAGCTACGCTTTTCCATTTTTTGTCACAAAATCAGGAGCCGAAGGATAAGGCTGAGGCTAGGGGTTATTTTCTTTTACAAACTCAGAGACGCCCTATTTATAGTATGAAAAAGATGACCGTGTCATTTTTCTTCGTGACGCTTCCACATCCCAGCCTTGACCGTCTCAGCAAGCTCTTCCACATCCTTGTTAGTGGCCTTGCTTTTTGCGGTTAGCTTCCGGATGTGCTCTATCTTGCTGCCCATCGTTTCACTTCTTCTTGATGCCCTGCTCCATCTTCCTGCCTGCGCGGATGCCTATGATCAGCGCTATGACGACCGCAACGACAACGATCAGGAGGACTTCGCTCATGCCCAGGCCGTATAACATGGATGCTAGATGAGAAGGGAAAAAATAAAAAGGGCGCCATCTGGTCGGCAATACCTCGGTCTACTGACATGCCAGAGTCGCTGCCAAATCACCTTTTTAAATATTAACCTAGAATGCACTCCTGAGAGGCGGTCTCTCAAGGGATCAAGCCTCTCGGAGGATTTTTGGGAATAATCGAAAGAGAAAAAAGCGAAGAAAGCGAATCAAGGAAGAAAAAACGAGATGTAAGACAACGGTGAAAATATGGCAAACACAAATATGTCGCCCTCAAGGGCCCGGAATATGAGCGGTTTTGGTGCGATGAATCCGAGCGTTTTGAACCAAAGAATGTCGCGTAGCGGATTCGTCAAGACTGTCGGTATTGGAGCAGCGGCATTGGGTGTTTCTGCGGCGCGTCCTGCAAGAGGCTCAGGTTCACAGCCCCCGGTCGGAAGGACGTTCACGATCTATCCTGTCGGGCATTCGCAGTTCGAGAAAAGGATCAGTCCGGACTATGATGGGCAAACCTCATTCGAATTAGGTTCGGATATCCCAGCTGATCCGAGCTTTGCCCAGGTCATCCTGTTTGTCGGCCATGACTTCACTGCCGAAGACGGCCAAACCGATTTCACGCTAGATCGCGCCCCGCATGATTTTTGGTATCCGGGGTCGAACGTTCTGGTAGTGGAAATCGACGGAGTTGTCACTTGGGACTGGATGCTGGAAGGTAATATCCTGAAGTTCTTCTACCCTCCCTCACCAGGCCAGAAAGTCCACACCCAAGACCACTACTACTGGTACTATCCAGTCAACTCGCGGTCTGAAAGCGCAGGGTTTTTCACGATCGATGGTACGACCCTGACATGGAACGAAGCAGCCAGCGGTATTTCTTTACGGCCATCTGACAGGCTGATCGTCGAAGCGATTTATGCGCCAGAACGATTTCCGGCAGATGGTCAGACCGTGTTCAATTTGACCAATGCCAGCAAGAATGTTGGCTTCACATCAGTGCTGGTGAATGGCGTTCAGAGAACGACCGGCTACACTATCAATGGCAACACCTTGACGTTCACCAGCGGGTTGAACGCAGATAGCCAGGTTGTCGTGACCTACGGCGATTTCGATCTGCTTCAGGAAACCGTTAATAATGCGGTGGATGGAGACCGGATCCAGCTTAGCGACACCAATCTAGCAAGAGCACCAAAAAAATGGGCTTTCATCCGTGCTGCTGGTCCAGGCCCTGTAGAATTCACCACCCCGGCTGGAACCTATGACTTCCTTAGTTTGATGGAGGGCGCAGATCCTCGCAACGGCACTGCCTATCGGACCTTGGTGATCTCAAAAGGCATCACGATCGGCAAGACTCCTGCGGGCCGCAAGCCGACAATCGCCAACTACCTCACTGAGGAGGATTGGAACTACATGATGAAGTATGTCGATATGGCCAATCCGTACTCGACCATCATCGTCTGCGGCGACGGATCTGGCGGAGCTGGCAGAAGGCCGAAGTTCGAGGATCTGAAGTTTGAGAGGGCATACAACAACATCCTGGCACTGGCGCCTTACGTTGTCGATCGATGCGATTTCGACAAGATCTACGAGTGCGTCTATCACTTCCCAGACAACCGGATAACATTCCCGCACCTTGGAGATGGGGATATCGATACCAAGTTCAGCGAAATGCTCACATCAGAGATCACGAACTGCACGTTCACCAACATCACTTGGGCGCCGATCAATGGCCAGGGAAGCGGATTCGTGTTCGCGCACAACCAGGTTTCGGATTGTACCGGGCCGTGGGCAGTCATCCAGATGAATGAAGCGCTGCCTGGAGACACCTACGCATACTGGTTCACAGGCATCCCCGGCATAATGTCGCAGTATGGCTGCTTCAATCGTGTCTTCGACAACGATTTCGATGGGACAAATTCCCCCTACTACGCTTTCGTTGTCCAACAAGGAAGGGCCGGGGATTTTGGCGCAGAAGCGTTCAACAACTCTACCAATGGCAATCGATTCACAAACTGGGGTGGCGTCTTTGTCTGCACTGAGATAGGAAGAAACTGGTCCTCGGGGGGCATATCCTACAACAATGAGGCTTCAGATAATATCTTCACGAATTGTGTCTCATGCCTCAAATTATTGCCCGATTCGAGCGGAATCACCGGCGCTCTGGCCTCTGGCAACACATTCATCGACGTTGTGCCTGATAGCGGTCCGGCGGTTTATATCGCCGCATCCCAGAACACAGTAGTCGTGAAAAACAATTATGTGCAGAGCGGCCTGCCAGGCTGGAGCCCGGGTTTTGGATGCATACTCCTGGACGTTGATGTATCTAATGCGTCTGTTCTCGAACAGAATTTCCCTGCTGCAACAGACAAATGCGATCAAATCCTGGATCTGGGATCCGATAATACCATCTCATACCCGGGTTTTGGCCGAAGGCAGTGCGGACACCCTGCTCCCGAGGTAATCCAGAGACTCCAGCAGATGCGTGCACAGCACCAACAAAAAATGCAGGAGCTTGGAAACCGGCTCAATGGCAAATTAGGCAAATGGCCCGGCCAGTTCAAGCGGTTCCGGCCGTAGTTTTTTTCTTCTGCGCCGCTTTAGGCGCTCCTCTTTTATATTTTTGATTTTTTCTCACAGCTGCTGAAACCGCGAGGGCCGAAGTTCAATTTATAAACATTTGCCCTCATACTAAACGTCGCTAAATTATTTCCGGCGCGGTTTTTGCCTGCAAAAAACAGGCAGAGACACCTCTGTTTTCGCAGAGGTCCCAAACCAGTAGGGATACAATCTATCCTGAATAATATCTTTGGGCTACGCGGTAAAAAAGGTGCAAGAACTTGACAGACATACAGAGACCCCGACGGGGTTCTATGGCCCACAGGCCAAGGAAAAGGGCATTAAGCCAGAACGCTCGCGTCTACTGGCAGAGTCATCCAGACAAGCGCGTGCTTGGTTTCGCTGGATACAAGGCAGGCATGACCCATGTCTCTTTTGTCGACGACACCGAGTCGCCGACCAAGGGCCAGGAGATCATGAGCGCAGCCACAGTGATCGAGGTTCCGCCAATGACCGTCTACGGAGTACGGTGCTACAAGGGGAACGATTCGGCCGGCGACATCCTCGTGGATGATGAAAAGATACTCAAGCTCATAGGATTCAGGAAAAAGCACAATGCCAAGAATGTGAATGAATCCGAAGTGGATGACGCGAGGCTCTTAGTGTTCGCGAATCCAGCCAAGACCGGCTTCGGAAAGAAGCATGTCGAGAGGATGGAGCTCGGATGCGGTGGAAAGGACAGCAAGGAAAGGCTTGAATTCTGCAAAAGCATGCTCGGCAAAGACCTCAAGATCGGAGACGTGTTCAAGAACGGCGAGTTCGTGGACGTGGTCGCGATATCTATCGGAAAAGGATGGCAGGGCACTGTGAAAAGGTTCGGCACAGCCATCCAGAGGAGAAAAGCGACTGGAAAAAGAAGGCATGTCGGAACCCTGGGCCAGTGGCATCCTGCATACGTATTATACACAGTACCGCAGGCAGGACAAACCGGCTACCACAAGAGGACCGAGATGAACAAGAAGATACTTCGCATAGGGCAGAAGCCCGAGGAGATAAACCCCTCGAGCGGTTTCCCGAACTACGGATTCGTCAAAAACGATTTCGTGCTCGTGAAAGGATCTGTTCCAGGGCCGGTGAAAAGGCTCCTTAAGCTGAGGCTTGCCGTGCGCTCGAAAGCGCCTGTGAAAGAACCGCAGCTCGGATACATCTCTCTGCTGCCAAGGTGATGAAATGAAAACCAACGTATACTCGATCGACGGAAAGACGCTTCGGCAGATGGATCTGCCTGCGGTATTCGAATCCCAAAAGCGCGAGGATCTCGTTAAGCGCGCCGTGCTCAGCGAAGAGAGCGAGCTCTACCAGCCGAAAGGCAACTACCGCCTTGCGGGCCTGGAGACGAGCGCGCGATATCGCGGAAGAAAAGAGGATTTCGGAACAGTGAAGAACAAAGGCATCCCGCACCTTCCTCACGAGGTGCTTCCAAAAGGCCAATTGGGAAAGGTCAAGAGGGTGCCCCATGCCGTGAAAGGAAGGAGGGCGCATCCGCCAAAACCCCAAAAGATCATAGTCGAGCGCATGAACAAGAAAGAGCACCTTCTCGCACTCGCCAGCGCATTATCTTTCACCGCGGACAAAGAAACCGTCTGCAAAAGGGCGCACACCGCCATCGGGACATCATTCCCGATCGTGATGGACGCCAGCTTCGAAAGATTGAGCAAGGCGAAGGATGTCCAGAAAGTCCTGGACGCGCTGGATCTCTCAAAGATGCTTGAGAAGGCGAAGAAAAACGGAACGAAGTCCGCGCTGATAGTCGTCTCTTCCAAAGGCATGAAAAAGGCCGCAGAGAATCTCCCCGGCGTCGATGTGGTGAGCGCGGCGGATCTCTCTGTTCGGCATCTTGCCCCCGGAACCCATCCTGGGAGGCTGACGCTTTTTAGCGAAAACGCTATCCCTGAGATAGCAAAGAGGTTTTCCATATGATCATCTTAGGACCTGTAAAGACCGAGAAAGCGATACACAAGGTGGAGTACGAGAACACCCTTTCTTTCGTAGTCGACATGAAGGCGACAAAGAAAGATATAGCGGCTGAGTTCGAGAAGCTCTTCAACGTGAAGGCATATGCGGTGCGCACCTTTGTCACGGCAAAGGGCAAGAAGCACGCGCTGGTCAAGCTCGAGAAGAGCGTCAAGGCTGACGATGTCGCTGCGAAGATGAAGATGCTGGCATAGAGGGATTACAAATGGGAAAACGATTAAAACAGCAGAAAAGAGGAAAAGGTTCGCCGAGATACCTGGCCCCAGGCCACCGATACAAGGCCAACCTTTCCTACAGATCATACGATGATGTGGAGAAGACTGGAGTGCTGACCGGCAAGGTCGTGAGCTTTATCGACGATCCTGCCAGGACAGCGATACTCATGAAGGTGCGCTACGACAACAACGAGACCGGCATGCTTCTCGCCCCTGAAGGGATAGCGGTCGGCGATGATGTTGATGTCGGCGCGCAGGCGAGGCTGAGGATCGGAAGCGTCCTGCCTCTTTATCGGATACCTGACGGCGCATACATATTCAACATCGAACGCAATCCGGGGGATGGAGGCAGGATGGTCAAGGCCGCAGGCTCTTACGCTAATATCATAGCTAAAGAAGGGAAAGTGGTCTATCTGAAACTGCCAAGCAGGGCTACGCTTGTCATCTCCAACGAATGCAGGGCTCAGCTCGGCGTCATCGCAGGCGGAGGCAGGCTCGAGAAGCCGATGCTCAAGGCAGGCAACCAATACCACAAGAAGAAAGCGCAGAATCGGCTCTGGCCAGTCCCGCGCGGCGTGCACCAGTCCGCCTACAACCACCCGCACGGTGGAAAACAGCACCATGTCGGAAAGCCGACCACGGTCGCAAGAGGAACTCCGCCTGGAGGAAAGGTCGGCCACATAGCAGCGAGGCAGACCGGACGCAGGAAGGGGAAGAGGATGGTAGGGGCTACGGAAGGGGTATGATCCTATGAAGAAAGACACCTGGAAAGGGATAGACGAGGACAAGATAGCGATGCTGAGCTACGACGATTTCCTTAAAAAGATACCGTCGAGGAACCGGAGGTCGCTCATGAGGATCAAGATGAATCCGCGCCTCAAGAAGTTTGTGGAACTGGTTCGCGCTGTGAAAAAATCCAACCCGAAGAAAGTGATAAAGACGCATCTGCGCGATGCGGTGATACTGCCGGAATGGCTCGGCATGACCTTCGGGGTCCACAATGGAAAGGAATTCAAGAAGGTTGAGATCACGCTCAATCGGCTGGGGCAGAGGCTTGGAGATTTCTCCCACACGACCGGAAGGGTGCTTCACTCAGGTCCTGGCGTGGGTGCTACAAGAGGTTCCAAGTTCGTGCCGCTGAAGTGATTCTTATGAAAGGCTACTCAAACGTTCCGGAAAGCATGGAAAACTGCGCCACTGCGCGCCTCGAAGGGGTCAATGCATCATACAAAGACCTGGCCGAGGTGTGCGGAAGGATCAGGGGCAAGAAGACAGACCGGGCAGTGTCTTTCTTGGAAAAAGCCGCTGAAGGCGAAGTGCCTGTGCTTTTCAAGAGGCACAACAAGAAATCCGGCCACAGGAGGGAGCTTGGCGGGCAGAAAGGGAGATACCCCTGGAAGGCCGCGAAAATAGTGCTAAAAACGCTGAAAAGCGCGATGGCCAACGGCAAGATCCAGGGTCTCGGCGATATCTTCACGATTGTCGCAGCATCAGCGAACAAGAGGGCGGTCTTCCCGAGGATGGCGCCAAAGGGCAGGACTGCGCGCTCATGTCTTGTGACATCCCGCGTGGAGATAATACTCAAGGGCGAGGCAGTGCCCAAAGGCGTGACGCTTACTCCTCCAAAGAAAGAAGAGAAGAAATCCGAAGCGAAAAAGCCTGTAGCGAAAGAGGAAGAGCCAGCTATCGGTGTGGAAAAGAAAGAAGAGACCCCGAAAATCCTCAAGGAAGAGGCCAAGCTTGAGCATGAGCACAAGCACGAGGCCGAGAAGAACATCGACCACGAGAAGAAGCGGGAGGAGAATCCGCACCAGCACGGCGAGCACAACAAACGGTGATTATGATGATATACCGAGAAAAACTGATTGAGGAGCCTTTCAGCAAATATCAGGTGATGAAATTCCTGGAGAAGAAGCTTGACCGGGCAGGCCTTGCGAGCGTCGATATCCAGAGGACCCCGCTTGTGACGAGGATAACCCTCGAAGTGACAAATCCTGCCAGGATAATCGGCAAGAGAGGCAGGCTCATCAACGAGCTCACAGATACGATCAAGAGCGAGTTCAAGATCGAAAACCCGCAGATAAGCGTGGTCGAGGTGCAGAACCCGTTCTTGGAGCCCCGCATGGTCGCCAAAAGGGCTGGAAAATACATCGAGATGGGCAAGAAGGTCCGCGCCGTCCTGCACTACCTGCTAAGGGAAGTGATACGCGCAGGAGCGCTGGGCGCAGAAATAGTCGCATCAGGGAAGATCGGAGCAAAAGGCGCGCGCGCCAAAAGCCTGCGCGTCGTTGCCGGATACATCCCCAAGGCTGGAGAGCCGGCTCGGCTCATCCGCGTCGCGCACATCAGCGCCAACACACGCTCAGGAGTCATCGGCATACTTGTGAGGCTGGTCCCGCCAGGAACAGTGTTCCCTGACAAGGAGGCGACAAAGGTCGTGCTCCCGAAAGTCATCGAGGCCGCATCTGATGTGGAAAAAGGCGAAGAATCCAAAGTCGCCTCCGAGTCCGTAGCCGCACAGAAGAAGGAGCCATCGGCGCCGGCGAGAAGGCCTCCATTCAGACCGCAGTTTCGGAGATGATCCTATGGCAATCATAAAAAAAACAGAATTTGATTCGATGAGCGATGTGCAGAAGAGCGCGAAGATCGCAGAGCTCGAAAGAGCGATACTCGAGCTGCGCGGCGAAGGCAGGAGAGAGAAAGTCAAGCCCCTGCGCAAGGCGATAGCCCAGCTCAAGACGCCCCGGCCGATGAAAGCCGGCGCGAAAAAAGGATAAGTTATCGATAGTGTTAAAAAAGGGTTTATGCTAAAATAGCTATAGGTGAATGCCATAATGGATAAATGCCCGAAGTGCGGAATGCTCATGGATCTGTGCGTCTGCGAGATCCTTGACAAACAGGGAGCAGCGAAGATAAGGGTTTATACGACCAAGAAAAAATTCAAGAAGCTTGTCACGATCATAGAAGGGATCGACAAGGCTCAATTGGATTCCACGACCAAGGAGCTCAAACACAAGCTCGCATGCGGGGGTACGTCCAAGGAGGGCTTCATAATCCTCCAGGGCGACCATAAGAGGCGGGTTGCTGAAGTGCTCAAAGCGCTCGGCTTCCCGGCTGAGAGCTTGGAAGTGTCTGAACGCAGCTGAAAATTTTTTTATAGAAAATTCGTTCTCGCTTAGAATGATTACTAGAGGGAAACAATGAAATACGATGTTAAAGACAACCGGACAGGAAAGAAGGACCGCATAGCCGAAGATCTGCAGTCGAATGGATGCTCGCTTCATTGCGGAAGGCTTGTCGTGCGCGACATGATGCCTATGACAGAGAATATCCAGGCCGAGCGCAGAGAAAATCGGAAAGCCAAGCGCTCTGCTGGGGCCAACTGATTATTAATCCTTTTTTTTATAATTGATAGATGATCGACCGCCACCATCTGCTTTTTTCCACTTTTATAGGGCTAGCGGTAGAGATCGTGAACTCAAGCCAGCGGAAGCTGATCGGCTTGAAAGGCGTGATCGTAGATGAGACAAAAAACCTTATCGCGATCGAGCGCGAAGACGGAAGGGAAGTGAAGGTGCCGAAAGTTTCGAGCGTATTCCGTTTCACCCTTGACAATGGAGAGACGATGGACGTTTTGGGAAAATCGATCGCTTTCCGCCCCCACGAGAGGCCGAAGAAGGTATAATCCTAGTGCCTACTCTTTTTGGAAAATATTAAAAATCATTCGGCACTAGGAATATCATGGCATTCATACGCAGGAAGCG
>Ga0315268_10005003_pt1 | contig 14290 bp, 14 predicted proteins | sample C1_top_MG_FD_204535 | JGI IMG/M metagenome (GOLD analysis project Ga0315268, IMG submission 204535) | Sediment microbial communities from Yellowstone Lake, YNP, Wyoming, USA - C1_top | ecosystem: Environmental > Aquatic > Freshwater > Lake > Sediment | place: USA: Wyoming | collected 2017-08-01
TTTGGACCCAAGATAATTGGTGCCGTAGCTCAGGATCGATTTCTTTTCGTCTTCCGAGAGCGCGCGGCGGACCTTGCCGGGCGACCCCATGACCAGCGAGCCGGGCGGAATGACCACGCCTTCCGGGATGAGTGTACCTGCCGCCACGATGCAGTCGTCGCCGACTTTCGCGCCGTTAAGGATGATGGCCCCCATGCCGATGAGGCAGCGGTCCCCGATGACGCATCCGTGCAGGGTGACCGAATGTCCGACGGTGACCCATTCGCCGAGCAGGACGGGCCACTTATTCAGCATCCCGTGGAGCACCGAGCAGTCCTGGATATTGGAGTTGGCGCCGATGCGTATCTTGTGGACGTCGCCGCGCACGACGGCGCACATCCAGATGGAGGCGTGTTCGCCCAGCACCACGTCACCGACGACCTGCGCGGATTCGTCCACGTAGCAGGAGTCGGGGATGGTCGGCCGGACACCTTTATAAGGTCGGATCATCGTTTCTCCGTAAGTATTGAAGATAGCAGAGCGAGTTGACGATGAGAAACCCAAGATCTCGGACCCGCTTTGTGACTGCGAAGTTTCACATATTGGGAATCGGCCCAGTACTGCGCGGATTTTCGTGGCTTTGGGGGATTGCAGGGGACGATGATTTGGACGCGATCGCTACGGGCCCTTCCACGCGAAAGGGGCGCACAAGATGCTCGAGTCGATGGATCACTACGTCAAAGAAGGCAACGAAGATAAGCAAGAGAATCTCGGGTACCTACTCGGATGGTTTTGCGGCGGCATTCTGATCCTGGGAGTGATCGTGTCCGCGATCAATCTCTTCCAGCACCATTACCGGAAGGCCTTCCAGGCCATCATCCTGCCGTTTGGTCCCATTGCGTGGATGTTTCTCTGCATGTCGGGTTTTGAACCCTTGCTCAGAGACCCCAGCGAATTTGTGGAAGCCGTGATGATGATCTCCTTGTTTGGTGGCATCATCGCGCTTCCGTTCCTCGAACTCCGATTCTTGAAGAACATGGCGTGGCCGCTACCCGAGTCGAACCAGGAGGCAAGTCACCCCCGAGTTGCCTAGGCCGGCCACCCGCGACCGAACGTCACAGCCAGGCCCTCTTTTGGCTCGAATGGGCAAGTTCACGACGATCAACTAACCTTTGCTATCATCGCCCGTCCAATGCCCAAGCTTTGGTGTGCTTCGGGCCCCATCTCGCTTCGAGGTGAATCCATGAAACTCCGCTTGGCGCTCCTGGCTGCCATCCTTCTCACATCCCTGGCCGGCTTTGCCCAGTCGGCTCCGGCGCATCCGGAAATGCTGGTGAGCACCGGGTGGCTCGCCGACCATCTCAACGATCCCAAGGTCGTCATCCTGCATGTCGCGGAGAAGCGCTCGGACTACGACGAAGGACATATCCCCGGCGCGCGTTATTTTGGCTTCGACGATTTCATGGACGTGCATGCGCCCAAGCAGTACGAGCTGCCGACGCCGGAGAAGTTGAAGGCCGTCCTGGAAGCGCTCGGCGTCTCCGACGATACCCGCGTCATCCTCTATACGCAGGACTGGTTCCCGTGGGCTTCCCGGGCGTGGTTCACCATGGCCTACCTCGGTCATGGCGATCGCGCCGCGCTGCTCGACGGCGGCTACAAGCAGTGGATAAACGAGAAGCGCGCGACCACCAAGGACGCTCCGGCGGCGGCGGCGAAAGGGAATTTCACGCCCCATCCGCATCCGGAACTGGTGGCGACCATGGACCAGGTGAAGACGCTTTCCAACGCCGGCGGCAACGATGGACGGCTGTTCCTGGTGGATGCGCGCAGCGGGAAGCGTTATAACGACGGACATATCTCGGGTGCCAGCAGCATCTTCTGGGAGCGCACCGTGGCCAGTAAGGATTCGCCGACGCTGTTGCCGGCCGACCAGTTACGCAAGCTCTGGACGTCAGAAGGATTCAAGGCGGGCGAGAAGTCGATCAGCTACTGCGAGGTCGGGATACAGGCTTCGCACGATTATTTTATTGCGCACTATGTTGGTTTCGATGCGGCGATGTACGACGGATCGGTCCACGAGTGGAGCATGATCGAGAGGCAGCCGTACGTGAAAGGCTCGGCCAAAGTCGGTCCGCTGGTGCAGTCCATGGGAGACATGATGAAGTGAAGATGCCAAGGGCAGGCCTGATTTTCGCGGTGTTGGCCGTCATGGCAAATCTGGGAGGAACCTTGGCCGCAGCTTCCGAGCCTCAAACGCATCCCGAGATGTTGGTCTCCACCGAGTGGCTGGCCGCGCATCTACAGGATCCGGCGGTGGTGATCTTGTGCGTCGCCGAGCAGCCGGCGTTTTATACCGCGGGGCACATCCCCGGCGCGCGCTGGATCGCACTCGACCGGCTGGTCTCACAGGGCGAGACCCTGAACGCCATTCCTCCCTTGCCGCAGCTCAAAGAACTCTTCGAGAGCGCCGGCCTCCAAAAAGATTCACGCATCGTGATCTACGGCGAGAAGCAGGGGATGCAGGCCGCGCGCGCCTACTTCACGCTGGATTATCTTGGGCTGGCCGGCCATGCCGCGCTGCTCGATGGCGGCATCGAAAAATGGCGGGCCGAGGCGCGGCCGGAATCCATGGCCGTCCCCGAGGTCCATCGCTCGTCCGTCGAGCTGCGGACGAATCCAAAAGTGCTGGTCACCTTCGAGCAGATGCGGGAGCATGCCAAGCGGGGGGACGTGGCGTTGATCGATGCCCGTCCGGCGGCCGAGTATTCGGGCGAAAAGCGGTCGCAGGATGTTCCCCGATCCGGGCACATTCCCGGGGCGAAGGGGCTTTATTGGATGGAGCTGCTGAAAAGCTCCACACTCCCGACCTTGCGGCCAGCCGAGGAACTGCGGGCAGCCTTCCAAGGGGCTGGAGCCGTGCCCGAACGTGAGGTAGTGACTTACTGCCGCACCGGGATGCAGGCGGCCTTTGATTACTTTGTCGCCAAGTACCTGGGCCTCAAAGCGGGAATGTATGTCTCGTCGTTCTACGAATGGTCGCGCCGGGAGGTCCCGGTGGAGGAGTCCCCGAAGCCGGCTGCGGGGCCAAAGTGAATCGCGGGTCAGTGGGTAAAGTCTTTTCTCCCAGCAACTTTGCCGGGATCGGCCAAAACTGGTACTCTAGGGAGGTCCTAGTTAGGCGAGTTTGGGGGTGTATCGGCTTTGGCAGAGATCAGACTTCAAGAGGGTGAATCTCTTGAGAATGCCCTGCGTAGATTCAAGCGGAAGGTTCAGCAGGAAGACATCATCAAAGAGGTGAAGCGTCACTCCTACTACCTGAAGCCCGGTGAGAAGAAGCGCGTGAAAGAGGCGCTCGCTCGCAAGCGTAGCCGCAAAAAGGCACGTAAAGAACAGGACTAAGGGTTTGTAAAATCCTCGAGGCCGCTGCAGATTCCTGCAGCGGCCTCTTGCGTTTCGGGCCAAAGTGTAGTTTCATGCCAGCCCAAGCATCCGCCATCCCCCGGTGGCAGGTGCCCCATACCAGCAGTCATACGCATTTGTCATCCACGCAGTTGCGTGGAGGGTCGAACAGGCAGTGGTCGCGGCACAAGGCACTTCAGAGGCGCGCCCTCGGGTCACTCCGAATCTTCTGAAGCGTGCTGGTTCCACCGGTGGCCGCGGTGGAAAGGTCGCGATCCGGGTACACGGGCTGAAAGGGGCAACATTCCATGGAATTCCAGGACAAGAGTCTGAAGTGCGTAGACTGTGGCGAGGACTTCGTCTTCACGGCGGGCGAGCAACTCTTCTTTCACGACAAACAATTCAAGAACGAACCCAAGCGCTGCAAGGCGTGCAAAGGGAAGCGCGCGCAGGCTTTAGGATTGCCATCGCCTGGTTACAGCAAAGTGGAGACCCGCGCCATCTGTTCCGGTTGCCAAAAGGAGACCACCGTTCCTTTTAAACCGACGCAGGGTCGTCCCGTATTCTGCCGCGAGTGCTTCCAGAACAAGAAGACCTCGGCAGCCACCGCTTCGTAGACCGAAGCGCCCATTTTTCCGCGGCTCCGGCCGCGCTCGGCACGTCACCCCATGCGTGAACGCGTCGGTGTGTGTCCTCCCTTGCAGTCCATTTCGTTGCCATGAAGAAAGGCCGCCCGAGAGCGGCCTTTCGCAGTTTGGGAGCAAAGGCGGCAACCGCCTATCCGGCTTTCCGCACCGCAACCGTTTTCGCCGTCCTCGCGTCACCCTGCCGGGCCGACTTCGCCTTCCCCTCCTGGTGCGAGACCAGCAGGCTCTCGATCTGCCGCAGCAGGTCCGGGGTATTGACCGGCTTGACCAGCAACTGCTGGGCGCCGCGGGCCTTCCAGTCGGAGCCGAGCGCCGGGTAGGCGGTGAGGATCGCGGTCGCGGGATTGTAGTTGGCGGCACGCGCCGCGCGGATGACTTCGTAACCTGCGCTCTCATCTTCCATGCGCAAGTCGGTGATCACCATCTCGAATTCTGCGAGGTTCAGCTTCTTTACGGCTTCCTTGGCCGAGGCCGCAGTGTCCACTTCAAAGCCGTGCATCTCGAGGATGGCTTTCAGGGTGAGCAAGATCGCCAGTTCGTCGTCAACAAGCAGGATGCGACGTTTCATGGGAACTCCATGAGGGTCAATGATGATGATGATGAGGGCCAACGATCACTTGCAATGCCTTCCTAGATGCAGTTTTTGCCGCCTGAGTTGCCGCCTGAAAGATCTTTCAGGTGGATCGCCGTGGAGCTGCCCTGATGCCGGTGCAAGCCCGTCAAAGCTCAGACACTTCCGCTGCCTGGAGCCACCTTTATAATGATCCGGTGAGCAGTTTCTATGTAGAGAATTTCGGCTGTCGCGCCACCCAGGCCGATGGTGCAGCCATCGAGCGGCAGTTGGCCGACAAGGGCCTGGTCCGGGCGGACGACTCGACGGCGGCCGAGGTGGTCGTGCTGAATACCTGCACGGTCACGGCCTCGGCCGACCAGGACGCTCGCGCCACCATCCGCCGCATACACCGGCAGAATCCGGAAGCGCGCATCCTCGTCACCGGATGCTACGCGCAACGCGCGCCCGCCGAAATCGCCGTGCTGCCGGGCGTCTCGCTGGTGGTGGGAAATTCGCACAAGCATCAACTCGCCGAGCTGGCGCTGCCTTCGGCCACGGCCTTCGTGCCGCTGGCGCAGCTGCAAGACGCGCACGGAGCGCCGGCGGTGGTCGGCGACGTCTTCGCCCACACCGAGCTGATGGCCGCCCCGGTCTTCGATTCCAACCATGAGAAGACGCGTCCGAACCTGAAGGTGCAGGATGGCTGCAACAACCGCTGCTCGTTCTGCATCATCCCCTACGTCCGTGGACGCAGCCGCTCGCTGCGGCTCGACGAAGTGATCGGCAACGTGGATCGGCTGGTGGCCAATGGCTATCGCGAGATCGTATTGAGTGGTATCAATCTCGGACGTTGGGGCCGCGAGTGGGCGTCGGAGAAGAGATATCGTTTCGCCGACCTGCTGCGAGCGATCCTCGACCGCACTTCGATCGCACGGCTTCGCATCAGCTCGGTCGAGCCCATGGATTGGTCGGACGAGCTGATCGCGCTGGTCGCGAACTCGCCGCGCATCTGCCGTCACGCGCACGTTCCGCTACAAAGCGGCAGCGACCGCATCCTGCGACGCATGCACCGCAAGTACCGTCCGTGGCATTACGAAGACCGCATCATGCGCATACGAGCGGCGATGCCGACGGCGGCGATCGGCGCCGACGTCATGGTCGGCTTTCCCACGGAGACCGACGAAGACTTCGAGCAGACGCGGGCTTTCGTCGAACGCCTGCCTTTCACCTACCTGCATGTCTTCACCTACTCGTCGCGTCCGGGCACGCCTTCGGCGGAGATGCCGGACCAGGTGCCGGTGCACACGGCGCGCGAGCGCAACCACATTCTTCGTGAACTGGCCGCGCGCAAGAAGCGTGAGTTCCAGCAACAGTTCGTCGGGAAGACGCTCGAGGCGATCACGTTGTCGAATGTCGTGAACGGTCGCACCGAGGCGTTGACCGACAATTACCAGAAGTTGTGGCTCGAAGGCGTTCACGAAGCGAATCGGTCGGTAGTCGCCGCAATCACGGGGATCGAAGGCGAAGCTTTGCTGGGCCGCGTCTAACGCGGAATTCCACAGCTTTTCCGCCTCGCACCGGCACTTTCCACCTACACTCTCTTCCGGATTTGGTTTCTACTGAGAACTGCCCATGGGCCGCATCCACGTACTCTCCGAACACGTCGCCAACAAGATCGCCGCCGGCGAGGTTGTGGAGCGTCCGGCCTCGGTGGTCAAAGAGCTGCTGGAGAACGCGCTCGACGCCGGCGCCACGCGGGTGCGCATCAACATCGAGGCAGGCGGCAAGAAGCTGATCCAGGTCATCGACAACGGTTGCGGGATGTTTCGCGACGACGCCATGCTGGCCTTTGAGCGCCATGCCACCAGCAAGCTGAAGAATCCTGAAGACCTGTTGTCGATCGCGACCCTCGGTTTTCGCGGGGAGGCGCTGCCGTCGATCGCATCGGTGAGCCGCGTGCGCCTGGAAACGCGCGCCGCCGAAGAACCGAGCGGCACCATCCTGGAAATCGCCGGCGGCAAGATACAGTCGGTTGAAGAGGCGGGGCTGCCGCTCGGAACCTCGCTGACCATCCGCGATCTGTTCTATAACATTCCCGCACGCAAGAAATTCCTCAAGGCCGAGACCACCGAGCTGGCGCACATCGCTTCGCTGGTCACGCACTATGCGCTGGCGCATCCCGATAAGCATTGGGAGTTGCACAACACTTCGAACGCGATGCTGATCGCCGCCCCGGTGGCCACGCATCGCGACCGCATCTACCAGATCTTCGGCAAGGACACGCTCGAGCAGCTGATCCCGTTCGCGGCCACCATCCCGCTGGAGCGCATAGGACTGCCACAGCCGCCGCCGTGGATCAAGAAGAAATACGAAGACGAGGTGCCGCCCGAAGCGCCCGCCACCGGCGAGCTTCGCGCGCACGGCTTCATCTCCAAGCCGGAGATCCAGAAGCTCAATCGCAACTCCATCTACATCTTCGTCAACGGACGGCTGATCCGCGACCGCCTCATCCTGCACGCGGTTTCCGAGGCCTATCGCAACATCATTCCGCCAACCGTCTTTCCCGTGGTGCTGCTCTTCCTGGAGATGCCGTTCGTCGAGGTCGATGTCAATGTTCATCCCTCGAAGACCGAGGTGCGCTTCCGGCAGCAGTCGTTCATCCACGACTTCGTGCGCGACACCCTTCGCGCCGCGTTGATGAAGGCGCGTCCGGCACCGATGTTCTCCAGCGAGATCCACGCCTCGCCGAAGGCTTCAGCCACGCTGAGTCCGGGGCTTACGCACTCGGGCGGGGCACAGCCGGAAGGCGAAGCCGCAGCCGTCGAAGTGGTCGCACGGGAAATGGGAACCGAGAACTCCGAGGATTTTTCGGTCTTCTCTTTGGTGCCGCCCTCGCTTCCGAGCCTGCCCCAGAATCTTCCGTTCGCGGATAGCCAGTTCATCGCCGGAAATGCCGCGGCCAGCGCGGTTCGGCTCCCGACGCAGACTTTCGGCTCGCACGTCGCGAAACCGGGAATGCCCGCCGAGCAGTTCGTTCCGGAGTCGGACGAAGCGGTCTGTGCCTTGCCCCTGGAAGGCGAAGAGGGGCAGATGGATCTCTCGCAGCTTTCCACGCTGCGTCCGCTTGGGCAGATCCGCGACTCATTCATCCTGGCCACCAATCCGCAGGGCCTCTGGATCGTGGATCAGCACGTCGCGCACGAGCGCGTGCTCTTTGAAAGGATCCTCAAGCAGAGGGCCGAGAAATCGGTGGAGACCCAGCGGCTGTTGCTGCCGCTCATCCTCGACCTGACGCCGCAGCAGCAGGCGATCTTTGCCGGCATCCAGCAGGAGTTGGAGAAGAACGGCTTCGAGGCCGAGCCCTTCGGCACCCGAACCATCGCGGTCAAGACCGCGCCCCATGGTGTGCAGGCCTCCGAGGTCGAGCAGATGCTCTACGAACTGATCGAGCAGATGGAGCAGGAGGAGCAGGCGCTGAACATGGAAAAAGTGAGCACGCGCATCGCCGCCTCCATCGCCTGCCACGCCGCCATTAAGGTGAATATGCCGCTTGAGCAGACCAAGATGGAGTGGCTGCTGCGCGAGCTGTCGAAGACCGAATACCCGATGAGCTGTCCGCATGGCCGCCCGGTCGTGCTGCGTTATTCGGTCAAGGACATCCAGAAAGCGTTCAAGCGGATTTAAGAATTCCGTGCAGCGCACTTCCGTACTCGGCGAAAATCCGCCCGACAAGGTATTCTAGGGGTGTGACCGACCAGGAACTCCAGGAAGCACGACGAGCCAAGTGGCGCCTCGATGGGCAAGCGGTACGCACCATCGAGGAAGCGCGCGATTTCATCGAGTCGGTCGGCTTCTGCCTGATGTATCCGCTGCGTCCCGCGGTGCCGGTTCCAACCTTCATCGGCGCGGTGGCCGGCAGCGACGAGAATCTTCCCACCCGCCAGCATGCCTACAACGATCCTCGTAACAAGGATGCCAACGAACTGATGGTGCGGCTGCTGCGGCAGAAGTTCGCCTACGAGGCCAACGTCTTTGGCGACACCAATTTCCTGGTCTCCGCCTCGGCGTTCCCGTTCTTCTACGGCCTGGTTGGCGACCGCAATCCGAGGCAAGCCATCAAGCTGGGCCCGCGCTCGGAATATTCGCCGCTCGCCGCGCATGCCTTCCAGGTCATCCAAAAGGACGGTCCCATCACCAAGGTGAGTCTGCGCGAGAAGCTGGGCGGCGATCTGTCGGATGCGGCCATCGAACGCGCCCTCAATGAACTCTGGTCGCTGCTGCGCATCACCCGGGTCGATTACACGCCCGAAGAAGGCGCCTCGTGGGACATCCTCTTCCGCTGGTCGCCCGAGCCGGTGCGCGAGGGTATGAACATCTCGATGGTGGAGGCGCTGACCGCGCTGATCTCCAAGTACATCGAGTGCATCGTCGCCGCCGAGCAATCGGAGGTCGAAGAATTCTTCCTGAACTTCGTCTCGCGGTCGCGTGCGCGTGAAGCCATCAACGCACTGCTGGCGGCTCGCGAACTGCAATTCACCCACGTTGGCGGACGCTCGATGCTGCAGATCACTCCACCCAAGGCCCCGATCGAGGTTCGCGGACCGCGCGAGCGCCGTGAGCGCGACTCGACGCCGCGGCCCGGCCAGCCTATCGCCCGCCGTCCCGGACGCAAATTCCTTGCGGCGCCGCCGCTCGGCAAATCGCCCAAGTCAGAATGAACACACCGAAGAAACTGGTCATCGCCATCGACGGTCCGGCCGGCGCCGGAAAGAGCACCATCGCTTCGCATCTTGCGCACAAGCTCGGCTACGTCAATCTTGAGAGTGGAGCCATGTATCGCGCGCTCGGCCTCAAGGCCCTGGAGACTGCAACCTCGGTCGAAGACGGTCCGGCGCTGCTACGGCTGACCGAGGCCTCGCGCATCGAGCTGATCGCCACCGGGGCGGGGAACCGCGTGCTGCTCGATGGCCGCGACGTATCGCAGCGCATCCGCGAGCGCGATGTCACTGACGCTGCCTCGCGGGTGAGTGCGCATCCTCCCGTCCGCAAGTGGATGGTCGAGCACCAGCGCTCGATGGGAGCCAGCGGCGGCGTCATCATGGAAGGCCGCGACATCGGAACCGTCGTCTTTCCCGACGCCGACGTGAAGATCTTTCTCGACGCCGACCAGACGGTCCGTGCCGGGCGCCGCATCGTGCAGCACAATGCGCAGGACGATCCGGAACGCGCCGGACGCCTGACGGCTGATCTGCACGAGCGCGATAAGCGCGACACCACGCGCGAGACTTCACCGCTCAAGGCCGCGCCCGACGCCATCCACATCGATTCCACCGGACTCACCATCGAAGAGGTCACGGCCGCCGTCGAACGCGTGGTCGAAGAGCGCATGCGCAAGCGCTAGCTTCGTGCCAGCAAAAAGCTCGGGGAGCCTCGCGGCTCCCCGTTTTCTTTGGTCAGATGATTGGTTACTTCTTGTCCACTATCGGCGGTGGCGTCTTGGGCGCCTTGAGTACCTTCGGCGCCTTCACGCCGCCAGCGTCAGTAGGTGCCGCGTTCTTGCCGGTCGATGGAGGAGCCGGAGTCGGTGGTGGAGGCACCACGGCTTCGATGGTCTTGGCATCGTTCTTCACTTCGATGTCCCCCGAGTTGGTGGTGATGGTGATTTGCGAACCGCCCTTGCCGATCTTGCCCGAGATCACCGAGTTGCCACGACTCGGGTTGTTGGCCTGTAAGTCTTCGAAATCCGAGTTGACGCTGCCGTGCCGGGTCGAGGCCTGGATGTTGAACTGGGCCTTGGCGGGCAAGTGCAGACGGATGTCGCCGCGGTGTCCGTTGATCTCGATATTACCGAGCGGCAATTTGTCGCCGGTATCGAGGGTCATCTCGCCGGCATCGTTGTTGAGGCGCACGTCCCCGCTCACGCCGTCGAGCCGTATATCCTTGGCTCGCGTCGAGATCACCACGGGTCCATTGGCCTCGTTGATCTGCAACTGTCCGCGGTCCAGGCTGATCTCGCCATCGAGTCTGCCCAGCTCCAGGGTGGTCCGCGAAGTGGTAAGCCTCACCCCCTTGGCCAGTTTGGAGAGGTGCGCGTCGCCGAAGATATCGCCGTTGAAGTTCGCCGAACCCTGGATCTCATTCATCGAGAAATCCTGCAACCTGCCAGTCACATCGATGCTCCCGTTGATGCGGTCGGCGTGCAGCGAGCCGCGATGGACGTCGGCGGTCACCGCTCCGGTCACGTCTTCGGCGGTGACATCGCCCCGCCCGAGGTCGACCTTGACATCGCCCTCGCGGGAGTTGACCACGACGTCGCCGCGGCGGCCCGAGATCTCGATCGCAAGTTTCTTCGGAGCGAAGATCTCGAGGTCCGTCGAAATCCCTTTCGGGCCCGTCGCCTGGGTATTCGCATTCAGGGTGATGATGTTTCCGGTCACCGAGAACTGCGGGTTGGTGCCGTTGTTGGTCGAGTCGGCTTCGTTCTGCCGGCTGGCGAAGAGCCGCTTATGCCAGACCACCTTGAGGTTGGGCTGGTCCCACGCGGTCACGGTCACGCCGCCGCGATCGCTGACCACCTTGAGACTGGTATTCGGCGCGAGTACCTGTTGGGCTTCGCCGTCATACGAATAGCTGGTGCCAAACATGTGCATGAATTCGTCGTCGAATTGGAACTCGTCGCGGACGCCGCCCCAGTTGATCTCGTCGCGATGCATGTAGGCGGCGCTGGCGGCGCTGCCGAAGATGCAAAGCATGACCAGCAGGAAGACGGTTCCGCCGCCCAGCCGCGTCGGCATCTCGCCGGTACGCTCGGCCTGGAAGGTTTCCAGGATCTTCACTGCTCCCGCGATGATCAGCAACAGCGGCCACCAGCGCGCGAAGATCGAGAACAGCGGAAGATTGAGGCCCATGTTCCTTAACATGAACAACACGCCGAACAGGATCAGAATGATCGGGCCGGCCAGCGAACGCCGCCGGTACCCTCTTGGAGCCATCCCTGGACTAGACATGGTCTCCCTCCCGGTTCGCATCCGAGCCATTGCTGGGAAGTGAACCTGCGGTCGCTGCCGGAGGCGGCGTCACGATCGGAGATTGTTGAATGTAGCCACGCGGAACATGCCCGTCCGTCGGCGCCGTATATTGCAGGACCCTGACGATGCCGATCACAATCAGCAGCACCGGCCAGGTGTGGTCCCACCCCCAGCGCCATGCCCAGTTCGTCTCTTGCAGCAGGAACAGGACGCCGAGAGTGATCAGCACCGCCGGTCCCATCATGCCGGACATGCGGCAGCGTCCACACGCACAACGAGGATTGCCACTGTAGTAGCTCATCGATTCCTCCTTACCGCGTGGCCGCATTGCGGCTGCGTTTGTACAGCAACCAGACTCCCAGACCGATCAGGAGGACTGGCCAGAAGCGTCCCATGTCAAAGCGAAATACGTCGAGCGTGCTCAGCAGGAACAACACACCGAGACCGATCAGGACGAAGGCGCTCGTCGGGACACCCGACGGTGGTTCAGGTTCTTCCACCACCGGCGGAGGCGCCTGGGTGTAAGGCTGAGCCGGATAAACGCCCGGCGGATAGGCGGCCTGCCGATTCGCCCACTTCTCGCGTGCCTCGTTGACCGCCTGCTCCATGTGCTGGCCGACCACTTCGCCTTGTGCCGCGACGTGGCTGACAAAGTGCGGATCGCGCTCGCCGAACATCCGGTTGAAGCCGAATGGATCGGGCAGCGGCTGCCCATAGAGGCGGGCCTTGGCCGTGGTGTAGGCGTCAAACACCATGTAGAACCACCAGATCATCACCCCGATGCCGCCGATCGGGCCGAGCCCGTGGTCGGCCAGGAAGATGCAGCTGGCGAAGATCATGGCGTGGACGATGCCTTTGACGAATTGGCCGTTATACATGGCGCCGACTCCCGGGATCATTCCCAGGAAGAGGGCGAGGCCGGGCTTGGCGTCGCCGGTGAACGGTTGCGGAGGCACCGCTGCCGCCGCTCCGACTCCGGGGCCCGGAGTGAACGGTTGGTTGAGCCGTGCCGCGAGGCAGCTTTCGCAATAGACGGTCCCTTGCACGTCGCGCGTGCAGTTCGCGCATAGTGCCTTGCCGCACGTACGGCAGTAAGCCACTGCCGCTACATCGGTATGGTTTGCGCAGTTCATGAAATTCTCCTTTGCCTCGCGATGATCCCGATCCCACTATCGTCCAGATGGGCCTCTATCAGCTCGTTGACCGTTTGGCTGTAGTTTTGCTCGTGCCTCTCCGGCTCGTTTTCTTGAGATTTATCACTCTCATTCTTTTTCGGCGGCTTCTTGTTGTCGTCTTTATCCGGGGCGGCTCCGGCAGCTCGCCGTAATTCCTGTACCCGCGATTCGATCTCGTAGACCAGCCCGATCTGTTCGTAATACTTCATAGCGCGCTCTTCGGTCGCGTAGTAGGTACGGCTCAGGTTGCGGGGCGAAAAGTCGAGTTTCGACAACTTGATGCCGCCCGCATTCAGCGCCAGCGTCACCGAGAAGAAAGCTCCCGCGGCGGTCATGGCGAAGCGCCGGGTGAACATCGGCGCGAACACCGGGACAAAGATCTCGCGCAGGCGATCGCCGAGCGATTGCCGTTCGTGGCGCTCGACCTTGGCGGCGACTCTTTCGGTCACGCCGCTGGTCGCCACCAGGATGTTGTGGACGAGGTGGCGCGGTGGCTCGACTTCCTCCACCTGCTCCAGCCAATTCACTCCGGCCTTGACATCGGCGAACATCGCAGAGCAAGGCTGGCACGACTGCTGGTGCTGCTCGAAGCGGCTCAACTGCTCGCCTGTCAACTGGCGATCGATGGCATCGGCCAGCAGCAGATCGAACTCGCTGCACTGCATTCCGTTTTTGTTTTCGCCGTTCATGCTTACCTGCTTACTGCCCGCCACCTGGAATCGCTCGATGCCTAGGTCGCTTGCTTATAAGTACGTTGTAATAGCCTTGCTAGTTCCGCCCGGCCACGATTAATCCGGCTTTTTACGGTGCCCTCTGGAACTTTGAGCGCGAGCGCGATCTCGCGGTAGTCCATATCCTGTAAGTCCCTTAGAATCACTGCTTCCCGCAGTTCCGGGGAAAGTTTTTGGAGCGCCGCATGGACCAGTTCCCGGGTCTCGCGACGTTCCATGTGGGTTTCGGGGCTTGGACCCTGGTCCTCCAGCTGTTGGCTGAGGGCCTGGCGCTCGTCATCCTCGCTGCCGCGGTCGTCGATGGAATCGGTAGCCCGGTCGTTCTTGGTCTTGCGGAAGTGGTCGACCAGCAGGTTGCGGGTCACCGTGGTCACCCACGTGGTGAAGCTGGCTTTCTCCTGGTTGAAGCTGGGGAGGGTCCGGTAGATCTTGATGAAGACCTCTTGGGTGAGATCTTCGGCGTCGGTCGCGGAACCGGAAAACCTATAACAAATGTTATAGATGCGGCGATTCATGCCGCGGACGATGTCTTCCCATGCAGCGGCATCGCCAGCCACACACCGGCGAACCATACCATGCATTGCCGCTACGTCGTCCAACCGAGTCTCCCTGGAGCGATCGGCTGAGTCGCGCGCAGCAGGCATCGGGAGTGCCGCGCCGCAAGCCATATCGCTATCTACGAACCGCTAAGCCGAAAAGTTCCAACCAGTTAGCGATTGCATTGTAACAAGCGCCGGACCCCTGCCAACCTCCGGATACGGCGTCAGAAAAGGTT
>Ga0315268_10005004_pt1 | contig 14289 bp, 13 predicted proteins | sample C1_top_MG_FD_204535 | JGI IMG/M metagenome (GOLD analysis project Ga0315268, IMG submission 204535) | Sediment microbial communities from Yellowstone Lake, YNP, Wyoming, USA - C1_top | ecosystem: Environmental > Aquatic > Freshwater > Lake > Sediment | place: USA: Wyoming | collected 2017-08-01
TCCGCATCCTCTTCTGCCTCTTCGGAGAAGACACCGGCATCTTCGAGCGTGAGTCGTTCCGGCTGTACCTGCTGAACCGAACAGCCGAAGATGGGTCTGATCTCGGCCTTCACTTGGCGCGCCTCTTCGAGGTTCTGGACACCCCACCAGAAGCGCGGCAGAAGAATCTGGACGAAAGCCTTGCCGCCTTCCAATGGGTCAACGGCGCGCTCTTCGCTGAAAAGCTTGGCTTCGCGGACTTCAACCGCGATATGCGCAATGCCCTGCTTGCCTGTACGCGCTTCGATTGGTCGCGTATCTCGCCCGCGATCTTTGGTTCCCTGTTTCAGGCCGTCATGGAGCCAAAGGAGCGGCGGCAGATCGGCGGACACTACACGAGTGAGCGCGACATTCTCAAGTTGATCCGCTCTCTCTTCCTGGACGACCTGCGCGCGGAATTCGGGCGCGCCAAGAGCAGCAAAGCTGAGCTCAAGCGCTTTCATGAAAAACTGGCGCGGCTTCGCTTTCTTGACCCGGCATGCGGTTGCGGCAATTTTCTTGTCATTACCTATCGCGAATTACGCCTACTGGAAACAGAAATTCTTAAGGTTCTTTACCCAGGCGAGCAGCGGGAACTCAACGTTCAGCGTCTCTCTCTCGTCGACGTTGACGCCTTTTACGGTATTGAAGTCAGCGAGTGGCCTGCGCGCATAGCGGAAGTCGCCATGTGGCTGATGGACCACCAGATGAACATCCGTTTGTCGGAGGCATTCGGTCAATACTTCGTGCGCCTCCCGCTGAAGAAATCTCCCACTATCGTGTGCGGCAATGCGCTACGACTCGACTGGAAGAGCATCCTTTCGCCTTCGCAGTGCAGCTATGTCCTTGGCAATCCACCGTTCGTTGGTCAGAGCTTTCAGACTACGGAACAGAAAGCGGACCAGAACGCTGTTCTGACAAATATCCAAGCACGCGGGGTGCTCGACTATGTCTGCAACTGGTATGTAAAAGCGGCAGAATACATCCAAGGCACGAGTATTATCGTCGGCCTCGTTTCGACCAACTCCATTACTCAAGGGGAACAAGCTGGAATCCTCTGGAACGAACTGTTTGGACGCTACCGGGTAAAGATTTCTTTTGCGCACCGAACCTTTGCTTGGGCGAGCGAAGCACGCGGTAAGGCTCATGTTCACGTCGTCATTGTCGGCTTCGCTGCCTTTGACTCGCCAAATAAGAGAATTTACGACTACGAAGCTGGAGGAGAGAACGTCAGTCTCAGCACCGCCAAGAACATCAGTCCTTACATGATTGATGGCCCTGACCGCGTCATCACCAACCGAATGAACCCGCTCGGTAACGTGCCTAAAATGTCCTGGGGCAACAAGCCAACAGACGGCGGACACTTTCTCCTGTCGCCGGAAGAACGAACTCAATTACTCAAGATTGAGCCGACGGCAAAAGAGTTTATTCGTCCATATATGGGTGGATACGATTTCATCAACGGCGAACAGCGTTACTGTCTTTGGCTCGCGGAGGCTGACGCTGACAAATTCCGCAAGCTCCCTAAAGTGATGGAAAGAGTGAAGCTGGTTCGCGAGTTCCGCGCAGCTAGCAAAGCAGAATCGACCCGGCGCTACGCGAAGTTTCCCACGCTTTTCCGGCAAATCTCGCAGCCCAAGTCGGACTACTTAGCGGTGCCCGAAGTGTCGTCTGAGAATCGCCCTTACATCCCGATTGCGTTCGTGTCTCAAAAAGTAATCTGCAGCAACACAGTGCAATTTGTGCCCGACGCGACGCCCTACCACTTCGGCGTTCTCACCTCGGCCATGCACATGGCTTGGATGCGTCAGGTATGTGGCCGACTGAAATCGGACTATCGCTATTCAAATAGTCTGGTTTACAACAACTTCCCCTGGCCTGAGGCTCCGAGCGCGAAACAACGAGCTGCCGTGGAAGCTGCTGCGCAAGCCGTTCTTGATGCACGAAAGGAATTTTCCGGCTCGTCACTCGCGGACTTATATGACCCGTTGGCGATGCCGCCCGCGCTGGCCAAAGCGCATACCAAGCTAGACCGTGCAATTGAACTTTGCTACCGACCACAGCCTTTCGAGAATGACCACCAACGCATCGAATACCTCTTTGCCCTCTACGAAAAACTCACTGCGCCTCTGATTCCCGCCGCCAAGAAAAGGCGAGGTAAAATACGTTCCAAGTAGCGCATGAGCGGAAATCCTCAGTCCGAGATCTGAAATCTCGTGTCAAGCCCCCGCCACATCACAAATCGCCTCTAAATGTTTGACCCATCGGCAAATATAAATCTCTAAGAAATGTCAGTTTTCCCCTCCCGAACGGTCATACTAAGAATAGAGAGAAATTGAAGAAGCCTGCCGCAGGCAGGCTTTCGTATTTGCAGGTTGGCAGCTCAGTGGCTGAATCGAAAGCATTTCAACGCCGCTACTGCGTTTTCAATCATTTCCCGGCCACCTCCGCGCGCAAGTCGATGCAAACAGAGTTTTCCGTCCGAAAACACCCGGGGGAGGGGGAGGGGCCTATCGGGCTATCTTCCCCGCGCCCTTGACGGCCCTCACCAACTGGTAGAGGAACGCGCAGCTGCCGACGACGATCGCCGAGGGGATGGCGAACACACGATAGGCGCGCGTCAGGTCGAGCGCGTGGTGGGTAAAGGCCGCACTAATCACCGTGGTCAGGATGCCGGTCGTCAGTCCCACGGCCATTCCCAGTCCCGTGAACAGCAGGGTCAGGAAGAAGATGCGGAACGAGGTCATGATCAGCCGGACGAACCAGCTCGGACGCGGTCGGCTCACGGGGGCGGTGGTGCTCATGGCATTAGGCTATCAGGTTCTTCTCGGCGTTTAACAGGGCAAGCCGGCGCACCTTCCCTGCGTGGGATTTGCCGCAACCCCCGTGTCGCGCCGAGCCTGCCGACAGCGAAGATCGCCGGTGCGCTAGAATTGGTGGTTCAGGCCATGTCCACCTTCGCGTCGGCAACGACCCACACACCTTCGGAGATCATGCGGCTCGCTCCCGTGCAGCAGGGCGCGAACGGGATCTGTTATGCCTCGCTCGGCCAGATCAACATGCCCAGCTCCGATCTCGAACGCATGGTGGCCGCCGTTCCTTCTGCGATCGCGGCGGCGCTGCGCAAGAAGGCCTTCTACTTCGTCCCGCTGGCGGTGGTCAAAGACGAGCAGACGGTGATCGCCGACCGCTACGACGTCGCGCTCAGCGACCAGGCGGTCTGCCATCGCAACTTCACCTCCGGCGACTCGCAATGCGTGTTCATCTCCACCCGCCTGATGGACGACCGCTTCTCGGTGGCCTTCGAATTCTTCATCAACGTCGCGCACGCCTTCGTCGAACACGCGGGCTTCTCCAACGAATTCTCGGAGGTGGCGTGGAAGCAGGTGTTGGACAAGGTGAAGGGCGAAACCTCGCTGGACGCCCACGAGTTGCGCAAGATCGCCGCCTCCGGCGCTCCCGATGCCGACAAGGCGAAGAACGATTACTTCGAAGCCGTCTTCGCCGACTCCATCGCCATCTACCTGCTGTCGCTCTTTCTCGACGTGGATTACTACGAGCTGCGCGAGCGCGATTACCCGCTGCTGGCGCCCACCGCGTTGGCCGAACGCCTGCGCAAGATCGCCGACCTGTTTCCGGCGCCCACCGGATTCGAGTTCGCGGTCTACTACAAGCGCCGCCAGTCGTAGCTCTCCTCGCCATCGCGTGGCCACCGAAGCTTTTCTTTCCCCTCGGCGGCTACCACGGCCTGAGCGCGCTCTCATCCTGTAAAATCAATGATTGCGCCCCAAGTCTTTTCGCATCCTGCGGGGCAGCGTTTTTCTTATGTCTGAAGCCACTCTCGTTCCCGAACTCAAATCCGTCCTGCTCCACACGGCCGACACCAAGTCGGAGGTGCGCGTGCGTTTCGCGCCCTCGCCCACCGGCTATCTTCACGTGGGCGGCGCGCGCACCGCGTTGTTCAACTGGCTCTATGCGCGCCACGTCAAAGGCACGCTCATCCTGCGCATCGAAGACACCGACTTCGAGCGCTCGACCTCGGAGATGGTGGACGGCATCCTGCAGGGGCTGAGTTGGCTCGGCATCCACTGGGACGAGGGTCCGTTCTACCAGTCGCAGCGCATGGAGCTCTACACGGCGGCCGCGCAAAAGCTGGTGGAGAACGGCCACGCCTACTACTGTTTCTGCACCCGCGAGCAGCTCGAACTGGGACGCGAAGCGGCCACCGCCGAAAGCCGCACCCCGATGTATCCGGAGACCTGCCGCAAGATCGACGTTTCTGAATCCATGCAGCGCCATCAGGCGGGCGAGCCCGCGGCCGTGCGCTTCAAGGTCCCCGAGCACGGCACCACCTCGTTCGACGATGCCGTCTTCGGAAAGGTCGAGTTCGCCAACGAGGAGCTCGAAGATTTCGTGCTGCTGCGCTCCGACGGCGTCCCGACCTATCACCTTTCGGTGGTCACCGACGACATCGACATGCGCATGACCCACATCATCCGCGGCGCCGACCACCTCTCCAACACGCCCAAGCAGAAGCTGCTGTACGAGGCGCTGGGCGCCAAGCCGCCGGTCTTTGCGCACGTGCCGCTCATCCTCGGCCCGGACAAGACGCGCCTCAGCAAGCGCCACGGCGCGACCTCGGTGATGGCCTATCGTGACGAAGGCATCGTGCCGGAGGCCTTCCGCAACTTCCTGGCCCTGTTGGGATGGACGCCGGAGGATTCAGCGAAAGAGGTGATGGGCGACCACGAGCTGATCTCGCTCTTCTCGCTCGACGGCATCGCCCACTCCAACGCGGTCTTTGACCGCGCCAAGCTCGACTGGTTCAACACCGAATACATCCGCGCCTATCCGGCCGAACAGTTGCTGCCGCTGGTGGAAGAAGAGTGGATGAAAGGCGAACTCGCGCCGTTCTCCGCCGACCACGCCCACATCATCGCCACCCTCGAGCTGCTCAAACCGCGTGCGCGCAGCCTCAAGGATTTTGCCGGCTCCTTCCGTGCATACTTTTCCGACCGTTACGAGAACGATGCGGCGGCGGTCGAGAAATTCCTGAAGGATCCTGCCACCCGCGCCCTGGTCGTGGACCTTGCGTCGCGCTACGAAAAGCTTGCGGACTGGAGCGAGGCGGCAACCGAGCAGGTGCTGCGCGAACTGGCCGCCGAAAAGCAGGTGAAGGCCGGCGTTCTGATCAACGGTTCGCGCGTCGCCATCACCGGGCAGGGAGTTGCACCCAGCCTCTTCGCGGTCATGGTCAATCTTGGCCGCGAGCGCACCGTCACTCGCATGAAGCGCGTCCAGGCCATCTAGCGCCCACGATTCTCGAACAATAAAATGCCGCCCCGAAAAAGGGCGGCTTTGCATTTCCCGGCGCGTGCTTACTTCACGGCTTCGAGTTCGGCGACGAGGTTGACGTCACCGGAAACGATGTGCACGTTCCTCTGCCACGCGGTGTATCCATTCTTGAAGTCTGCCCTCTCGACAAATTCCGCATAGGCGAAATGCAAATGGTTTGCGTCAAGTCGGCGTCAAAGGTTCGGCATAACCGAAATAAAGAGTGAACTGGACCTGAACCCCGCGGTTCGTCCCTCCCGTTTTTGTAACGCCCGCGCCTCCTAATGCATCTTTCTTAATGGCTCCTCAGCGCCGTGTCTGCCTCGTCTGCCATGGATTTGACATCCCTTTGACACGCGGAATGAGGCGAATTGTTACCATAGAAGCTGCATGCATAGTCTTCATAGTTTGCCGATCCCGTTAGCCGCCTTTATCGCCGGACTTCTCTCGTTCCTTTCGCCGTGCGTTTTGCCGCTGGTTCCCGGATACGTTTCGCTGATCTCCGGCACCGGCATCGAAGCCCTCAAGGATGCGGACGCTCCCCTGATGCGCCGCGTGATGTTCAACTCGCTGATGTTCATCGCCGGTTTCAGCCTGGTCTTCATCGGCCTCGGAGCGGTCGCCACCGGGTTGGGGCAGGCGCTGCATCAGTACCACGACATCTTTGCCAAGATCGCCGGCGTCATCCTCTTCATCTTCGGATTGCATCTCACCGGCCTCTTCAAGATCAACGCACTGTATTCCGATAAGCGGATGCACAACCTGAAGGGCAGCGCATCGCCGATCGGCTCGTTCGTCGTCGGCTTCGCCTTCGCCTTCGGCTGGACGCCTTGCATCGGCCCCATCCTGGCCGGCATCCTGGTGCTCGCCGGCTCGCAGGACACGGTCGCCAAGGGCATCCTGCTGCTGGCCGTCTACTCCGCGGGACTGGCGGTGCCGTTCCTGCTAACCTCGCTCGGCGTTAACAAGTTCCTCGCCTTCTACAGCCGCTTCCGCCGCCACCTGCGTACGGTGGAGATCATCAGTGGAGTGTTGCTGATCGTTTTTGGCGCGCTGATCGCGCTCGGACGCTTCACGATCCTCTCGGGATATTTGGGTTTCTTAAATCGCTTCTCGCTCTAGACGGCGAGTCGCCCGCCGCGGCGGGCCATGGATGTGCTAGTGAAACGTAATATCGTCATCTTCCTCGTGCTGGTCGTGGTGGTCTCGGCCATGCTCGTCTTCGGATTCAAGCACAACCGTGCGATGGCCAGCCTGCCGGCGACTTCGAAGATCACCGAAGGCGCCTTCCGGGGCAAGCCCGCGCCGGATTTCTCGCTCAAGACGCTCGACGGTCAGACCCTCAAGCTCTCCGACCTGCGCGGCAAGGCCGTGGTGCTCAACTTCTGGGCGACCTGGTGCTCTCCCTGCAAGGCCGAGATGCCGTGGTTCGTCGACTTCCAGAAGCAGTACGGCGCCGAGGGGCTGCAGATCGTCGGCGTCGCCATGGATGACGCGGCGAAAGAGGACATCGAGAAGTTCGCGAAAGAGATGGGCGTGAACTATCCCGTGGTGCTGGGCAAGGAAGCGGTCGCCGAGGAGTACGGCGGCGTGCAGTTCCTGCCGACAACCTTTTATATTGATCGCAGTGGAAATATCAGTGACCGCGTGTTCGGCATCGTCGATCGCCAGGAAGCCGAGGCCAGCGTGAAGAAAGTGTTGGCCTCCGCGGTGCCTGCCGCTTCGGCCCCGCCGGAGACGGTTCCCAACAGTACGAATCGTTCGAACCAAGGAGTTCGCCCTTGAAGTCTCGCAGAAGTTTTCCGGTCCTCGCCCTCCTCACGCTCTCTCTTTTCGCTTCGCTCGCGGCCGTGGCGCAGGACGCCGTCAGCGTTGCGCCGGTGGACGCCGTTACCGTCAAGCCCGGCAAGACCGCCGCCGTGCAGATCGCTTGCCGCGTCAACCCGGGCTTCCACGTCAACTCCAACAAGCCCAACTCCGAACTGCTGATCCCAACGGAATTCAAGTTCTCGCTGCCGACCGAATTGATGATCGCCGGCGTGACGTACCCTGCCGGACAGCAACTCACCTTCCCCTTCATGCCCAACGAGCCGCTCAGCGTCTACAGCGGAGACTTTGAAGTGGCGCCGAACGTTCGCGCCTCGCTGCACGCCCGGCCCGGGACCTATCGTGTCCACGCCACCCTCAAATACCAGGCCTGCAACGACCGCCAATGCTTCCCGCCGAAGACGCTTCCGGTGGATTTCGACGTCAAGGTGGTCCGCGCGGCGCGCCGCAGGAAGTAAGATGGCGCCACGGTCGTAAATGCGTCCGGTGGCACGAAGGCACCGCGACTCGTTATACTTACCGTCCCTTATGAAGGTCATCGTCATCATTCCCGCGGCCGGACTCGGAACCCGCATGGGTTCGTCCACGGCCACCGCGCAAGGCCGGCAACGCTCCAAGCAATTCGTCGAACTCGATGGCTCGCCCATCCTGATGCACACGCTGCGCAAATTCACCGCCTGCGCGCAGGTGGATGAGATCTGGGTGGCGATGCGCAAGTCCGAGATCGAAGCCTTTACCCCGGAACTCGCGGCGGCGAAGCTCGAGAAGCCGGTGCACACCGTCGAAGGCGGCGAACATCGCCAGCAGTCGGTGGCCAACGCTTTGCGCGCCGCCAACGCCGCCGAGGACGACGTCGTCCTCGTCCACGACGCGGTGCGTCCGTTCATCGCGGTGGAGACCATCGAAGCCGTCATCGCCGCCGTCGCCACCCACGGCGCGGTCATCGTCGGCATGCCCGCCGTCGATACCATCAAGCAGGTGGAGCGCACCTCCGACGGCGCCATCGTCAAGACGACGATCCCGCGCGAACAGATCGTGCAGGCGCAGACGCCGCAGGCCGCGCGTTATGGCATCCTGCGCCGCGTCATCGACGAGGCCGAAGGCGAAGGCTTCCTCGCCACCGACGAGTCTTCGCTGCTCGAGCGCGCCGGATATCCCGTGCACGTGGTGATGGGCTCGTCGCGCAATATCAAGATCACGACGCCCGCCGACCTCGAACTCGCCGAGTTCTTCCTTTCCATCGAACACCATCACCCGCTGAGCCGGTAAAGGAACTGGGAACTGCCATGAGAATCGGATCGATGGAAAAATCAAGTCCGTGTTCATCCGCGGCGAAAGGTTCTAACTCTTGAGAATCGGTTACGGTTGGGACTCGCACGAATTCAAGCCGGGCATCCCCTGCAAGATCGGGGGCGTCGAGCTGCCGCACGACAAGGGGCTCGCCGGACATTCCGACGGAGACGTCCTGCTCCACGCGCTGACCGATGCGCTGCTCGGCGCCGTTGCCGCCGGCGATATCGGAACCTTCTTCCCGCCGACGGATCCCAAGTGGAAGGGCGCCAACTCCGTGCTCTTTTTGGAAGAAGCGATGCGCCACATCGAGCGCGCCGGCTACAAGGTCGTCAACGTCGACTCGACGCTTATCCTCTCGGAACCCAAGATCGTGCCGCACGCACGGCGCATCCAGGCGCGGGTCGCCGAATTGCTCAAGGTGAAGCCGACCGATGTCGGCATCAAGGCGAAGACGCCCGAGGGCCTGGGCACCGAACACGCCGCCATCGCGCACGCCGTCGTCCTGCTGGAGAAAAAATAGCGGAGGTTGCGATGTCCACGCGCGGCCCGTTCACCATCTACTACGACGCCGGCTGTCCCTTCTGCATTCGGATGGTGCGCATCTTTCGCGCCGTGCTCGGGCTGCGGGGAACCATGCTGTTGGCGGCGCAGGACGATCCGCAACGCCACCTTGAGATGCGCGAAAAGGATTCCTGGATCGTCGTCACCCCGGACGGCCAGCATCTTCACGGCTGGAAGGCGGTGGCCACGGTGGTCGAGGATTCTCGGGTCTTCCGGCCACTCGGCAAGTTGATCGGGCAGCCCTTGGTGCTGCCCGCCGGGGAACGTCTCTATCGCTGGATCGAACGTCATCGCCCGCTGCTTTCGCGGCTGACCGATTTCCTTAACGCCGACCCGCCCAAGAATTCCTAATCATCTATCTACTTCTTCGGCTCTTCCTTCGGTTTCTCCGGAGCCTTCTCGATCTTCGCCGGATGCTTCTTGTTCCACTCCGTCGCGTCCTGGTAGGCCTTGGCCACGGCGCAGAGCTGGTCCTCGCGGTAGAGGCTGCCGAGGAAGGTCAGGCTGGTCGGCGTGCCGTCCTCGCGGAAGCCGTTGGGCAGGATCACCGCCGGCTGGCCCGTAAAGTTCGTCGCCACCAGCTGCGAGGTGCCGGAGGTCGGGCAGACGATCACGTCGACCGTCTCGAACAACTTCGCCATCGCCTGCATGGCCTTCACGCGCGCGCGGTTGCCATTGATGTATTCCACCGCCGGGATGAAGCGCGCCGAGCGGAAGGTATTGGGCCAGTCGTCCTTGGTCTGCGCGGTCAGCAGCTTGTCGCGGCCGCTGCGCGTCAGTTCGTCGAAGGCCGCGGCGGCTTCGGCCGACAGGATCGGCAGCAGGTTGTTGAACGGGAAGTCCGGCATCTTCACTTCGATCAGCTTGAGTCCGAGCTTGCCGGTGAGGACCGCGAGCGCCGCATCGTCGAATTTCTTCTGTTCCAGCCGCCGCTCGCGATTGCGTTTCTTGTTCACGTCTTCGCCGTCTTCCGCCTTCGGAAGGGTCTCAAACGCCTCCTTCAGATATCCGATGCGCAACTTGTGGATGTCCTGCGCGGCATTCCACGAGTAGGGAATCGCGTTCACGCTGCCATCTTTTCCGTCCGGACCCTGGATGGCTCCAAGCACGATCGCGCAATCTTCCACGGCGCGGCAGATCGGCCCGATCTTGTCCATCGTCCAGCACAGGGCCATCGCCCCGGTGCGCGGCACGCGTCCAAAGGTCGGACGCAACCCGGTGGTTCCGCAGCGCGTGCTCGGCGAAGAGATCGAACCCAAGGTCTCGGTGCCGATGCCGAACGCGATGCATCCCGCGGCCGTCGCCGAGGACGACCCGGCGGACGATCCGCTCGAACCCTGGTCGGGCTTCCAGGGATTCTTGGTAACGCCGCCGAACCACACGTCGCCCATGGCCAGCGCGCCGAGCGTCAGCTTGGCCACCAGCACGGCGCCGGCGCGGTCGAGGCGCTCGACCACGGTCGCGTCCATGTCGATGGTCTGGTCCTCGAAGCCGCCCGCGCCCCACGTCGTGCGGTAGCCTTTGACGGCCAGCAGGTCCTTGGCGCCCCACGGCAATCCATGCAGCGGACCACGATATTTACCGGCAGCGATTTCTCGGTCGGCCTCTTTGGCCTTGGCCATGGCGCGGTCCGTGGTCAGCGTGACGACGAACTTCAGGATCGGGTCGTAGCGCTTCAGCCGCTCCAGGTACATCTCGGTCAGGGCCACGCTCGACACGCGCTTGCTGCGCACCAGTTCGCCCAGCTGCCGCACCGTGTAGAAGGCGACATCCTCGATATTCTTCGGGGTTGCGACCGCGCCGATCGTGGAGAGCTGCGTCGGGCCCACAGGAGCGTGGATCTTCACTCCCGGCAGGATGGGCTGGAAGACCACCGCCGGGGCCACCGCGTTTTCAAGATGCAGCGCATGGACGGCGTCATAGTCCTTCAACGCGTCGTTGAGATTCTCCAGCATCATCTCTTTGTATTCTTCGGCGATGTGGACGTCGGCGATGATGGCCGCGTTGTCGATCATCTCTTTGGTGATCTTCGGCGGCTCCTTCTTGTCCGGAGCGGCGGCGGCTTGCGCCTCGGCCATCCCCCAGAGCACTCCGGGGAAGAGCGTGTTGGCGACGCCAAAGGTGGTGGAGACCTGGAGGAATCTGCGGCGGTTGAATTCAGCGACTGCACTCATCGTGCGCGAGATTGTAACCCATCGCGCCGGCCGCCGAGGGTGAAGACCGACCGTGGCCGCGCATTATCGCACCGAACATGGATTGCTACACGGTAATACGATCCGCAATCCAGAATGAGCCGCAGCCCCCGATTTCCGTTGCATCCGCCGCTGCGCCGGACGCAACGTTAAGGGGTCAAAAGGGGGAATTTCAATATGCAAGATTATCCAAGCGCCCGCGGACACATCGTGGATGTGGACGGATTCGGTTTCTTCACCAAGCTCAAGTTCATCGCCGGCGCCCTCGTGGTGCTCATCCTGCTGTGGGCCTCGGTCGCCTATGTTCCCGCCGGCAACGTCGGCGTGCTCACCATCTTTGGACGCGTCAACGGGGTGGTGCTGCCGGAGGGCACCCACATCGTTAATCCATTCACATACAACAATATTATGAGCGTGCGGACGCAGCAGGTGAAGGAGACCGCCAGCGTTCCCTCGAACGAAGGCCTCATCATCACCCTCGACACCTCGCTGCTCTTCCGCCTCAACCCGGCGATGGCCGCCGAGGTTTATCAGAAGCTCGGCCTGCGCTATATCGACGTCGTCGTGGAGCCGAACCTGCGTTCGACCCTGCGCGAAGTGACCGCCTCGCACACCGCCAACGCGCTCTACAGCGGCGAGCGCGAACAAGTCGCGCAACAGATCAATTCCGCTCTTGGCACCGAACTGGCGAAGCGCGGCGTCATCGTTGAAAACGTGTTGCTGCGCGACATCCAGCTACCGCAGACCTTGAAGGCTTCCATCGAACTGAAGCAGCAGGCTGAGCAGGAATCGCTGGCGATGAGCTTCCGCCTCCAGAAAGAACGCCAGGAAGCCGAACGCAAACGCATCGAGGCCCAGGGCATTCGCGACTTCCAAACCACGGTTGCGCAGGGAATCAGCGCGCAACTGCTGGAATGGAAGGGCATCGAAGCCACCGAGAACCTGGCCAAGAGTCCGAACGCCAAGATCGTGGTCATCGGCGGCGGCAAGAGCGGCTTGCCGCTGATCCTCGGCCAATGACCGTAGCTCGAGCGGCCGCTAGCTGGTAGCCTTTGGTGGATGCTTCTCGAGGTCCACAACCTGAGCGTGGGATTCCAGGGCGAGGCGGCCGTGCGCTCGATCGATCTCGCGATCGCCGCGAGTGAAGTGCTGGGCCTGGTCGGCGAATCCGGCTCCGGCAAGAGCATCACCTCGCTGGCCTTGATGGGACTGCTGCCGCCCAACGCACAGGTCTCCGGCACGGTCCTCTTCGAAGGCCGCGACGTCTTGCGCTCGTCGCCGGAAGAGTTGCGCCAGATGCGGGGCACGCGCATGGCGATGATCTTCCAGGAGCCGATGACCGCCTTGAACCCGGTGATGCGCATCGGAGACCAGGTGGCCGAAGCCGTGCTCGCCCACGGCACCAGCAACCAGCACGATGCGGCGGAACGCGCGTTGCAGGCGCTGCGCGATGTCGCCATCCCGGAACCCGAGCGCCGCTACCGCGATTATCCTCACCAGCTTTCCGGCGGACAGCGCCAGCGCGTGATGATCGCCATGGCCATCGTCAACCGCCCCGCGCTGCTCATCGCCGACGAGCCGACCACCGCGCTGGACGTGACGGTGCAGGCGCAGATCCTCGAACTGCTGGCCGAGTTGCGCAGGAAATTCCGCCTGGCGATGCTGTTCATCTCCCACGACCTCGCCGTGGTCTCGCAGGTCGCCGACCGGACGATGGTCATGCTCGGCGGCAACATCGTGGAAAGCGGAGCCAGCGCGGCGATCTTCCGCAACCCGCGACACGCTTACACCGTAGGGCTGCTGCACTCGGTCCCGACCCTGCGCACCGACCGCGAACAGAAGTTGGCGATGATCGAGGATGCGGCCAAAGAAAACGCAGCGGGCAAGCCGCTGCGCGAAGTCGAAGCCGGGCACTGGGCAAGAGTCTAAGGCAGAATGAAGTTTACTTCGAGATGGATTTGGACTACCACGGGCTGCTTGTTTCTGGTTGCCGGATGAAACTTCCATTTCCGTACGGCTTCAATGGCAGCAGCATCGAGTTCTGGGCTCAAGGATCGAACAACCTCGGCTCGCACAACATCACCTGAGCTGTCGATGATCGCCCTAAGAGCTACGGTGCCTCCTCGTTTGACCTTCGGGCCGGGGGATTGAAGAGTGGGCCAAGGAGTGAAGTAAGGCTTCGGCGCCTTCACATCTTTACCGATCAAGTAGACCTTGGTCGGAGAGTCCTGCGCCGCTCCCGTTCCTCCCGTAAGATCTTCGAACTTCAGGTTCAGCACCGGGTACTTCTTGTAGTCCTTGTAGTCAAAGTGCCACCACTCGTAGTCGTAGACGGTGAAGCCCTCGGCCTCCATCGCGGCGCGCAGGGTTTCGCGGTTGCGGCGCTCCTCGTCGCTGCCGCCCTTGTAGTTCGGATACGAGCGCTCGCTCATCTCGTCGTAGAGCCCAGTCATCGGCACCGGCTCGCCGGTCTTGAGGTCAACCATCGTCAGATCGACGGCGCATCCGCGATTGTGCTGCGAACCTTTGGCGGGGTCGGCGACGAACTGATGTTTGTCCACGGGCGTCGCGTCCCAGAAGATCTTAGTCACGTACCAGGGACGGTAGGCGTCGTAGATGAGCAGGCCGAAACCTTTCTCGTGGAGCTGCTGGCTGGCGCGCGCGACGGCCTCCGCCGCCGGACGCTGCATGAAGGCCTTGGCCTCGTCGTACACCGGGGTGCTGAGGAAATTCCGCGAAGTCGCGTAGCGTATATCGAGTTTGATCGATGGATCGAGCTTGACTAGCTCGACCAGGTCGGGCTTGAGGAAGTCGCCACTCTGCAGCGGAGGCTGCGCCTTGATGGCCTCGCGGCGAAGTTCTTCGACCGGGCGCACCGGCTGTATGTGGAAGAACTGCGGTGGCTCGACGGCCTGTCCGGCGGCCATCGAAACCCATAGAAGCACGATTCCTAGCAGACGACGCATGCGCGACAGGATACCGCAAACTGTGTTTGCGGGGCCGGAAGACTATTCGGTAGCCGGCTCCGGCGAAGGCGTTCGTCTCCGCAGGTAGATCCAGCCGG
>Ga0315268_10005005_pt1 | contig 14289 bp, 20 predicted proteins | sample C1_top_MG_FD_204535 | JGI IMG/M metagenome (GOLD analysis project Ga0315268, IMG submission 204535) | Sediment microbial communities from Yellowstone Lake, YNP, Wyoming, USA - C1_top | ecosystem: Environmental > Aquatic > Freshwater > Lake > Sediment | place: USA: Wyoming | collected 2017-08-01
GAATGTAACTGCATAAATCACGTGATGATGGGAGGGAACAGTAGAGGAATCATTTTCTGGTAACTCCTTTCTCCAGCCTCTACGCTTCTCTTCCTGAAAACATAAAAACAGCCATCACTCATATAGTTTATGAAACAATCTTCCATGTCTAAAAGAAGACATATATACCTGCCTTATTGATATGCCCAAAAAAGACTAGATTCGTTGCTATCCAATGATTACGTTATAGAGAAACAAAAATAAACAGCCCCCTTTTCAAAGAAAAAACCATGCTACCAGAAATCCTCACAGCCGCCTTTCTGGGCACATGCTTGGGGATATCTACTATCTCGTCAACCTGATTAACCTGCTCAGAAATCACACGCGAAGAAGAGAGAGTGTTCATCCGAAATTCGGCAACGAATATACAAAATATCAGAAAACTATTGGTCAATTCTTCCCAAAACTGAAAAAGAGCAAAGATTAGCGTCTGGCTTCGATGACCACGATATTTTCAAATGCAACCTTACTTTCAGCAATAACTTTGGCATCTAAACCACGTTCACTAAACATTCGCAAACTCTGCTCAACATCCGACAAGGATGACTGAACCAGCAAAACTCGTCCATTAGACTTCAAATACCTAGACGCCTCGGCAATAAAGCGGTCAATAATGCTTCTTCCCGTTTCTCCGCCAGCCCACGCCTGACTCGCCAAATCACGCTCCTCCGACGCCTCAGACGGCAGATACGGAGCGTTAAAAAGAATCACATTAAACCTTTCATCCACCTTCACGGGCTCGAACAGATTACCCTGACGCACTTCTATTTTATCCGCGACATTGTTCAAGCAGGCATTGTGCGTTGCGCAACGTACGGCGTTAGGATTAACGTCTGTCGCCAAAACTTTTCGGGCTTTCTGCGCCGCTAAGACAGCTTGTATTCCGCAGCCCGTGCCCATGTCCAAAACCGAATCGCCTTCGTTTATAGTCAAGTTTTGGGCTAAGAGAAAACTGTCCTCTGCGGGTTCGTAGACGCTCTCAAAAACGTCAAACACGCAATCTTCAAAGAAAACTCTCTTAACCTGCGAGTTCATTTGCGATTGCCCCAAAATCCTCAGGCGCGAGTTCCCGCACACGCTTATCATGAAACAAAAGCGAATCCGCTAGGCTTTCTTTTTTACCCGCTTTACTAAGGAAGCCGACAACTGCATTTCGGACTTTCCTGTTGCGCTGAGTGAAAAGCGTCCTAACCAAATCATGAAAAACCTCTTCACTCTTCACACTGAACGGCGGCACACTCCGCGGCTTAAGACGCACAATACAAGCGTCCACATCAGGCGGCGGAAAAAACGCCTCTCTCGGCACGGTTTCCAACAGTTCCACTTCGGCGCGGTAATAGGTCTCAACTGTCAATCGGCTATAATCCCTACTGCCCACACCAGCCACGAGCCGCTGAGCAAACTCTTTCTGAAAACTCAAAACAGCCAAATCAAAACTCTTCTCCAACAGCCAGAAAAGAATCGGTGAAGAAATAGAAAAAGGAGGGTTCGCAACAACCTTATCAAACTCGGGAATCGCCACCTCAAGTACATCGCCTTCAACAATGACAACGTTGTCAAACCCTGCAAGTTCCTTCCTCAAAACCTCAACGAGCCTACGGTCAACCTCCACCGCAATAACCTTACGACAGTGTGGAGAAAGAAACCTAGTAAGCGCACCAAAACCTGCGCCTATTTCCAAAACAGTATCCTTCCTACTTAGAGAAGCATAAGAAGCCATCGAATTCAAGTAACTCTCGTCAACCATGAAATTCTGCCCTAAACGCTTCGACGCAAAAATTCCATGGCGTCTGAGAAGTTTTTTCGTTTCTTCGGCTATACTCATCGGTTTTCCACTACGGAACACGAGTGAAGAGGCGGTATTTGCTCTCGCCCTCCAACTCCTCCAACACTCTCTTAGCCACGAGCTTCGCAGGACTAGGAATGTTAGCACGGGTCTGCAGGTCACCAAAGTTTTCGAAGGGCTTGCGTTCGCGCTCGTTGATTATCTGCCACATATACTTCTTCCCAATGCCTGGAATCAACTCTAAAGCGTGCATGCGTGGCGTTATAGCCTGAGCCGTGTTGAAGAAGTTGATGAACCACTTTTCACGGTTCAGGATTATCTTCTCTATGACGTTGGGGAGTTCCATTTTAGCCGTTGTGGTGAGTTCTTCGAACCTGATTCTGCCCATTATGTAAGTGATTTCTGTTCTCTGCTCCTTGCCCACGTACAATCGGTCGGCCGTTTTAGCCGTTAAGCCTTCTCTGAGGATGGCTTCCAAGAGCGTGAAGTATTCCTCGCCGATAAGCTGAACCAAGGCTCCCGCTCTGTACGCCGCCCGTGCGCCTGGTCTTCCGTGCGGCAAAAAGTCTAACACGTAACCGTGTTCCTCATACCTCTTCTCCGCGCTCACCCTTGCTCATTTGCCTCCAAGAGACAAAACAAATAGTAGTAGCTATTAGGGTAAAACGTTTATTACTCTTTGCGGTACTCTTTCAAAAGCGACAAGATTGCCTCTATCTTTGAGGTCTCGATAATTTTTTTTCCGCCGCCCAAGAAAACGCGAATCTCCTCAACACTCTCTGGCATGCAGTTGACTATTTCGACTGCTTCGTCGAGTTCCAGTTCGAAGTCTTTTATCAGTTTCTGTACGAGTGTTTCTGCGTCTTTGGGTCTTGTTTTAGAGAATTTGGCTGTGTAATCTAGTGTTCGGCGCTGGAACTGGTCTAACTGTTCCTCGCCCATGGATTCCAATAGTTCCTTCACTTGCGGTATCGTTAAGGGTTTATCTTCTGTTGACTTTTTAGACATGCTTGCCCTCCGATGAAGGTGTCAAATGTTCTGGGCGAACGGTGATTTCCTTGACTGATTCGCCTTGACTCACGTTCACAGTGTACGCTCTGCCCTTCTTCTTTGTCACAACACCTGTCTTTCCGTGAAAGCGACGATGGGGCATACCCTTCTGAATTGTGGAATTTATCTTTATCACAACCTTTTCGCCAGGTTGATACTCATGAAGCAGCTTACTCAGTCCGATTTTGCCTTTTTGTCTAGGTTCTCTCGTGAGTAACGAACGCGTTTTGGTGCGATAACCCTGTGAACGTTTCATACTTTATTCCCTCACTTCTAGCACATCTAATTCTGACGGCGTGGCTTTCGTGCCAAGGATTTCTGCTATGCTAGGTTTGGTTCTTCCTTCGTCGCCTGTAACCAATTCTTTTACGTACAGGCCTCCTTGACACCTGACTTTAAGCCGCACACGATTAGGTGTCAACCTTTTTACTTTAGCCTCATATATGTACTTTTCCCGTACACGGTCGGCACGCCTGTGCAAAACACGCTGTGGCGTCTGCTGATAAACAACCGATTCTTCAAGCATGTTCTCGAGTTTCTTAAGTTCATCATCAGAAACGGTGCGGCCAAAATCCACGATTACGCAGTACGTTTTTTGTGAAGTTTCAGCTCTTTTCAAACGCCTAACCAGTTCCTTATCGGCAAAACGAAGACCATGGACTTCCACCTTTGCTGATGCACGTTCGTTTATCGTTTCCTGCAATGCTTTCAGATCTATGAAGCGTTTCTTGGGTGATTTCACCTCAATCACGAACGGTCTGCCGCTTCCGAGCATTCGTGCATCAACGTCTTCGCGTCCCGCCCCATGCAGGATTGCATCTTCGCCCTTGGTCATTTCTAAGCTGGCTGCTGCTATGAATTCTTCCACGGATTCCGGGTACATTTTCCCTGTCCAGTTGCATCGTTCGCAGCCTTTTCCATGGCAACTTCTGCACAGCCATCGGGATTGTGGGATGCCTCTTTCGAGTTTTTTGTATCTGCCTGCAATGTGAAGCGGATTAACCTGCAAAGAGATGTGTTCGGTGAAGGGGTTAACTATGACAGCGATGTCGGGTCTTTTGAAGTCTGCCTCTTTTTCCGTTAACTCTGAAATTGCCTTACCCACATTTCGACTGAATTCGTTGCGCATGCTTTCACTGCAATTGAAGTCAAATTTGGCTCTCAGCTCGTCCTCTCGTTCTTCAACACTGGCAGGCAGCTTAATCCCAACGAGAAATGTGCAGTATTCATATTCAGCCAATAGTGTAGCTGCCTTATTGGCGAGTTCCTTTGTGCTTCTTGTTTTTCCTTCACAGAGATAGCATTGCCTTGGCTTAGCAACACGTCTTTTTTGTGTTTGTAAAATCTCTAACGCTGCCGGGAAAGCGCCGTTCGTAGCCAAGGTTTTCAGTAGGACAAGACTTGACCTTTCGTTTGCAAGTGTCATTTCGTGTGCTTTCATTGTTAAGAGAAGCTTGATTGCTTCCCCGCGGGTTTGGTTTTCCAGTCCATGTCCTAAGAGGGCGAATTGTCTTCCCAGGCAATTATCGCACAGTGCGTATTGTTCAAGCAGTTTCTGTGCTTTTTCGAGAATCTCCATCATTTTTACCTTGCACTAAGTGTGTCTGCGTTTAGCCCATCTGCAGTTTTTGTCCTTTCTGCCCTCCGAATATTGGCAAACGCTTGCGCCTCAGGGTTTTCATCATGCGTTTCATCATTGCGTACTGTTTGAGCAGTTCTTTTACGTCTTTCTCTGAAGTACCAGAGCCTCTGGCAACGCGCCTAATACGCGAGGAGGAAAACATTTTCGGGTTGTCGCGTTCTTTCGGTGTCATGGACTGTATTATGACCCGCCAAGTTTCCAGTTTGCCCTGCGCCGCTTCCATGGCGTCGTCTGGAATGTTGTAGCCCATGCCTGGAAACATTTTCAGCAAGCGTTTGAATGGACCCATGCCTTTGAGGGCTTCGAATTGTTCGTACATGTCTGTAAGTGTGAATTTGCCGCTCAGAATCTGTTTTGCCTTCTTCTCGGGCACTTTTATCTCGGCTTCTTTCACCTTCTCCAAGAGTGTTTCCAAGTCGCCCATGCCGAGCAGTCTGCCAACAAACCGTGACGGTACGAAGGCTTCTATGTCCTCGACCTTTTCGCCCGTGCTGATGAATTTAATCGGCGCGCCAGTAGTAGCAACCGCAGAAAGTGCACCGCCACCTCTTGCTGAGCCATCTAATTTAGCGACGAGAATAGACCCTATTGGAGTGGCTTCGTGGAAAGCGTTTGCCTGAATAGCCGCCTGCTGCCCAATCGTGCCGTCTATGACCAGCATGACTTCGTCGGGTTTGATGGCTTTCTCCAGTTGTTTCATTTCTTGAATCAGGCTTTTCTCTTCCTTATGCCTGCCCGAAGTGTCCACTATAACAAAATCTTTGTCAGCGAACCGCTTCAAACCCTCTGATGCGACCTTCACGGCATCCTTAACGTTCGGATCTCCATACGTCGGCACATTAATCCTACTCGCCAACTGCTGCATCTGCGCATAAGCACCTGGACGAAAAGTATCTGCACATACGAGGGCGATTTTTAAACCCCGTTTCTGAAAATACCGTGCCAATTTCGCTGAAGCCGTGGTCTTTCCAGAGCCTTGGATTCCCACGAGCATGAGCACTTTTCGCGTTCCGGGTTCCACTCTTAACGGTACTGGTTTTTCGCCGAGAAACCGCGTCAATTCCTCATAGACAACTTTAATCACGTGTTCATGTCGAGAAATTCCAGGTGGAACCTTTTCTTTCAGGGCGCGGTCTTCGATGCGTTTTGAGATTTCCAACACTAGTTGCACGTTGACGTCTGCTTGCAGCAGGGCGCGTTGGATGTCGCGGGCGAGTTCCTTGACTGTTGCCTCGTCCACCACTGAGGCTCGAAAAACCTTGCGCAACGCTTGATAGAGTGAAGAGCCTAAGCCTTCGACTGACATTTTTTAGCCTATCTTCCTTACTTGTTTTGTGCTTTGTTCAGCATAATCTTTTTTACTTTGCTTATTTAACCTATTGTGAAGTGATTATCCTTGTTGAGCACAGCTAAGATTATCGAGAAGAATACTGTTCCATCAGAGGCTTTTCTGGTTCACGGCATGCCCGACGTCGGTCTGGTGGGCGTCATCGCAGCTTCTCATCTGATTACAGAGTACAAAATGGTCGAAATGGCATACATGGACTCGGAATCCCTGCCGCCTGTGGCTGTGTTGCATGAAGGATTGCCTTACGCGCCAATCCGTGTTTTCGGCAACGGCGGCTTGCTAATCACGATTTCAGAGATGGCCATTCCAGCTGACAGCATTCAGTTGTTCATGCGCACCTTGCTAGACTGGGGCCAATCCAAAAATCCCAAACTGACCATATCCATCAGCGGCATGCCCGTGCAAAACCGTCAGGACATCGAGAAGCCCAAAGTCTACGGTGTCGCTTCGAACGCAAATCTGCTGAAAATGCTAGAGGACAAGGGAATAGAAGTGCTACGCGAAGGCTACTTAGTAGGCCCGCAAGCCCTCATTCTACGCTACTGCGCAGAAAAAAATCTCCCCGCCATAGCGCTTCTTGCCCAATCCTTCTTTAACTATCCCGACCCGGAGGCAGCTGCAGCGGCGTTAAAGGAATTTGGAAACGTCACGGGCAAAAAAATCGATGTTGCCCCATTATTGGAAAAGGGAGAGGAGATACGGCTCAGGGCGAGAGACGTTATGAAACGGACGCAGACGGAAATGGAACGAATGAAGAAGGGGCAGGAGTACGATTTGCCCTTATACGTATAATGGAGGCTGGCATGATGGCGAATAGAAAGAAGAAACAATCAATCTACGACATGATCAGAGAATACCTAGACGAAGCCGAAAAACTGAAGGAAGGCATACCCTCAACCGAACGCCCCAGTTGGGACATGAGGGCGTGCACACTCGAGCCATTGAGTAGCATTTTCGTGACGCCTAAGGAAGTGATAATCACCGCCGATCTACCATACGTGGAGCCTCACAGCGTCAAAGTGGAACCCATAAACAGCGACAGACTCGAAATCATGGCGGAAATGAAACGAAAAGTGAAATTCAAGGAAATGGGCATTGTGCATCATGAAGGTGAATTTTCATCGTTTAGCTGTCAAACCCGAATCCCGGTGCCAGTCGATATGCGGCATTTGGAAACAAGCTTCAAACGCGGAGTGCTCGAAGTAAGAATCCCCAGAAAACGCAGCTACAAAATCCCAGTAGAATAAAAAACGCCCTTCTGTAGAGAAAATTTTAACCGTACTTCCAGCTATTACACTAAAGTTTGAGGTTGAAACGCGTGGCGGCACAAAAAGTAATCTACTTCATAATCTTCTTCCTATTCCTAATAGGCGCATGTGGATTAAGCGCATACGCATTCAATCTGTCAATTGACGGTGGAATTACCAATCCGCTGTTCTACGCCGCTACTGCCATCACTTGGGGCGTTATTCTGCTGGTTCTCTATCTAGTCTTCGAACGGCAAGACTGGGAATGGTGGACCTAAAGCCTGTCCAAAGCAGCAACGACGATTAAAGGAAAGGCTATAGTAGCGTCGCACACCACAGTAACAGCCCCACCTTTCGGTCGAACTTTGTTCCAGCTTATCGCCTCGTCCAAAGAAGCTCCACTCAAGCCTCCAGGCTCGGGTCTGTCCATGGTAATCTGCACGGCAGAGTCAACGCCTTCACGGAAAGTGTTGGCGAACAAAGTAAAGTGCTTAGGCCATCCACCTCCGAGAATGATTATGCCCGCTTTCTTGGCTTCATAAACGATGTCCACAAGCTTTTTCACGTCCAAAAGAGAGTCCATTACGAGCTTTTTGTCTTGACTAATCATCCATAACTGAAAACCCGCAATGGAGTCGGCTAAGCCTGGGCACATCACGGGCACATTTCGCCTAGCAGCGTTGGCGAGAATGGAATTCTTGTCTTTAATGCGCTTTCCGATTTCGTAAAGAATCGTGGAAGGCGCAATGCGTTGTCTTTCTTTTTCAGAGATTTCGTTTAGAACCTTGCTCAGCCATTTCTCTAAGGCTTGGAAAGCTTCCTGTTGAACATAGATGTCGCCGATTCTGCCGATTTTCTCCTTCTTGAGTCGCGTGTCTTCTGCCTGAAAAGTGCCTATGTAATGACCATAACCTAAGGCTTCCACCATGTCGTGAACCATGTTTGCGCCCGTCGTGACCAGAACATTCACGTATTCTTTATCGATTAAGTCGGCGATTACATTCCTAAGCCCGCCCGGCACAAGCGCACCAGCTAGCGTGAGAAAAACTGTGTAATCAGGGTCGCCGAACATTTTTGCCGTCAATTCCGCGGCTTTGCCGATTTTTCCAGCACCGAGCACTCCGCATTGGCGCATTTGTTCAACGAGTTCTTCGGCGCTCAAGCCCTTTCGAATTTGTATGTGTTTAACTTTTCTCAATATAGTCCCACATAGATTATGAAAATTAAAGATTTATACTAAGAGGTAGTCGAAACGATTTAGCCTTTTGTCCGCACGATTTTTATTTTGCCCAGTATTCGCCAGTATTCGACTTCTAAGCCAGAGGCTAGTTTACTCTTAATTTCCTCTTCCTCAGGCATCGGCGCCTCCAGAACTTCATAATTTTCCAAGTCCATAACCTGCACAGACGAAGGCAATAACGCAATCACTTGCCCCGCACGTTTCTCGATTATGGGCACTTCGCACTGCGCGTCCACTGGCTTCACGAGGGTTCTTTTGGTGTTGTCAAAAACTCCAACCGCGACTATTCGCGCCTTTGCTGACCCGTGCTTGCCTGGTTTGGATTTTGCGATGTCGACCACGCGGCATGGTTCGCCGTCGATTATGATGTATCCGCCCACCCTGATGCTTCCCACGTCTGTAGGTTTGCTCAACCGTTTTTCGCCTCTTTAACACAGCAATTCTTAACAACTAAGATATATAAATTAAGGTCATCGAGCGTTGAAAATCATGGTAAACAGCATCGGCATTGTTTCCCGCACTGATAGAAAAGACGCACTGCAGTTAACCAAAAAAATCGTAACACACCTAAAAACTGAAAAATTAACCACACTTCTCGAACCAGAGCTGGCCGCGAGCATCAAAGAAACCGCTTTGGCAACGCCACTGGCGAAAATGCGACCAGATATGCTCATCACAATTGGAGGCGACGGCACAATCCTTAGAACATGCCTTGAGATTCCGAAGCCAGAGCCGCCCATTCTTGCAATAGACATTGGCGTGAGAGGTTTTCTAACCGAAGTGAAACCTGACAAGGCGATAAGGGCAATCGACAATTACTTGCGTAGTCAGTTCAAACTGGAGCATTACACGAAACTTTCCTCCACCGCTGAAGGTGAGCGTCTTCCAGACGCACTGAATGAAGTTCTCATCACACCCGACGCGCCAGTGAAGCTCTTGTACGCAAAAATCTGGGTGGACAAAATTCCAGTGGCAGCTTGCCGTGCAGACGCGGTCATGGTGGCTTCGCAAGTCGGCTCAACAGGCTATTCGCTCACGGCGGGTGGTCCTGTTTTGGATCCACGTATGGACGCGTTTGTTTTGACTCCAGTTTGTCCTCTTGCGGTTTTTCATCCCATGGTTTTCCCTGCCTCTTCAACGATAACTATTCAAGTAACTAAGCCGCAGAAGACTTTTGTTGTGGTCGATGGACAACATCGTAAAGCGTTGCAGACCGAAAAACCACGCTTGGTGGTTTCCAAGTCAGAGCATCAAACTACTTTTGTTCGTTTTAGGAGAAACTTCTATCGACGTTTAGAGGCTAGAATGCTGTTCTATCGGAGAGGATAAGTATTCACTGAACCAAAGAAAGCCCGCGTTATAGTCCTAGACACTTCTGCGCTGATCGCTGGATTTGACCCATTATCCGTCACTGAAGAGCAATACACAGTGCCCACGGTGCATGAAGAGTTGATTCCCGATTCGTTGCCGTGGCTGAGATTTAACGCAGCGGTTGAGAGCGGAAAATTGAAGGTAAAAATGCCCGAAGAGCAGAGTGTTAAGAGGGTTAAAGAGTCGTCCAAAACTGTAGGCGACGTGCTTTACCTTTCTGAGGCTGACGTGCATGTTTTGGCTTTAGCCTTGGAACTGAAGAACGCTGGTTATATGCCTTTTATTGTTACGGATGATTATTCGATTCAAAATGTTGCGCATCAGATAGGCGTGGGCTTCACTTCATTGATGACTTTTGGTATACGCTTCCGTTTTTACTGGATTCTCTACTGCCCTGCGTGTCATCATAAGTATCCTGCGGATTACAAGTTGAAAAACTGCAAAATATGCGGCACAGAGTTGAAACGCAAGCCACTGGCCAAAAAATCTGTTAACGTAAACAAATAAAGGCAGGTTTTTGGACAGAAGGTTTTTCTTTACGGCTTGCTTCCTTTCGTAGCCATGTGGTTCCTCGGCTTCCTGTTTCACGAGATGGCGTTTGGACTGCTTTCCATCTTTCTGCCGTTGTATGTTGTTAATGCTTTGGGCGGAAGCTTAACCGATGTTGGCATCATGATTGCTGTGGCGAATTTTATGGCTGTGCCGTTTTCGTTTTTTTGGGGTTACTTGTGCGATAGGACACGGCGTTATCGTTTGTTTATTCTTGTTTCGTTCGCGGGTATGAGCTTATTGTTTTACATGTTTTCCTTAACGAGTAACGTTTGGCTGCTTATCGTGCTGTATGGCTTGATTTCGGTTTTTCATGTGGCTCATGAGGCACCGAGAAATGTTTTGATTGCCGAATATTATTCGCGTGAGGATTGGGAACGAAGTTTTGCTTCTTATGAGGGTTTGACTGAAGTGGGTTGGCTTGCGGGTTTGGTGCTTGGGCTCATATTTTCGGGCGTTGGCTTGCCTAACGTTTGGTTTATTTTGTTTGTGAGTTTGCTAAATCTCGTCGCGTTTGTGGCTTCTTTGTTTTTGATCCGTGACCCGCTGTTTATTTTTGAGCGTCGGCTTGTGGCGATTGAGAAAGTGTTTAGTTTTGCGCACAGAGGTCTTGCTGTGGCTTCTCGTGCGTTTGAAGGCGCTAGGATTACGGAGAGTTTGAAAGGAGAAAGTGTGATGCTGTTCTGCGTAGGGTTGCTAGTTTTTTCTTTCGCTACGAACATGTTGTTTACGCCTTTGCCCTTGTTTTTTGCTAACGATTTTGGCTTAACGCAGAGTGTGGTGTTCGTGGTTTTCATTTTCAACACGTTGGGCACAACAACGGGTTATTTTCTGGCTGGCGCAAGAGCAGAAATCACGGATGAGAAGGGCGTGATCAAACGTGCGAATTTGCTTAGGGCGTTGTTGAGTTTGGTGTTTGTAGCCGTGGCTGTTTCCCCTTCGATTTTCATTCTGCCCTTGGCTGTTTTGATTCTGATAGTGATGGGTTTAGTGTTTGGTTTCTTCTGGATTTCTTCGCTGTCGCTTAGTATGGAGTTGATTCCCGAAGGCAAGGCGGGTTTGTTCTATGCCTTAGTAGGCTTGGGCGCGGCTTTTGGATGCTTCTTGGGTACTTTTATCGCTGAGAGTTTCGGGTTTCCCATATTGTTCGGGGCCGTAAGCGTTGGGTTCTTTGTTAGTTACTTAGCCTTCAAAACATATGCTTAGCAGAGTAGCAAAGGAAATCTTTGTGCGTGCACACGCGTCTTCTAGTCTAGGTAGTTTTTTGCATGTATGAAGGGAGTGCGGTTCTCTGTGTGCGCACACAATACAGTAGACTAGACCTTTCTATTAGGCTTCAACTATGTTCAGTGCACTTTTCTTCTCTTAGCGTGTGTCAATAGTCTATCACTTGTTCTGACGCTTTAGAATACAACAGGAAAGCGAGAGAAAACGCTGTTGCCAAAATAATCGCGTACAGTACCACGGGCATCTCCAAAACCGCCAGAAAATTGACCGAAGAATGGAAAAACACGGCCATCAGATAAAATGGTGCCGAATGCTTCAGTGCGATGCCATAAGCCACTATTGAAGTCAACGCTGCATGAAACCCGATTCCTGGCAGCCTAACATACCATGGAACACCCAACAGAAGCACATAAGCAAAAAACTCGGTAATTCCGAAGCCTAAGCCTACGAGGAGACCCATCGTGAACAACGATTTTTGGCTCTCGCCATGACGATAAAACAATGGATACGCCTTGGCAAACTCTTCTACGATGGGCGCCAGAACGGCGACTGACAAGATTTCTGCTTCAAAAGCGGGAAAGAAATTAGTCAGAAAAGAAGCTGAGGGTTCAAAGAATAAAGCCATGGGGATGCTCACGATTACGCCAGAGCCGAGAAAGAAGAGCATTTCACCCAAGCTGGGCTTGTGAAATCGCGACAATGCTTCGCCATCCTTTGGTTGTTTAGCATCTTATGATTGATTTATTTAAGCTTGTGTGCGCAACGTGTTGTAAACCTTATATTCGCTTAGGCATGATACCTTTGAATCTGGGAATCTGTTTGGTTAAAGCCAGCAAACTGAACGGAAAAAAAGTTGTCACCACGAACGCCTTTGTCGTAGGCGAAGTTGAAGGAGCCGAACTAGACACAAACACTTGGCAGATGACCCATCTGCACGTTGGCTTGACAAACGAAGCACTCCACCAATTGGGCTTTAGGAAACCACTCTTGGGCGGCGTCACTGTATGCTTGCCCGTGAGTTATGTTCAAGCAGTGCATGACGTGATAACGCTGAGCAAATCGTTCCAAGAACTGAAAGAAACAAAAGAATGCAAAAATCAATAAAAGACGTTACTGCTTAGTCACGGTCACACCTGCTTATTAACGAGAGTTCTAGAAATAAACCTAGATGAATTAAGCATGACAACCGAGCAAGTCGAGAAGAAAAAAATCGAAGTGGGCGACGAAGCACCAGATTTCTCGCTCCCAGACCAGTTGGGAACCATGGTAAACCTCAAGGACTTTATCGGCAACAAAATCATAGTCTTGTACTTCTATCCACGTGACTTTTCTAGAGGCTGCACCGTCGAAGCCTGTGCCTTCAGAGACAGCTATGACGTGTTCGTTCAGGCAGGTGCGCAGGTGATAGGTATAAGTTCGCAGTCTGTGGAGTCGCATAGCAAGTTCGTCGTGTTCTACAAGCTTCCTTTCATACTTTTAAGCGATGAAGGCGGAAAAGTCAGACAGCTCTATGGGGTGCCATCAACTCTTGGGCTCTTTGCAGGAAGAGTCACTTATATCATTGACAAGAAAGGCATAGTCCGCCATATATTCTCTTCACAGCTTAATCCAACGAAACACATAGAAGAAGCCCTCAGAATTGTAAAAGAAATCAATAAAGAACAATGAGATTTCCTTTTTTTCTGAGTGTGTGTCCTCGGCGCGATGACTAGACTATTCTATTAGGATCCAAATAGGCTCGATGCGGAAATCTGTGCTATTTCTTTGATTGTCTTTTGCTCTTGTAGTATTGTTTCATGTAATAGAACGGGTCGTAAACACGCTTGGGATCCAGTTCGCCTTCTTTTGCTTCATCGGTTTCGCTTGAGTACTCATAAAGATATGTAGGTTTGCCAAGTCTCTTCAGCAGTTCCAGATTTTCGGCTATGACGCCGCTGTTGTCCAACCATATGACTATGGCTGAGTCGCAGTCTTCTATCATCTTCCTCTCTCTTTCCTTAAGGTCTTTCCCGTACTGCACGTCTTTCCAATTGCCCGCATTGTATCTCAATTTGACTGAATGACCAACAACAACATTCCTGTAACCTTTAGAATTTAAGTAGTTTTGATAGAGCCTGCTTGCTCCGTGAGCCTCGCCCACTATTATCATAACACCCTGGTCTATGGCATCGTCTATCCTCTTTCTTATTTTAGGCGGCAGTTCTTTAGCTTCGAAGGCGCTGCTTCCCATTAGAAGCAATTTCTTGTCTTCCGATTTCGTCATACGTTCCACATTTATTCTTAAGGTGTTTAAACGGAGAAAGGAAGAGCGGGCTATAGCAACGTCTTCAGGGCACCAAAAGTCACGGTATCTGCGATTTCCTCGACAAACCTGATATGCTCTGAATTATCGGACGCAATTGAGCCTTTCAGTATTATAGGTTTGAAGTCATAGTCTTCCGCACCCTTATAAGTCGACAGAACACAAAACTCCGCACAAAACCCAGTTATAATAACGGTGTCGACGCCTAACTCTCTCAGCTTTTCCGCGAGCCCAGTTTTCGTGAAAGAATTACCATAGGTCTTTATGATGCGCACGTCTTGAGGCTCGAGTCTGACACTTTCAGGCATGTCAAAGTTCGACTTACCTGGCACGAGGTTTTCTTCTTCGCTTTTGTGTTGGATGGCGATGATTGGCAGGTTCTTTTTTCTGAAAAGGTCTATTGCTGCATTTATGTATTGGATAGCCGACTTTAGCGAGTCCGCACAGGCTTGATTGTAGGTGAAGAATTCATTCTGCACGTCTATAAC
>Ga0315268_10005006_pt1 | contig 14288 bp, 13 predicted proteins | sample C1_top_MG_FD_204535 | JGI IMG/M metagenome (GOLD analysis project Ga0315268, IMG submission 204535) | Sediment microbial communities from Yellowstone Lake, YNP, Wyoming, USA - C1_top | ecosystem: Environmental > Aquatic > Freshwater > Lake > Sediment | place: USA: Wyoming | collected 2017-08-01
AATAAGGGGAGTTTATGGGCGTGGCCCCGGGGTGGGAGTGGAAAATTTGCCGGATTCTGGTTCAGCGCCGTTCCAACGCTTCCGGGCCCGGGAATAGCCTTCTCGGCCACCGAAGTTTCCTCTCGGAGGGGGGGATGGACAATATCCGGACGGTTGGGATTTTTTGAAGGGGGAGAGAAAAGAAAAGCGCCGGAACTCACTGGAGGCGGCAACCGGATTCGAACCGGTGAATAACGGTTTTGCAGACCGTTGCCTTACCCCTTGGCTATGCCGCCTCAAAAAGAAATGGAGCGGGAAACGGGATTCGAACCCGCGACTTCAACCTTGGCAAGGTTGCACTCTACCGCTGAGTTATTCCCGCTCACCCACTTTTTTCGTAAAAATCAGGACGCTTGTCAAGGGGAAAATGAGGGCCGGCGGCCTTGGAGTCCGGGTTGGCGGCTTCGAGAAAACCATTTCAAAACCGCTTGTTTCCTGTCAACCTGATCGCCACAAATGGTGTAAGTAATTGAAAAACAAAGATTCTTCGCTTCGCTCAGAATGACAATTCTTTAATAAATAAGGTTTTGCAATGGCTTGTATGGCAGCTCATTCCTCCGGAGGGCTGCCAAAAAGGCGGGGTTGAGGGGCCGGGGGGGTGGAAGGGGCGGGCTGGCCCGGCCGGCGCCGGTGGCGGGCCAAGCGGGGCAGGCCCATGGGGTCCAGGCTGCCGGCCTCCAGGTTCTCCAGGACTTCCTGGGCCCGGCTGATGACTTCCGGGGGCACGCCGGCCAGTTTCGCCACCTGGATGCCGTAGCTTTGGGAAGCGGCCCCGGGGGCCAGCCGGTGCAGGAACACGATATTGCCGTCGGCTTCCGTCACCAGGACCTGAAAATTCTTCACCCGGGATTTCAGCCGGGGGAGTTCCGTGAGCTCCTGGTAATGGGTGGCGAACAGGGTGTTGACCCCGACGCCCTCGACGTCGTGAAGGTTTTCGGCCACCGCCCAGGCCAGGGCCAGACCGTCGAAGGTACTGGTGCCCCGGCCGATCTCGTCCAGGATCACCAGGCTCCGGGGCGTGGCCTGGTGCAGAATACGGGCGGTTTCATGCATCTCCACCAGGAAGGTGCTCTGGCCCCGGCCGATGTCGTCCACTGCGCCCACCCGGGTGAAGATGCGGTCGGTGAGGCCGACGACGGCTTCCCGGGCCGGCACGAAGCTCCCCAGGTGGGCCAGCAGCACGGTGAGGGCCACCTGGCGCAGGATGGTGGACTTGCCGCTCATGTTGGGCCCGGTGACGATGAGCACCCGGGAGTCCGGGGTGAGGGCCACATCATTGGGGACGAAGGCGCCGGGGGGAAGCAGGCGCTCGATGACGGGATGGCGGCCGGCGGTGAGTCTCAAGACCGGCTCCGCAGACAGTTGAGGCCGGCAATACTGGTTCAGGGCCGCGACTTCGGCCAAGGCGGCGAGGACGTCCAGGGCGCCCAGGGCCCGGGCCACCTTTTTGAGGCGCGGGGCCTCTCCGGCCAGGCGCCGCCTGAGTTCCTGGAAGAGTTCCGCTTCCCGCCTGACCCTGGCCTCTTCGGCCCCCAGGACCCGGGACTCGTACTCCTTCAAATCCGAGGTGATGAAACGCTCGGCATTCACCAGGGTCTGCTTGCGGATATAGTCAGCGGGAACCAGGTGCAGATTGGCCCGGGAGACCTCCAGGTAGTAGCCGAAAACCTTGTTGTAGCGCACCTTGAGGGAGCCGATGCCGGTGCGGCTGCGCTCCCTGGCCTCCAGTTGGGCGATCCAGTCCTTGCCTTCCCGGGTGAGGCCGATGAGCTCGTCAAGCTCCGGGTCATAGCCTTCCCGGATGATGCCGCCGTCTTTGAAGCCCTGAGGGGGGTCCTCCACCAGGGCCCGGCCGATGAGGTCCTGGAGGTCGGGAAGGGGGTCTAGGTCGATGGCCGCGGCCGCCACCAGGGGAGGCAGAGCTCCAGGCAGCAGTTCCTTCAGGGCCGGCACCCGCTCCAGGGCCGCCCGAATGGCACCCACCTCCCGGGGGGAAGCCTGCTCCAGGGCCACCCGGGCGGTGAGGCGCTCCAGGTCGCCCAGGCCCTTGAGAAGCTGGCGCCATTGCTGGCGCAGCAGGCCGTTCTCTTTGAAAAACTCCACCCCGTCCAGGCGGGATTCGATGGCTTCCCGGTTCTTCAGGGGATAACGCAGCCAGTGGCTGAGCTGCCGGGCCCCCATGGCGGTGACGGTGGCGTCCAAAGTCTCCAGCAAGGTCCCCTGGCGGGAGCGGCTGCGCCAGGTCTCGAAGATTTCGAGATGGCGCAAGGTGGCTTCGTCCAGCCCCAGGTAATCGTGCCGGCGGTAGGGGAGGAGCCGGTCCAGATGCGGGAGTTCCGGGGTGTGGGAATCCCGGAGGTAGCGGAGGATGGCCCCGGCCGCGGCCACTCCCAGTTGGTGGGCCTCCAGGCCGAAGCCGTCCAGGAACAGGGTGCCCAGGGCCCGTCCCAGCTCCCGCTGGGCCTCGGAGACGTCGAAGGCGTAGGCGGACAGGGTCCGCCGGGTGGGCGGGGCCTCAAAGAGGGCCAGGGCCGGGGCCAGCAAGCGGTCCTCCACCTCTTCGGAAAGAATCAGCTCCGCGGGCTGGAGACGCCAGAGTTCGTCCCCCAGGGGGTCGGGGCCCTCGCCTTCGGTGAGACGGAATTCGCCGGTGGACAGCGAGAGAAACGCCAGCCCCCACTCGAAGCCCCGGGTGGCCACGGCCGCCAGATAATTGTCGCGGCGAGCGTCCAGGGCGCCGGGGTCCACCACGGTGCCCCGGGTGAGGATGCGGGTCACCTCCCGGCGCACCAGGCCCTTGGCCAGGGCCGGGTCCTCCACCTGGTCGCAGACCACCACCTTGAAGCCCGCTTCCAGCAGGCGGGCGATGTAGTTCTCCGCGGCGTGGATGGGAAACCCGGCCATGGGGATGCGCTCGGCCTCGGCCCGGCTCCGGGAGGTAAGGGCGATGCTCAGGGCCTGGGCGGCCCGCTCCGCGTCCTCGAAGAAGGTCTCGTAGAAATCCCCCATCTGGAAGAGCAGCAGGGCGTCGGCGTACCTGGATTTCAAATCCAGGTACTGGCGCAGCATGGGGGTGATTTTATCCGGGGGGGAGTCAGTCATTGGGCTTATCGGACGAGAGCTCTGTCAAGACCCCTGTCGAGGTGCAAAAATGCCTTTTCCGCATTTTTGCAAGGCTCCCGAATATTGGAGTGGAAGCCGGAAATGGGCTGTCTCCGCCCGGCGGGGGGTGACGCCTTCCGGTGCTACTCACTGCCGGGTTGAGCCTCGGGTCGGGGAGCGGCGCTGGACGTCTCGGCCACGGCGTAAGCCTTGAGTTCCTGGCTGAGGATCTCCAGGTTGTGTTTGAGCTGGCGAATGGTCTGGCGCTGCCGGATGATTTCCACCATGCCGTAGAGGGAGGCGATGAACACCCCCAGAAAAACGCAAAACAGGATAATGACCCAGAGGTGGATGTCGGGACTTTCCAGGTGGACAAAATAGAGGTCCAGCCGGAGCTTGACGGCGTGCTTCAGCATTTCCAGGTTTTCGATGATGAAGACGATGCCCAGGAGAACGATGGCGGCGGTGATCATTACTTTAAGGAAACGCATGTCTGATCCTCATCTGGCAGGGCCCGGAAGTGGGGGGCCAGGCGCTCGTAAGTCTGACGGAAATGTTCGGGAATCACCCGGACCTCGGCAAAAACCGGGATAAAGTTGGTATCGCCGCTCCAACGGGGGACGATGTGGAAATGGAGATGGGCCTCCACCCCGGCCCCGGCCACTTCACCCAGGTTGAGGCCCACATTGAAGCCGTCGGGGTGCATCACCCGTTTCAGGATAGCCAACGACTGCCGCACCCTTTCCATAAGGTCCAGCATCTCTCCGGGAGTCAGGTCATCCAGACCCGGAATATGCCTGAGAGGCGAGACCAGCAGGTGGCCATTAATATAAGGATACTTGTTCATCATCACGCGGCTGTAGCGCCCGCTGAACAGGATCAGCCGTTCTTTGAAATCCTCCCCGGGCGCCGGACAGAAGATGCAGCCCTGGGGTTTGTCCTGCCCAAGGATATATTCCATGCGCCAGGGGGCCCACAGAACTTTCATGGCATGAAGATCCCGATTTAGTTGCACGTTTGGCGATTCTTAGAACTATAGCATGATCCGGCAGAGATTCAAGGGCTTTTGCAGCGGCCACGGGCGGGATGCCGGTGCCGCCGATTTACCAAAATTTTCCCAAGCGGATTTCCGGCTTCATCGCGGCAGAGAAAAGACCGGCTGAATGTGGCCCACCGCTTCCCGGCGGTGGTTGAGGATGGGAGGTCGGAGATAGGGAGCCAGCTGTTCCCGGGCGGCGGGGGGGAGGGCGCCGAGCTGGGAAAGCACTTCCGCCACCGCGGGGTTCAGGGCCCGGGCCTGGCCGTCTTCAATCTTGATGGCGATCCCGAGGCCCCCTTCGCCGCCTCCCTTCAAAGCCAGGGCGTAGCCGCCTTCGGCCCCGGACTTGGCAAACACCGCCTCCGGCAGGGCCAGCATAACGTCGGTGTCCAGGCGGCCGTCCCCGGCGATGTGCTTGGGGTGGGCCAAAATCGCGGCCATGAGGGTGCCCGCGGGGGAGCCCGGTTGGGCCCCGGCCAAGCGGGAATAGCCCAAAGCGATGTTTTTCAGGGGCACATAGAACACCGGGGCGCCGCAGCCGTCGATGGCCACCTGGATCTGGCCCAGGGGCACCCCCACCATGCGGGCCACGGTGCCCACGATGAGTTGCTGCACCGGATGGTCCACGGCCAGATAGTTCTCGATGGGCCATTTATGGTGGACGCAGAGGGCCAGCATGGCCGTGTGCTTGCCGGCGCAGGTGTTGTGCAGCGGGGTGGGGCGCTGCCCGGATTTGGCCAGGGCCTGGGCCGTGGGGCGGTGCAGGGGGGCATGGACGCCGCATTGCAGGGCGTCGGGGGTGAGTCCCAGGCGGGCCAAAGCCCGGGTCACCAGCTCCACGTGGAAATCCTGGCCGGAGAGGGAGCCGGAGAACAGGGCCAGCTCCGGGGCCCCGAAGCCGAAGGCCGCCGCGGCCCCGGTGGTGAGGACGGCCAGGGCCTGGAAGGGCTTGGCCAGAGAGCGCATGCAGACCGGGGTTTCGGGGTCGCCCAGGTGCTGGCGGAGATTGCCGGCCGCGTCCATTACCACGATCTGCCCCCGGTGGCGGCTTTCCACCGCCGGACCCCGGGTGACTTCGACCAAAACCGGTGCGGTCAGATTTTTATTCATATTATTCCTTTAATGTTTCATTGGAAATAGCTTTCAGCTATCAGCGTCAGCCAAAGAATTGATGGACACGGTTTTGCAGTATCTTAGCTGGTTTTAGCCGGCGCCATTTCTCTTGGGTCTTTAAGGCGCAGGCTAAAGCCTGCGGCTACCTAATAATACCTTTTCCAAAGTTGTTTAGCATCAGGACCCGGGAAAGCTGTGGCTGACAGCTATCCTTCCCTCACCGCCACAGGGCCGCGTAGAGCAGGGCCAGGGTCAGGGACAGGCCCACCAGGAAATGGGTCTGGATGGTGAGGGCCTGGATGCCCACGAACTCCGGGGAGGTGGGCGGGGTAGCAAAAGCCCGGCGCACGGCTTTCACGGCCAGGGGCAGGGCCACCAGGGCCGCCACGATGAGGTCCGGCAGTTGAACGACCTCCAACAGCAGAAAGAGGCTGGCAAAGGGGGCCAGCATCAGGGCGGCGTAAACCCACCGGGAGCGCTTGAGCCCCAGGCGGACCACCAGGTGGCGCTTGGCCGCGGCGCGGTCGGCTTCCAGGTCCGGAAATTCGTTGATCCAGATGATGGCGGTGATGAGAAAGGCCAGGGGCAGGCCCACCGCAGCCCCGGCCAGGCTGGCCGCGCCGGTCTGGACGTAAAAGCTGCCCAGGGAGAGAACGGGGCCGAAAGCCAGAAAGATGGTGAGCTCCCCCAGGCCCAGGCTCATGAGTTGCAGGGGGGCGGCGGAGTAGAAGATGCCGGCCAGCAGCCCCAACAGCCCCAGGAAGGCCACCCAGGGCCGGTCCAGGAAGATGAGGGCCGCGCCGCAGGCCGCACCCAGGACCAAAAACCCATGGGCCAGGCTTTTTACCGTAGTTTCGCTGATGTCCTGGTTCTGAATCACCCGGCTGCCGCCGCTGAAAGGGGTGACGTTCAGGTTCAAGGGATCGCTCCCGAAGGCGTCGTAGTAGTCGTTGAGGAGGTTGGCCCCCAGGTGCAGGGCGGCAACGCCCAGGGCATTGAGGGCAAAAAGCTTGAAGTGGACCGTGCGGTCCAGCAGGTAAGCCAGGGCCGTGGCCGCAGTTACGGGCAGCAGCGACCCGGTGAGAAAGGGGAGGCGCAGGGCCCGGAGATAGACGCCTAATTTCGCCATGGGAGCCACCTTAACTGACGCGGATTATAGGTTCCCTGCCCCCGGGTGTCAAATTTTCCCCGGGAGATTTTCATTGCAGGATTAAGATAAAACGGCTAGAATTCTGAAGCCTTGAGCGAGCTGATCGCTCCCCTCACTCCCCACCCCGGTTTCTTTGCAGCATATCCAGGGCCAAGAAGACGGGCCTTCGGCCCCCCTTCTGCGGCCTCAGCGGGTTGGGAGGGGGGGCTCGGGATTAGGGCAGGGGGACGCCTGAGGAACAAGTCACTGGCCCTTCCCTAATACACTTAGGCAGGAGGATTTGGTTATGGGTCGCCCGAAGATTACCGTGGTGGGCGCCGGCAATGTGGGGGCCACCTGCGCCCATTGGGCTGCAGCCCGGGAATTGGCCGACGTGGTGCTGGTGGACGTGGTGGAAGGCATGCCCCAGGGCAAGGCCCTGGACCTGATGCAGGCCCGGCCCATCTTCGGCTTCAACGTGCAGGTGGCGGGGGCCAACGACTATGAGGCCACCAAGGGTTCCAATGTGGTGATCATCACCGCGGGGATCGCCCGGAAACCCGGGATGAGCCGGGAGGATCTCATCAACACCAACAAGAACATCGTGGCCACGGTGACCAAAGAGGTGGTGGCCAAGAGCCCCAACGCCTTTTTGATCATCGTCAGCAACCCCCTGGACGCCATGTGCTACGTGGCTTACAAGGTGAGCGGCTTCCCGCGCAAACGGGTGATGGGCATGGCGGGCATTCTGGATACGGCCCGGTACCGCTGCTTCATCGCCATGGAGTTGAAGGTGGCGGTGGAAGAGATTCAGGCCATGGTCCTGGGGGGCCACGGCGACGACATGGTGCCGGTGGTGAGCGCCACCAACATCTCCGGGGTGCCTCTGACCAGCCTGCTGTCCAAGAAACGCATCGAGGCGCTGGTGGAGCGGACCCGGAAGGGCGGCGGCGAGATCGTGGCCCTGCTGAAGACGGGCTCGGCCTTTTACGCCCCGGCTGCGGCCGCGGTGCAGATGGCCGAAGCCATCCTCAAGGACCAAAAGCGCCTGGTGCCGGTGTCGGCCTACCTCACCGGGGAATACGGGCTGGACGACCTGTTTTTTGGGGTGCCGGTGATCCTGGGAGCCGGCGGCATCGAAAAGATCGTGCCTCTGAAGCTGAGCCAGGAAGAAGAGGCCATGCTGCAAAAGTCCGCGGCCGCGGTGGCCCGGACCCGGGATGAGTTGCAGATGTAGGGACGGCGCTGGCCGCGCTTGAATCACTGAAAGGCATTATTCCGGCGCAGGGGCGGGTTTGAAACCCGCCCCACTTTTTTTACGCCTGTGCCACCAAGCCAATGTTATTTCAGCAAATTTTCGGAAATGCGGATGGCCGCGGGTCCCAGGATGACCACCAGGATGGCGGGAAATATGAACATCAGCAGGGGGAAGACCAGCTTCACCGGGGTTTTGGCGGCCAGCTCCTCCAGTTTCTGGCGCCGGGTGGTGCGCAGGGTTTCGGACTGCACCTTCAGGGCCTGGGCGATGCTGGTGCCGAAGCGGTCGCTTTGAATGAGGATGTTGCAGAGCGACGAGACTTCCTCCACCCCGGTGCGCTCGGCCAGATGGCGCAGGGCCTGCTCCCGTTCGGCGCCGGCGCCGATCTCCAGGTTGACCTGGAGGATCTCCGCGGCCAGAGTCGGCTCGGTGCGCTGCATTTCCTCGGCCACCCGTTTCATGGCGGCGTTGAGCCCCTGGCCGGCTTCCACGCAGACCACCATCAGGTCCAGGGCGTCGGGCAGGGCCTCCCGGATCCGCTTCTGGCGGGAGGCCACCAACCGGGACAGGACCAGGGAAGGCAGGTAAAAGCCGGCCACCAGGAGCAGGTACAGGGCCGCGATCATGAAGCCCTTGCTCCAGGGCCGTCCCAGGACCCAGGGCAGGCACATAATGGGGAGGGCCAGGGCCAGGCCCAGTTTCAGGCCCACCAGGACGGCCACATCCCGGTCCCGATGGAACCCGGCCTGGGCCAGGGCCCTCTTAATTTCTTTGAACTTGGGACTCTCTTTCTCGATTCCCAGCTTTTCCTCGCAGCTTTTGACGAAACCCGCCGGCAGGATGGGGGATTGCTCTTCCACCCGGATGAGCCCTTGTTCCGGGTGCAGCCGGGTCTGGAGGCGCTTGCGCACCGGGGAGTGCCCCTTAAAGGCCAGTATCAGGCAGGTTGCCGCGCCGGCCAGCAGTAAACCGAAGAGGATGGGTGCCATCATGTTGAAAACCGTTTTTCGTTTCCCGTTTTTCGTTTTTCGTTAAAAGACATCATTAATCAGAGCATTAAATAGCTTGCTTCAGTGCCCTTCTTTTAAATCCCCTAACCCCCCTTTTACAAAAGGGGGGAACTTCATACCTTGACCCGGACGATCTTGCGGATGGAGAGGACCCCCAGGGTTTGAAAGAAAAGGGCCGCGACCGACATCATGCGCCCCAGAGGGTGGTTCACCAGGAGCAGAATATAATTGGGGTTAAGGTAATAGAGGCCCAGGGCCGTGACCGGCGGCAGCAGGACCAGGATCAAACCGGAAAGGCGCCCCTCGGCGGTGAGGGCCTGGATCTGGTTGCGCAGCTTGAAGCGCTCCCGGATGAGGGCGGCGATCTTGTCGAGGATTTCCGAGAGGTTGCCGCCGGTTTCCCGCTGGATCATCACCGCGGTGATGAAGAACCGCAGGTCCCGGAGATCGACCCGGCGGCCGAGATTGAGGAGGGCGGTGTTCAGGTCCAGGCCGTGGTTGTATTCCTTGAAGGTCTTGAAAAATTCCCCGCCGATGGGGTCGGCCATCTCGTCGGCCACCAGTTGCAGGCCCGAGGCGAAGGCGTGGCCCGCCTTCAACCCCCGGGACATCAGCTCCAGGGCGTCGGGAAGCTGTTTTTCAAACTTTTTCAGGCGCTTTTTGGCCTTGCCTGCCAGGATTTTATGGGGCAGCACCAGCCCTAAAAAGGCTCCGCCCAGGGCGCCCAGGGGCCCCCAGCGCAGGAAACCCAGCCCCAGGCCCAGGACCGCGGCGGCCAACACCACCAGCAAATAAGTGGACAGATGCCAGCGGACATTGGCCTGGAGCATCAGGGTGCGCACGGAACCCAGGCCGAAGTGACCTGCCAGCCATTGATTGAGGCGGGCCAGGGTGTCGGTGCGGTTCTGCAGCAGGGATTCTTCGGGTTGGTAGCTGATGGTGTCCTGGAGCCGGTCCAGCCGTTTCCGCAGCCGCTGTTGATGGCGGTAATGGGGGTCCAGCAGGACCTGGCAGGTGGCGGCGGCCAGGCACAGGGAGCTGAGGAGAAGCAAGGCGAAGATCAGGCCGGCCATAACGAGTTCCTCAGGCGCGCTCCATAAAAACCTGGCTGGGAAGTTCGATTCCCATGGCCTCCAGGCGTTTCATAAATTTGGGCCGGATACCGGTGGTGACGAAATGCCCCCGCACCCGGCGGTCCTCCGTGACCCCCATGAGTTCGTAGTAGAAGATCTCCTGCATGGTGATCATCTCCCCTTCCATGCCCACGATTTCGTTGAGGTTCATCATCTTGCGGCTGCCGTCGGAAAGGCGCGCCAACTGAATGACCACGTGGATGGCCGAGGCGATCTGATGCCGGATGGCCCGGTCCGGAATGTTGAGGCCGGCCATGGAGACCATAGTTTCAAGGCGCGAGAGGGCGTCCCGGGGGGAGTTGGCGTGGATGGTGGCCAGGGAGCCGTCGTGGCCGGTGTTCATGGCCTGCAACATGTCCAGGGCTTCGCCGGCCCGGACCTCGCCCAGGATGATGCGTTCGGGCCGCATCCGGAGGGCGTTGCGCACCAAGTCACGCTGGGTGACTTCGCCGGAGCCTTCCAGGTTGGGGGGGCGGGTTTCCAGCCGCACCACATGGTCCTGCTGGAGCTGGAGCTCCGCGGAGTCCTCGATGGTGATGATGCGCTCGTTGTTGGGAATGAAGCTGGAGAGCACATTGAGAAAGACGGTTTTCCCCGTGCCCGTGCCGCCGGAAATGATGATGTTGATTCGGGCCCGGACCATGGCCTCCAGCACCGCGGCGATTTCCGGAGTCAGGGAGCCGAACTCGATGAGGTCCTTGACCCGGATGGGAACCTTGGCGAATTTCCGGATGGAGAGGCTGGGCCCGTCCAGGGCCAGGGGCGGAATGATGGCGTTCACCCGGGAGCCGTCGGGGAGCCGGGCATCCACCATGGGGGAGGATTCATCGATGCGGCGGCCCACCCCGGAGGCGATCTTTTCAATGATTTTCAACAGGTGGCCGTTGTCGGTGAAGCGGACGGAGGAGCGCTCCAATTTGCCCCGGCGTTCCACGAAGACCTGGTCGTAGCCGTTGACCAGGATATCGCCGACGCCGGAGTCGTGGAGGAGGGGCTCCAGGGGGCCGTAGCCCAGCAGCTCGTCCCGGATTTCCTTGCACAGCCGCTCCTTCTCCGGCAGGGGCAAAACCGTTCTTTCTTCCGCCAGGATGATCTCGATGCCCTTGCGCAGGTCTTCCTGCAGCACGGTGTCGGGAGCTTCCGCCAGGCGGGTGAGGTCCAGGAGATTGAGCATCCGGAAGTGAATCTTGGCCTTGAGATCGTTGAAGGCGATCTCTTTGCGCAGCTCCTTGTGGTCCTCATCGCTCAAGGGGGTGGCGGTCAAGGGCCGCTCCGGAGGTTGGCGCTCCTTGACCCGGGCCAGGATACCCATTATTTTTTTCCTCTGAAACGCTTCAGCCAGCCCCAGGCCAGGCCGTTGCCGTTGCCGGCGGGGTCAGCACCCTGGAGGCCGGCCACCAGGGTTTTCAGGTCCTGGCATACCGGATGGCGGGGGGCGGTCTCAGCCAGGGGCCGCCCCTCGTTGATGCTGCGGACCACCTGCTGATAATCGAATCGCACGATGCCGCTGATATCCCTCCCCACAAACTCGGCCAGCTCTTCCAGTTTCAAGTCCTGATCTTTCTGCCAGGCATTGAGCCACAATTTCGTGGGCAGCTTCTCCAGGCCCAGCAGGCGCAGCAGCTCCAACAGTTTGCGGGCGTTGGACAGGGCCGGGATGGAAGGGGTCGCCACCAGTACCAGTTCATCGGACAGTTCCACGGCCTTGAGGGTAACTTCATCGAAGCGGTGACCGCCGTCGATGACGATCCAGCCGAACCCCGGCAGCTTCTTGGCGCCGGCCAGGACTTTTTCCACGTGGTCCGGGGTTACCCCTTCGCTTTCCTCCAGGCGGGAAGGGGCCGGTAAAATATACAGGTTCTGGCCATGGGAAGAAAAGAGATTCTGAAGATAAGCGCCGTCCAGCTCTTCGGGATGGTGGACCACGTCCCCCAAAGTCAGCTTGGCCTGGAGGTCAAAGAAATAGGCGAGCTGGCTGTACTGGAGATCCAGGTCCAGGAGCAGCACCTGTCCCTGGCGGTCCCGGGCCAGCAGGCAGGCGGCGTTGATGGCGAGAAATGTCGCGCCCGCGCCGCCCTTGGCGCCCAGGAAGGTGACGATGCGGGGGGCCTGGTCCGGGCTCAGAAGGCTGGCGGCCCGGGCCCGCAGCCGATTCACGGCCTGCTGGAATTCTTCGGGTTTGACGGGATAGCCGAAACAGCCCCGGGCCCCCAGCCGCAGGGTCTTCCAGGGGCAGGCATCGGCGATCTCCGGGAAAAATAGAAAGATGGGCGGACTTTTGGGGTCCACGGAATGCTGCTCGATCCACCGGTCCAGTTCCGGCTGGTCATCCCGGTATTCCAGCAGGATGGCGTCCACGCCATTTTCGCTGGCCGGGGGCAAACCGTCCAGGGGGCTGGCTTTCAGGGTGGCGGCGCCGGAGGATTGGACCACCTGCCGCAGATATTGGCCGTTCTCCGGAGAGCGGTAATAGATATTGAATTTAATGGCCATGGGTCAATGATTCCTGGTCCAGTTAACGGGCGTTTAAAAGGTCGCGGGCTCCCGCTCCAGGCCCCGGATCACTTCCACTTCCCGGCGGGGGGCGGGCCGGGGGGCCGGGGAGTCGCCTTTGCCCCCGGGAGTCCCGAACATCCGGCTGGCGATGATCCCCGGGGTGTCCGCCACTTCGTCGTCATTCTGGCCCCGCAGCACCAGGGAAATGCGGCCTTCCTGGGCCGCCAGGGCCAACCGCTCCCCTTCTTCGGGGGTCACCTCCAGGGTCACGGTGGGCACGATCTGGGGTTTGTCCCCGGGACGGTGTTCGATCTTCTGCCCGACCCCCAGGACCTTGAGGTTTTGAAAGATCAGCTTGGCCATGGGATTCTTGCTGTAGTCGCCCTTGTCCACGGTCACCACCACGTCCACCCGGTTTTCCGGCGACACGAAACCCGCCACCCCGGAGGCTTCGTCCACTTTGACGGTCATGGCCCGCTTGCTGGCGGGAAGCAGGGCCGTCAATCCCGGAGAGGTTCCCGGGGGGGCCAATTTTTTCTCCACGATGGGCTCTCCTTCGCTGAAAGCATAAGCGGTCACCCGGTTCTCCAGCATCTCCCCCCGGGGAAAAGAGCCCTTGGGGACGCCTCCGGCAGGCCATTCCTCCACTTTGAGGGAGTCCGGGCCCAACTTGATGGCCGGGGGCAGGTCTTTCTTCGCCACAACGACGCGGACTTTCTCCACCAAGGGCGGAGGCGGCGGGCTGGGCCGGGAATGGAGCCAAACCAGGCCGGCGCCGCCGGCGAAGACCGCGGTCAAGACCAGCCAGGTCCAGGGAGGAAGACGATGCATGGGGACTCCTCACTCCATCCGCATGGTGGTGTCCGCGGACAGGTTTAGGGTACCGGTAAAGCCGGCGATAAAATCAGGCAGCGCCATGAACCTGTAGGAGTAATCAACCTTAACGCTTAAAGGGTCGCCCAGGGTGGCGGTCACCGTGGCGCCGGTGAAGCCGACCCCCTCCAGGTAATTTTGCACGTAGGCCTCGATTTCGGCCTGGGTGTGGGGGTTCAGACTGTACATTACCCCGTAGCGGGCCCCTTCGCGGCTGGCCTGGGTGATGATCCCCTTGGCGTACATGATGAGCCCGAACTCCAACACGCCAAACAACAGGATGAGGAAGAGGGGCAGCACCAGGGCGAATTCCACCACCGCCGCCCCCTGGGGTTGCGGAGGCCCGGCGCTCCTCCTCCGGGTAGGCGCCCCCGGGGAACCGTAATCAAAGGCGGGCCTCCCCGGGGACGCGGCTCTTATTGCGTTTAGGCTCAACTTCCCAACTTGGTGGCGACGCTGTCGAACTTGGTGCTCAGGTTGGTGCCGATGGAGTAGATGGCGGTCATGACCGCCACCGCAATGCCGGCGATCAACAGGCCGTATTCCACCGCGCTGGCCCCTTCTTCGTCGTTGATAAACGCTTGGGCTTTGGCAAGCAGATTCTTCATGGCTTTATCCTCCTTTTTAAGATCCGGTTGGTCCTGCCTTGAGTGCCGTCAGGAAAGAATTTTGCTGTTCACCCCCTTTCGCTTTTAGCCCTGGAAGCGCACCAAGGAACCAAAGGGGGCCGGTCTTAAAAAGGATGTGGGGCATCCTTAGCCAGCCACTTCGGCAATCCCGCTGCCCTGGCCCGGAGGCGGTAGGCCGGTGATTTTGCGTCCTCCCCTTTCGGGAGAGTTTGCCCTTTCGGTGGCTCCACCCGGTTTATCGGCAATTTGACGCCGGTCTTTAAAAATTGGCGATTCTGGGATGGCGGCGGTGAACTCGGGAGGTTTTCGGATTTTGTTTAGAGAAAGCCAAAATTCTTGGATTAGACCGTTACAGCCACAACGAAAAAAATGAAAAAGAATTAAAGCGAATCCCCTTCCCGGTCGAAGTTTGGGAGCAAAGCTAATGCTCAAGGCGGACCAGCAATGCCACCTGCCCCCCCCGTGGA
>Ga0315268_10005007_pt1 | contig 14288 bp, 17 predicted proteins | sample C1_top_MG_FD_204535 | JGI IMG/M metagenome (GOLD analysis project Ga0315268, IMG submission 204535) | Sediment microbial communities from Yellowstone Lake, YNP, Wyoming, USA - C1_top | ecosystem: Environmental > Aquatic > Freshwater > Lake > Sediment | place: USA: Wyoming | collected 2017-08-01
GAGGTCGATCCAGTAGTGGAACTCGATGGCCGGGCCGTGCAGTTCCCGTTTACGGAACGGGGCGAGTTCGATCACGCTCTCGGTGACGACCAGCCCGCCCCACAGCGAGAGGCAGACCAGGTGGACTAGGGAGAGGGGGTTCAGGGGTTCAGGCATCGGCTCACTCCCTGGTCCGTGGTCGCTGGTCCGTGGTCGATAGATGGGATGGTGCGGCTGGCCACCCGCTCTCGGCAGCCCCGAACACCCACATGGCCCCCGGTGGGAGCCCTCCTGCGCTTCGCCAGGCGGATCGCTCCGCGCGGCGGCTTGATTCCAGCCATGAGCGCATACTAAGCGAACAGAAGGCGAAGTGTCAAGATCAGCCCCCTTCATGACCGCCACCGCCCATCGCAGCGACGGCGCCGCGTCAAGTGATCGGCATTGTCGGCAGTGACGGCTATCAGCCCGCCCGACAGCACTGTCAAGAAGCGCAGCCATTGCATACCTAGGGCAAGCCACGCGCTCCCGCTGAGCGATACAACTGTGCCACCCAGACGCCTAGTGCCCGCAGTGGCTACCGCGGCCATCCGCCTCAGGATCGCGGGGGATTCCTCGTTCGACAGACTGGTTGACCAGAGTGATCGTCCTTACTGAGGCTCATCTTCGGTCAACCCTCCGGCGCTACTGCGCGTACTTCAACAGGGGGCGGCCTCACCAGGGCATCGGCCAGAAGATTCCGGACGGGTCACCCGCGTCCCCGAATGCCGGAGGGGTAGTCGTCGAGATTCCTGTTCTCGGCAGCCTTCACCACGAGTACCGGCGGGCGGCGTAGCGGATGGAGCGAGCAGCCAATACGGGGGCTGTGCCACCACGGCGAGCGGGTGGTCAGCTGCTTCATCCCATCTGTCGACCGTCGCTGGCCACCGCTTGATTCCACCCTGCCTCGGCGTCATTGATGCTTCGCCCGTCAGCTCTGACGCATCGCGGACGGCCTTTTGACGACGCCGATCGCGGAATACGAGCGGACGCGAAAGGACGGCGCTATGGCAATCGACTTCACCTTCCCACCGGAGGTCGACGCGTTGCGTTTGAAGGTCCGGCGCTTCGTCGCCGAGGTCGTACGACCCGGCGAGGTGAGAATCGCGGAACGCGAGGGCGACCGTCGCTTCCTCATCCAATCGATCATCGAGATGCGCGTGGCCGCCAAGGATTGGGGCTTGTGGCTGCCGCACATGCCGAAGGAGTACGGCGGCATGGGACTCGGACAGGTGGCAATGGCGGCGGTGTCCGCGGAAGCGGCCAAGTCGCAGTTCGGGCCCTTTGCGCTGAACGCGCAAGCTCCTGACGAAGGCAACATGCACACCCTGCTGCACTGGGCCACCGACGCGCAAAAGGAGAAATACCTGCGTCCGCTCTGCGACGGCGCCGTGCGCTCCTGCTTCGCGATGACCGAGCCGGAGGCCGCCGGCTCCGACCCGACGCTGATCCAGACGCGCGCCGTCTTGGACGGTGACGATTGGGCCATCAATGGCCACAAATGGTTCATCTCGGGCGCAAGTGGCGCGAGCTTTGCCATTCTCATCGCCCGCACCGAGGACAACCCCGAGATCCCGCAGGCTGCAAACACGGCCTTCCTCGTCGATCTGCCGGCGAAGGGGTGGAACGTTGTCCGTGACGTCATCACCATGGCCGGCCACCACAACCACGCCGAGATCCGCATCGAGAACCTGCGGGTGCCGAGAGAGAACATGGTCGGGGGCCGCGGCCAGGGACATCTGCTGGGGCAAGCGCGGCTGGGGCCCGCTCGCCTCGCGCACTGCATGCGCTGGATCGGCCAAGCCGAGGTGGCACTCGACATGATGGTCGATCGCGCGCTCAACCGCTACGCCCACGGCTCGCTCCTCGCCGACAAGCAGGGCATCCAGTGGATGATCGCCGACTCGGCGATGGAGCTCTACCAGTGCAAGCTGATGGTGCTGCACGCCGCCTACAAGATCGACCGCAAGGAGGACTTCCGCAGCGAGGTGTCGATGGCGAAACACTTCGTCGCCAACTCGCTCAACCGCATCGTCGATCGCGCCATCCAGGTCCACGGCGCGCTTGGTTACTCCCTCGACACCCCACTCGCGCGCATGGCGCAGCACGCCCGCTGGGCGCGCTTGGCCGACGGTGCTGACGAAGTGCACCAGTGGCGCATCGCCCAACGCACCATTGACGCCTACAAGAAAGACAAGTCGACGCGCGCGGCAACGGGCAATCTGCCGCTCTAGCAGCCTGTCGGACTTTCCGTAGGTCCGAATGGCAAGAGGATGCCAGCGCGGTTGATCGCATTGAGCATCGACTGCGCACCCCCGAGCCGCCGCCAGCTGCCAACGGCACACTCGGGTTCGAGTTCCCCGGCTGACCGCCCGCCGCCCCTCGATCCCGCCGCGGTGCCGCTCGGGCGAGGCCGTTTACGAGAACACGAGCTTGAAGCGGTGCTTGTTCAAGCGGTGTCGCGGCGCACACCCGGACCGGCGAAGCTCCATCGTGCTTACTGAGCCCGGTCCGCGGGCGGCGATGAACAAGAAAACGAAACAGTAGAGCACCGCCAGCTCTCCGCGGTTGAGCAGGGGAGGGAACGCGCAGACTCGCGGCACATAGAAACGCATGAAGGTCGCCATGGGTCCCGCCGTGCGCGAGTCGCGCCCCTGCGTCAATGCAACGTGTGCCACGGTGTTTGCGCGCCGTCGCTGATGCGGTCGAGCGTGTGTCCGGGCTCACGATTTGCTATGCCTGTCGCATGTCCGACGACGAGGTGAAAGCGGAGATCGAGCGTCTCCGGGCCGAGAACGCGCAGCTCAAGCGCACGGCCAGTCTCAGCCGGGGTGTGACGCTCGAGGTGAGCGAGAAGGGGGGCGTATCGGTCTACGGCCTCGGGCGCTTCCCGGTGACGCTCTACAAGGAGCAGTGGACCAAGCTCCTCGACATGGTGGACGAGATCCGCACGTTCATCCGGACGAACGAGTCCAGCCTGAAGACGAAGAGCAGCTGACGTGCCCGCGACCTCCGCGCACGGGCTCTCCCGCGGTACAGCGAGCGCGCCGTCGCGTCGATGGCGCGAGCGGTGCAAGGACCGGACGCCACAGGCGTAAGCGGACGGATGCCCTTCGTCTACCTGCTGCGCTGCAGCGACGGCTCGCTCTACACCGGCGCGGCCAAGGATCTTCAACGCCGACTCGCCCAGCACGCCGCCGGCAGGGCCTCGCGCTACACGCGTGGACGCCTGCCGGTGACAGTCGTCTGGTCACGCTGTGTGCGGAGCTGGAGCGCTGCACTGCGGACCGAACGGCGGATCAAGGCGCTGCGACGCACGGAGAAAGACGCGCTGGTCGACGGCGCGCGGGATCTCTCCCGACCGCGATGAGGATGGGCGTTCTCCTCGACGGCTTGCCAGCAGGCGGGCACCGCCTCGCGTGGACTTCCAGGATCCTGGGCGTTGCGGACCGCAACAGCAGTCTCACAATCGGTACGCAGCTCGCCGAGTTGACCTATCCTGCGCTATCGCCTCAGCGCGTGGACCGCACCGAGCCGGAAACAGAACTCACCGACGGCCACATGCGCCTCCTGGAGTGGCGGGTTAGAAGCTACTCTGCCACTCGCCGTCATCGTAGCGCGCCATTAAAGATCGACGCCGGCCGGCTCCGCTGCTCGCGCCTCGTGCCTTCTCAGATGACGGGGATCTCGACGCCGAGGAGCGTCGCGAGTTCCCGCACGCGCGGCACCTCGCGCTCCGCGATCTGGCCTGCGTCGCAGAGGAGCTGTGCGTTGAGGCATCCCACGAGGCCGTCCACACCCGGGATCCGAAGCCTAGCTCTCCGCAACGGAACATCTGCGCGTCGAAGCCGAGGCCGGCCGAGCCGCCTAAGTCGAACGGGCTCAGCTCGGGATCGCTGCACACGGTCACGAGCTTATCGCCGAGCTTCGCGAGCGTTCCGTTCGCAGGGTCGTTCAGCTTGTCAAGCAGCTTCCCGCACTTGATGCTGGCCTTCGGCAGGCACAGCAGGTCGTCGCTCTTCAGCTGGAGGCAGGTCATGCCCGCAATTATGCAGCTCTGCGCCGACTTGGCTCTTGCCTTCGTGAGATCGACCGCTACCTTCTCGATCGTCTTCCCGCACTTGAAGAGGGCCTTTGCCTTCGGAGCCGGTATGACCCCGGTGTTCCCGCTGACCGCTCCGGCAACGTCACCGAGGCACGGGAATTCGGCTCCCGGCTGGCGGCCGGCGAACGCTAGAAGCTCGCCTGCCCGCGGTGCGGCGATCGCAACGACGTGCTCTGCGCGACAGCTGTGCTGCGCGCGGATACACCCGGCGACGCTGGCCACGGTGCCGAGGCTCGCCGTGCCCTCGGTGGCGCACGGCGCCTGTTCAGCCGCAAAGCCGATCCCCTTCAAATCGAGTAGGTCGGGAAGGCCCTGGCCGTCCGCGTCGCACGCCTTCAGGAGCGTGCCCTCCAGCTTCAGCGCGTCCGCTCCGATCCCCGCGAGCGCCTTCCCGCATCCCACGATTGCCTTCGCTCGACACGCCCCGTCGTCGGGCTTGAGCTGCACGCAGGTCGAGGCGATATTGAGGCACTTTTGCATGCGCTTCACCTTGCCAGCGGGTGATGGAGAGCATCACGCGATTCATCACACAGAAACTCAAGCTTAAGGTGAATGAGGCGAAGAGTGCGGTGGCGCGACCACCGCAGCGAAAGTTTCTCGGGTTCAGCTTCAGGATGGGTCCGGAGCCCCAGCGCACGATTGCTCCAGAAGCGCTGGAGCGCTTCAAGCGACGGATCCGCGAGATCACGCGTCGGGCCAAGAGCGTCAGCATCGAGACGACGATAGCGGAACTGGCGCCGTACATGCGGGGCTGGCGCAGCTATTTCGGATGGTGTGAAACGCCCGAGGCGCTGGTGTACCTGACCCGTTGGGTTCGGTTGAGGCTTCGGGCGGCTCTGTGGCGGCAGTGGAAGACACCACGCCGCCGCCGCGCGGCCCTGCTCCAACTGGGGGTAGCTCCTCGGCTGGCCGGCAATACCGCTGGCAGCGGTCGGGGGCCCTGGTATCTCGCCCGGGCCAAGGCTCTCTCCGTCGGGCTAACCAATGCCTACTTCCAATCGCTCGGGCTCCCCTCCTTGACCGCGGAGGCTTAGCGCAACCGCTCGAACCGCCGTGTACGGACCCGTACGCACGGTGGTGTGGCAGGGGTAGGCGGGCGACCGCCTCCCCTATGCCGATCAATGCGGGCTATCAACCCGTACCCCGACACGTACCGCTACGTGCGGCGGGTCCTCTCGTCGCTGGCGCAGTACCAGTCGCCTGAGTAGCCGGGACAATCCCGGGGGCTGCTGGTGCCACTGCCGGCGCCGAGGCCGCTTCTCACTCGCCGACGATCTTGATCAGCGCGCGCTTGCGCCGACGGCCGTCGAACTCGAAGTAGAAGATCTGCTCCCACGGGCCGAAGTCGAGCTTGCCGTCGGTGATCGCGACCACGACCTCGCGTCCCATGATCTGGCGCTTGTGGTGGGCGTCCCCGTTGTCCTCGCCGGTGCGGTTGTGGCGATATTGCTGGGGGTCGTGCGGCGCCAGCTTCTCGAGCCAGTCCTTGTAGTCCTGGTGCAGCCCCGATTCGTCGTCATTGATGAAGACGCTGGCGGTGATGTGCATCGCGTTGACGAGGCACAGTCCCTCCCTGACCCCGCTGTCCTTGACCGCCTTCTGGACCTTGTCGGTGATGTTGACGAGATCCATCCGCGCCGGGATGTTGAAGAACAGCTCTTGGCGATGGGACTTCATGAGAGGACCTCCTAGTGTCCTGTGTCTCAAGAACGCTGACGAACTGCCGGCGCCTCGGCGGCGATGGCCGCGTTGCCGCTCCTCGCAATACCGTTCAGGTATTCCTCGTCGCGTCGCCTTGCCCTCCCCACCGATGCACCGCCATTCCATTCACCCTTCTTCAGACACAGGACACTAGCCGTTCGGCAGCGCGATGCACTGGTGGCAGAAGCAGGGTGCGACGTCGCACACGCAAACCTCCTTGGGCCCGGCGCAGTTGGTGTCCACGTAGCACCGGGCGATGCAGTCGCAGCTCCCTGCCTCGTCGCTGCACTCGTCGGCGTCGGCGTCCGAGTCCGAATCCGAGTCGCCGTCGGCGGCGTCGTCATCATCATGATCATCGTCGCCGCAACCGGCCCCCCACATCAGCAAGCCCACCAGCAGAGCGAGTCGGGTCGCCATCATCGCGCCAGTGTAGCATCGCGCCACCGCGGAGAAACCCGCGGTCGGGGGAGATTCCTCGCGGTCGGCATCCTGTTCACACGCAGTTGAGCCGTGGCGCGTGGGCTGGCTGCCTGGCACGGCAGTCGCAGGGCGGTGGGCAGGAAGCTGGCGATGACGAGCACCCGACAGCAGGCCCTGGCGCGAGCGGTCGAGCCCGTGTGGGCTCCCGCGGCGCAGTGGATCGACGTCCGGTTCGAGACGGCGGCCCAGCTGGCGGACTCCCTCGTGCGCGACAGGGTTCCCTTCGAGCTCGCGGTCCCCGGGAGCTTCACGCGGATCGGTGTCGGCGAGCGGGTGCCGGCGAGTGTCGAGGTGCGGGGCTTCGAGCCCTTGACTGTGCACGGGATGCTCGTGTGGCGACGGATCGGGCGCCGCCCGGGCATGGTGCCGGCCGTGGGCCTGCGGCTCGACAGCGACAGCGGCAAGGCCGTGCTCGATCTGCAGCGGGTCGCCGCGAGCCGCGGGGGCGACGATGTTGGCTACGAGGTCGGCCGGCGAACCTAGCCCGACGGCTCGTCGGCGAACTCGCCGAGCGGCCGGTAGCAGAAGACGAAGTCGCCTTCGCCGCAGACGACCCGCAGCGCGCCGCCGCGGTGCTGCGCGTACTCGACGTAGCCCGGTACCTCGCAGGTCCCGTGGCACTCGCTGGCGTGGGCCGGTGATTCGCGGTTCTGGGCCCGGTCGAACCAGGACAGGCACACCGCCGGGCCCAGAAGAGCGCTGGCCACCGAGTCGCCGAGCGTCTTGCAGCTGGTGAAGTCAGGAACAACCGCGTCGCCTTCGAGACGAATCGTGCGCATGACCGATCTCGCGTTCATGCGAGGATCTCTAGGTCCCAGGCGCCTCGACGTCAACGGCGCCGATTCCCCTCCCGGGAATCCCCGGTGTACGTCGATGCAAGTGCGTCCCACGGCCGGCCTCCCCCCTTGTTGCATAGACCGCGTTCATTGAGCGTGGGGCCTTGCGCCACCACGGTGAGCGGGTGGCCAGCCGCTTCATCCCATCTATACGACCGCCCAGCCGAGGCCACACAGGCTGATAGCGCGGTGCCGCCTGATGGAACAGTACCCAACGTAGCGACCGACGTGGCGCCCACAGTTCGTTGCGTCGATGTCGACCGAGGTCGCCCCAGCCCAGTGCAAGGTTGCCATGACCGCCGGTTCCCTGATTAAGGTTCTCCGTGCCCCCGAAGTCGACCGTACCGGCGAGGCCGACGTCGCCGTCCCAGCGGTCCGCTGCGGAGGACCGCTCGGCCCTCCACCGGTCTCGCGCCCCCGTTGCCCTGGCAGGCCTAGGGTTGGCCCTCGTCACCTTCATCGTCTACGTCGTCACGCTCTCGCCGAGCACCGGCTTCATCGACAGCGGGGAGCTTGTCACGGCCACGAAGACCCTAGGGATTGTCCATCCCACGGGCTATCCGCTCTACACGCTTCTCGGCTACGTCGTGACCAACTTTCTGCCGCTCAGCGCGGATCCTGCCTGGCGGCTGAATCTGCTCTCCGCATTGTTCGGCGCACTGGCGGTCGGTTTGCTGTATCTCGTCACGCACCGCGTGCTGACCCGGATGCTGGAGGATGATGCCATCGAGCCGCAGCAATCGGGGCGCAGGGCAAAGCACGGTCAGAAGGATCGGCGGGGGCAGGCTCGACCACCAGCCGGCACCTGTGGACGGCCCGATCGCTCGATCCTGTTGATCGCGGTCGCCGCCTGCTCCGCCGGACTGCTGGCCGCCTCGCACAGCTTCTGGCTGTGGGCGGTGCAGGCCAAAGTCTACACCCTTCACGAGACCTTCGTTGCCGCTCTCTTCCTCGTTGCCCTCATCGTCGCCCGCCCTTCAGACGGAACGTTACGCGGGCCAACGAAGCGACCGCTCCATCTGCTGGCCTTTCTCCTCGGCTTGGCCTTCACCAACCACACGATGACAGTCTTTCTCATCCCGGGACTTTTCGTTCTACTCCTACCTGCGTTTCGTCCCACCGGTCGCGAGGTTTCTCGCGCTTCGTGTACACGGCGCCTCCCCATGCTCGCGACCGCGTTCACTCTGCCGCTGCTCCTATACCTCTATCTGCCCATCCGGTCCGCTCAGCAGCCGTTGATGAACTGGGGCACGCCCATCGACTGGCCGAGCTTTTATCGTCATGTGACCGGATGGCAGTACCGCTCGTACCTCCTGGACGAGAGCTTGCTCTTTGAGGAAAAGCTGCGGGGCACCTTACGCCTGTGGAGCGAGCAATTTCATCCCGCCGTGGGTGCGCTCGTCCTCATTCTCGCCGTCGTCGGCGCGGCACGCTTGGCCTCACGGTCGCGTCTGGTGTTCGTGAGCACGGCCCTCACGGCCGGCGTCCAGGCATTCTTCGCGCTCACCTTCGGCAGCACGCCGGAGATTCACGAATCCTACTTCGTGCCGTTTTACATGATGGTCTTCCTGTGGGTCGGAGCGGGTCTCCTCTGGATGTGCCAGTCGCTCACGCTGAGGGTGGGGACGGCGGCCGTCCTCGCGGTACCGTTCCTGCTTCCTCCCCTGGCATTCGCCACCAACTGGGGCAAGAACGATTACCACGCCAATCATCTGGCCCCGAAGTTCATCGAGAACGTCTACGCCGAGCTGGCCGAGGGCGCCCTCGTCCTCACGGACCTGTGGGAGCTGCAATCGGAATCGTTCTACATGCAGCACGTGAGAGGAATGCGCACGGACCTCACGATCATCGACATCAACCTCGCCCGGTATCCATGGTACATGGATTATCTGGAGCGACACCATTCGGAGGTGATCGCCGACGTCGCGTCGGTTGAAAAGCGGTACCGCGACCTGCAGGAGCTGTTCGTGAGCGGCAGGCTCGATGCCGAGTCGACAAGGCACATCCAGGAGGCGTACATCGGCGTGCTGGGCGGCATGGTGAGAAGCGGCCTCGCACGCGGGCGTCCCGTCCATGCGCTGTTTCAGGATCTCTACGCGCATGCCGCCCTCACCCCCGACGAGGAGGCCATCATCGGCAAGAGCTTCCACCCCGCCGGGCTGACGATCCGGGTGGACGCGGGTCCCGGGAACCGGGACGTGCCCGTCCCACGGTGGGACCTCACGGGGATCACCGGCCGCGCGGTGTACAAGGACGCGATCGCGGCCCACATCTCCGGCTTCTATCCCGCGGCTCTGTCGGCGATCGGTCGCTATAAGATCGTGACCGGCGAGGAAGCGGAAGGCCACAAACTCGTCGACGAGGCTGGGCGGTTGACGCGCACGCTCGCCGAAGATCGGCGATGACGGCTGCGCCCGACGCCGTGTTCCGCGTGAGCGCCAGGGCCCTCCGCGGCTCGACAGGTGGGGCAGCTTCGCGCTGCCCCACCCATTTGTCTGGAGGCGGTCGCGTCACAAACCGCGCAGCCGCGTAGAGATCCGCCGAGCCGTTCGCTGGTGTTGTCTTTCAGAACGCGCATCCGCCGCCGGTGCATTGGCTGAAATTCACCGTGCAATCCGCATTGCAACTCAGCATTCCACCGGCGTTGTCACAGAAGTCTCCGCACGTGCAGACGTCCGCCTCGCAGCCGCTATTGTCGATTACGGTACCATCGCACTCCTCATCGCCTTCGAGGACACCGTTTCCACACACGGCCGTCGGCGAGGGAGCGGGCGTTGGCGTTCTCGGCGTCGCTGTCGGCGAGGACAGCGGGCTGGTCGTCTGCGTGGGCGTCACGCCGGTGGCGCTGGCCGTCGGGACCGTCGATGTCGGCGTCAGCGTGGGCGTCGGAGTCAGCGTCGGCGTCGGACTCGGCGTCCCGCGGTTGGCGCGCTCCCCGTCACACCTGAACTGCTCGAACTGCGCGTCGGCGGGAAAGCACCGTCGCTGCGCGCTCCCAAGCTTGCGGAAGCACTCTAACTGGACATCGCACGACGTCTGACCGGAGGGGCAGAGCATCTGGGCATCGGAGCCCGACACGGGCACCGACGGCTGACACGGCCCATCGGTCTCGCCGCACTGCTCGCAGAGCCCGCCGTTCGACGACCCGCCGCTGCCGCAGCTGCTGATGAGGGCGGCGCTGCCAACCGCGACCAGGAACAGGATCACACCCAGCGTCAAATAGCTGCTACTACCCGCTGCTCGTGTTTGTGCCATCTCAGCCGCGATCATGCTCTCTGCCGCGAGGATATCAAGATAGGGGGGCTGGGTGAGGTACGAGATCGGCCAGGCTTGTCCTGGCGCCCCCCCTTCGATCACAAGCCGGCACGCACTGCCCGAACGTAGTAGCCGCTGACCTTGCTGCCGTCGAGCGCGCCCCCATTGCCGAAGTACACGAACCACGCGAGGTCCGGGCTGAACGCGTTGGTAGTGGCCGACCAATAGTAGCCGGCGACCGTCGGACCGAAGACCGTTTGATCAATGCAGGGTCGCGTGGCGCATGGATAGGGCGCGAGCAGGATTGTCTGCAGCTCCATCCACGTCGGCAGCCGCCAGTCGCAGTGCCCCTCGAAGCAGCCGGTGTTTAACGCGGCCAGAAAGGTCGTGTACGCGCTACCGTCTGCCGCCTTGCCGCCAAGCCCCCCGGCGCTCCAGGTGTAGTAGTTGTCCTTGTCGTGGACGGTGCCGTCATCGGTCTTCTTCTCCCACGTCAGGCCGGTCAACCGGTCTCCGACCGATGAACCGTAATCCGCGAATCGTGGGTTGTCACAGTATGCCCCCGTGCCTGTCGCCCTCTTCTGCAGCTTCGGCCACGTCGCCGTGTACTTCACGGTGCATTTCCCGACCGTTTGTCTGAACTTGTCGTACTTTCCTCCCCCATATAACGCGCTCATCGCCTTTTGCTGGCAGGCGTCGTACTTCGCCGCCGCATCGTAGCGCCCCTTGTGGCACTTCTGCTCGGGGGTCTGTTTGGCGTGCACCGTGCCGACACCGACCAGCAGCGCAGCGGGCGCGGCACAGGTCATCATGAATACGACGATGGCGACGATGCTGCGTGCGATGTACGACATGGCGAGATCCTCCGTTCAAGTTACGAGACCGGCCAGGCTTGTCCTGGCGCACCGAATGGTCGATCACGGGCCGGAACGCACCGCCCGAACGTAGTCGGCGCCGTCCTTGTTGATGTTGACCACGTCGCCGTCGTTGAAGTTTACGACCCACGCGAAGCCCGGGAGGTCCGCGTTGGCAGTGGCCGACCAATAGCCGATGGCGACCGTCGGCCCGAAGAGGCCTTCATCGACGCAAGGGCTCGTGGTGCAGGGGTAAGGCGCCAGCAGGATCGTCTGCAGCTCCGCCACCGTCGGCAGCCTCCAGTCGCATTGCCCCGCGAAGCACCCGCCGCCGTTCAGCGGCGCCAGGAAGCTCGTGAACGCGGTCCCGTTCGCCGCCGTGAAGGGTGGAGTCGCGGTCCATGAGTAGACGTTGTCCTTGTCGTGGATGGTCGCGTCGTCGGTCTTCTGTTCCCACTGGAGGCCAGTCAACCAGTCGGTGACCGTCCCGTCACCGTTGTCCGCGAACCGGGCAGTGTCGCACGTCGCCCCCGTGCCCGCCGCCTTCTTCTGGAGCTTCGGCCACGTCGCCGTGTACTTGGTCATGCACTTGCCGATTGCGTTCTGGAACTTCTCGTATTCGCCGCCACCGTAGAACTTGCCCATTGCCTTCTGCTGGCAGGCGGCGTACTTGGCGGCGGCTTCGTAGCGTGCCTTCTGGCACTTCTGCTCGGGGGTCTGTTTGGCGTGCGCCGTGCCGGCACCGACCAGCAGCGCAGCGGGCGCCGCAAGGGACAGTATTAGTAAGGCGGCGGGCGTGATGGTGCGTGCGATGTACGACATGGCGAGATCCTCCTTACGTCAGGGGCCGCAAGAGGCCGGTTGATGTGCCGCAGAGGGTGGCACATCTGCGGGTCGCGTGTCGAGGACGATCGACGGCGCTTCTCGCGTCACCTCGCCACGAGTACCCTTGCCGCCGTCCTGTCCCGTGGGCTATGCGACGCCGCCATGGACGACTTCGACCCGGATGGGCTCGGTGCCAAGGTAGAGAAGGTGCCGCTCGATCGCCTGAACGAGGCGCTCGGGCTTTTGGCCGGGTTGGTTGATCAGCTCTCGGACGGTGGGCTGATCGGCTGCTGGGCGGCGTGCGTGGAGGACGTGATGGTGGAGACAAGCGCGCCGGCTGACCGGCTTCCGGCGTTGAGCAACGACCGCGCCGTCTGCGCGGCGTGCGGAAGCCGGCGCAAGATCCGCATCGAGTACTGCGCGAGCTGCCCGGAGTTGGCCGGGCGATCACTTCCACCGCCGGTGCAGTGGCGGTCACGAATGGGGAGAGCGATGCGGGCCGGCCTGATCCTGGCGATCGTTCTCGTGGTAAGCGCGGCGACGCCGGCGGCCGCACGCACGCTCGGCGAGGCGCGCAAGGCCGCGTGGCTGTCCGTCGCGCACCCCGGGCTGGGCGAATACTACAACGCCGGCTGGGGCGACTTCTTCGAGTACTGCCCACAGCGCAAGTTCTGGCTCGGGTTCATCCCGCTCTATGGCTGGCCGGGGTATCTCCAGGTGCTCTCCGCGATCGACGCGTACCACGGCCGGACCTCGGACAACCTGAAACCGGTGCAGGGCGCGGGGCGTCACCGCGATCGGCGGTAGCCGCTACCGGACTACCCGGATGTCCGCGCGGTTCGGGATCGGAGCGGGGCCTTACTGGCCCCAAGTCTGATCGCAGGACGCCAAGACTGCGAAACGAAGCCGCCCAGGGAAGTCATTCCCCCGCGGCCGCCAGCGTCTCGCCGCGCACCGCGCAAGGCCGTCGCCGGCCGCCGTGATCGCGTTCACTTACTGCACCGGCACCTGCCCGAGCAGCTCTTCGGCGATGAATTCGGCGTCGAGACTCCCGCACTGACCGCCGCGATGCAGTTGCGGGCCGCAACAGTTGAGGCACGCTTCATGCTTCCGACACGCGCGGCGCCGGGATGCACCCGTTCTCAGGCTTTGCCGGTGGCAGACTCGCCTACGTGCATGCTCCGCAGGATCGCCATCATCGGGCACCAGTTAGTGAAGGCGGACTGAAGCAGGTTGGCGCCGACGAAAGCCGTGAACCAGTAGAAGCCGGGATGCACCAGATAGCCCAGCATCACGCTGAGTAGAACGAAAGTCCCGGCGATACCACGCAGTGCTCGTTCGACCGTCATGGCAACCTCCCTCCCAGGCGACTCTCGAGAGCTGCACGCGAGGCGCTGCGAAGCCTTCTGGCAGCTCCAGTAGCAAAAGTGTAGCAAGGTACGTCGGCGACCTCGAAGCCTGGTCCACCGCTCACCCTCGAGCAGCTCGGCCTGAACAAGTCCCAGTCGAGCCGCTGGCAGCACCAGCCGTCGTCGACAACGTGCTCGACCTGCACCTTACCGAGCTGCCCTACGTACCCGTCAATGGGCGACACGATCGCGCGCTCCGCTGTGCGGTTCGCACAGAGTGTTCGGGCAGCCAACATGGACGACGGGCCCTCCCGGCGCGAGCCGAGCCCGTGCTCGCGTTGTTCGCGAAGGTAGAAAAGCCACGGAAAGGATGGTCTGGCCGCTGAGGCCAGGCTCAGGTCGCTGGAGGATCCTGCCGTGTTTGATCCCCGAGTGACTCGTTCTTTTCGTCCTCGGTAAGCGACGTGGCATAGTAAGACACTTCGTAGACACCATTTGGTCCAGCCACATGGTGCCAACCACGATAGCAATGCTCCAAGAGGAATTCGCGGACCCTGCGACGCGACACTTTGCGTTTCTTGCATTCGAGCGCTGTGTACACGGCTTCGACTGCCCTGGTCATTGGCATTTCTCCAGCCGCCTCGGCTTCTCGTGCGGCCTGAGAATGGGTGTTGCCATGAACCATTTGCCATCGTCTGGCCATAAGAATATCTCCGCGGCAGGCTATTGCAGGTAGCCTGTTTATCGTCAAGGGAATCGAGAACACGCGCTCCGTTTCGTAAGAGACAGTTCTCAGCCGGTCATTACTCCTACACAGCCCATTGATCCATGCGCTTTCGTTGCTTGAGTGTCGCGCGTTTGATCCGCT
>Ga0315268_10005008_pt1 | contig 14284 bp, 18 predicted proteins | sample C1_top_MG_FD_204535 | JGI IMG/M metagenome (GOLD analysis project Ga0315268, IMG submission 204535) | Sediment microbial communities from Yellowstone Lake, YNP, Wyoming, USA - C1_top | ecosystem: Environmental > Aquatic > Freshwater > Lake > Sediment | place: USA: Wyoming | collected 2017-08-01
GATGGCCATCGGTAAATCCTCCCATTTTCTGGAACAAGTACAAGACTCATTTTGCCCGATACCAAAAGGTTTGCAGAGGCTTTCATGTTAAATTCTACCCACTCGATTACGCGAAGACCCAAATTTTTAGGCTCAGCCCCCACCTCACGTTTCCTCAATATTCATCTCCAGTTCTTCCATCGTCTCTTCTGCTATTCCCTGCACTACCTCGTGAGCATCGTTGATGTGGACTGAGGCCACGAACAAAATCCAAATCAGCATTCCCGTAGAATACCGATATGGCTCGCCCCACTTCCTCCACCTCGCAACTCATCCAGTGGGTCATTCATTTGGCCTGGCCGGTTCTGGTCGCGCAGCTTGCGATGATGCTCATGCCGTGATCGACACCGCGATGGCCGGGCGGCTGTCTGCCATAGCCCTTTCCCCGGTCGTCATCGCCGCTGCCATCATGAGCACGGCTGTCGTCATGCGTCGTCCTTTTTCGCCGAGGCCAGATGATGGGCGTGGCGCGTGGTTTCCGGCAGGCGGCAGCGGGTGACGCAGGCCAGCGTGAGTTTGATGGCTGTGTTGAGACACACGCGATGACCGATGGAGACGTAGACAGTCTTCACCCCGTTGCGCGTGCGACCGCCCCGATGGTCTCGGCGCCATCGATCAGCGGCGTCCACGCCCCCTTCACGTTTGGCGGTTCGTCATGATGGCCGGTGAGCCGGGTCTTGGCCGCCCCGATGGTGGGGACATCCAGCAACACCCCGAGATGGCTGGCGAGGCCGAAGCGGCGCGGGTGCGCGATGCCCTGGCCGTCGCAGAGGATGAGATCGGGAGTGATCTTCAGCCCGGCCAGGGCCGCCAGCACAGCAGGCAGCTCGCGGAATGCAAGCAGTCCGGGCACATAGGGGAATGTCGTCGGGCAACGCGCCACGGACGTCTCCACCAGTTGCAGGCCTGGATATGCGAGCACGGCCACCGCCGCGCGCGTCACGCGTCCTCCCGCTTCGTAGCCCACGTCCACACCTGCCACGTGCCGGATAGCCGGCAAGCGGTCGTCGTGTTCCACCCGCTCGCGCAATTCATTCTGCAACACCGCGGCCTCGGCAGGCGTCAACTGCCAGTGTGGTCGGGGTCGTGTGGTCGGGGTCGGGTTCGGATTGTTTTCCAGGTGGCTCGTGCGGGCCGCAACACAACATCCACCCCTTCCCATTCACCCTGTTTTCACTTACCATGCAATTTGAAGTTTATACCTTCAATTTGAAAACATGCTAAACCGATCAGCATTTTCCACCGCATTGCGGCTGGCACAGGGCTTCCCCGTGCTGGCGATTACGGGTCCGCGCCAGTCTGGCAAGACGACAATGTCGCGTGCGCTGTTTGCCGGCAAGCCCTATGTTTCGCTGGAAGACCCGGAGGAACGTTCGTTCGCCGATGCCGACCCGCGTGGATTTCTGGCGCGGTTTCCGCAGGGGGCGATACTTGATGAGGTGCAGCGTTGCCCGGATTTGTTTTCTTATCTGCAAGGTGTGGTGGATGAACGGAGGCGGATGGGCGAGTTCATTATTACCGGATCACAGCAGTTTGGGTTGATGTCGAACATCGCACAATCGCTTGCGGGTCGTGTTGGGTTGGTGCAGTTGTTGCCGTTTTCGTTGGCGGAGCTGAAGGAAGGCGGAATGCTACCCGCCACTCTGGATGCGGCGATGCTGCAAGGCAGCTATCCGCCGCTGTACGACCGCTCCGTTATACCCGCTGATTGGTTTCCAAACTACGTGTCCACGTATCTGGAAAGGGATGTGCGGCAGTTGTTGGCGGTGCGCGACTTGTCCTTATTCCAGCGCTTTCTCAAGATGTGCGCCGCGCGTTCCGGCCAGTTGCTCAATCTTTCCGCGCTGGCGGCGGATTGCGGAATTTCTCACGTGACGGCGCGCGAGTGGATGACTGTATTGGAGGCGAGTTATATCGTTTATCTATTGCGCCCACATCATCGCAACTTCGGCAAGCGTCTGGTGAAAATGCCCAAGCTGTATTTTCTGGATGCCGGGTTGATGGCGTATTTGCTGGGCATACGCGATACCGGGACGCTCTCCACCCATGCTTCGCGCGGCGCGTTGTTTGAAACGCTGGTGGTGTCCGAGTGGGTCAAGCGCCAATTCAATGCAGGTCAGGTTGCCGAGCTGTATTTTTGGCGCGACAGTGCAGGTCATGAAGTGGATTTGTTGATCCCCAATGGCAACCGGTTTATGCCCGTGGAAATAAAATCCGGCTCCACTTTCAGCGCCGATTGGACGGCAGCACTGCGCAAGTTGTCGGCCTTGTTCGGCGATGCCGCATTGCCACCAGGCATTGTTTTTGGCGGTGAAGGCCGGTATGAACGCGAAGGGTGCCAAGTGGTCGGCTGGCAAGCGTTGGCTGAGTGAGGGAGCCATTGGATCCGCATTGCAATAAGTTAACTAGCGTAGCTTGGGTTAACCGCTTTCCGGTCAAGCCCGGAATGACGAAAGCGATACCTTAAACCCGGATAATCCATTGGGACAAAAAATGGTGCCCAATCTCAACCATTTCAAATGATGCTGCACCTCTGTTCTCCCCCTGATAAGGGGGACCTATAACCAGCGACTTGGCTATCGTTTTGTGATGGCCTAGTCGAATGGCTAATAGTTTCATCAGAGGGTGTTTTGACTTTGGCTTGGCTGAAACCCCTCCCAGCCTCCCCAACCCCCCAGCTCCCTTGTCAGGGGGAGAGCCAGGGGAGGAGCGATGCAGTTCATACTCAAATGTCTAATGGATTATCTGGGTTAAAAGCGCCGAATCTATAAGATAATTGTAAGCCATGGCAATTCTTTCCGATAAACCATCCCGCGCCCAAGCACGCGCCGAAGCGGAGACCAGCCGCCGCGGACGGCGTATCTCCCATGTAGTGGGCTTCGACGATGCGCCGTTCGAGCGCAGCCATAGGGGCGACGTGCTGGTGGTGGGCGCGGTGTTTGCCGGCGATCGGCTGGACGGCGTGATCTCGACCAAGGTCAGGCGCGACGGGGCCAATGCGGCGCAACGGCTGACCGACTGCCTTACCGGCAGCAAATATTTCGACCAACTGCAGGCCATCCTGCTGCAGGGCATCGCATTTGCCGGGTTCAATGTGGTCGATCTGCAGCGGCTGCACGAGGTCACGGGACTGCCGGTGCTGGTGGTCGCGCGTCACCGGCCCGACTTGCAGGCGATACGCAAGGCCCTGCTGGAGCAAGTGCCGGGCGGCGCGCGCAAATGGCGCCTGATCGAGGCCGCCGGTCCGATGGAGCCGATGGCCGCGCTCTACGTGCAATGCTGCGGCGTCACACCGGAGAATGCGGCAAGGCTGCTGGCCAGCCTGCAACAAAACAGCCAGTTGCCGGAACCGCTGCGCGCGGCGCACATGATCGCCGGGGGCGTGACCACCGGCGAGAGCCGGCACCGCGCCTGATGTGAAGCGCCATTACACAAGAACAGTGCCCTTGAGGCATGTTGAAAGCGCGAACATAAAACAGATCAGGACAAGTGGTGGATGCGCTGCGCTGAGCGGAAGGGTGGCGGCAAAGCCGCCGGGTACCCCCGGCCTCCCCCTTGCGGGGATATTCACCCTACCTGCTGATCAGCGTATTGCTCGCGCTGCCGGCTATCATCGCGCAGCTTTACGGCGCAGGGCGGTGTGCCGGGGTAGTGCAGGGTGGGCTCAGAGGTGCGCGACCTGGTCGAGGCCGAACCACACGATCGCGTAGTAGAGGACCGCAAAGACCGCGTTGCTGACCGCCAGCGGCAACCAGATCCGGCGCATTTCGACGCCCAGCCAGCGGAGCGCCACCAGGATCGGCTCCTGGCCGACCAAGGCGCAGCCGAGGGTGAGGCCGCCCCAGACTCCCCACTTGTTGGCGATCGCCACGCCCCTCGGCGTGCGCAGCCGCGCGACCCACCGGTTGATGAAACCGATCCGCGTGCTCTCGCCGGCGAGCCAGGCTAGGACGAGCCCTTCGAAGTAGCCCGCCACTGCGACCACCGGCAGGAAGACCCACGGGTTGTAGTGCGCCGCAATGCCCACGCCGACCGCCGCCGATGGCCCCAGCACCAGGTTGGGGGTCATCGACAGCCCGACGATGGAGGCCCATGTCCAGAAGTCCGTCATAAGGATAGGAGATTAACAGTCTGTTGAAATTCTCAATAGCTGCTGAAAAACAGTGAATTTCTGGGGTCACTTTACCCCTCCCAGTGATCTAAAAATCGATTGTAGAGCTTCCTGAGAGGTCAAAGAATTTCTACATTTTCAAATACCGATAAATTCAACAAACTGTTAAAGCGCATGAATTGAAGTATCCATGGCCGCCGCACTCCGGTCAATGCCAAATTTTCGGTTGAACTTCCTTGCGGGCTATGTTGGGAACTAAGGAAACGCAGATTAAATCATCCGTTCGCCCTGAGATTGTCGAAGGGCTTTTGCAAGCTATTGATGGCTGCCTATTTAATCCGCTCATGGTTCGACAAGCTCACACCCACAGGGTGCAAGAACCTCTGCGAGGCCACGAACGGATTAAATCTGCGTTTCCCTAGCCATTCGACTAGGCTGGAAAAGACTTCAACCAAGTCGCTGGTTATGTAAGAGGGGAGGGAATGGTCACTTTTTCAGCGATAAAACTTCTGGACAATCTATGACACTAAGTGGCACAATATGCCAATGAGACGAGTGTTTAAAACCCGCCATTTCAGTCGTTGGATGCGAAAAACGGAACTGACCGACGGCGCTTTGTGCAGTGCTGTTGAGGAAATGGCCCAAGGTCTGATTGATGCCGATCTGGGTGGCGGTGTTGTGAAGAAACGTGTTGGACTTGCAGGTCGTGGCAAGCGTGGTGGCGCAAGGACACTCGTTGCGACCAACAAGGGAAACAGGTGGTTCTTCGTCTATGGCTTCGAGAAAAATGATCGAGCCAATATCACCGACGATGAGTTGGATGCGTTGCAGGGTATTGCCCAGGAGTTGTTGGTCAGGACAGGTCGACAACTTGATGAGGCGGTTGAAGATGGTGCGTTACAGGAGATTTGCCATGACTACTAAAACTAAAACCAGGAGCCGAATTTTTGAAGCGGTGCACGAAACCGCTGGCGATCTTCATCGGCTTGGATTTATCGACAAACGCAAAATGCGCAAATTCGATGCGTTGTGTCTTGAGCCCGTGCCGGAGTACGACAGCGCGAAAATTCGCGCGCTACGTGACCATCTGCAGTTAAGCCAGGCGGTGCTTGCCGCCGTTCTGAATACCAGCCTGTCAACGGTGAGGAAATGGGAAATTGGAGAGAAGCATCCCAGTGGCCCATCGTTGAAATTGCTCAACCTGCTGGAGCGCAAGGGATTGGAAGCGGTTCTTTAACCGATGGTTAAAGAGATCAGGATCAATTTAACGGAAATAAGTCTGAAATTTTAACCGAACTTTTTTACGCCAGCCTTCTTCGCGGCCTTTTGCAAATCATCGTCCAGCGTGGCGAGTGGCATGCCCAGCCTTAAAGCCAGTTCGAGGTAGGAGGCATCACAGGCGGACAGTTTGTATCGCCGCGCCAGTTGCAGGGTGTCCGATAGCGCGTGCGCGGAAGTGGCTGCGTCCGCTTCGATATCCACGCCTTCCAGCATTTCCAGAAATGCTGCGCTGCGCGCCTCCGTCACCAATCCCTTTGCCTCGGCCCTGGCAATGACGTTTGCTACCTCCAGCCCCCAGGTTGCGGGGACGTGGGCGCTGGTCTTTTTCATCGCATCGAGTATCTTGCCGGCATAGGCAAGTTCCTGCGGTTTGCCGTCGCCAAAGAACCAGCGCATGGTCACCCGTTGTCCAATACAAAACTCATGGGACGAAGCTCACGCGCGCCCTTCTTCGATGAGTTCCTTGATGTTCACGCCGCGCACCGGATCAGCCTTCATGAATGCCTTGATCTTTTCCGCCGCCGCAGCTTTGTCTTTCTTCCTTGTGCCCGCACTGGGCACCAGATCCGCGATAGCCTTGCCGTGATTGGTGATGGTAAAACTTTTTCCGGTTTTGACTTGCCGCAACAATTCCGGAAGCCTGGTTTTCGCTTCGTATGAACCTATTTCAATTTTCCCTGTTTCATTTTTCACGGGGTTTGCTCCTGCGATGCGAATTTAATTCAGACCAGTATATAGACCAGTCTGGTTAAAATTAATAATTCGGGCTGAGCATTCGTCTATCACTTGGCGGGCTGCGCGGCCAGCATCGCAAATATCTGCCTTATGCCTTTACCGAACATGGGGCAATCATGGCGGCAACGATTTTGAATGGCCCATGAGTTACCGAAGTATCGGTCTACGTGGTGCGCGCCTGCGTGAAGTGCTGGCATCAAATGCGGAATTGGCAAAGCGCCTTGATGATCTGGAGCAATCAACCGAAGCACTGGCGATGCAACACGACACCTTTGCGCGCAACACTCGCGCCCAGCTCAAGCAGGTTTTCGATGCCATCCGGGAAATGATGACCCCGCCCGAGCCGCAGAAGAAAAGGTCTATCGGGTTTATTGGCGGCGAAGAGAAGCCGAAGAAAAGCGGCCGGGCTGCATTTTTGGGGGTCGTACAGCCGTGTTTGTGGTAGCCTTTGTCTGTGTCATGTGTCGAGCATGACACGTCGCTGCTGTTTGCATTGACTATCGAGAGGAGAGAATAAATGACGCCGCCTGACAATGAACAGACCAACAGCCAATCCGGGGAATCGGAGCTCGAAAAAACCGTCATTCTCCAGCGTTGTGCCAAGCACAGCCTGACCTATATGGCGAACGAAGGTTGCCCTGAATGCGAGAAGGAAAAAAGCGCGTCTACCGGCGAAGGCGTCTGAGTCATGACGTGAAAGGCGCCGTGTGTTGGTGTGGGATTCCGGCAGCGCGCCGACGTCAGGGCATGAGAATCAGGGGCAGGGCATGGCTTCAATTTTGAAAGCAAACGGCTCTGCTGCACATCACTTTTTCGCATTTTGCTTTTCCAGTTCTTCCATCGCCTCTTCTGCTATTTCCCGCACTTCTACGTGAGCATCGTTAAGGCAGATTTCGACAGGAGTGCGTGCTGCTGCGCTGCCGGTGAGGCCGAGCAGATGGCATGCGTCGGCGCGCACGCGATGGTCGGCATGGCGGGTGAGATCGGCCAGTTGCGGCAGCAGCTTGCGCAGTTCTGCCGTGTTGGCATGGGCTTCCAGCAGCGCGCTGACGCCCAGGCGCACTTCGAGTTTGGCTCCGGGATCGGCGATGATGGCGAGCAACGGCTTGAGGCGATTTGCATCAGCGTCGATGAATGCCGCAGCCTGCCGGTAGCCGCCCTGCCTTAACAAATGTTCTACATAGTGCGCTATACCTTGTTCGCCATTCGCCCACCCGGCCCATAGTCTCAGTTCGGCAGGACTGTGTGCGCCGGTGAGGGTAAACGGACCCAGGCGCAGCCAGGGGGCGGCGCGCACGCCGTATTCCGCAGCCTGTTCGGGATGTTCGGCAACATTCACTACGGTCAGTTTCCCGATCAGCCCCTGCTTGACCAGCTCGTTCAGCCCCTGCAAAACGGCGGCGCAGTGCGGGCAGCCGGGGGCGATAAAGAGCAGGGCATCGGGTGGCGCGGCAGGCATGGAATTTAATGGGGTCATCATCGCAATACGTTTCAGCTACTCGCCGTGCATCGTCACGACAAGCCGGCGGCTGCCGCCGTGGTTGCGGTGTTCGCACAGGTAAATCCCCTGCCAGGTCCCCAGCCTGGGCTGGCCATCGGCGATCGGGATGTTCAGGCTGCTGCCGAGCAGGCTGGCTTTCAGGTGCGCGGGCAGGTCGTCCGAACCTTCATCCTGATGCATGTAATAAGGCTCATCTTCGGGTACGGCGCGGCTGAAGTAGCTCTCGAAATCCTGGCGCACCGTGGGATCGGCATTCTCGTTGAGGGTCAATGAAGCGGAGGTGTGCATGAGGAATATGTTCATCATGCCGATCCTGAAATTGCGCAGCTCGGGCAGTTCATGCAGCAGTTCCTCGGTGATCAGATGAAAGCCTCTGCTTTTTGATTTCAGGCATATCTCTTTTTGTATCCACATAGCAAAATTGAAGAGGACGTATTACTTTCGGGCGCTTCTAAAAAACTGGATTTTATACATGGCGACAGAAATCGTAGCGAGCGGGCTGGCATTGGGGGAGCCCGGAGCACAGGCACCGGAGTGTACAACTCAGTTTACCGCTACGCGGCCCCGGATGCCGAGCACCGCGCGACCCCGATGCCGGTTCGCGTAGTAGATTTATGTCGCTATGTATAGTTGCGGCATAACCCTAAGGTTAGCCTGTACAGCAACTTTGTTGTGTCGCAATACAGCGTTGCCCGCGCCTTGTCTTGCTGATAACCAGCCACTTGGCGCATGTTTTATCGCGCTTAGTGGAATGGCTGGTTGTTTCATCAGAACTTTGAATTTTCAGAAGCGCCCTTTCATTGCTGATGAATGCGTCCCCTGAACGGTTTGCCGACTGCTTCAGCCCAGCGGGTAAGCGGGTAGCCCGTTCTGCATCCAGCCCATCATTCCGCCCCGCAGGTTGTAGACGTCCGAGAACCCCTGTTGCTGGAGGTACATGCAGGCCTGTGCAGACCGGGCTCCGCTGCGGCATACGATGACCAGTTTTTCTGCGGGGGACAGCTCGTGGATTCTTGCCGGCAGCGTGTGCAGGGGAAGGGCTTCCGCCCTGGGTACGGTGCCCATCGCGATTTCCTGCATCTGGCGCACGTCAATCACGCGCAGTTTGTGGGTGGTATTGCTCACCCATAGTGCGAGTTCGGGTGCTTCTATTTCCTTGATGTTATTGGCGTACATTTCAATTCCTCGTAGTAAAGCAACTGCGATATATTAGCATAATCTAATATGAAGACAAGCTGTCCTGTCAAAAACATTCAGGACGAACAACTTACCGAAATCTGCTGTCCCCGTATCGATGCGTCGTCTGGTCCGGGGTGGTGTGCAGCAACCCGCCGGTCAAATTTTAGCTGTAACAATTAAGGGCACCTCTAAAAATTCAGATTTCGTCATTCCGGCGAAGGCCGGAATCCAGCATTTTCAATAGGCTGGACACCGGCCTTCGCCGGTGTGACGAATTTTTAGAGGTGTCTTTAATTAGTCTCTTATCGGTTAAGTCTTCGCAATTTGTGACGAGAATATACCGTAAATCAAGCACTGGCGCGGCTTTCCAAGTGAATCTGAATCGGGTTAAGGTAGGGTGGAAAAAGCGTAGCGTTTCCACCAATGGATTGTCCCGGCGGATTGGTGGATACGCGCTGCGCGCTTTATCCACCCTACATTTTTGGCTCCGGCTCGTCCGGCTTGGGGTGTCAGGGACGGAGCCCAATTGATTTTGTGAAAAGAATGAGGCTCCGTCCCTGAGGTCTCGTCATTCCTGAAGTGATGACGCATATCCACCCTACGTAGCTATATTGTGACATTTGCAGCCTGTATTTCTGACTGGCGAGTAAAGCCGGTGATCTCTGCACCGCTCAGGGATAATCCTGGCGCGTGGGTCGAGCCATGATGTCGCTGATATGAACATGAGGCGGTTGAGACACGATGTAATGAATCGCGTTTGCCACATCTACGCCGTGCAACAGTGGGCCAAATCTATCCTCGAAGGTCTGCACCATCTCGTCACTGTAGCCCGCGCCATCCTGAAACCCGCTGATCACGATGCCCGGTTCCACCAGCGACACGCGTATGCCTTTGGGTCCCACCTCGCGACGCAGTCCCTCGGCCAGTGCATGGACGGCGAACTTGGTGGCGCCGTAAACCGCGCTGAACGGAGATATGTGCCTTCCCACTACCGATCCGATGATCACGATATCCGCAGCCTGTTCTGGGTAGCCGGCTTGCTGCTCATCGGCCATTTTCCTGGCGGCTTTTTGCAGCAGGGCCAGAGTTCCTGTCACGTTGATTTTGAGCATTGCTTCGAACCCGGACAAATCCGCATCCTTGACTGATCCGCCCAGGCCGCGCCCGGCGTTCGCGACGACGATGTCGGCCGGCTTGCCAAAGCGTTCGATCGCCGAGGCAAACAGTTTCTCCAGCACTACACTTTCAGAGGCATCGCCTGCTATGCCGCAAAATGCCGCTCCCAACTCTTGTTCGAGTGCCCGGAGTTTTTCCGCGTTGCGGCCATTGCCCACTACGCCGTAGCCGCTGGCAATAAATCTTCTTGCCGTCGCTTCCCCGATGCCGGAAGTTGCGCCGGTGATGATCGCGATGCGCGGATATCGATCGGTCATGATAGTTTTCCCATTGGTCATGTAACTTCTCCTTCGTAATTGATCGCCATATTCCCGGAGCATACGAGCTATCGGCGGTCAGCTTCGCAACTGCGCAAGTGAATGTCCGGCTATGGCGATGTGCTGGCCGCGAGCCTGGAATTGGTTTTCAGCAGTCCAACCTCATCGCTGAGTACGTGGGCCGCTTCGTTCAGCAATATATCCCTTGCGTTTTTATTCGCTTTCTCGATGGCCAGGTCGGCGCCGGGGTTGCGTTCGCTGGACAACATGCCATCGTCTTGAAGTGCGCTGGCTTCAGCAGATGCCTTGCCCGATCCATTGTCGCCCCGGTTTTTCTCACGAAGCTTTTCGCGTGCTGCCTGAGTTTCGCGCTCCCTGCGGCGGTCGGCTTCATTGAGCGAGATCAGGTTTTTCCGGCGCAGCTTGTCGAACTCGGCAATATCTTCCTGCAGATACTTGAAGTCCTTGTCATGGCTTATGCGCTTGTCGTGGCTCGCTATCAACATCGGCAGGATGCCGGTCAAATTTCCTTCCGGCGTATAGTCAGCCGCCTTGATTTGCGACCAGGGCAAGGCATTGTCGAAACTGGATTCGCCAAACTCCCCCGCGTCAATCATCGACGGAAGGATGATATCCGGAGTCACGCCGCGCAACTGGGTGGTGCCGCCATTGATGCGGAAAAATTGGGCGATAGTCATCTTGATTTCGCCGAATTCGGGTTTATCGTTTTTCGCGATCTGGTCAAGATCCGCCACGGTCTGTACGGTGCCTTTGCCAAAGCTGGTTTCACCGATCACGACACCGCGGCCGTAATCCTGTATCGCCGCCGCGAAAATTTCCGAGGCTGATGCCGAGGCGCGATTGATGAGCACGCCCAGCGGACCATTCCAGACAGGACCGGCATCGGTATCGCCATCGACAGTTACGTTACCTGCGGAGTCGCGCTGCTGTACCACGGGGCCTTTGCCTGTAAACAGGCCGGTCATCTGGATGGCTTCATCCAATGCCCCGCCGCCATTGTTGCACAGATCCACCAGCACACTATCCACCTTGTCTTTTTTCAGTTCCTCCAGCAAACGAGAGACATCCCTGGTCGCGCTTTTGAAATTCTTGTCGCCCTTCTGGCGGGCAGCAAAATCCTGATAAAACTCGGGCAGGGAGATCACGCCGATGCGGCGCGTCACGCCCCCGTCTTTCACTTCGATGATTGATTTCCTGGCGGCCTGCTTTTCCAGGGTAATTTTTTTTCTGACCAGTAAAATGAGCTTGTGTTTGCCGTCGGGTCCGGCTTCTGCGGGCAGCACCTCAAGACGCACCACCGAATCCTCGGCGCCGCGTATCAGGGCCACCGTGTCGTCGATGCGCCAGCCCATCACATCAATCATTGGACCATTTTCGCCTTGCCCGACACCCACGATACGGTCTCCGGCTTTCAGCTTGCCGGATAGCAGCGCGGGGCCGCCCGCCAACAACTCCTTGATCGTGGTGTATTCATCCTTGTCATACAGCGATGCGCCTATGCCGACCAGGGATAATCTCATCGAAATATCAAACTCCTCGGAAGCGCGCACGCCGAAATAATTGGTATGCGGGTCTATAGCCATCGCATAGGCGTTCATGAAGTCCTGAAATACGTCTTCGCTTTTGATCTTGGACAGGCTGTTCAAGGAATTGTCATAGCGTTTGTCCAGTATTTCGACGATGCTCTTATTATCCTTGCCGGCCAGCTTGAGGCGCAGCCAGTCGTTCTTGACACGCTTGCGCCACAAGTCGTTCAACTCGTCTTCAGATTTCGGCCATGGCGCATTCCTGCGGCTGAATTGATAGCTTTCCTTTTTCTCGAAATCGAAACCTTTTTTCAGCAGGGAACGGGCATAAACAAAGCGTTCGGCGATTCGCTGCTGATAGAGATTGAATATGGCGAAAGGGATGCTCAAGTCTTTGTCGAGTATGGCATCATCAAGTCCGGTCCGCGCATTGGCGAAATGATCAATGTCGGCCTGCAGGAAAAATACCTTTTCGCCATCCAGCGCTTTCAGATAGTTGTCGAATATTTGCGGAGATAGACTATCGTCAAGCGCGATGTGCCTGTAATGATACCGGCTCAGAACTTTGGCGGATAAAAGGGCTGCCTGGGACTCTTGTTCCAGCGGCACAAGCTGCGCGGCAGCCTGCGTTGTATTGAATGCGGCCAGAGCAAACGCCAGCAATATCCACAGTAATTTATTTTTCATTTGTATGCATTTGTATATCAGGGGGAAGGAAGGTGCGGTGCAGAGCGCATTTGATTTGCAAACGATTGAGCATGGACAGGATAAAAGGCGCCAAGTTCGATATTCTATCCGATATGGAAAATAAATTTGTATTGCATGGGCTCCGTCCCTGAGGTCTCAGACGCCGGGCAATTCATTGACGAAGCAACTGATGTGACTACTGGTGTCGCGAACCGGAAATAACGGAACAGGCTCAAAACCTGTAGGGCGGAAAAGCGTAGCGCCTTCCGCCGTATGATCTCGATACCGGCCCGGGACGCGCGAGCCTGTACAAGGCGCTGTCCGGCGAGGGCAATCCGGGCTTTGCCGCCATCCTCAAGGTCATCAATGCGCCGGGCGTGCAACCCCGTGCCGCACCGCGTGTTCACTTCCCCACCTAACCCGGCATCCCGTCCGCGCGCGGTTTGACCAGGATGGGGGCGTACACCCGGACAAACAATGCAAAGGCGATCAGCCATGCCGCCTGCGCCATGCCAAGCCACAATGTGTAATGCATTGGCGCGATCATCGGCAATATCACACGGGCAACGTAGGCCGCGAACAATGATATAAAAATTGGCGCAAGCAACCGCGAGTGTTGCTGGATGTCGCGGCCGGTGTGTCCGAGCGCGATTCGCGCCATCATTCCCGCAGTGATCATGCCGATGCCTCCCAATGCGAAAGCATGCAACGCCAGAGCATTCAAAGCCAGAGAAGGTGATATGGGAATAAACGGTGTGAGCGCCTTGAGCAGGAACCCGAATGTGGCGCCGCCATAGCCGACGTATAACACCCACAGCAGCGGTTTTCTCCAGATGCCCTTGCTGTGCCACCCCGCCAGCCGCATCGTGTGAATCGCGAACAGCAACCCGGCGAGTGCGGCGGCAACCGGTGCATTGCGCCAGATCACATCGGCAAACCAGAACAGCAAAAACAGAATAAGGCTGGAACGATCTATCCACACATGATTCTTCAAGGTCACGGGATAGCCGACACCGCGTTCGATGAAGAATGGCAACACGCGCCGCGCCATGCTGAAGATCAGTGCGAGGAGAAAATATAATCCGGAATACAGCCCCCACGCGATGCCTTGCTCCAGCACACCCGACACGCCGAGATAGAAGCAAAGGTTGGCCAGCATCAGCAGTATCAATTTGGACGCGATGCCGATTTGATCATGCTGTTTTGCACGCAGTATCGGTCGAAAGACCGCAACGATGAGCCAGAGATCGAACATCAGATCCAGCAGCAGCATCGGCAGCACCTGCCCGGGCATTATCCAGCCAGCCAGCCGTGCCGCCAGCCACAATGTCGCCAGGACTGCCAGCGGGTAACCCTGGAGCGTTTGGATATGGGTCCAATTGCGCACCGCAGTTAACAGAAACCCGGCTGCAACGGCCATGCCATAGCCGAAGATCATTTCATGCGCATGCCAGTGCAGGGGTGAAAACGGCAAGCGCGGCGCCGGCCAGCCATAGACATAAACGCCGCCCCAGACCAATATCGGGATCAGCGAATACACGCCCGCCAGCAGAAAGAACGGACGGAAGCCGAGGTTGAACAGGGCGAAGGAGGGGACGGGTCGGGATGGCGTATTGATTTGCAAAATAAAACCCTTTAAAAAACTGGCGGTTTCAAGTTCGAAGTGCAACAGCTAATGGTGGCTTGGTGTAGCGCATCTCCACCCCGAATAATACTTCATGTGGCGATCTTCCCCCCAGCACTTTGCGTGGTCGGTGGTTCAGTCGTTCTA
>Ga0315268_10005009_pt1 | contig 14284 bp, 10 predicted proteins | sample C1_top_MG_FD_204535 | JGI IMG/M metagenome (GOLD analysis project Ga0315268, IMG submission 204535) | Sediment microbial communities from Yellowstone Lake, YNP, Wyoming, USA - C1_top | ecosystem: Environmental > Aquatic > Freshwater > Lake > Sediment | place: USA: Wyoming | collected 2017-08-01
CTGTGAAACTCATGGAGGTGTGCGGAACACATACTGTAGCAATATTCAGGCATGGAATCAGGCATATTATTCCCGAAGGCATCAGTCTTTTAAGTGGTCCGGGATGCCCTGTATGCGTTACACCAATAAAAGATGTAGATACTGCTATTGCTATTTCAATGCATGATAATATTACCCTTTCTACTTTTGGTGATATGATGAGGGTACCAGGCAGTAAGCAATCTCTTTATCATGCGCAGGCAGAGGGAGCTAATATAAGGGTTGTATACTCTCCGATGGATGCATTAAAACTTGTGACAGACAATAAAGACAGACGTATTGTATTCTTTGCAACAGGTTTCGAGACAACTTCACCGTCTGTTGCAGGCACACTACTTGAGGCGGAAAGGATGGGTGTTGATAATTTTTATATATACTCTGCACATAAATTGGTTCCTCCGGCACTCAAGGCACTTCTGGACTCTGAAGATGTAAGGGTTGATGGTTTTATTCTTCCCGGACACGTGAGTACGGTAATAGGGAGTAAACCATATGAATTTATAGCATCTGATTATAGAAAACCGTCAGTCATAACAGGTTTTGAGGCAGAAGACATACTTCAGGGTATCATGATGCTTCTTGAGCAGATTGCATCGGGTAGGGTGGATATCGAGATTCAATATAAGAGGGCTGTAAGAGAGGAAGGGAATAAAAAGGCTGTGTCGCTGTTAAATAAATACTTTGAGCCTTGCGATGCATACTGGAGGGGAATAGGGATGATCCCACAGAGCGGGCTGAGATTAAGGGAAAGATTTAACCGTTGGGATGTCAAGCAGGTATTCGATATTTCTATCCCTGACTCTCAGGAGCCAAAATCTTGCATTTGTGGCTCTGTCCTCAGGGGTATAAAGATACCGACAGATTGCCTTCTATTTGGAAAGGCATGCACTCCTGAGCACCCTGTAGGTGCGTGCATGGTGAGCACAGAAGGAAGTTGCGCTGCATATTATAAGTATGGGGTCAAAACCCCATCTTAAAGAGCGATATATTGACATGTTTAATCATTTTTGGATAAATATCTTATCAAGTTTACATCTTATTGATTTTTTTAATTTGTTTAATGTAATATGCCAACAATAAAACCTATATTCAAGCAGACCTTATTTTAAACTTTCAATGCATTTGCTTTTTAAGGAGGAAAATAAATAATGGCTTTAATACTGATTATAGATGATTCATTATATATGCGCAGAAAGATAATCAATGCATTAAAACCAGATGGTCATGAGATTCTCGAGGCAGAAAATGGATTTAAAGGTTTAAAGATAGCTAATTCTCATAAACCAGATTGTATCCTGTTGGATCTTATTATGCCGGATATGGACGGAATAAAGGTACTAAAGGCATTATTTGAAAGCGGCTCAAAGACCCCGGTGATTGTTATAACTGCTGACATACAGGAAAGTGTGCAGAAACAATGCATGGAATTCGGAGTGCGCGCCTTCATAAACAAGCCTCCAAAGGAGGATGTAATCCGCAATACAGTTAATAAGATACTTACAATAGAGGAGAAATACGAAAATTACCTAACACCAGCACAAATGGATATCTTGAAAGAGTTGATTAATATAGGAATCGGCCGTGCAGCAGGGGTCTTGAACGAAATGACGTCCTTTCATATTCTTTTAGATGTTCCCTTTATCAAGGTGTTACCACATAAGGCATTGAAAAGAGAGATAGAAGAATTTGGTAGTTCAAGGATTGCAGCAGTTAGTCTCGGTTTCAACGGACCTTTTTCAGGGACAGCAGCCCTGGTTTTTCCGCCTGATAGTGCTTCAAAGCTTGTAACAGTCCTCACGGGTGAGGAACCAGGAACTCCGGACCTCGATTCAGTAAGAGCAGGAACACTTACAGAAGTAGGGAATATTGTTATAAACGGTGTAATGGGTTCTATCGGCAATATAATTGAACAGCGTATTAACTATTCCGTCCCAACATATATGGAGGATACAATTGACAACCTTTTAGCATTAAATAGTCCTGACGTTAACCTTTTGGTACTGTTAGTCAGGACTCGTTTTACTATAAAACAACTACAAGTCGAAGGAGATATTATCCTTCTGTTTGAGGTTGGTTCATTCGATTCTTTGGTAGCTAATATAAATAAGATCAAAGATAAGCTCAGGATTTAAATTTGAATGAAGTTGACTTAGCCGAAAAAGAATTTAGGATTTTAGACCATGTTCCTGTTGGAGTGTGTGTCCTTCAGCATGATTTTATAGTCCTTTTCTGGAACAAATGTCTTGAGGAATGGACTCAAATTAATAGAAGCAATATCGTTGGCAAAAGCATTTATGAATTTTTCCCTAATTTAAATCAAACCAAGTATATTACCCGCCTTCAAGATATCTTTGATGGTGGTCCACCCGCTATTTTTTCTTCTCAGTTTCATAAATATGTAATTCCTTCACAATTACGAGATGGGAATTTCCGTATACAGCATACGACAGTTACACCAATTCGAGCTTTGCATGGAGAGGGGTTCAATGCCCTTTTTGTTATCCAGGATGTCACAGATCTGACCCGCCGTATACAGGACTACAGGGGAATGCGGGACCAATTATTGGAAGAGCTTAAGCAGAGGAAAAGGACTGAGGAGGAATTGCAGAAGGCCCGCGATGAGTTAGAACTCAGGGTTAAAGAGCGCACTACAGCTCTGTTTTCCATTAATGAACAGCTCCAGAAAGAAATAATCGAACGAAAGATGGCGGAAGAGGTGCTGAGAGAGTCAGAGGAGAAGTTCAGGGGACTTGCAGAACAACTGCCAAATATGATTTTTATTAACAGAAAAGGAAGGATAGTATATGTAAACAGGACATGTGAAGAGATTACGGGATACAAAAAGGAAGAGTTTTATTCTCCTGATTTTGCTTTCTTTTCTTTAATCGCACCTGAATTTTTAGATTTATTTAAGGAAAATTTTAAAAAACATCTTGAGGGTAAAGAAGTACCTCCTTACGAATATGCAATTCTTACCAAAGAAGGCAAGAGAATTGACGCAATACTTACAACAAAATTGATACGATACGAGGGCGAGAGCGCTGTTCTCGGAATAGTGACTGATATAACAGAGCGCAAGAAAATGGGAGAAGAGTTCTTAAAAACCGAGAAACTTGAATCAATCGGTATCCTTGCCGGCGGCATCGCCCATGATTTCAACAATCTATTGACCGCTATTTTAGGGAATATCTCTCTGGCAAAGCTCATTACAAACCCTGAAGATAGTGTGTATGAAAGATTAGTTGAGGCTGAGAGAGCATCTTTAAGGGCAAAGGATCTGACTAAACAGTTACTCACCTTTTCTACAGGAGGTGCGCCGGTTAAAAAGGTTGTCCCGATATCTGAATTAATCTTAGAATCTGCCAGATTTGCATTAAGGGGGTCTGATGTCAAATGCGAATTTTCTATAGCAGAAGACCTGTGGCCTGTTGAGGTTGACGAAGGACAGATTAGCCAGGCCATTCAGAATATAATCATCAACGCAGATCAAGCCATGCCTGAAGGCGGGACAATTCATGTCTCCTGTAAGAACATGAATATTGGTGAGAATGATATTAAGTCTTTAAGAGGTGGAAAATATGTAATGGTCTCTATTAAAGACCATGGAGTTGGGATACCCGCGGATAATCTTGAAAGAATATTCGATCCCTTTTTTACAACCAAAGAAAAAGGAAGCGGACTCGGCCTTGCGACCACGTATTCTATTATCAATAAGAATGGTGGATATATAACTGTAGAATCTGAGGTAGGAGTGGGTACTTCTTTCCAGCTTTATCTTCCTGCTTCTCAAAAAAAAATTCAAAAAAAAGAAAAAAAGGGAAGAAGAATAGATGTTAGAAAAGGAAGGATTCTGATAATGGATGATGAAGAGATGGTCAGGTTGGTTGCAAGGACGATGCTTAAACGAATTGGATACGATGTTGAGTTTGCCGGTGACGGTTCCGAAGCAATTGATATCTATAAAAAGGCCATAGAATTGAATCAACCCTTTGATGCTGTCATAATGGATTTGACCATTCCCGGTGGGATAGGAGGCAAGGAGGCTGTTAAGAGACTTTTAGAGATTGACCCGAGAGTCAAGGCGATTGTCTCAAGTGGTTATTATAATGATCCTGTAATGGCTGACTTTAAAAAATATGGTTTTTGCGGTGTTATCGCAAAACCTTACACACTAGAGGAACTGAGCCAGACATTGCATTCTTTAATGAAAGGGTCTGCGTAACCACTTACAAACATCAGTATAATCAAACGCGTTTTTATTCATTGTCAAAAATAAGATAATGGACAGGATACTGCTCGGCCACGGCAGCGGCGGAAAGATGATGAATCAGTTGATAAGGGGGTATTTTGTCCCTGAATTCGGGCTTAAGTCATTGAATGACTCTGCTGTACTTGAAGAGATAAATCATGGAAAGATTGCTTTTACAACAGATTCTTATGTTGTTTCCCCTATTTTTTTCCCAGGGGGAAACATAGGAGAACTTGCTGTTTACGGCACTGTGAATGACCTTTCTATGGTAGGTGCTAAACCTCTTTATGTTTCAATAGGTCTTATCCTTGAAGAGGGTTTCCCACTCGAAGATCTGAAAAGGATTCTTTCTTCTGCTGCAAATGCTGCAAAAAAGTCGGGTGTGAAGATAGTTGCCGGAGATACAAAGGTGGTTGATAAAGGAAAGGCTGACGGAATATTTATAAATACATCAGGTGTAGGAATAATTGAAAAAGGGATAGACATCTCACCCTCCAGGGTTATGATAGGTGATAAGGTTATTTTAAGCGGCCCGATTGGAAACCATGGGATCTCTATTATCGCAGAGAGAAACGGTATAAGTTTTAACCCTCCTATATTGAGCGATACAGCACCTCTGAACGGTCTTGTCAGCGAGATGTTGAAGACAACTAAAGATATACACGCCATGAGAGATCCTACAAGGGGAGGTCTTGCATCTGCACTTAAAGAAATTGCAGTTGATTCCGGGTATTGTATTTTTATTGAAGAAGAATTTATAACTGTGCCCTCAGGCGTCAGAGGTGCCTGTGAACTCCTCGGGTTCGACCCGCTTTATGTAGCTAACGAAGGGATACTTGTTGCAATTGTGAAGCCTGATGTGGCAGAATCTTTAATCAATACGATGAGGAGACATCCTCTTGGCAAAGAAGCCCGGCTGATAGGATATGTGCAGGAGGCACCGGCCAAATTGGTTCTAATGAAAACCGCTATAGGTGGTACCAGAATTGTGGAGATGCTCTCAGGGGATCAGTTGCCGAGGATATGTTAAAAAAAATAACCAATAACCAAATTACAATAATCAAACAAAAATGAGAATAACCAATACCCAATATTCGATAACTAAATTTCTGAATATTATTTGAAACTTGGAATTTGGGGATTAGAGCTTATTTGGTTATTGGTATTTGGTTATTTGATTAGGAGGCTTAATGCTTCTCGGTGTTAATATTGACCATGTGGCGACTATAAGACAGGCAAGAAAAGGCTTTGAACCCGACCCTGTGATGGCTTCTACCCTCGCAATTCTCGGGGGCGCTGACGGAATCACGGTTCATCTCAGGGAGGACAGGCGCCACATAAATGACAGGGATTTAAAAATGTTAAAGGAGTTCGTCCCTGTTGAAATGAACCTTGAAATGGCAGCAACAAAAGAAATGATAAATATTGCCACTCTGATAAAACCTGACCTTGTTACACTAGTTCCAGAGAAAAGGCAGGAGCTAACAACCGAGGGCGGACTGGATGTAAGATTACAGCAAAAAGGTATCGGGGATGCAATAAGAAAGATTAAGGCTGTTGGAATACCTGTAAGTCTATTTATAAATCCAGATCTCGAATCTATTACTATATCAAGTGAGATAGGTACGGATATGGTTGAGATACATACCGGGATGTATGCCAATGCAAAGGGGAAAAAGCAGGATAAGGAGTTAATTCGTATTGTTAAGGCTGTCAGGCATGCGCTGGATGCAGGTCTCTTTGTCAACGCAGGGCATGGCCTTAATTATTTTAATGTTAAAAAAATAGCCTCCATACAGGGGATAAGAGGACTTTACATAGGACACAGTATTGTTTCAAGGGCAGTACTTGTTGGAATGGAAAGGGCTGTGAGAGAGATGAAGGAGTTGATAAAAGAAGCTGAAGCAGGATGATTTATTGGCAGATACAGTACTCTCGCTCATTCTCGGCCCGATCTACATCGAGCCTCCGAGGTAAATTCTTTCAAAGAAAGAATTTAAACCCGCTCAAATACTGTATCTGCCAATAATTTTATATACAACTCAAAGGGGCGCTACCCTTCAGGAGGGGTCCAGAATTCGGAAAGGAAGAGGGGGAGTTCAGCAGCACAAATCGGACCGACCTTGACACGCCAGCCGGTCAATTTTTCAATATCCTCTTTTAGAGGAGCAGTAAGTCCTGGAACTATCATTTCTCTTTTGCTTGTTTTTTTCTCTACTCCTGATTCTTTAAGAGCCTTATATACCCTTTCTGCTGTCATGGTCTGATAAATCATAGCCATGTCAACTGTATTTCCGTCAGTATCCACGAAAATAACAAAGAAGGGGCATATGGTTGTCCCCAAGACAGTCATTATAACCTGTTCGGTATACTCATTGTTACCGGAAATAAGTATTGAGGAACTGGTATCCGGTTTGTTTAATTCTATAAGCCCTACTAAGCATGGCCTCGGATGTACAAGGAGAGGTACATCGGGCCATAAATCTTTTAACCTAAGGGTTACCTCAAAGGCGTAAGCCTTATTTTTACTTAGAAAAGGACAATCCTTTGGTTTCTTTATTCCTTTCATGAGGGCATTTGTGAACTCATCACAGGATTTAAAACCGCACTGAACACAATCAGTTTTATTTAAATACTTTTTAAGATTTACCTTTTCTAAATATAAATCTGCTGAAGACACTTTGCCTCCTATAGATATGACATGAATCAATTTTAACATTTCCGGTTACAAATAAGAGGATCGCTCGATACAGAAAAACCTTGCATTGATATAAGAATAAAGATTATGATTTATTAAATGAATTATATGATATACGGAGTTGGCATAGACCTTATCAAGATCGAGAGAATGAAAGAGATTGTGGAGAAGTGGGGACAAAGGTTTCTTGATAGGGTATTTACAAAAACTGAAATTGCCTATTGTTACGAAAAGAAAGATCCATATCTGTCGCTCTCTGTTCGGTTTGCTGCAAAAGAGGCGTTGATAAAAGCAATAAGCTCTGCTGTTCCAGTGTCCTTAACTGACATAGAGGTCGTAAACATAGATACCGGAAAGCCCTTTTTAAAGATTAACGGAAGACTTGAAGATTTTTTTAAAGAGAAATCAATAAAAAATGCACACCTGAGTTTGAGCCACGAGCATGAATATGGAGTTGCATGTGTGATTTTAGAACAGTGAGTCAGCGCTAAGTAACCTTTTTATCTTGAAAGCCACTTAGACATTCCTTTTTACTACAATGACATTTTTTTATCGGCAAATTTATAGTAAGCCATGCCTTGCTATTGTATTAGATATCGGGATATAGTGAATGAATGGTTACGCCTTTGAAAAAGGATTTTCTCAATCTTATAAAGAATGGAAATATTCCACCAGTTTATGAGGAAATACCATATTCATCCCCCCCTCTAATTTATGAATTCGTAGCCTCAACAAACAGCTTTCTCCTTGAAAGTGTAAAGGGGCCAGAAAAGATTGCTCGATATTCGTTTATAGGATTTGAGCCATGTCTTGTGTTCAAGGTAAAAAATGGAATTATGGAAGGGAAGGGTTCCTCTTCAAGTAAGCCATTAAATGTTCTGAAAGACCTTGTTAAGTCATATAAACAAATACCTTTTGAATATCTTCCTCCTTTTCAGGGAGGTATTGCAGGGGTTCTAAGTTACGATTTTGTTCAGTACTTTGAAAAGCTTCCTCAAAATACAATAGATGACCTCAATCTGCCGGATGCACATTTCTTACTGATAGATAAACTGATTGTCTTTGACCATAAATATAAAAAATGCTGGATTATAGTCTGTCCTAGTGTAAAAGATTCGTTAAAAGGGAAGGGGATAAATAATCGAATAGACTGGTCAGAGAAATACGATGAGGCAGAGTTTAAAATCAATGAAATATTTAAGACTTTAAGTAACACCCCCTCCCTAACCCTCCCCCCTCGAGGGGGAGGGCAGGGGTGGGGGGGAGAATCTAAAAAGAAAATCGAGATTATTTACGAAATGAAAAAGAACGAATATATGGATATCGTTAAGAGGGCCAAAGAATATATAGCAGCAGGTGATATCTTTCAGTCAAACCTGTCACAGAGGGTTTCAGCATATATTAAAGATAAAAGTCCATGGAGCCTTTACAGGATATTGAGCTCTATAAATCCATCTCCTTTTTCTGCATTTATGGATTTCGGGGATTACCAGATTGTCAGCTCTTCACCTGAAAGGCTGTTACGGGTCAATAACAGAATCATTGAAACAAGGCCTATTGCAGGCACTAGACCGAGAGGCAGGGACAGCAAGGAAGATGAATTTATGCGTGCAGAGTTACTTTTAAATGAGAAAGAGAGGGCGGAACATATAATGTTGATTGACCTTGAGAGAAATGACCTGGGAAGGGTCTCGGACTATGGTACTGTTAGAGTTGATGAACTTATGATTACGGAGGATTATTCACATGTAATCCATATAGTCTCAAACGTGAGAGGAAATCTTGCAGAAGGTAAAGATTGTTTTGATGCGATAAAGGCTGCATTTCCGGGAGGAACAATAACAGGCGTTCCAAAAGTAAGGTGCATGGAGATTATTGATGAGCTCGAACCTGTAAGACGCGGGCCATATACAGGTTCAATAGGTTATATCAGTTTCTCAGGGAATATGGACTTAAATATAATAATCAGGACATTTGTTATAAAAGGTAAGATGGCTTATGTTCAGGTAGGAGCTGGCATTGTTGCTGACTCAGAGCCTGAAAGGGAATATTACGAAACACTCAAAAAGGCAGAGGCCCTGATAGGGACATTGGAAAGAGTATAGATTGTTCATGAAAACCTGAACCATCTTTTCTTTATCTTCAAGTTTTCGAAATTATTTTTCATATCCCTTATCATAACACTTATTTCTTTCTGATCCTTTTTCATTTCTTTAATTTCGAAGTGAAGTTTTGAGGCAACATCCTTTAACTCTTTAATCATCTGTGATATCCCGGTGAGGGCATTGATTACCATATCAAGTTTTTCTCCTGGAATAACAGGCACTTCCCTGATCTCCTTAACAACAACCTCTTTTAATACAGGCTCTTCCCTATGGGTTTGAACAGGTTCTTTTTTTATATCAGCATTACTATATGATGCCTCAACAATCTCCGGAGAATCATACCTGTATGATTCGATTGTTGGAATTGCAGTTGCAGGCTCTCCTGAAACAGGTTTATTAACAACACTGATAGCAGCCTTTTCAGCAGGTATTTCTGCCTCAGTGATTTTATCTGACTTATTAGGTGTCTTTACTTCGATACTGTATTTTTCCTGGATATCTTTGATAGCAAACTCGGTTATATGTTGAAATGACTCTTTTACTCCTTTACCGGCTATGGCTATTGATTCCTCATATTTATATTTTCCATCTTTATTCAGGTCTTTGTTCATTTCATCAATTGACAGGATATTCGGAAGGTCCCTTTTATTATACTGTAGAATAAGTGGAATATTATCAGGGTTAATATTATTGGAAATTAGATTTTCACGCATATTTTTCAGGCTTTCAATATTCTCCTCATTCATCGTTCGTTGTGAGTCTGCAACAAAGACAATGGCATCAGCCCCCCTCAGAACAAGTCTCCTGGTTGCATTGTACCTGACCTGTCCGGGTACTGTATAGAGTTGAAACCTTACAGAGAAATCTCTTATCTTCCCTAATTCTATAGGCAGAAAATCAAAGAAAAGGGTCCTGTCAGTTTCAGTTGCAAGAGATAAAAGTTTCCCTCTGGTTTCAGGGGTGAGTATAGAGTGAAGGTACTGAAGATTTGTTGTTTTCCCGCTCAGTCCAGGGCCATAATAAACTATTTTAATGGTGATCTCTTTTGTAGCATAATTAAAAAGAGCCATAGTTTCTTATACCATAGCATAAACTGCATTTCTTGTCTGATACTTAACCCTGTACATTGCCTCATCAGCAAGTCTTAAAAGTTCTTCTTTGGATTTTGCATTTTCTGGATAAGAGGCAACCCCGAAGCTGGCTGTTATCTTAAGGGAATAACCCTCCTTCTTGAGAAAGACATTCTGCTCAACTATCTTTCTAATCCTTTCGGCAATCTGTGTTGCAGCATTAGGAGTTGTCTGTGGAAGAACGATAACAAACTCGTCACCCCCATATCTTGCAACGATGTCAACAACCCTCAGATTCTTTATAAGAAGCTGGCCCAACTCTACAAGTAACTTGCTGCCGACAAGATGTCCATGGTGGTCATTTACATTTTTAAAGTAGTCAATATCCATGAATATAAGTGAAACAGATGTGTTATATCTACTTGAGCGCTGAATCTCTGTCTCAATAGTCCTGTTAAGATATCTGGTATTGAAAAGTTTTGTAAGGTCATCTGTTATTGCAAGTTCTGCCATCTTTTGATACAGCGAGGCCCTTTCTATTGCAATTGCAGTCTGATCAACAAGCCTCATTAACAGTTCAAGGTCTTCCTTTGTAAAAGGCTCTTCTGTAGTTTTATTAACAACCTCGAGGACTCCGATCACCTGACCCTTGCTTTTTATAGGTACACACATAAGAGACTTTGTTTTGAAATGGATGGCTTCATCTATCTTTCCTAAAAACCGTTCATCCTTTGAGACATCAGGAACTACAACCGGTATGCCCTCCTGTGCAACCCAGCCGGCAATACCTTCTCCTATTTTCAGCCTGAATTTCTGGATCTCTTTTGCCTTTTTACCTTCTGTTTTTTCGAATACAAGTTCTCCTGTCTCCTCGTCAACTAAAAGTATGGACCATGCCTCTGCCTTGGTCATCTCTTTTGTCTTTTTCATTATCTTGGAAAGGATAACGTTTAATCCCAGCGAAGAGGTGAGGGTCTTGCTTACTTCCTCATAGAAATTCAGTTCACGCCTTGCTATAAATATGTCATTTTTTAAGCTTTTATTTTCAAGAAAGAGTTCTTTTTCTCTGAGCAATCTATTTACAAAATGCATAAGTTCCTTCACACCGGGTAAATAGAGGGGATAAGCAAAGGGTTCCTTTATCCAAGGCATAAAGCCTCTGAAGGAATAGTTATCTGAAATGACAATCTTGGGAATGATTTTTGTCAACTTGAGAAATTCCTTGAAAGATGGTTCACTATTCAGTTTTTTGTCTATTATGATAAGGACAGCCTTTTCATTTAACCTTGGCAAGGCGATGTCAAGAGATTTAAACTTACTGACACTATAACCTGCCGATACCAGCGCATCTTCGTAATCATCCTTTAATGCATTGTTCCCTATTAATAATATTTTAGGCATTTATACCACAGCACTTTTTAAATTTTTTCCCGCTCCCGCATGGACATGGTTCGTTCCTTCCAACCTTTTTACCCCGTCTTACAGGCTGAAGAGGTGATGAACCTTCACCCCTGTTATAATTCAAACCTTTCTGTCTTACCGGTTCCTTTTTAATAGTTTCTTTCTTTTGAACCTGTATTTTAAAAAGCCTGCTGAGGACCTCCGTAGATATTCTGGAAGTCAAATCCGCGAACATTTCAAATGCTTCTTTCTTATACTCTACGAGCGGATCCCTTTGACCGTAGCCCCTTAGTCCGATACCTTCCTTAAGGTAATCCATAGCAAGCAAATGGTCTTTCCACTGAGTGTCAATAACCTGCAGCATAACAACCTTTTCAAGGTATCTCGTTAAATCACTGCCGATTTCTGCTTCCTTCTTTTCATATGCATTTTTTACTTCTGAAATCAATGCCTCCTTTAATGAGTTCGGATTATCAGGTTTGATGTCAGATGCAATAGAAAATAAGCCGAAAACTGAATCCTTAAGCCCTTTCATATCCCATTCTTCCGAATGTTTTTCTGCAGGACAGTATATTAAGAGCAGTTCGTCAACCATCTCATCAACCATGCCGAGGATGCGATTCTTGAGGTTTTCGCCCTGTAAGATCTCTTTTCTGAAGGAATATATTTCTGATCTCTGTTTATTCATTACGTCATCATATTCGAGCAAGTGTTTTCTAATATCGAAGTTATGTGCCTCTACGCGTTTCTGTGCATTCTCTATAGCATTTGTCACCATCTTATTTTCTATGGGCATATCTTCATCCATACCGAGTCTACCCATTAAACCTGATATCCTGTCAGAGCCGAATATCCTCATAAGGTCGTCCTCGAGCGATAGATAAAATCTCGAAGATCCCGGATCGCCCTGCCTTCCGGAACGTCCCCTTAATTGATTATCTATCCTCCTTGCCTCATGTCTTTCGGTACCCAGTATGTGAAGACCTCCCGCAGACACTACCTTTTCCCTGTCTTTCTTGCAGATATCTTCAGCCTTTAAGATTGCTTGTTTAAAGTCTTCATCTGTATAATCTTTTTTCCCCTTCAGAAATTCTCTCGCTAGGCCTGCAGGATTACCTCCAAGTATGATGTCCGTTCCTCTGCCTGCCATATTGGTTGCTATTGTGACAGCTCCGCTTCTTCCTGCCTGGGCAATAATCTCCGCCTCCCTTTCATGGTATTTTGCATTAAGGACAGAGTGTGGTATCCCTTTTTTCTTCAAAAGATGACTCAATATTTCTGACTTTTCTATTGATATAGTTCCGACGAGGACAGGCTGGCCTTTCTTATGAAGTTCTTCTATTTCAGCTATAACAGCATTGAATTTTCCTTTTTCGGTCTTATAAACCACGTCAGGATAATCATCCCTTATCATAATCTCATTTGTAGGTATAACAATCACTTCGAGGTTATATATCTTTGCGAATTCTTCCGCCTCTGTATCAGCCGTCCCTGTCATGCCTGCTAATTTTTTATACATCCTGAAGTAGTTCTGAAAGGTGATTGTTGCAAGGGTCTGATTCTCGCTTTCAATCTTTACACCTTCCTTTGCCTCTACTGCCTGATGAAGTCCGTCCGACCAGCGTCTGCCGGGCATGAGCCTGCCGGTAAATTCATCTACTATAATAACCTCATTGTCTTTGACAACATAATCAACATCCCTTTTAAAAAGCGTATGTGCCTTGAGTGCTTGCAGGACGTGGTGTACAAGTTCGATGTTTGATGGATCATAAAGGTTGCCTGCACCAAGCAATCTTTCTACCTTTAAATTACCTTCTTCTGTAAGAATAACGGTCTTTGCCTTTTCATCGATCGTGTAATCAGTATCTTTTTGAAGTCTTGGGATAATCTTGTCTATCTTGTAGTATTTGTCTGTTGATTCCTCTGAAGGACCTGATATGATAAGCGGTGTCCTTGCCTCATCTATAAGTATGCTGTCAACCTCATCCACTATTGCATAATTCAGTTCCCTCTGACAGTAATCTGATATATCATATTTCATATTATCCCTGAGATAATCAAATCCGAATTCGTTATTAGTCCCGTAAGTTATATCGGCAAGATAAGCCTCTTTTCTTGAGCACGGCCTGAGAAAGTCCTGTCTTTTATCTGTAGAAAGATAAGATGGATCGTAAATAAAAGAGCTATCATGCTGTATGACCCCAACTGAAAGTCCGAGAAAGTTATATATAGGTCCCATCCACTGAGTATCTCTTTTGGCAAGATAATCATTGACAGTAACTACATGGACACCTTTGCCTTCGAGTGAATTGAGATAAACGGGCAGGGTGGCAACAAGGGTCTTGCCTTCACCTGTCTTCATCTCTGCAATCTTACCTTCATGAAGTACAATACCACCGAGTATTTGTACATCGAAATGCCTCATCTTGAGTCTTCGTTTAGATACCTCACGTACCACCGAAAATGCCTCCGGAAGTATATCGTTTAGGGTTTCACTTGACTCAAGTCTTCTCCTAAATTCTTCGGTCTTATCTTTAAGCTCAATGTCTGTAAGATTAGCTATATGTGTCTCGAGAGAGTTAACATGTTCAACAAGAGGCCACAGCCTTTTTAGTTCTCGCTCGTTTTTGGTTCCAAAAACCTTACTAAGTAGTGTCCCAATCATATTTATATAATAGAATTTAGAGGGTTAATATTTCAAGAAAGTAACCTTCTTTTCCTC
>Ga0315268_10005010_pt1 | contig 14282 bp, 16 predicted proteins | sample C1_top_MG_FD_204535 | JGI IMG/M metagenome (GOLD analysis project Ga0315268, IMG submission 204535) | Sediment microbial communities from Yellowstone Lake, YNP, Wyoming, USA - C1_top | ecosystem: Environmental > Aquatic > Freshwater > Lake > Sediment | place: USA: Wyoming | collected 2017-08-01
CTGATCGATACAGGTTGGTGGTGAATCGCTACTCTCCTATGAGCACAACTGCGACAGCCGCGAGAGCCATCCCCGCAAGCACTCGAAGGGAGAATGTTTCCTTGAAGATCAGATTGCTTGCAATGGCCGTGGCTAGAACTGAAAGCGCCGTCAGTAACCCGGTCAGTCGTCCCAGTCCAGTCACAGACATGGGAATGCCGATCAGGAAGCGGGATAGCGCCATCATCACCAAGGCTGCGAAGATTATCGGAGTAAACAGATACTCTGCGGCAAAGACCTGACCTCGTAGGCTGTAGCCGCTGAAGAAGAACAGAAAGACACTGAACACAACGAGCCCGCCAAACACGACCGTAGCAGTGGACATCCTGATGTCGAGAAGTCGTTTGAAGTCGATCGTTCCCAGTACGTTGGTGCCCGACTTGAACAGCACGCCTCCTACTGTTCCTATCACAGTTATCAGTATCACAGTAGCCCAGAATGCGAGATCCAACTCCCTGCCCATCCTCCTCGTCTTCCTAGGCATGCGCTCCGCTGGCAAAGTAGTTAGGTCTATCGTGGCCTCCAATCACTCGAGGCTGCCTGTTGGTGCCTCTTCATGTCACTTCTGTTGGGTCTTGGTCTCCGGTGAGGTTTCGGCCTCCAAGGGTGCGGGTGGGGGAGTCGTCATCATCGTCCACCCAATCCACATTGCGATCACGAGGACGGCAAGCACGAAGAGAAGCACAGGCAGCCCTACGGCCCACTCGTGCAACCATCCTGGCAGGGACAGGACCTGCGGGAAGAAGGCAATGATGTATCCAAGCGCAATGATGAGGGAAACTGCGAAGATTGTGCCTCCGTACAACTGGTCGCGATTCATTCGAGATCACTATCCTGCCATTTGTGGCGTCAGCATCGCATATAAAATGTTGTCACTGATATGCGCGATAGGCCGGCCTAGTGCTAACATGAAGCGGGACTGTTAGGGGCCGGAATGGGTAACCTGCCGTCTTCTCCCTGATTTCAGCCGCCAACTTGTCCATCGATATTTTGCGTTGTGAACCTGTTTCCCTCACTCGGACCGGCAACTCGGTCACTCCTTTCTCTCTACTCCCGACCACTATGACATACGGAACCCATAGCATCTCGGCCTCTCGCACTCTCTTCTCAACGGTCTCATCGGAATCATCAACATCAGTCCTGACTCTCCCGTCGTTCAGTTTCTTGGCGATCTCATCAGCGTGTGGCAAGAATTCTCTTGTTACGGGTATGATCCTGACTTGGCTTGGCGCCAGCCAGAGGGGGAGCTGAGGTTTCTTGCCCTGCTTCTCCATCTCAGCGCAACCATCTAGGATCGTGAAGATGTAGCGCTCAACGGTTCCAATAAGCGCCGTATGGATTATCGGCGGGAACTGTTTGGCACCATTCTGGTCGACGTAAGCAATGTTGAATCTCTTGGCGTTGCCCATGTCGATTTGGAAAGTGGCTATCTCTCTGGGCCGGTCCAATTCATCGATGATATGGTACTCAATGTTGAGGACCCAGTAGTAGATCCCCTCCGGCACGAAGTTGAGAAGTATGGGTTTTCTTTCGAGCTCCGCCAGTTCAATGAAGTATGGCTTATTTCCCTCAAAGAAGCTCCGAGTTGTATTGTATACCGAGACGTAGTCTCTGGCAAGTTTCCCAATCTCCTCGTAGATCACCTTGTGTGTGTCAATCGAGACCGCCTTCGAGTCCTCCAGATCGCGACAGTAGATGTGGAGGTCCGGCATGTGCAGTTTTCTGACCCTGAAGCATAGCAGCAATTCCCCGCTCTGTTCAAGGCGATAACTATCAGCAACTTCGAATGTTCCGAATGGCACATTTCGGTAGCTGATAGTCCAGTCTTTGACCATCGCGAACTGCTGGTGACATGCGGCATAGCGCATGACGAAGCTCTTCTCGTCCAAGTCGACCTTGTACAATCTTGCGCCAAATAGTTCCGCGTGTTCCTTCACAGGTCTCACGGAGAGATCGAACAGGTTCGTCCCGCGAACCTGAAGGACCGGCACGCCCACATGACCGGCAACCGCCCACGAGTAGTCGGCAATCAGATCGAAGATGAGCGTTGCTTCTGGACCGTATCTCATGTGACCAACGTCTGAGTAGGGCTCCCACTCAATTCCGAACTTTCTGCAGTAGTCCAAGAAACGTGGTTCCCCGCCGCCAGCAAGCCCTTTCTTGAGAGCTTCTTTCTCGACGAGTGTTCTGAATTCTTCTTCTCCTTTCGAGTAGCGGTACTCTCCTGGAACATGCAGGTGACCTTCAAGATCCATTATCATGTATTCCGTCTGAGTCGGTGCTCGTTCCTCGGGCTTCTTCTCTGCTGTGATAGTTCGAGATAGTTCCGCAAGAGGATGCCCCAGACAATGCAATCTGAAGCTCTTGTAGTATCCAAACGGGCTTCTCTGAACAATGAAACCCGCATCCTTGAGGAGAGCTTCCATTGTCGCAACTACTTTGATTGCTGGGTCTCTTGAGGCAAGACTGCTAGAGAGATGTGCATAGGGGTACAGCATAACGTTCTTCGTCTTGACCTGACCGGCAACGTCTATGACAGCCTCAGATCCGTTTGCCGCGACCCGTACCGGGTCTTTCTCATCATCCTTCTCGATCGTGCAAAAGGCGACCAGGACATTTTCCATCTCGCCGTGAGAGCGAGAAGCCTCGAACTCTTCTGGTTCTTCGACTGCCTTCTCCCGGACTTGATACTCGAATGACTGGGCGTGGATCAATAGGACCCTCAATTCTGTTCACTCCGCACTATCCTGACAGCCGCCATCTCTCTACCTGGCGGTCCTTCTTTGATCGTTTCTTCATCTCCTTGTAGTGCGTCCGGCACAGGTATGCTCGCCTTGCGCCCCCGATGTCCATTTTGGCCTGCGCCACCGCGTCTGGTGAGACGGAACGTACGGCGGTCTGAGTGCATCCGGTGATGTTGCATTTGACGCCTTTCGAGACTTTGCCCAATTCTGAGTCGGCTGCTCCTGTGTCGCAGACTTCGTGCTTAGGACCTATTCAAGAGTTGCCAATGCAGTCACACCAAGCCTACGATTCGTTGCGTGCCATACGGCGGCGAACCGACTTGAGCTCACTCGCTTATTGCCGATCTGAACGCTGGACGTCGGTCATGGCGGACTTGGCATGCATGATTCTCTGGATTACCGTTGCAGCAGAAAGCAGAGCGATCAGGAGAACACCTGCGTTGAGTTGACCTACGAAAGTCGCTACTATGAGAATAAGAAGGCGTTCTGGGCGTTCTGCGATGCCTATTCCTTTCATCTCGGAGCCTAGCTGTTCCGCACGTGCGCGTGCATAGCTAACCATTAGGGAGCCTGAAAGAGCTGCCAGCCCTATCGCCCAGTCAACGAGACCTGAGTAGACAAGACTCCCGTATACGATGATCTCAGAGATCCGATCGAACACCGAGTCCAAGAACGCGCCGAAATCGGATACTTGGCCATATGTGCGAGCCATCGCCCCGTCTGTCGCGTCAAGAAGCCCGGACAGGAGAAGAAGGATACCTGCGGAGGCGCCTCTCAATGAAGGCTCCGCCACGGCGACAAATGCAGCGGTCGCAGCTAGGCTACAGAAGAAAGACAGCACTGTGATGTGGTTCGGCCTGAGACCCAGACTATGAAGACCTCTCGCAAGTCGACATAATCCAGGTTCCACAAACTCTGATAATCTGCCGATCAAGCGAACCCCACACACGACTCACAGATGCAACAGACCACTCTTCCAGCCGCCGGCCTCACATGTGACCACAGCAAACCCCTTACTCATAGTGCTCATAAGAAGTGCGATCCAGCGGAAATCACCAAGTCGATTTAGGCAATCCGACAAGTAGAGCAGGAAGACCAAGCTAGCTGAAATGAGATACGACCTCGCAGCTATGGAGAACCCTGTCTGCGATTTCATAGATACCCTGGGAACCACGAGCGAACGGCGAATACTTTGTGGATGTTCCACTTTCCCCTAACCTGAAAGGAGGTCAGAAGAAGGACCGAACTAATCGGGCGACGCAAGAGAAGTCTAGACGGTTGCATGTGCCATTCAATACGAGAAGCGTCGTTCGTCACGTGCTCGGACCTTAGAGACTCCGAAGTGAACAGCGCATGAAATGCAGTAGTACTTGAACACTTTCTGCCGGGCAATGTAGGCACCGTGGGCACGCAGCTCTCGCGCTAGGGAGGGCTCTACCAATGAGACGAAGCTGGTCACGCGTTTGGCTTTGTCACGTGGGACCTGCATCCCGCAGTTCGTGCATTGCACTAGCGTACTGCGGCCCCTGCCGCCTCCGCTCCGTCCTCCGGATTTCCGTTTTTTCCCCATTCGTATTCACGACTGCGGCCTAGTTCCAATCGAGTTCGCTTAAACATTGTGCCCCGAGGAAAGCATGCGCTTTGGAGGGTTGTTAGTATGCTCTGGCGAGGTAGACGACCTTCTTGGCGGTCTTTCCACAGCAGACGCATGACGCGAAGACCTCCTCATCCTGTAGGGGAACGACGCGAATCGTGGCGCCGGTCTCGTCTTTGATCCGGTCCTCGCATCCGGTCTCCGTACACCAGCAGGCCCTGACGAATCCACCTTCAGTCTCGATGACCCGTTTCAGGTCGTCGAATGTGCGAGCGTCATGGATAGCCTCTCTGAGTGCGCGACTTGCCCTCTCAAACAAGGCGGATTGGACAGCATCGAGTAGCTTCTTGGTCTCATTGATCACATCAGCCTCAGGTACCGCTGAGCGCTCTGATGTGTCTCTCCGCACGATCGTCACCTGTTGACGACTGACGTCGCGGGGACCGATCTCGATCCTGACAGGGACCCCCTTTAGCTCCCACTCGTTGAACTTCCACCCGGGCGTGTACTGCGCGCGGTCGTCAAGAGTCACATTGATGCCAGCTCCCTGTAGCTCGTCTGCTATTGACTTGGCTCGGCTTGCAATGTCAACGCCCTCCTTCTTGTAGGGTATCGGGACGATAACGACTTGTACCGGCGCAATACGCGGGGGCATGATCAAGCCTCGGTCGTCTCCGTGAAGCATGATGACTGCGCCGATCAATCTCCAAGAGACTCCCCATGAAGAGTTCCAGGCAAGATGCGTCTGCTCGTCCTTGCCCAAGTATCTGATCTCGAAGGCTTTCGAGAAGTTCTGTCCCAAGTTGTGTGATGTGCCCATTTGGAGGGCTTTTCCGTCCGGCATCATAGATTCTAGGGTCATTGTATACATGGCACCGACGAATTTCTCCCGGTCCGTTTTGGATCCTACAAGCGCTGGAATTGCCAGCTGTTCCTCTATGAGTCGTCTGTACAGATCTAAGATCGCCATGACCTCCGCGTCGGTATCCTCCTTGTCGGCATGAACGGTGTGACCCTCCTGCCAGAGAAACTCCGAGGTTCGCATGAACGGCTTCGTCATCTTGATCTCCGCCCGGAGGACTGAGTTCCACACATTGATCAGAAGCGGAAGGTCCCTCCAGCTTCTGATCCATTTGGCATACGAGTCATAGATCACAGTCTCAGAGGTAGGCCTAATTGCCAATCTTTCTCCAAGCTTGTCATTCCCAGCAGAGGTCACCCAGAAAACCTCGGGCGTGAAGCCTGAGAAATGCTCAGCTTCTTTTCTGAGAAAACTCTCCGGAATCAGCAACGGGAAGTAGGCGTTGCTGTGACCTGTCGCCTTCAAGTGTTTGTCAAGGAATTCCCTGATCCTCTCCCAGATGGAGTAGCCATACGGCATCAACACCATGAATCCTTTGACACTCGCGTAATCGGCAAGGCCTGATTTCGTGACGACCTGAGTGTACCACTCTGATAGATCGTCTTTCTTAGAGACAGTGATTCCAATCTCTTTGCTCATCTATAGAACACCACATGCGGTAGAACGTATGAGGTACCGTGCAACAAGCGCTATGGCTCTGGAATAGAGCCACCCGCGACGACCGACACTCTCACGCCTGTTCCCTCAAACGCTATTTTGGCCTGTAGGCGCGAGGCGATCTAATTAGTGTTTGCCGAAACCGTTGGACCGCCCGGCGGTTCGGACTCGCTTGTCAAGGTCGTGAGTACCATACATCTCGTTTCCCTGATCACGCGCTCGCTGACGCTGTGATGAAAGAGCCCCATGATTCCTTTCTTCGGGTGACGTTTCGTCATGACTACGAAAGCATAGTCTTCAGCATTCGCCTCGTTGACAATAGCCTCTGCCACGTCGCGAGCTACCACGATCTTCTTGCGGGTGGAGTAGTCCTCCTCCTTGAGCCATCGGGAGATCGGCGAAAGAACCTCGTCAGCGAGAGCGATCTCCTCTTTGTATGAGACCACTTCGATGGGAACGGTACGACTGGGCATCTCGACAACGTGAAAGAGAACGATCTCAGGATCCTTGAAAGCGGACAGTGCGTACAGAGCTCTTGTCATGAGAGCCTTGTCGGCGCGATCTGCGATTGGAACGAGTATTCTGACCGGAGGTTTCTTGGGAGTCCTACTCCGCATTAGGATACAGGCTTCCCTTCCTTCTTGTGTGTATAGAGTATTACCGCTGAAACGGTGCTTCGAATGCCTTCGATCGCGAGAATCTTGTCTTTGATGAACGCCCTGAACGCTGCGATGTCTTTGGTCTCGATTGTGGCAACTATGTCATACTCCCCCGTGACTTCGTAGAGGTCCTTGACCTCCGGCAGGGCTAAGAGCTTCTTCGTCACCCTGTCTAACTCCTTCGACTGCACGAAGATGTTCAATATGACGACGACACCCGGTGCCACGCTATTCATTCCTCCTGACGACCATGAGTTTCCCCGGGTAGTTCGATGCTATCGCGTATGCCGTGTCCTCTCTCTTTTCTAGGTGACCCTTTAACGTCTTTCTCTTGATGAGGACTACCACATCGTTGTCCTTCGACTCCATCTCTCTTTCCACGATTGACCTTGTAGACCCTATTTCGGCCTGCGCCAGTACTTCAAATCCTACAGCACTGAGTTCTTTCGCCACACTCCGCAGCTCCTTCTGCGAAATCGCCTGACACTGCTTCAGTTGCGAGTAATCACGTATGCTTTCCGTACTTAGTCCAAAGTCACGTGGATCCACAATATTCAGCAGTTTGATTCGAAAACGCTTGTCGAGCTCATACTTGAGCGCGTCTACGATGACGTTTTCGTCATCGGGGGTTCTAATGAGCACTGTCGCATTCATCATGTATGCACCTGGGGCGACGGTCCTCCCGACCTCATTCCCAAGTACGCTCATCTTGCGCGATCTCCTGAACGCGATGAACCCGACAACTCCAATGGCAAGCCAGATTGTCCCGACGATTCTACCCTCGGCATGGAATCCGATGACGAACGACCACATCGCGCCTGTTGAGATCGCCCCGATGACGCTAATCACTGGAACAAGAATCGTCTTTCCAAGAATCTGAATTCGTAGCGTGCCCGGCAGCTTCCACGCTCGATACGCGTCGGGTTCCTTGTTCCTCAGTACTATGAGTGAGATATTGACAATCACGTAGGACAGCAGAGCTCCGAAGTTGTACAGATCCGCGACAAAGTGCAACTCGCCGAGGAGCGCCATTGCGGCTCCGATGAGACCGAAAACGGCGATCGTTCGAACGGGCGTTCGGAAACGCTTGTGGACCTTGTAGAACCAAGCGGGCATAAGATTGAATCTTCCCATGGAAAACACCACACGAGAAGCGCCGATGACTCCGGTGTTCGTAGAGACGTAGCAGATGGTGAACCCCGTCAGCGCTACAATGGGTCCTAGGAAGTGCCCGATGTACGGAATTCTGGAAGCTATGGCAGCCATAGGATCTGCCTGCGAAGCGGCCAAGTCCTGCCACGGCATCAAGCTCATGCTCAGCGTCGAGAGTCCAACCGCAAAAAGCACCACCGAGATTATTGACAGTTTGTTCGCTCGCGGAATCCACCGCTGGGGTCTCTTGGTCTCTTCTGCAGCTTGCGCTATCGACTCGATCCCGATGAATGATGTCATGGCAAGTGTAATTCCGTAGATGAAGTTCTGTGTCTGGGTTCCAAGACTCGGCATTACATAGACGATGTTCGCGAATTCCGAGGGCGCGCCAAAATCAGCGATCTGGCTAAGGAAGAGGGCGAATCCAAATGCCAGCAAGGCACCCGTGACAAGAATGATCGATTCTACGACTATGTCAACTGAGACCAGCAATTCGTTGAACGCTGAGGACTCTCTTATGCCGACTGAGTTGAGAAGAAGAAGCCCAAGCACCATCACAAACGCAACTAAGCCGACGTACGATATTTCGAAATTGAGTCCCACTATCGAGACTGCAAATGACGAATGCAAGGCAGGGAAGAAGAAGCTCAGATATCCAGCGCTTGCGATGGAGAACAGGGCTATGTCAACAGTGTAGTCAAGCATGACCGCCCAGCCCGCGACGAAACCCATTATGTCGTTGAAGGCTTTCATTGAATAGATCTGGGCGCCACCCGCATACGGATATGCTGTTGCCAGTTCTGCGTAGGCTAGGCCCGTGCAGACATATGTTATCGAAGCGATCGCGAACGCGATGGGCGAGGCCCCTGCCGCATAGAACGCCACTAGCCCAATTGCGACATAGAGATCCGCACCGACATCCGCGTAGCCCATCGCGAAAGAGCCGTACCACCCAACTTCACGCTTGAGTGCATGCTCTTCGCCTTCATTGGACAACTCTGTCACGCTTCAAGCACGGAAGGTCTTCTGGCTTCTCAAGCTCCTTGGTACCTCCGCGACTGAATCTATAGCGCCCTTTAAGGCATGCGTAAAGCTGGCTAGCATCATGTTGGCCCGCCACTCGGGCTGGGCTGGTCGATACGCATCCGCCCGCCTGTCAGTGTCAATGTGCCTCAGTGCGAGAGCAACGGTCCCAACGCCAAGACCTGTCATTCACCGATGATATGCACGTTTACTGTGCGTCGCGATCTTGGGCCATCGAGCTCCAGAAGGAAAATGTTCTGCCACGTACCACGAACGAGACTTCCACCCTCAATAGGAAAGGTGCGGGATGCGCCAATCAGGGCTGAAGCAATGTGGCTGGATGCGTTGTCGTCAATTCTGTCGTGCAAGTATCCGGCGCCAGGAGGAAAGACCTCCTTTACCTTCTTGAGAACATCATGAATCAATCCCGTCTCATGCTCATTGCAGATTATGGCGGCGGTTGCATGCGAAGCATGCACCAGACATAGCCCATTCACGATCTGAGACTCGGATACGATCTCCTCGACCGTCGCTGTGAGATCGATGAGCTGATACTTCTCCCTCGTTGACAGCGTGATGGTCTTGGCGAAATTCCTCATCATTCCCACGATGTGGGCGAGCTCGAACGGACAGGCTATATGCCTTTCGAAAAGAAAGGAAAAAGAACGGAAAAGAAAGGGAGATGAATCCAGAAGCTTCTGGAGCTTACTGGATTCTTGCCTCTTGCACAGGGACAGGAGGCAGGTCGGGGAAACGCTCGCGCATCTTCTGCTCCGCGACGATGTTTGCTTCGCTGAGGATCTTCTGAGCATCCTCGCCCGAGACGGGTACCGCGAAGGATTCCTCCGCAGCATCACCCACCTGGGATGCAAGGTCTTCAAGCGACTCGTTGACTGATGCGAGTTCAAGCGACACTTCGGGGAGTATGCCTTGGAGCTGCGTCTTGATGGTCCTAACGACGGATGCGACGGGTCTCATCGTCTGTGCTACATCGCCGAACTCGCGGACTAGGTCTAGTCTCAGAGCAACTTGCTCCAATGCGAGTTGGCTGTGCAGGATTACCTTCGCCACCTTGCGTATCTCGGCGCATTCGCTAGCGTAGATCGATGCTAGTTCTGTGTTCTTCTGCTGCACCGCCGTTACGCATTTGCTGTACAATGTTGCGTCACGTTGCTGCATCTTCTGAGCTGTCCTGTCTAGGCGCGAAAGTTGCATCTTTAGGTTCAATAGCGCGTCCATGATTCGCTTGCGGACTGGTGTGGGGTGAAAAGCTTCCTTGACTTTGCCCATCATTGATCTGTTTTCCTTAAACACTCTCTTTCCCCCCTTCCCAATGTTGATCTGAGACCGGCTGTTTGGAGAGGCTTCTCGACTCGTCGGATTCCTTCGCAAGAAGTTTCAGGAAGTTGCGGAGGCCTCCCTCGTCGTAAGTGCGCACAATGGAGCCGGTGTATTCGATCTTCACGTTCATGTTTCTCAACCTCCACATTGTCCTGTCGACGTCAGCTTTGTTCTTGCCAGCCAGAAAGACGATGCTTTCAGGTTCGCCCAGCGAACTGACAACTTGGATGGTCTGAGGCATTGAAGCGATCTCCTCTAGAATCTGATCGCGTTCGGAGTTGCCCGGCAGACTCGCCGCCACGAAGATCTGCTCTGACAGGCCTAGCTTCTCCAAGTCGAGCCGAGCCGTGTATTCTTTGATTATCCCCAGACGCTCGAGCTTGTTTATCCTGTACGCCACCACGTTTGGGTGAAGATCGAGCTTCCTACCGATATCTACGAACGATGATTTCGCATTTTCCACCAGTTCTGCGAGGATCCTGAAGTCTGTTGAATCTGTTGACATCTGCATAATCTCACAGCGCTTTGTACCTTTCATACCACTTGTCGTAGAACCGAAGCATTTCCGGAGATACGCTGGGGCGCCGTTTGCGAAGGATTTCTCGAATGTCTTCCATATGGATGGCCCTCGGTCGTGAACGTTCCGTGATTCTCTGGGATTGGAAGAGTTCGCGGACGACCTTGATCTGTGCTGATTGGAGTATGTCGCGTATGTCGCTCGCAGAATACCCGTCTGTCATGTGAACGAGCTCATCAGTGTTGACGTCATCGCTCATGTCTAGGTCCTTTGAGTATATGGTGACGATCTCAGTACGTGCCTCGGCGTTGGGCAGCGGAACGAATATTCGTTTCTGGAATCGGCGGATGAAGGCTTCGTCAAGTGCCCACGGTTTGTTGGTTGCGCCAACAACATACACGTGGGATGGGTTAGTCTTGTCCGAGACACTGTCCATCTCCTTGAGGAATTGGTTCCGGGTGCGCACTTCCCCACCCACTTCGTCCCCTCTAATACCAACGAGGGAGTCCACTTCGTCGATGAAGATTATCGCAGGCCGCCCCGAACCTGACGCACGTCTTGCGTCTTGAAACAGGTTTGCGACATTCTTCTCGGATTGGCCTAACCACTTGTCCATCACCGTTGCCGCGTCAACGCAGAAGAAATCAGCACTGATTTCGGTTGCAATCGCAGCGGCGAGGAGCGTCTTGCCACAACCGGGAGGACCGAAGAACAACAGCCCGCGAGGCCACCCCAACGGGAACAGGTCCGGACGCCTAGCCGGATAGACCACAGATTCCTCAACAGCCATCTTGGCGTCGCGTAGGTCGGCGATATCGGCCCACCTGACGTTCGGCTTCTGGATAGGTGCGAAATGCTCTGTCTGTTCAACCGCGAGCTGTGAGGAGGTACTTGCACCGAGGCGCGAGCCTTGGTCGTTGAGCTCCTTCATTCTCCGCCGGAAGTTCTCGATGTGTTCCATGTAGACTTTGTTCGTTGGCGCCTCAGGGTATAACGAGCAGAGCTTGAGCAGCACCTCAGATGCTCTCTGGTAGCGGGAGATGGCCATCCCTTTCGAACCTTGTCGGTCAAATTGGATTGCCTCGTTTGCGTATCGTACGGCCAAACTCTCGAGCTCTTCGGAGGCCGAGCCCGATCTAGTCTCGGTCCGAAGGGGAGAAGGAGGTCGGATCGTCTGGAGGCTGCCCGGACTCCTCTGTGGAGCGCTACTCGACAACTACCTTTCCCTCATTTTCCAGCCGGTCGAGGGCAACCTTCACTCTGTCTGGCGGTATGCCAATGATGCGCGCTGCATCAGAGACGTGGAGGTTACCTTGGTGGGTCTTGATATACTCGTAAACGCGCCGGTCCACTTCTGTCTCGCCCCCCGTTGCAGGCATCGGCTCGGGCGAAGCAACACTGCGCTCAAGAGTCAATTCCGGCAGTCGGGGGAACGTCTGAGAGAGCCGCTCCTGAGCGATCGCAGAGGACTCCTCAAGGACTCTCTTCGCATCTTCACTGGTTGCCTGGACAGCTTCTGCGTTGTCGAGAACCGGACCAGCCTCGTCGCTGAGGTCCTGCAGCATGGTGTTTATCTCTCCAAGCTCGCTCGCGATGTGAGGCACGATGTTTGAGATCCTTCCCTTTGTCTCAGCCACAATGCCAACGATCGGTTTCATATCGCCCAGGAGTTCTCCGAATTCAAGCGCCATATCCAGCTTGAAGATGACTTGGTCAAGTGCGAGTTGACCGCTGATGATTATGTGGGCAATCTTTCTCACTTCGGCGCACTCGTTCGCGTACAATCGCGCGCGAGCAAGATCGTTGTTTGCTTGTGCGCCGACGCATCGTTCCAGAAGCTCTTGGTCTTTCTGCTGGATCTTGATTGCCATGCCTTCGAGTCTATTCTTCTGGATATCGAGTCTAGACCTCGCTTTCACGATCTGATCCTTGAGAGGAGCCTGATGGATATGCGGAACGATTCTATCGACTATCGTCAAATCATGCCACTGCCTATGCAGGCATCTCTTCGTTGATCTTCACAACAACATAATCCGGGATCCCTTGGTCAATCCTACGAGGGGCCATTTGCTCCTGGACTTGGGGACCCTTTTCCAGAGAGGTCAAGCTCTCAAGGGTTGCTTGGATATCCTTCTTCTCAGCGAGGTGCCCGTTCAGCATCCCGTGAATGATTTGACAAGCGTCTTTGTATGCAATCGCCTCAACCACACCGGACGAGTAAAGTAGCTTGTTGTCTGTCAACGCCAACTGTAGTCTCCTTATTTCGTCTTCAAGCTTCAGCGTTCTTTCCTTCAGCGAATCAACAAGCGCAATACGACGACTTTCCATTGCACGTATGGCGCTCTCATATTCGCTGGCCATTTCTCTGTACGCTGTCGAGTCGATGTCGCCGTCCGATAGGAGCGATTTGAGCGCGATAATGCGCTTTGATGCGGTCAGGTATTCGCGTTCCAAGTCCGAAGCCTCGTGCTTCCATGCAGGCGTGACCACGACGGAACCATTCTCCAGCTTCACTTGCGTGGCCGGGTATTTCGCGAGAATTCCCGATTCCTGTTCGATGTTGATTTGAGTCACCTCGTTTCGGATGTTCGTGTCTACCCCAATCAGTTTTCCGACAGGCGTGTTGTATGGGGTTTGAACCGTTTTCCCTAGGAATCTCCCAACATCCTCTACGAACATTGCCATGACATTCACCATGAATGGTTGGGCGCTGCTACTGGAATCCCTGCTCTGCTGTTCTTTGAGGAAGAGGAGACGGAGCTGTCGGTATCTCTGGAAAGTGCTGCTGAATTCTATGTTCAGCCAAGGCATTGGCCTCTGAGAGGATCTTCTGAGCGTCTGCGCCGGTGGCCTGCACTACCGAATCTGAGCCAAGAGGGCCACCAATATCGCAAACGGCATTGTTCAATACCTCTCCGATCTCAGCAAGCTCGAATCCAACTTCGGGGATGATTCCAGTGATATGCCCCTGTACTGACTTGACAACCGACGCTACGGGGGCCATCATGGAAGCGATGTTCCCGAATTCACGGGCAGTCTCAAGTCTCAGAGAAGCCTGCATGAGTGCCAGCTGGCACTGCAGCGTTATCCTAGCCATCTTCCTGATCTGCGCGCACTCGTTCGCGTACATCGCGGCTCGGGCGTTATCCTTGGCAACCTGAGCCCGAACACATTTGTCAAACATCTCCTTATCGTGTTGCTGCATCCGAGCTGCTGCGCCTGCGAGCCTGTTCTCTTGAGCCTGCAGACGGAAGACCGCCTCGGCGAGTCGATCATTCAACGATGCACCGCGGTGAATCTTACCCGTTATTCGTGTCCGAAGCGGTGGTTCATCCCAGTTGCTGAAGCGATATGACAAGATTGTCTCTCCTAGATTGTGCAACCCACAAAGTGAGTTGTGAGTTCACCGCTTAGAAGACGTCGTGCCATTAGATTTCTGGAAAGAAAGCTGTCAAAAAGAGCGAGATCCAAAGAGACGCTTTCTCACAACAGGCCCCTCTCAGATCCGAGAGAAAGAGGATATGATGAGGCAGGAGCGTAAGTCGAAATCGCACAGAAATCCGGTGCTTAAATAGGATTCGTCTTTGTGTTTTCCCAGAGACACATTGGGCAAATCACAGCGGAATGGCACTCCTTAGGAGTCTTCGCCTAAGGGTGTGAGGTCTTTCCGGAGGATTCCACCGTTGTGCCTTGC
>Ga0315268_10005011_pt1 | contig 14282 bp, 10 predicted proteins | sample C1_top_MG_FD_204535 | JGI IMG/M metagenome (GOLD analysis project Ga0315268, IMG submission 204535) | Sediment microbial communities from Yellowstone Lake, YNP, Wyoming, USA - C1_top | ecosystem: Environmental > Aquatic > Freshwater > Lake > Sediment | place: USA: Wyoming | collected 2017-08-01
AATATCTGTAAAAATAAGGGAAAGCGACCGTGTCCAGCCAGCCGCTTTTGTGGTGCGCGAACTCAGCAGGGATTACGAGCACAGGGATGCGAAGAGCTCCCTTGACGCATTCCTGAAAGACAATTCCGTCCCTGGCATCTCCGGCATAGACACCCGTTTCGTGGTGCGGCACATAAGGGACAAGGGGGTCATGCCAGCCATAGTGGAGGTTTCGGAAAAAGAAATCGATGCAAAAAAATTGCACCAGCGCCTCAAGTTCGATTACTCGTCCATGGATTTTGTCTCCAAGATCACGACCAGGAAGCAGCTTTTGTTTGGCAAGGGAGGCAAGAAACGGGTCGCCCTTATGGATTTCGGAGTGAAGATGGGCATCGTGAGGGAGCTTGTTGCGCGCGGCGCAGAGGTCCATGTGCTCCCGACCTTCAGCACTGCAGATGATGTGAAAAAGCTGGAGCCGGATGGCATCCTGCTCTCCAATGGGCCTGGCGATCCTGCCGTACTTGGTGAGACGCATAAGCTGATACGTGCTCTTGGCGGCCACAAACCGATTTTTGGGATCTGCCTTGGTCATCAGCTACTGGCGCACGCTTTCGGAGGGGACACCTACAAGCTGAAATTCGGCCACCGCGGCTCTAACCACGCTGTCCTGGACACTTTGCGCGGCAGAGTTTCGATAACGACCCAGAACCACGGATTCGCTGTGGGAAAAATGCCAGAGGGATTTCAGCTCACGCACATCAATGTCAACGACAGGACCGTGGAGGGCATGAAAAACGATGCGCTAGGCGTATTCTCGGTGCAGTACCATCCTGAAGCTTCGCCAGGACCGCATGATTCTAGATATTTATTTGATGAATTCATGAAAATGATTTAGGGAATTGAAATGGGAATTAAAAAAGTCCTTGTGATCGGCTCCGGGCCGATAGTCATAGGCCAGAGTGCTGAGTTCGACTACTCCGGCACGCAGGCATGCAAAGCCCTACGTGAGGACGGCATCACCGTGGTTTTGGCGAATTCCAACCCGGCGACCATACAGACAGACAAGGATGTGGCAGACCGGATCTATATAGAGCCGCTCACCGCGGAAGTGCTTGAAAAAATAATCGAACGCGAGAAGCCGGACGCCCTTCTTGCCACAGTCGGAGGGCAGACCGGCCTCAACCTTGCCATGGAGCTGCACCGGCGCGGGACGCTAACAAAACATGATGTTAAATTCCTGGGGACGGACGCAGATGCCATAGATGCAGCAGAATCGCGCGAGAAGTTCAACCGCCTCATGGAGAGGATAGGCGTTCCAATCCTCCCAGGCAAGGTGGTGAACGAAACAGAAAGCGCGGTGGATTTTGCAAAATCAATCGGCTATCCGGTCATCGTGCGGCCATCCTTCACGCTCGGCGGCAGCGGAGGAGGGACGGCCAATGACGAGATTGAGCTCAGGAAGATACTTGAGCTTGCATTCAGGCTGAGCGCGACTGGAGAGGCCCTTGTGGAGAAGAGCGTTATCGGCTGGGGCGAATTCGAATACGAAGTGGTCCGCGATTCAGCAGGCAACTCCCTAATCATATGCAACATGGAGAACATAGATCCCATGGGGGTGCATACCGGGGAGAGCATAGTCGTCGCCCCATCCCAGACGCTCAGCGATGAGGACCACCAGATGCTCCGGAACGCTTCGCTCAGGATCGTGGATGCTCTGGGCATAGAAGGCGGCTGCAACGTGCAGCTGGCCATGAACCAGCAAAGCGGCGAGTATGTCGTGATAGAGGTCAATCCCCGTCTCTCACGTTCTTCAGCGCTGGCGTCCAAGGCCACGGGCTATCCGATAGCCAGAGTGGCGACAAAGATAGCGCTTGGCCACAAGCTCGCCGACATAAAAAACAGGATAACAGGGACCTCTGCTGCGTTCGAACCAACACTGGATTACGTGGTTGTGAAGATCCCACGATGGCCTTTCGACAAGTTCCCCATGACCGCCAGGACCATAGGGACCCAGATGAAAAGCACAGGGGAGGTCATGGCAATAGGAAGGACCTTCCAGGAAGCGCTCAACAAGGCGCTGAGGAGCCTTGAGATAAAGGTTCCGAAGAATATAAATCCCGATGAGCACCTTTACCCGGCGACAGACCTGCGCATTTTTGCCTTGCTTGAAGCCCTGCGGAGAGGGGCAACGGTAGATGAGCTCCATGAAAAGACAAGAATAAACCGCTGGTTCCTCAATCGCATCAAAGACCTGATAACCCTTGAGAAAAAAATCTCAGCCGGAGAGCTCACGCGTGAGCTACTCCTGGAAGCCAAACGCGCCGGATTCTCTGATGCGCGGATCGCAGCCCTGAAACAGACCGGAGAGCTGGAAATCCGGAAGCTGCGCAAATCCTTCAGCGTACTGCCTACCTACAAGATAGTGGATTCCTGCGCAGGAGAGTTCGCGGCGCTCACTCCATATTACTACTCCACCTATGAGCATGAGAACGAAGCCAAGCCGCTGGAAGGCAGGAAAGTCGTCATCCTGGGCTCAGGGCCGATAAGGATAGGGCAGGGCATAGAGTTCGACTACTGCTGCTCCCACGCAGCTTTCGCCCTGCGCGAACTTGGAATAAAAAGCATCATGATAAACAACAACCCGGAGACCGTCAGCACGGATTTCGACTCAAGCGACAGGTTGTACTTCGAGCCGCTCACATCCGAGGACGTGCTGAACATAATAGACAATGAGAATCCGGAAGGCGTCATCGTGCAGCTCGGCGGCCAGACAAGCATAAACCTGGCAGGCAAGCTCTCAGCATGCCCGCTGCTGGGGACCCATCTGGATGGCATAGACATCGCAGAGGACCGTGAAAGGTTCAGGGAGCTGGCCAACAGGCTTGGCGTGCCCCAGCCTGCAAACGGCACTGCAAAAACCGAGGTTGAGGCGCTGGAGACCGCGTCGCGCATAGGATACCCGATTGTGGTGAGGCCGAGCTATGTCATCGCTGGCCGTGCGATGGAGATCGTCCGCAATGACGAGGAGCTTTCAAGATATATCCATGAAGCGGTCGAAGTGAGCGAAGAAAGGCCGGTTCTCCTGGACAGGTATCTTGACAATGCGATAGAGTGCGAAGTGGATGCGGTCAGCGATGGAAAGGACATATTCATGGGGGGTGTGATGGAGCACATCGAACCAGCGGGAATCCATTCCGGCGATGCGAACATCACCCTTCCCCCAGTCCGTCTTGGCGCCAGGGAGATTGAGACGATAGCATACCACACCAGAAGGATATGCGATGCGCTGCATATCGTCGGCCTGGTCAACATACAATATGCGGTGAAAGGCGGCACGGTCTACATACTTGAGGCGAATCCCAGGGCAAGCAGGACCGTCCCTTTCGTGAGCAAGGCCATGGGCGTGCCCCTGGTGAAACTCGCTGTCCGTGCCATGCTTGGCGAAAAGCTGCCGGCTGCGGTCCCCAAGCAGAGCCATTTCGCCGTGAAAAGCGTGGTATTCCCATTCCTGAAGCTTCTCGGCACAGACATACGGCTCGGCCCTGAGATGCGCAGCACCGGAGAGACCATGGGCATAGGAAAAACCTTCCAGATGGCCTATTACAAGGCATTGCTAGCCGCCGGCATCCGGGTTCCGGACAAAGGTGCAGCTTTCATCAGCCTCTGCGACGAAGACAAGAAGCATGCGCCTGTGATCGCATCCATGCTCCAGAAACTCGGCTTCAAGATCTACGGCACCATGGGCACGGTGGGCCCCCTGGAAAATGCCATCGCCATACCCAAGATAGGGGTGGGGAATCCGGATGCGGTTGAGCTTATCGATTCTGGCGTAGTCAGCATCGTGATAAACACGCCGACAAGAGGTGGCAGGGCTCACACGGACGGATTCAAGATACGCCGGGCTTCCATCCAGCGGGGAATCCCCTGCATAACGAACATAAACACAGCATTCGAGCTCCTGAAGGCGATAGATGAGCTTCGCACAAAGGAGCTAGACATAAGATGCGCCGATGAATATACGGGGCTTTGATATCGGATATACCTACTTTTTTCTTATCCGATATATCGGATAGATCCGTAAAAGCTGCGCTAGTTATATGCTCTTTCCATGCCGCACTGCTACCCTATGGCAACGTTTCTCAGCCTCAGGTGGGGACCGCCATCGCTCACCGGAGCTTCCTGTGCGAATTTGCCGCACATGCCCGGGCTGGTACCGAAATCACGCCCGACGCATTCGACGTTCAGCATGGTTTCGAGTATATTGCCGCTGATGGTCACATCGCGCATGATGCCGGTCTTCTCTCCATTCTTTATCCCATGGGATTCCTCTGCCTTGAACATGAAGCCGCCTGAGAATATGTCAACGCTCCCCCCTCTCATGCCCTTCAGATAGACCCCTGAACGGATGTCGAACACATCCTCCAACGATGCATCCCCTTTCTGGAAATAGGTGTTGCTCATCCTGATTATGGGCACTGATTCGAAGCCATCTGCCCGTGCATGGCCGTTGGTTTCCAGCCCCAGTGCCTTGGCAGTTTCCATGGATGTCATGAAATTCTGGAGCACGCCGTTCCGGACCAGCACGGTTTTCTTCGCCTCAACCCCTTCATCATCATAGTGATAGCCGCCGAAATCCGATGCGGTGGGGTCATCGGCTATGCTCACCAGCTCGTTTCCCACTCTCTTCCCCAACTTGTCTGCAAGTATGGATTCCCGGTCAAGCACGGAATCAGCTTCGCATGCATGGCCGACCGCCTCATGCGAGAAAACGCCTGTCATCTCAGGGTCAAGCACAACGGTGAATCTTCCTTTCGGGGATGGGCTGGCCTTGAGCAAACGGATTGCCTTGTCTTTGGCATCCTGTGCGACCTTCAGGTCGAGCATACCAAACCCTTTTCTGGAAGAAGAGCGCCCTGCCCCCCGCTGGATGTTCATGCCATCACGGGCTATGCAGGAACATGAAAGGTAGCTGTATCCTGTTTCCTGCGTGATTTCACTTCCCTCAGAGTTGTAGAACTCCTTGGCAACCCTTGCGTCCATGCATGAGAGGTTGCGCGAAGCGACCTGCCTGTCCTCCATGGCCTTGGCCGTTTCAATCAAGGTTTTTACCTGCTCTTCGCTAGAGACCGTCTCCACCCTGTCCTTCTTGTTTTTCTTTTCAATCTTGGGCAGGGCGAGCTTTATCTTCCCTTTGCTCAGCCCGGCGAGCCTCTGGGCTTTTTTCAGCAGGGCTTCCACATCTGCATTTGCGGAATTGCTCGAAGCGAATCCCCAGGAGCCGTTCTCCAGCACCCGGACGCCTATGCCGGACGTGCTGCCTGCCGATTCCTTGACCTCGTCATTCGTTATGCGGATGACCGAGTCTATGCTGCGCTCAATCCTTGCATCAGCATACTGGAACTTTGAAAGAATACGACCGATTTCCATGTTACTTGCCCAGGAAAGGCCTTGCCCTCTCAGCGTATTCCACAACAAGCTTCTTTCCTTCCCGGTCCTTGACAAGGCCGCAGAATATGTGGTTGTTTATCGGCACCATGACAAGTATGAGTTCCTCGAAGGACACCTCAATCTCCTTCTGCTGGTCGTTGGCCCTTTTCATCAGGGCATCGGAGATGTTGGACACTGCTGAGATGAGCCCTCCGCCCACGTCGCTCAGTGCTATTGTGGACTGCACAGGGACTCCGTCTATGCGCACGATTGCCCCTCCTATCCCTTTCTCCTTCATCTCATTCAGAAGCGCTTCAAGTTCGCCAGCCATATGAATCCCCTATGCTATTGTCAGGCCCGCAGGCCCTACCCTTATCGGTATCTGTATGTCCACCTCAGGTATGGAAAGAGAGAACTTCCCTCCCTTGTCCACTATGCTATAGGTGGCATCCATGCCCTGCTCAAGTATGCTTATGAGCTGCCGGTCATGCACGCCCTCATCTACAAGATAGATTACGGTCGCTCCCGAGCTCTTCAGTCTCCCTTCTATCACGCTCAGGAACTTCCTTATCGAATCCTTGGGATTGTAAAGCACGAAGGTAGACAGCGTATCGAAAACTACCCTCATCCTTTTGCCCGCGCTCGACTTTATGACCTCGTTGAGCATGAGGGAGATGTCATTGAGTGCTCCAGGCCCCTGCACCGCCATCACCCTGCCCTTGGCTTCGACAGCCTTGCCCAGGGTCGCGCTGTAGCAGTCTATGAAATATACGTTCTCTCCATTGAGGTTTATGCCCAGATTGGCGGCCTTCTTTATTATGTCCTCAGGTGAGGAGTTGCCGCATACTATGTAGGAGTTCTCGTTTGCAGGCGCGCTTGCGATGAAATGATAGGCAAATGCCGTCTTCTCCATGCCGCTTGGGCCAACCATGATTATGTTGCCCGGGTTCGGATAGCCTCCCTCCATTATGAGGTCAAGGTCCGGAATTCCGGTGGATAACCTGCTTCTCTTCAGGATGGGCATCTTCTCATTAACGCCAAGGTCTGCCATGGGCTAGATTGGTTTAGAAGTTTTATAAACTGATTTCCTGGCCACACAAGTAGCTTCTCATCTGAAAATTAGAAAATAAGAAAAATAAAAATTTATGCGCAGGGGTTTCCGCCTGTGGTGACTGAAACTCCTGTGCCTGAGAGCAGCGTTCCTATCAGGGGCGGCGCAAGCAGGTAGATGATTATGCCGATGATAGCACCGGTGAGCATTGCAGTGGCCCAAACGCTGGCCCTTGCCCTGGTTTCCGCACCCATCACCTGGCCGATTGCATAGGTCGTACCGGCAAGCACGATGAGCACCATGGCCGCCACGCCCATGAAGAGCTGCGCATCATTGCAAAGCTGCTTCAATGCAGATGCAATGTTCGATGAACCTGCGAATGAAATCGACAGCAGGTTGAGCACCATGATTGTCATTAACAGATATTTACCTAACTTCATGTAACTCATTAAGTTCACCTTTTGATTGAGCTAACTGTGGACATTAATATTTAAAAAGGTTCATACGGCAGCTAACCTTGTGGTTTTTACACTGAGGCTTCCTGAGAAGGAAAGCACACTTCTTCTGATTCTTGCACTGGTCTACCTGCTCAGCCGCCTTCCGCCCATGGTTCTCATGCCTTTGGTCCAGGATGAGGCGGTCTATTCAATGATGATAGGGGAGCAGGCCAGCCACTTCACCATGATCCCGACCTGGTTCGGCTATCCTATGAGCTGGAAGCCTGCACCATTCTTCTGGGCGTATGCCGTTTTCTACAAGCTCCTCTCGGGCCTGCCGCTGGAGGTGATTTTCCGTTTCCCCTCATTCCTTTTCGGGCTTCTCACAGTGCCTGTCCTCTTCCATCTGCTGCGCAACCTGGGCGCAAGCAGGAACCTGGCTTTTTTCTCCGTCCTGATATTCCTCCTCTCCTACCCTTCTGTCTACCCCAACGCCACCCTGCTCACGGACTCCCTGCTCTTCCTCCTGATGTCTTCCTCTCTCTATCTATATACTGATAAGCGGTTCGGCGACTTTCGTTTCGCTGGAGCCGCAGCACTGGTTTTCGCAGCATTTTTCATCAAGCTTTTCATAGCCTTCATGGTGCCTTTGCTGGCTGTCGCATATTTCTACCAGGCTGACAGGAAAACGCTGCGCCGGCCTGTTTTTCTACTCTCCCTTCTTGCAGTCCCCCTGGCATTCATTCTGCAGACCTGGATCCTCCAGTCCTCAGGGCTTGCAGAAGAGGCATACCTGTCAGATGTGGGCGGCCATCTGGTCAGCAAGGCCGGGCTTCTGGGCCAGCTGCAGCAGCTTGTAGGTTCGCTAAATGTCTTCGTCTCGTCCTGCGGCATCTGGTTCGCCCTCTCGCTTTTCGGCGTGTGGAAACACTGGAAGGAGAACAAGTTCATGACCTTCTGGTATGCCCTGCTCATACTCCCTGTCCTAACCGGCTTTTTCATGCCCTGGTACTACCTCCCGGTGATGCCTGCGGTGGCATATTTCACAGCAACAGCGCTCCTGGTATGGAATGGCAAGGAAAAGCCCGATGCGTTTTTCACGATTTTCTTTTCCCTTGCGCTTTTCTTCACTGTTGTGCTCACCATAGGCCTCTATCTGGATGTCTACGGTGATTTTGTTTCGCAGAAAGAAGCAGGCTTGCTCCTGGCAGGAAAGGAGAATGTGGCTATCATAGGGACCTATGCGCCGGGCATTCTGGCGTATAAAATAACAACAGAAAAACGGGAAAATCTCGATATCGATGTGGGCTGGGTCTTGATCCATCCCGCTATGCTATCTGCAAATTCCACAGAGCTGGTTGACGATTTCGTCCTGGATTACCGCTCTGAAAAACATTCCACAATCGATGGCTCCTTCAGCAAGATATTCATGGAAGAGGCGATATTCAGGAAGGATACGAACATCACCCAGTTTGATTATTTCGTGCTTGTGGGCTCGAACACGACCGCCCTTCAGAACGCAACCGTGCTATATAACCAATCCTCGATAGTCATCTACAAAGTCCGCTGACCCAGAATATTTTTAATAAAGTCGCGCGGATATCTTGACGATGAAATCCGGCCTGTTCCAAAAAATCCGCGATTCAGCTTATGACGGGCTCTTCGCCTTTTTCCTTGTTTCACTCGGGATCCTGGCCCTCCTCATACTCCTTAATCTGGGCAGCCTGCCCTGGCTTGTGGAGAACTTCCAGGCGGACAGCTTCGATACGATCCTCACTGTGAAATGGTTCAGGGAATACGGCCTTTTCGGAAACATCCCCTTTTTCTCTGATGATTATGCCCTGTTCGGCAATTTCCCTGTTCTCTATGGAGCTCTCGGCAGCATCATCGACCTGGTGCTCAACAATCCGTCGCTGAGCACTGCAGTCCTTTACTGGATCATTGACATCGCGCTTGCTTTCCTGCTATGGACGAAGTTCCTGAAAAACTGCGACTGGAAAGTGAAAACGCTATTCGTTGCATTCTTCCTCTTCAACATCGTCTTCGGGAACCTTTTCCCGCTCGGCTACAGGAAAAGGCAACAGCTCGCGATTCTCATTGGCATGCTCAGTTTCCTCACAGAATCCCTTCCGCTCCAGGGGGTTATCTCCTTCGCCGCATTGCTCGCCCAGCCTTTCTCAGGGGCGCTTATGATACTCCTGCGCATGGCAGCCTGGCTTGAAAAGAAAAAACTGCTCAATGCCGCGCTTCTGCTCATTCCATTCCTTCTGGCATATCCTTTCTATGCCCATTCGTTTTCTGTGAGCCAGCTCGAGCCAAGGATGTCCGGCTGCTCATTCATAACCCAGAATCCCTATCCAGGCATGATAGCTCTGTTCCTGCTGGTCGTGGCCATATTCCATATCTGGAACAGGAAGAAGATCGGTTTTATCGAATTCGCTTCCCTGGGTGTTGCCTTTGCCCTCCCCGCCTTCATAATCGTATTCATGCTCCTCCGACTCTTCGCACCGTTCTCCCTAATCCAGTCCTTCCTTTTCCTGACCTCCTTCCCTTGCTATGACAATCTCTTCAATGTGGCCGCCGCGGGCGTCATCCTGTCAATCCATATGAAAAAAGCCGAGATGCCAAGGCCAGCCATGTTACTCCTGCTCCTTATGACCATCATCTCCATCGCGCTTACCGCCTCCTTCCTCATCGATGAAAACAGGGAGCCATTGTATGCAGGTTTCTTTGATATGCTGAATTCAAACAGTCTCTCTCATGTGAAAACCATGGACTTCTTCGTGATTGAGCATTCGGACGGGATCCATTTCATGCCCATCTGGTCAGTGTTCGGTGTGCAGGGCTATGCCCTCTATCACAACCTCAACGTGACATTTGTTGATGAATACAACATGCCGCCCCAGCTCTCAAAAGGCAAAAGCAACCTACCCATGGCCGCCCTCCCTCCTGCCATCTATGCCCAGGATTCTGATGGCTGCAGGAATGCAACAGCATCGCTTCGTTCCGATGGCGTAGAGGGGCTCGTATATGTATTCAACGAAGGCCTCTTACTGCCAGCCGATTTCAGGAAGGACCGTTTTCTGGATGATGTTTTCCTCCATCAGTGCGGCCTTTCAGTGGTTTCTGATTATCCGCTTTCCAGCAATTCCCAAGTCGTGATATACAAGCTCGAATGAGAATTTATATTTGCTGCTTTCTATTCTAATCCGATGATCTCAGTAATTGTCCCAGTCCATAATGAAGCGCGCACGCTTGCAGCCAACATGGCAGAGCTAGGCAGGGCGCTCGACGCGTTTGATTATGAGATAATAATCGCAGAAGATGGCAGCACAGATGGAAGTGCAGCGGTTGCTGAAAAGCTGAAATCAAAAAAGATAATCGTGCTTTCTTCCCCAAAACGTCTTGGAAGAGGGGCGAGCCTGCGGAATGCAATCCTCTCCTCAAGAGGCGACGTGGTCATCTACACGGATGCAGACCTTTCCACAGATCTACGCTCCCTCAAGCCACTTGTCGATGAAGTCCGGAAAGGCTCTGACATCTCCACCGGCTCCCGCCTGATCCCTGGCTCAATTATCCATGGAAGGAATTTCATCCGTGAATTCCTCAGCCGCAGCTACAACCTGCTGCTCAGATTGCTTTTCCGGACAAAAATCCACGACCACCAGTGCGGCTTCAAAGCATTCAGGAAAAAAGCGATCCTGCCGCTTCTTGACGAAGTCGAGGCAAAGCACTGGTTCTGGGACAGCGAGCTCCTCATCAGAGCGCAGAAAAAAGGCTTGAAGGTTTCTGAAATCCCTGTTGAATGGAAGGACAGGGCGGGAAGCTCGGTACGGCTGCAGTCGGATATAATCGGAATGGGCATTGCAGCAATTGCGCTCCGTTTCAGGCTCTGAACTTTTTCAGCCGTGCTTTGACCAAATCTTCAAGTATATCCACTCCTTTTGATGAAATGTAGAGCAGAGGAACGCAAAGGAGTGAGACGGCCACTGCAGCAAGCCAATCCATACCTATGGGGAATCTCGAATCCATGTACGCCATATACACAGTCAGAGGGCCGACAAGAAGCACGAACATGAGCGTCCAGTACCTTATCGGCTTTCTCCCAAGATACTCGATTTTTTCACTTATTCGTCCAGCCAGCTTCCCGGCTGCCTCTGCCTCTCTTATAATATAGAAGAAGGCGAGCGAAAGAGCAACAGAGACTGCCATGAATGAAGGCGATGCGGTCATCTTGTATGCAGGGATGACTAATAGAAGGACAAGCGAAGTCACTGCCCACAAAGCGAGGAGCATGTCGAGATTTTTGCCTTCAACAAGCCTTTTGCCTGCCATGGCCCCACCGAGCATCACTGGCAGGTAGAAGATCGCTGCAGCATAGCCCCCTAGATAATGCGCTCTGAAATCCGGAAGCATGGAGACCGAACCAAGGATGAAATACGCTGCAAAAACAGAACCCGCGACAAGGAAAACAGACCATTCAGGAAAAATGATTAGAATCAGCGCAGGGATGAAAAGCACGGCATTCAGCATCACCTCATCCATCCCCAGGATCTCCCCTGCTGAGAAAGGCGACAGGACGATGGCTATCATCACAAGCATCCCTAGCCTTTCAATCACATCAAGCACATACTCGCCGGTCTTCCTGTTTTTCCTTTTCTCGCGGAAAAAGACGATTGACATGCCACTGACAAAAAGAAACATGGTAAGGACGAAATCGCCAAGATGGATTTTCCCGAATTCATTGTGGTCAAGCGATTCAGGGACGTAGGCAAGCCTGCTCAATATGGTGAAGAATACCATCAGCACTATGGTGATTCCACGGAAGATATCTATTGAGCGGTGCCTCACGCTTTTCTTCCCGCATTGCGGTTTATTATCTTTGCGTTCCAACATAGCTCATTGAACTCGTTTTTGTCTTTGAGGGGTCCGATGTTAGCAGAAATAAAGAGGGGGGTTGCCAGCTTCCTGTCCATCATCAATCCTGGGCTGTGGGCGCTTTTCTTCCTGGCACTTGCGGTATCCCTGCTCTTTCTGGTCATCCGGATTGACCGACTCCCTATGATGCTGCTATACTACTGCGCTGATGGTTTTGACACATTCCTCAGCATCAAAATAACAAAAGATATCGGGATTTGGGGCGTCATACCCTATTTCGACATGCCGGTCAGCCTCTTCGGCTATGCGCCAGTCCTTTTCGGCCTCTTGGGGGCTGGCCTTGATTATCTCCTGCGCGATGCTGCCCTTTCCATGTTCGTCCTTTATGCGCTGACAGACGCCTGCATATTCCTGCTGCTCTACTTCAGGTTCTTCCGGAAACAGCCGTTGCACATGAAGCTTCTCCTATGCTCTTTCTTCGTATTCAATATGATGTTTGAGAACCTGTTTCCGTTCGGCCAGAGGATGCGGCAACAGCTCGCCATCCTGCTCGGCCTGCTGCTGTTCCTGCAGGAAAACCCAATCGCCACTTTTGCCTTGAGCCTCCTGGCCATGCTTGCCCAGCCCTTCACCGGATTTCTCATGTCCCTGTCTTATGTGATACACGTGGTCGAAAAAACTAGCATCCCATCATTCCTCAAAAGGAATGCAGGAACCATCATTCCTGTGTTGCTGGCCGTGCTGGCTGCGATTCCATTCTATCAGGGCCTGGTATCAGGCTTCTTTGGCGCACCGCACTATTATTCATGCAATAATCTATCCACGCTCCTGCTCCCTTCGATTTTTTACTGGCCGTTCTGCCTGTTCTGTCTCCTGTTCATGTACGATAATCGGCGCCTGCTTGGAGCTTCTGAGGCATTCGCAATCCTGCTCATATTCTTCGTTCCAGCGGCCTTTGTTTTTCTTGATATCACCAAAGACTTTCTTCCATTTCCTGTTTTTGATTTCGTATTGCGATTGATGTCAATAACCTGCCCCTATGTGTTCCTCAATGTGGGTGCGTTCCTGCTGCTGGCTTCCTTGGGATATAAAAAATACAAGCTGGGGCAGCTTCCAATCACCCTTCTGCTGCTCATATCCCTATTGAACCTGAGCGTATCTTCCATCTATCTGGCATATGAATTGCCTCTACAACGCGTTGCCCTTTATCAGGATGGAGTATCCTTCCTTGAGGCCAACGATATCCACAATGTCAAGACGCTGGAAGCAGATGCATTCGACCAGGGTGGAAAGATATTTTTGGCTCCACGCAATCCCCGTTTCAGCTTGCAAGGCTACAGCATCATGAAGGGTGCCAACCTCCATTTTGTTGATGAAATGAACCTGCCGCCTGAGATGTCACGCGGAAGGACGAACATCCTTACCGTGGGCCTCTTGACCGCAATTCTCCAAAAGAACGAATCGTGCAGCGAAATGACCGGTGCGCTCAGGGACGCGGATGTGGATGCCATCGCCTATGAGATTACCCCATCTGTCCTGATATCTCCTGAGAGGCATTCCCAGGTCATCGCAGCTTTCAAAGACACCGATTTCTTGGACAGGTGCTCCCTGGAGCTGATAGAACAAGAAGAGCCGGGCCTCCTGACCAATCAATACCAAATTGTATACAAAATAAAGAATGGCAACTGATGGGCTGGCGCCTTTCCGGCTTTGCGTCCAGCCGAAAATCCCCTGATATAATCTTATTAATTCTAAGTGCCATTCAACCTGCATGGATATCCGGCTTTTCTACAACAAATCCGTGCATGATAACGCAGCCTACTACTACGATTCAGCGAAAGAGACACGCGAAAAGATAGAAGGCGTGAAAAAAGCAATCGGAGAGACAGAAAGGGAGATAGAAAAAGCGAAAAAAGAAGTAAAAAAATCCGTGCGCATGAAGAAAGAAAAACAATGGTTCGAGAAATTCCATTCCGCTTTCACAAGCACAGGGCGCCTGATCATAGGTGGGCGGAATGCCCAGCAGAATGACCTGGTTGTCGCGAAGCACATGGAAGAAGCCGACCTTTTCTTCCATGCAGACATACAGGGCGGTTCTGCGGTGATACTGAAAGACGGGGCAAATGCAAGCGATGCTGAAATGTCCGAAGCAGCGCAGTTCGCAGCCTCATTCTCAAACGCATGGAAGAATGCTAATGCTGCGGTTGATGTTTATGCTGTCAGCAAGGAGAAGCTGACAAAACACGTGAGCGGAGGCTTCGTGCCAGCGGGCGCATTCGCGATCCTGGGAGAAAGGAAATGGTTCAGGAACACAAAGCTCGAGCTCAGGATTGGCATGGATGAGAAAAATCATCTTGCGCTCGTTCCGTCCGTTTCAAAACAGAAACTCAAAAAAGAGCTGGTTCTCGTTCCTTCAAAATCAGGAAAGGAGAAAGGGGCATTGGCCAAATCTCTCGCAAAGCGTTTTGATGTCCATCCTGATGAGCTTCTTGAGCTTTTGCCGAATGGTA